>Ga0066639_10004120_pt1 | contig 12460 bp, 11 predicted proteins | sample CryGeyCG2114_010_2_FD_59504 | JGI IMG/M metagenome (GOLD analysis project Ga0066639, IMG submission 59504) | Groundwater microbial communities from aquifer - Crystal Geyser CG10_big_fil_rev_8/21/14_0.10 | ecosystem: Environmental > Aquatic > Deep subsurface > Groundwater | place: USA: Utah...
AATGGAGGAGACGGCCGGATTTGAACCGGCGGCTGTACGGTTTTGCAAACCGTTCCTTTGGACCACTCAGGCACGTCTCCATAGGAATAAGCATACTGATATTGTGGGAAGGGTAAAAGATTGTCAACCGAAGTGGTTGAAAATTGCCAACAAAAAAGGCCTCAATTGAGGCCTACATGCTATGAATAAACGTGAAGATCACGCCTCGCGAATAACGTATTTGTCTTTGCCAGAATCAACCATTTCCTTCAATTCCTTGCCAACTTTAAAAAATGGCACTTTCTTAGGTGGAACCTTAACGATCCTGCCAGTCTTAGGATTGCGACCCTCATAGGCCTTGTAATTGCGATTGGCAAAGGACCCGAAGCCTCGAATTTCGATGCGCTCATCACCATAGAGAGACTTAATCATCGAATCAAAAGCAATGTTGATAATGCTTTCGGCCTGCTTATGCGTAACATTGGCCTGCTTTTCAAGTGCGGTAATAAGATCTGCTTTTGTCATAGAAGACTCCTTGAACCCTTAAAGGAAATACGACGGTAGCAATATTTCCTAGTGTAACATAATTGGCTTATTTTCAATGTGTTACCACTCGGTTAATAGAAAAAATTCTTTAGGGCCAAGTCGTGGTTTTTAGGCGTCTAGGACTGCTGCCAATATTTTACGCCCCTAAAAAACATTCTCCCCTTTTAGCCACACTGCTTAACCTCTTGATATTATAGCGTTTGCCCTCAAAATCCAAGCACTTTGACGAAAACTAACCGGAGTAGGCCTAAAATAAGGGTAATACAGTCTGTTTTTGACAAAAAATTAGGCCATGGGGCAAAAATGTCGATAAACCCAGTGAAGTGCTTAAACATGAAAGTGGATATGATGTCTAAAATGCTTAATCTAGGACCTAACAAGGAAAAATTTTCCGGCATGCATATGCTGCTGATTCTTTCTTTGTACTGTTTATCGGCATGTATGGATCAGGCCGGACGCAAGGGTAAACCAACCATTGAGGATTTCACAAAAACGACAGCGACAGAGCAAACAGACTGCACTGATTTTATCAGTACGGATCTGACAAGTTGTCTCCAGGCCTGCGCTTCTGATCAACATATCGCTTCCAGCGTAGAAATTGATACCAGTCTTAGCACGCTCAAATCAACCATTGGCATCACGGCCGAAAAAGAGGCCGACCTAAGGGCACTGATTGCAGGCTCCAAGGGATTGTGTATTCAAGATGTCACTCGCCCCAATGAGCAAGTTTTTATTAAATCAGATTACTGTGCCTGCAAGGACACAATTCCCCTGATTCGCAACAACTGCCTCGGCTACTGCGCTTCAAAGAATACCGGAACCCAGGAGCTGCTATTTGTTAATGTTACGCTAGGAGCTGCCATAGAACTCAATACAGAACTAGGTTCACTTAAAAACTGGTGTACCAAAGAAATTGGTGATGGCCAGGTTCAGCCCTCTTGCTCACTAGAGCTCACATCTGATGCTGGCACCCAGCTGTTTGACATCAAGGCGGCCGACATTGGAAAGAAAAATTTTACCGTCGACATAAAGTCGGTGTCCAAAGACGTCACCTTTGTCGCGCGCATTGTGGAAAATAAATCTGGCGCCGGCTCTAATACCTTTCAATTTAGAAAATTTACTTACGTACCTGACCCTGGGCCAGCGCAAGGTCCACTCAAAATCATGCCCACTAACCAGTACTCATGTATTACTCGCGCTGGTCAAGCAACGCCTGATGGTTTCGATTTTACCCAGGCGCTACGGCTACATTATTACTTTCCCGCCAAGCAAGACCCGCCAACTTTGCCGCCACTAAATTCCGCCGTGGTCTTTTGTCACGACATTAATGCCTGGGGTATTAATGATAGCCCGCTCTTCCCGCGACTTGAATTAGTCCCGCAATCTTTTGCTCTTTGGGATGATTTGGATTCGCGCTTTGTTGATAGTGATGGCAATTCGAAAGAAGACATCAGCGATACTCTTCAGGCGCGTTTATTAGCGGAATATGGAGTAACACGCAATCTCAAGATATTCTTCCCCTTCCGCTGGCCCAACGTCATCAATGTTGGTAGCGGTAGCGGTAGTAGCAGCTCTGTCTCACCCATGCAGGGATTTATCATGCAACCTTGGGTAAGCTCGGTGACTGGTCGCGGATTTTGCCCCACACAGGAAAATTATAATGGTTCAGACCCCTTGTTTAGAGTTATGAAAGAGGCAGTGGGTGTGGATACCGAAGGCCTGTACTTCGCGCAGCGAGAACCTTTAGTTTTAAGTGATAGCCAGGGAAATCTGAGCCAGGCACCAACAGACATTCTGCTCATACGCGAAGGGCTTTTAAAGAAAATCTGGTTTTACTATGAAAATGGCAAGCACTATGTGCCAGATGAAATTTCCGCCGGGCAAAAAACTATTATGCTCTATTGGCCTGCCGACGAGGTCAATCCCTACATCCGAAAATCGACCCAAAATATCTATATCGTCAAAAGATTTGAGGAAATTGCCGGCGGATCTGCCGCTACTGGTAGTGGTCTTGCCACATCAGTCCAACCCCCTGACAAGCGTTTTGGTTGCATTCCTGCTCTAGGCTATTAAAAAAAGTGGGCCTTCAAAATTGTTCCCAGGGGCGCTAGCTCTTGGTTAAAAATATAAATGAAGGCAGCAAAACGTAGTCCATAGAGAAAAAGACTGCGCATAATAAATCGATTCATAAAAAAGAACATACCCATATCGCCATGCTTATTGTGTGACATTTTCTTAAGCGTAAATCCCAAAATAAACGTAGCTACAATTAATCCAAAATAAAGACCCATCTTTTTCTTTTCATTGCCAATCTTGGCGGCGTCAGGCAAGGCCTTGGGGTCACGCACGATCTTGGCCAAAAGAGTGACAAGGCCGGGGTGTATTTTAAATAAGCTGCCCAAAACTCCTCGATTAAATTTTTCACGAAAGATAAGTTCCACATCCGCCTGAGATTGAGATCTAAAAAAATGCAGCATTTGATAGACCACGACAGAATAGTCTGAATTCTCTTTATCTAATTCTTCGCTGACTTTCTTACCATCACCCTGACTGCCGGCCTTCATCTTATCAAGTAAGTTTCCCGGCATGAGTTTTTGTAACTTTTTGATTTGTTCAGGATCAAAGGCCTGTTTAATATCACCCTCATCAAATTCATCGTCCTTAATAACATTATTGGCCTGCTGGCGAAACTTTTTAAGCGCCGCCTCGATATTCTCAACCTCTTTCCCCTTTTTACCGGCAACATCGTTAGTATTGGCCGCCTCGGCCGCAGGTTTTTTATCTTCTTTTATGGCATCTGGATCCTTGGCAAATTGGCGCAGGAATTTTTCGCGCTCACTGCCAGAGTCAGATGCATCCTTCTTATCCTGACAAAAGGTGATACTTGAATTGAATAATAGAAAAAAAATCATGCCCAAAAAAGAAAAGGCATACATAAGAACGACCTACTTGCTAGACGCCTCTATTGGCATAGAACCTACATTCTTTTTCTTTTTCTTGATTTTTTCCAAGGTCAAAGTAACTGGGGCGGCAATGAAAATTGAAGAATAAGTACCAACAACAATGCCAATAGTCATGGCCAAGAAAAAGTCAGCAATGGCGGCGCCGCCAAAAATTAACATTGCGACAGAAACGAAAAGCGTGGTACCAGAAGTTAAAATGGTACGGGAAAGAGTTTCATTGGTCGCCAAGTTGATATGGTCACGCATACTGACGCCAGGAAATTTCTCTTCATGCTCGCGCACACGATCATAGACAATCACGGTATCGTTGACAGAGTAACCAATCACGGCCAAAAGTGCCGCTACCGTTTGCAATGTGAACTCAACTCCCAAAATGGTGTAAATACCCAACACAATACTAACGTCGTGAATCAAGGCTACAATAGCACCAGGAGCATATTTAAAATCAAAGCGCAAACCTACGTAGATCATGATTGCCAGCATGGCCCATCCCATGGCCTGGAAGCCAGATAAGCGCAGCTGAGCACCGGCCTTGGGCCCTACGATATCAACCTTTCTAATTTGTACCCCGTCAGAACTAAATTTTGAAGTCAGGGTTTCACTCATCTGCTGCGAAATTTGATTCAGGTTTGCTTCACTACCTGGCACGCGAATCAATAATTCATGATCATCAACATCGCCAATAGTCTGAACACTGACTGATTTAAAACCACTTTTCTCTAGGCTCGAACGCAACGAACCTAAATCAACTTTTGAATCAAATTTGGCCTGAATCTCTGCGCCCCCGGAAAAATCAACTCCGTAATTCATGCGGGTTAAAGTCAAGGCCAAAGATGTTACAACCAAAATGGCAGAGACAATAAAACATAGTGTGAACTTGGAAGCAAAATCTATCTTGGTACTACTTTTAATAATTTCAAACATATCATCTCTCCCCGGCAGTTGAGTTAATTTTAAATACTTAAATCCTGACCTTGGACTTTATTCATATAAAATTCAAAAAATAATCCACCTACAAAATAGGCAGTATAAACAGTTGCGGCAATTCCAATTAATAAGGTTACAGCAAAACCTCGTATTGGCCCGGTTCCAAAGTTAAGCAAACAAACACCTGCCAATGCGGTGGTAATGTTGGCGTCAACAATGGTCCAAAAGGCGTGTTGAAAGCCGTTCTCGACTGACTTGTAATAACCCACGCCCTTGCGCACCTCTTCTCGAATCCGCTCGTAGATAATGATGTTGGCGTCCACTGCCATACCGACAGTCAGGGCAATACCGGCAATACCCGGCAAAGTCAGGGTCGCCTCAAAGCCAACCAAGCAGGCCAGAATAAAGAGAATGTTAAGCACTAAAGTGGCAATAGCGATAGCGCCAGAGATCCGATAGTAAATAAGAATAAATATAAAAACTAAAGCACAACCAATTAAACCAGCAATACGCGCTTTCTTAATCGAATCCTGCCCCAAACTTGGCCCGACAGTTCTTTGCTCCAAAAAGTCCAACTGAACAGGCAAAGCACCGGCACGGAGAACGAGGGCTATATCTCGCGCTTGAGACATGAGCTGATTAAAATTTCCAGTTCCAAGTGTAATCTGAGCGCGTCCTCCGCCAATTCGTTGATGAATATTAGGTGCAGTGTAGACGTTGCCATCCAAAATAACGGCCAATCGCTTGCCAACGTTAGCACCAGTCACCTCTTCAAATTGTTTGGCGCCAGCACTTTTAAAATCCATAGAGACGTAGGGTTCATTTTTTTGTTGATCAATCTGAACCCTAGCATCTTGTAAATCATCGCCGGTTAAACGTGGCTGCGAATCTACCACATAAGGAATTTCAGAGATAACCTCATTCGTCAGTTTATTAGTTTTGCGCTCAAACGCTAGCTCGAAACCTTGTGGAATTTCTTTTTTTAAAAATAAATTCAACTGGTGAACATAGAGGCTGAAGCGATCACCTTTTTTAAATACCACTCCACCCTTTTTTGCCTTATCCAACCAGTCCGCTATCTGGGCAGGAGTGACGGCGTCGTTAACTATTTTAAATTCTAATTTGGCAGTTTGACCAATAAGAGATTTGGCCCGTTCAATATCTTTTACACCAGGCAAGGCCACCACAATTCTATCTTTGCCCTGACTAACAATTTCCGGCTCGGTAACACCAAATTCGTCAATCCTGTTACGGATAACCTCGATAGATTTTCCTACCGCCTGCTCTTCCACCTGAGTCTTGATGACTTTACTTAAACCAAAAAAGAGCGTCTGCCCTTCTTCGTGTGTCAGGCGAATCATTGAGGCCGGAAAATATTCCTTGAGCTTAGTTTTAGCGCGATCAAGATCGGCAGCTGATGTGACCACGATTGAGTTCCAAGGGTCATCAAGGTCATTCATTCGTAGCTCACCAGCCTTAGCATCAATGCCGGCATCTTTTAATACAAATTCCATGCGCCTGGCATAGCTTTGAACCTCGTCCTTATAGACTTTTTTAAAGTCGATTCCCAGGATCATGTAAAGCCCGCCCTGCAAGTCCAAACCAAGGCTAATCTTAGACTTAACCGGATATTTGGATCCCTCACCAAAATTGAGGAGCGTCGGGACGATTGAAACAACTGAAATGACCGTAAGAACTAAAAAGAAAATAAAGCGATACCACCAACTCCGTTTCATGTATTTTCCCCATCATGGATGATCTTTTAAAGATTCAAGATCAAATTTGTTCACCATCAAAAAAAGTTACTCATCCATCTTTTCTTACAGCGCCAGCACAGAAATTGACGGTTTGGCTTCGCTGTCACAAAATTGAATGACAAATTTTTTTTTGATTGCGAGGTTAAACTAGGAAAATTATAGGAAAAGGCCCTACTTCTTGCAAGGGAATTCTGGGGCCTTTAAGACGGAAAAATGCAGGGTTAACGACACTTAACGTTACTCGACTATAGTATTATCAATCACTTAACTTCGATAGACTTCACTTCTGCCGCTGCGGTGGTAGGATTTGGGGTGCTGACCTTATTTGAATTTAATGAAGTTGCATCTTGAACATCATCAAGAATTTCATTCTTGGCCTTTTGGAATTCACGGATACCACGGCCCAAACCCTTGGCCAATTCAGGCAACTTTTTTGGCCCAATAAATATCAATGCTAAAATGCCAATAACCAAAATCTCGCCAGCACCTAATCCAAACATAGATGTTCCTTATTTCTTGTCTTCTTTCTTGTCTTTAGTATTTTTTTCTTCAAATAGTTTAGCTGCCTTGCCACCAACTTGCTCGCGCAATACTTTTATCTTTACGCCATCGGAAACTTCAAGAGTCACAACTCTATCTGTCATACCAGAGATTATGCCCAAAAGACCTGATTTAGTATAGACCTCATCACCTTTAGTTAGTGCCTTCAACATGCTTTGCTCTTCTTGAAATTTCTTTTTCTGTGGACGAATCATCAAAAAGTAAAAAATGAAAAAGATAACAATAAAGGGAAGAAAACCGGTTAGAGGGTTTTGCGCTGCTGGTGCCGCTGCAGTTGTGGCCTCATCGGCAAGTGCACTCGCAAAAGGAATAAAGAGATCAAGCATAAAATTTCCGCCTTTTAAAAAAATTACTGTTTTAAAGTGTAGAGGTTATAGAATTTATTGAAATATTCGTCAAACTCTTGCTGCAAAATTGCCTGGCGTGCCTGACGCGCCAAATTCAGATAGAAATGAATATTATGGTAACTAAGTAGGGTTCCGGCCGTATACTCGCCAACCGTGTGCAGGTGGCGCAAATAGGCCCTGGAATAACGCTGACATACCTTACAAGAGCAGTCGGGGTCCAAAGGCCCTTTGTCTTCTTTATATTCTTCCCGCTTAATATTGAGCGGGCCGCGGGAAGTAAAAGCCTGACCATTCCTGGCGTTACGCGTCGGAAGCACGCAGTCAAACATATCGATTCCCGCCTTGATGCCGTGGAGAATGTCCAATGGCGTTCCCACTCCCATCAGGTAACGGGGCATTTGTGATGGCATGGTGGGAACAAAATGGCGCAAAAAGTCCTGCATTTGCTCATTTTTTTCTCCTACCGATAAACCGCCCAAGGCCAAACCTTCAAAATTCATTTCCTGTAAGCGCTGCATGCATTCAGTGCGTAGGTCAAATTCCAGCCCGCCTTGAACAATGCCAAATAAGTTTTGGTAAGGCCTAAGTGGATAGCTACGACAGCGCGAGGCCCAACGCAAAGTGAGTTCCATGCTGGCGCGCAAAGTGGCGTGATCGGCCGGCAGCTTAGGACATTCATCAAAACACATGACGATGTCTGATCCTAATGCCTTTTGAATCTCCATGGATTTTTCTGGCGATAACATGTGCAAAGAACCATCTAAATGGCTGCGAAACTGGACTCCCTCTTCGCTGACTTTATTTAAATCAGAGAGAGAGAAAACCTGGTAGCCGCCAGAATCAGTCAAAATGGCACGCTCATAACTCATGAAACCGTGCAATCCCCCGCCGACTTTTTCAATCAGCTCATGCCCGGGCCGCAGATAAAGATGATAGGTGTTGCCCAAGATTATTTTAGTGTCCAACTCAATAAGGTCATGTTGGGTCAAGGTTTTAACTGAGGCGCGAGTGCCAACCGGCATAAATACCGGTGTTTCGAAATCACCGTGGGCAGTGCTTACTACGCCTGCGCGCGCCTGACGGTCTTTTGCCTGTAAAGTAAAAATCCTCTTAGGCGAATCACTGTGCATAAAATGGTCCTTTTAACAGCATGGCGTCGCCATAGGAAAAAAAGCGATATTCCTTTTCAATCGCCTGGGCATAAAGTTGCAAAGTCTTGTCACGCCCAAGGGCGGCACTCACCAGCATCAATAGGCTACTGCCAGGCAGGTGAAAGTTGGTAATGAGTGAATGAATACTGCGAATAGGACGGCCAGGATAAATAAATATATCCGTTGCGTAGCTTTCTCCAGCGCAAAATTTGTGCTCCAGCAGCAAAGGCCAAGCACTCTCTAGGGTGCGCAAGCTAGTAGTTCCTACTGCTACTATAGGACGTTTTAGCTGGATGGCCTGTTGAATTTTCGCCACAGCATCGCTGGCAATAGAATAGTTTTCTTGGTGCATTTTATGCTGCCTGATATCGCTTTCTTTAACCGGTAAAAAAGTGCCTGCTCCAACATGCAGAGTGACCTCCGCCAGCTCATGCCCTTTCATTGCTAACTGCCCTAGCAGCTCTTGAGTAAAATGCAGGCCAGCGGTGGGCGCGGCCACAGCACCAGGAACTTTGGAATAAACCGTCTGGTAATCATGCCCATCTCTGCTATCACTCTCACCATTTCTTATATAAGGAGGAATAGGATACTGGCCTGATTGCAAAAGAAAAGAGGCGAGATCACCTTGTGATAGCTCAACTAAAAATTTTTCATCCTGGCGCGCGACGATGGTGGCATAAGTTTCACTTCCCGCCAGAAAATACTGCTCGCCAAGGGGCTTCTTGCCGTTAGAGCGAATCAGCACAGGGTGAGGGCCATGACTTTGATTTGGCGCTAAAAAAAACATTTCGCCCTTGCCGCCGGATTTCTTTTGCGCTGAAACGCGACAGGGTACAACCTTGGTATTGTTAAAAACCAATAGGCATTTTTCGGGCAAGAAATCGGCAATTGAACTAAAGCTCACGTGAGCAGTTTGATTATAAAGATGATCGTGGACTAACAAGCGAGAAGCATCGCGCTGGTGGCAAGGCCTCTGAGCGATAAGCTGCTCAGGCAATTGATAAGCATAACTTGCCAGCAGCATATCAGTAACAAGATGGTTATTCGGCGGCTTTTCCATGGGTTTCGTATATAATAGGAGAACTTCACATTTACAAGTAGATACCGTATTACCCGAGCGACTTGTAAATCTAGGCAAGTCGTTTTAACTTGATAGGATGAAACTCTTGATAATCTTGTTACCGCTACTCTTTCTCATTTCCACTAGCTACGCCGTGGACGATCAGTCTTTTACCCCAAGTACCTCAAAACAAGTGCAGCAACAAGATTTACGCTTGGATCAGCAGCTTGAAAATGAAATGCAATTTTTGCAATCGTCGACGCCAGAGCAAGAGGGTGAGGATAAAGTCTTTGAGGTGCCACAGATGCGACGCCAGCATTTTGAGCAAAATGATCAAAGACAAGCACAAACACAGGCGGATGAAAAATTTTTAGAAGATGAAGTCGATGCTAAGCAAGCAGCACTAGAAAAAGAAAAAAAGGCCATCACTCCAGTCCCAAGCGCACCGGCCGCGAGCTCTAATGTGACAAATAGACGCGGGCGCTCGCGCTAATATCCTGATTTTGTTGACTGAAATCAGGATATAACCTGCCTATCCCCAAGAAAATTCTTCACAAAAATAGTTTTTTTGCCTGTTTTAGATAAATCACATCCCCATTGATAAAAAATAAAATGAGGCCATAAAAATTTCACACTTATTGGAGTGGCATAGCAAACGCGGTATAGCTGGGCCTGATTAAAAATCAAAATGCTAAATATGCCGTTGGTAAGGAAAAAGGAGATCTGTATGTCTAGATGTGGACTTAAATCATCTGTGTTAGGGGTAAGTATGCTGATCAGCTGTCTAAGTGCCAACGTCATGGCCAATGACTATCAAGCATATGATTTAGAAACTTTCTTAAGAGATTTTCATAATGATCCCAAACTGGTTATGGACAAGTTGCCACCTAAGACTGAGAGCTTAGATGCAGCAGCACTGAGCAATCCTTTTGCTTTCAGTAAAGAAAATAAAACTATTGTTGAGGCCAAAGACTCTGTTCGCCGCCGCTTTTGTTCAGAAGTTGATGGCAGCAAGGTGTGTCTGGATAATCCCCAGGGAAGAGCGGCAGCACTGGCCAATGATTTAGCTGAAAACTTGGCCGATAATGGAACCAAACTGATTCGTTCACTGCAAGAAATTGAAGCAAAGAATTTACTTAATGCCAGAGTTAGCACTCAACCTTGGTCTGATGACTACTGGGCCATTGCTAAAGGAATCTTGGGCGCACGCTATGCTGATCCAGCAAATAAAGTGAACACTATCGATTGGAAAGAAGCTCTGGGGTACATTGAAGAAAACCCCAGTAGCAATTATGTTGAAAGCAACAAGGCCAATTTCCTCTCTCCATCAGAAAAATATGACCTTTTAGTCGGCGATAAAAATATGACCTTAACTCAGGCGATGTGGGCGGAAGGTAAACACTATTATGATGCCAATGGTTCGGTTGAGCCTTGGATGGGAATATGTCATGGTTGGTCACCCGCTGCATTCATGCTACCTCGTCCGCGCAACGCAGTTAAAACTGTTACTCCTGATGGCACGGAGCTGCTCTTTTATCCTGCAGATATGAAAGCATTAGGGTCTTTACTATGGGCCAAGAACGACACCCCTTCAAAATTTATTGGGGGTCGCTGTAATAAGAAGAATCCCAAGAAAGATGCCAATGGCAGAATCTTGGATCAGGAATGTTTTGACAACAACCCAATGTCTTGGCACTTAGGCATCGTAAATCAAATAGGCGTGTCAGATCGCTCCTTTGTTATGGATGCCACTTATGATTACGAGGTTTGGAATCAACCTGTCGTTGGTTATCAGTATCGTTACTTCAACGTAAATACGTTTGATACAGCTCAAACAAGTCAAGACGCCACAGTGGCCCTGAGCGATTATCAATCAGACAAATTTAAAACTTATCGTTCACCCAAAGCAAAGTCAGTAGTAGGGGTAGAAATGAGGGTTTATTATTCAGTCGAAACTCAACCAAGGCCACGCATGGAAGACAATGAGCGCTATGATGCCGTCACCACTGCAACTTATCGCTATGATCTAGAGATGGACGAAAATGGAAAATTGCTTGGTGGCGAATGGTACTCAAATGCCCATCCAGACTTTATGTGGACACCAGAAAAAGATGCAAAAGCTCGTAGCGCCGCCGATAGATATGCAACTGGCACTTGGACCTGGGGTAATGCTGTTCCTGCAAGATGGCAGGAAGTTGCGCCATATGCCTCCAAGGCCGGAATTCCACTGGCGAAAGTTGTCGAAGATTTACTTAAGCAGGCCAACAAGCAATAAGTAGGGCCTGATGGCACAATTGCTAATCGTTTCCTTAAGTTTGATTTTATGTATGGGGGCGCTTGCGCCCTCATTGTCGTTTTCGAATGAAAGGCCGCAAATACCCTGCCAACAACTTTGGCACTCAAACGGTTTGTCCCAGCAAGAAGTTAACCAGCAACTAAAACATCCCGCCGACACCACTGCATATTGGCAGGCACATGAAAATTTACAGCGCAAGCATTGCCTAAAAGAATGGACAGTCTTGCTCTACATGGCCGCTGACAACGACCTGACGCCTTATGCCTATTGGGATCTTTACGAAATAGAAAAAAGAATCCAAGGTGAAAAGAACCTCGGTGCCAGTGGTGAAATAGTAGATGTTGTGGCAGAGCTTGATACCTACCTTCGAACCGGTATCAAGCGCTTACATCTATTTCAGTATGAGCGGCCATATGATTTCAATTTGCGCCTGCCAGATTATCAAAAGTTTAGTCAGGCCGATATTCAATCGCCTGTGATTGCCTCATTCCCCGAAGATGGCGCAGGTTCAATTAAAAATCAAAAGAAACGTTTTCAAAAATTCTTGAGTTGGGGCATAAAAAATTATCCCGCCAAGAAATATATGATTGTGATTTGGGGACATGGAGAAGGCTATGCTGGCAAACATATTGAAGGGCAAGAAAGGCGGGAGTTTTTACCAACTGAAAAGGCGACATCAAGGTTTCTTACCAAAGAGATGGTCTACTCTGATATTTTAGATTATCTCAGGCCACAAAATTATCCCACTCAGCGAAATTTTGGCGGGGTAGCCTTGGACCACTCGGATAGTAGCTATCTTGATATTCCAAGCTTGCACGAGATCTTACAACGTACTTCGCAAAAATTACTGCAAGGTAGGCCTTTTGATGTGCT
>Ga0066639_10004123_pt1 | contig 12458 bp, 12 predicted proteins | sample CryGeyCG2114_010_2_FD_59504 | JGI IMG/M metagenome (GOLD analysis project Ga0066639, IMG submission 59504) | Groundwater microbial communities from aquifer - Crystal Geyser CG10_big_fil_rev_8/21/14_0.10 | ecosystem: Environmental > Aquatic > Deep subsurface > Groundwater | place: USA: Utah...
ATTCACGTACACACATTATTACGTTTCGCATAGTTCTTGTTGTTATGGCTGGAGTTGTCGTGTTGGTTTTTGTAAAAGGAATTCCAGCATTACGTTTGTTGACGCCCAGTGGTAGTATACCTTCTGACCGTAGTACAAGCACTGCAGAATTAATGGTACAATTACTTCCACCACAGCCAGATAATGACAAAGATAGTGATGGTGTTGATGACACAGAAGAAAAAGAAATCGGAACGAGTACCTCAGAGGTAGATTCTGATGGGGATGGTTTGAGTGATGGGATTGAAATTTCGGTTCTTCAAACAGATCCTCTCAATCCTGATACTGATGGCGATGGGTACAGAGATGGCATTGAAGTGACAAGTGGCTTCAACCCAAACGGCGAAGGCAAACTGATTCAATCATAATTTCCATTCTTAATATATATTGTCTATGTTCGACGATCATCCAATTTCACAACCAGGTGGTGTGCCATCAAATCTTCCCATGGGTGAGCCGGAAGATATTTTTGCAAATGTTGACCATGTGCCAACCATGCCCATGAATGATGTACCAGACACGGCTCAATCGTCTGTCCTTACACCACCAACAACACCGCCGTCCGCATTGAGCGCAGGGATTCTTCAGCCAAAACAACCAGTGGTCGAGCGACCAGCTGTGGCGCCGATGCCACCCCCAACGTATGTCTCAGTTCCTCCTGTTCCAGAGAATGCTGAAACATATCGGATTACTGAGCCAAAAGCAAGTCGCGGAGTGATGATTGCTATTGTGATTTCTGTTCTTGTTCTCGTCCTTGGTGCAGGTGGATGGTGGGTGTATATTTCTTTTGTGCGACAGGCCAATGGTGGGGCGCAATTTGATCAAACAACATCTGACTCCACGGTGATATTCCCCGGTACAGAGACAGATATTATTTCACCAAATGATGTGGTGGATGTCGCTGGCATCAATGTAATTCCTGATACCAGTACGACAGGGGCAGGATCAGAAAACAATGATATTGTTGCCACACTTCGCGACGATGCGGTGTTGTTTGGTCAACCGATTGATCAAGATGGTGATGGTCTTGATGATGTGAGAGAGAGTCAAATGGGGACAGACCCGCAAAATTGGGACAGCGATCAAGACGGACTGGGAGATGGAGATGAAATTATTATTTGGAAAACCGATCCATTGAATCCTGATTCAGATGGTGATACGTATCTGGATGGAGACGAAGTGAGGAATGGATATAGCCCAAGCGGATCAGGCAAGATTTTTGAGCCCCCGGTAGACGATCAGGGATCTGGGACATCGAGCATCGGGTCAGCCGTTGTTCAATAGTATTATTTTTTATCTCTACCACATGTTTGGAAGAAAGACAAAAATAAAATCAGTGGGAAAGGAAGATGATGTATTGAATAGGATTACCACGATTCCTGATGTTTTTTATGGTGGCAACAATCCTGCCGTGTACAATGGATCCCCGTCCTCTTCGGGACAGACGGCGATGTCTCAACGTGTTTCGCGTGGCAAACCAAACATTTCTCCACGAGGATTGCCTGAGTGGGTTCACGCAAAATGGTTTCATATCACTGGTGTTGTATTCTTTTTTGCTATAGCAATAGGTGGAATCACATGGTATTATGTCAAAGATTTATTTCCTTCTGTTTTATCGGGAATCCCTGATAGTACTCTTTCTATTGACATCCCCGTCGTTTCTCCGCCAGTCTCTGTACCAGTACCACCAGCTACGGAAAATACCACTTCTTCAGAATTCAGTACGACGACTGAGACACCACTCACAAATACGAATAGTCTGATCTTTCCTCTACCTCAGACGCTTGAACCATTGGTGTTTCCGGGAAAATTTTCTGTGCAGAGCGCTGATGTGGACAATGACGCGTTGACGGATTTGGAAGAAGAGGTATTTGGGACAGACAGTGGTAATCCTGACACGGATGCTGATGGATACAATGATGGACAGGAAGTAGCAAATTTGTATAATCCTGCAGGCGTCGCGCCGGTAAAAATTATTGATTCCGCATTGGTGCGTGAGTATATGAATCCACGATGGCAGTATCGTATATACTATCCTACTGTCTGGGCAGTAGGTGAAGTGGATGAAAACAGTGAGGAGATATTGGTGAGCAGTATTGATGGAGAATATATTGAGGTACGCGTATTTGACGGTATTGTAGAACCAACGTTTACGGCATGGTTTGGTATCCATGCGACTGGTCAGCAATACCAAGATTTGTCGTCTATGACCAACAGGTTTCAACAATCGGTCTGGGTGCGTGATGATGGACTGGTTGGGTATGTCTTTCAGAGTGGTCGCGTGATTGTCCTTCTTTACCGCACAGGAATTGATGGAATAATTCGATACCCGCATATTATGAATATGGTGATACAGAGTTTTCGTCCACGCATACATACTGAGGAGCTTCCCGATCAAGTTATCCTTCCCCCAGCGCCTGTTTTATCGACCGACACACTCAGTCAACCATAATATGGATGCCTCGATTTATAGAACGGTTCACCAGATCGGACTTTCAAAAAAAGATATTGACAGGGTTTTCCGTGCGCTTGAAAAGACGTTTGAAATTCCATCGTGGCATGTTGTGGTGCACGTGGTCGGAACAGAACGGATGCGCGGACTCAATCGCACGCACCGTGGGAAGGACTGTCCTACTGATGTATTGAGTTTTCCGACAGAACCGTGGACAGACAATTTTGTCTCATCAGATGATGATCTTGGAGATGTTTTCTTGTGTCCGCGTGTTATCACACGACAAGCACGTGAACACGGAATATCTTCTCGCGAAGAACATGTCCGTATGCTCACGCATGGTATTCTTCATTTGCTTGGGTTTGATCATGTGAAGAAAAATGACGCAGACATGATGTTTGCGGTGCAGGAAGATATTGTTGGGAAGTGTTCAGTATAATATGTACGTATGTCGAAATTGAAACACAGTGTTCAGGATGCGTGGCGAGGAATTTGTTATGTGTTTGTACATGAACAAAATTTTCGAATCCAAATGTGCGTGGCTGTTGTCGTCGGTGTGTTGGCGTGGATTTTTTCTGTTGGGCGCATTGAGGGGATACTTCTTGTTGTGTCTATTTGTGCGGTGTTGGGGCTGGAGCTTCTCAATTCCGCGGTGGAAAAATTTTCTGATCTGATGAAGCCACGGATGAATATGCATGTTGGTACGGTCAAAGATATTATGGCGGCGCTGGTGTTGCTGGCATCTCTTGGTGCCGGCATGGTTGGGGTGCTGGTCTTTTGGCCCCATGTGATTCCACTCTTTTTTCTCTAACAAACACTGCTGGCAGAGATTGGGAAAACCATGTATCATGTGAGACATATGAAAGGACGAAAGAAACAACGCACACAGCTCATTACCGGCATAGATATTGGCTCGACAGCTATTCGAGTTGCGGTTGGGCAATATGCAGGAGATGATAGTCTTGATTCGCTCCAGCTGGTGGGCGCTATTGAAGTTCCTGCCGAAGGCGTGCAAAAAGGGATTGTGACGAGTATTGACGAAGCAGTATCATCGCTCTCAAACGCGCTTGAACAGACTGAGCGATTGATTGGAGTGCCGATTGAGCACGCATGGATTAGCATTTCCGGAACGCATATTGTGTCTGCAGAAAGTAAGGGCGTTGTCGCGGTCGCAAAGTCTGACGGCGAAATCTCGCAAGAAGATGTGATTCGCACGGTTGATGCCGCGCGCACCGTGGTTACACCGCTGAATTATGAAATTTTACATGTACTTCCTCGACATTTTGGTGTGGATGGACAGACCAATATCAAGGATCCCGTTGGTATGACTGGTGTTCGTCTTGAGGTTGATACGCATATTATTTATGGCGTAGCCGCGCATATCAAGAACGTGACCAAAGCCGTGTATCGTACCGGTATTGATATTGATGACCTTGTCCTTTCAATCCTTGCAACCGGAGACGTGGTTACCACCGCAAGACAGAGAGAATTGGGCGTTGCTGTGGTCAATATCGGCGGACCTACCACAAGCCTTATCATCTATGAGGGTGGGGATGTACTTCATGTTGCTGTGCTCCCGATTGGGTCTGAACATATTACCAATGATATTGCGATTGGGCTGAAAACATCGATTGATGTTGCTGAGCGAGTCAAGATGAATTATGGGCAAGCAATTGCCAAAGCCATTTCAAAAAAACAGATGATTGATTTGTTGGAGTTTGGCGCGTCTGAACACGAAGACGTATCACTTTACTATGTGTCGCAAATTATTGAAGCACGCGCGAGGGAAATTTTGGAAAAAATCAATGCCGAGTTTGATAGCTTGGGACGGCGCGGTTTATTGCCGGCAGGGGTCGTGTTTGACGGTGGTGGCGCGAAATTGGGAGGATTGATTGGATTGGCAAAAGATGAATTGTCTTTGCCCGCTTCGCTCGGGTATCCTATTGACATGTATGGTCTTGCTGAAAAAGGACATGATGTGGCATTTGCGCCGGCTATCGGATTGGTGCGATGGGGGAGCCATGTGGTACAGGGAGCGAGTGGAACACATGGATCTCACCGGAGGTCATCCTTGACCAGTGCAACCAAAGCACTCGGCGCCGTGCAATCGTTTTGGAAGTCGCTTATCCCATAGTCTTTGTTTTTCATCGTACGCGTGATAGAAAACTCCTTTCGTCTAGGAGTTTTTTCTTGACACTTGTGTAGATTTTTTTTACACTGTATACTATATATGATTATTGAGTCATCGTGAACATAAATAGTGTTCAGTAAATATATTGTATGCCACAAGTAAAACCTGATATTGAAACATTTGCAAAAATAAAAGTCGTTGGTGTTGGTGGTTCGGGTGGAGCTGCGATTGACCGTATGGTGAAGTCTGGGATTCGTGGCGTGGATTTTTGGGCCATGAATACTGATGTCCAAGCACTTCATCACAACAGCGCGCCACACAAATTGCATATTGGAAAAACGGTTACGCGCGGACTTGGCGCAGGGATGAATCCGGAAGTCGGTCGTCGGAGTGCAGAAGAAGCGCAAAATGAAATTCGTGAAGCGCTCAAAGATAGTGATATGGTGTTTGTCACATGTGGCTTGGGTGGTGGCACGGGCTCTGGCGCAAGCGCAGTGATCGCATCAGTAGCGCGAGAGATGGGTGCGCTCACCGTTGCTGTTGTCACCAAACCATTTTCATTTGAAGGTCCACAGCGTAAAGCTATTGCTGATGGAGCGTATGAGGAATTGGCAAGACAGGTGGATACAATTATTACTATTCCGAATGATCGCGTGTTGCAAATCATTGACAAGAAAACATCACTCATCGATGCGTTTCAAATTGTGGATGATGTGTTGCGACAGGGGGTGCAAGGGATTTCAGAATTGATTACCGTTCCAGGGCTTATCAATGTTGATTTTGCGGATGTCAAGACGACCATGTCAAACACCGGTTCTGCGCTGATGGGAATCGGCGTTGGGAAAGGTGACAATCGTGCGATTGAAGCGGCACAGGCCGCAATCTCGAGCCCACTCCTTGAACTCTCCATTGATGGTGCGCGAGGTATTCTCTTTACCATCACGAGTGGTCCATCTCTCGGGATGCAAGAAGTTGCAGAAGCCGCCAAGATTATCACGTCATCTGCTGACGACAATGTCCGTGTCATTTTTGGTGCTGTCATTGATGAAAACATGGGCGAAGAAGTTCGCGTGACAGTGATTGCGACTGGGTTTGAGGACCGCGCACCGATTCGCACCAGTTCAGAAGACGATTTGTCCATGCCCTTTGTTCCAAAACGTTCTTCATTCCAACCCAACGCCCCGTTTGGTCAGTATACGCGAAAGCGTGTTGAAGATGATATGGATGAGGATGTATCAGTTCCAGAGCCACGAAAGCCATTGTCTTTTACCAAGCGAACCGTGTCAATGTCTCAGGATATCTTTGACAAAGGTGTGGAATCATCTATTACCACACCGAGTGCGGATTCATCAGACAGTGATCTTGAAATTCCTGCGTTTATTCGTAGGAAAATGGGAAAGACCTCGTAGTCATCACAATGTCCTTTCGGACATTGTTTTTTTTGTAGAGATTGCGTATACTGAATTTATTCTTTTTGCTTTGTTTTTTTCACAGGTATGCATTGCCCTGTCTGTCGATCCAAAGAAACCAAAGTGGTTGACTCACGACTCGGCTCTGATGGGATGGCCGTACGCCGACGGCGTGAGTGTGTCAAATGTATGTTTCGTTTTTCTACTGTTGAAGAAATGGAATTGCTTGATATCACGGTGGTCAAAAACGATGGTCAGCGGGAAACCTATGATCAGGCAAAATTAACGCAAGGCATTGTGCGTTCCTTGACGAAGCGTCCATATACGCAGGAAAAATTTGATAAACTGATTTACACGATTGAACGCGATATTCAAAAAAAGAAAAAACGTGAAGTGACGAGTCGAGAAGTGGGTGAGGTTGTTATGAAACATTTACGATTGTTTGACAAAGTCGCGTATATCCGATTTGCCTCGATTTACCGTGCATTTGAGGATGTGGATACATTCCAAACCGCTATTCGTTCTCTCCAAGTGAAAAAAGAAAAACCTCGTTCCTAACTATCATTCTATGAAAGAAAAAATTTCAACCCCGGAAGATGCACCGCTTGAGGATGGTCAAGATCTCAAAGCACTGGTGGAAAAGAGCATTCGTTGGTCGCAAGTGTTGCATGAACAAAACAAAAAAATTCTTCGGCGTATGACATGGATGGCCGTCGGGAGTTACATCCGTCTCGCGTTGTTTCTCATCCCATTGATTGTAGGTATCATTTTCCTTCCACCGCTCCTCAAACAAGCATTTGGTCAATACCAAAGTCTTTTTGACGATATCGGTGGGTCGCCATTTTCTGCGCTCAATCAATTTTTGCCTACTGACGATGATGGAAGCGCAAGTGCGCCCGTCAGCAAAGAGCAAATCATTGATCTGTTGAAGTCAATACAGAAAGAATGATTGTTGATGTACATCCATTGTTGACGTGCGTATGGATTCATAAACATTCATTCACATTGACTACGTTTTCATATTTATTCTTTCTCTATTCCAAACTCTATGACACAAGGAATCAAAACATTGTTGTTGGTTGCTGCGTCTTTCGTCACCGTATTATGTGCGGTGATTGCACTGTTGTTTGTGCTCGATATCGGGACGACCGAGGCACTCAAAGAAACGTTGACAAAAGGATTGTCTGTCGTTGGCGTGTTGGTCGGTGCAGGACTGATTTTTGTGCTGTTGTCACAAAAGACTGGCTCACCGTAAAAGACAGTGACCACACGAAATGTTTGTTCAAAGGTATTTTATTCGGAAGTTGCCGAGTGATTTGGCGGATATCTCTCTGTTTGTATGAAACAAAAGCGTACAAAAATTGTGTGTACTTTGGGTCCTGCGTCTGAGTCTGTGGCAGTCATCACGGATTTGGTACAGTCAGGCATGAATGTTGCGCGTTTGAATTTTTCTCACGGAAGCTGGGACAATCATGCATTGTTGATTGATCATATTCGAGAAGTGGAATCTGCGACAGATACACCGGTTTCTATTATGCAAGATTTGCAAGGACCAAAGATTCGTGTGGGTATTTTGCCTGAGGTGGGTGTTGAGTTGAAGGAGGGAACCATGATTTCTTTTGACACGGCAGAAGAAGGGTATCGTGATGGTGTCATCCCCATTGATTATCCGAATTTGCATCTGTATGTTACTCGCGGGCATCGAATATTGCTCGATGATGGAAGGGTGGAGTGCAAGGTGGTACGGGTTTCTCATACACAAATTCATACTGAAGTGGTCGTGAGTGGACTCTTGACCTCGCGGAAGGGGATTAATGTTCCGGATTCCAATTTGCCGGTTGGCGCGTTGACTGACAAAGATGCTCATGACGTGCGATTTGGTGTGGAGCATGGCGTGGATTTGATAGCGCTCTCATTTGTACGCAACGCAAAAGATATTTTGGATTTACGGTATTGTATATTGAATTATGAAAAAGAGCTGGGGGTGAAGCCTGTTCATCCGATTCGGATTATTGCAAAAATAGAGCGACATGATGCGGTTGAACATATCAAAGAAATTTTGGATGTGGCGGACGGGATTATGGTGGCGCGTGGTGATCTCGGAATTGAAGTACCGGCCGAGGATGTCCCTTTGATCCAAAAAAAATTAATTGATCTCGCGCTTGCATCTGCAAAGCCGGTGATTGTAGCGACGCAGATGCTTGATTCTATGCAAGATAATCCGCGCCCGACGCGCGCAGAAGTGTCTGACGTTGCCAATGCGGTGATCGATCACACTGATGCGGTTATGCTTTCCAATGAAACCGCAACAGGTCATTATCCGGTTGAGGCGGTCAAGAAAATGCACGATATTATTGTGGAAACTGAAAAATCCGTGTATGACGATTTGCCAATTCTTCCACACAAAGGGGTGCGTCATCATATTGATGATGTAGTGAGTGAAATGTCTCGACTGCTCGCCGAACAAGTAGGCGCGCGTCTGATCCTTGTTGCATCTCTTTCCGGAGAAACCGGCCGATTGATAAGTCGGTACCGACCGGAATTGCCCATTGTCGTGGCGACCAGTACGCCTCGCGTGCTACACCAACTCAATTTGTCGTGGGGAGTTTTTCCATTCATTCTCGAACCATGTCGGACTATTGAGGAATTGGTAGAGCGTTCAGTGTTCTATCTCAAACAAAAAAAACAAGTAAATGTGGGAGACAAATTGATTGTAGTGGCAGGTGAGCCGGTCGGTCATGCCGGACACGTCAATTTGTTGGAAGTGCGAGAGGTCGTGTAAGATGGTTTTGGAACCTGTTTGGAGACTCTTCTTTTTTGTGGTATACTGACATTTCGTTATGCCAAAATCAGTTCAACCGCGTCTTCAACCAAACACTGGAGCAGACCGCGCAACTCGGCGTGTTCTTTGGTTTGAAGAAATTTCAATTGGGGATGTGCCATTGGTGGGAGGGAAGAATGCGTCGCTCGGAGAGATGTACAGTCATTTGGCAAAAAAGGGTGTTCCTGTCCCCAATGGATTTGCCGTAACCGCCACTGCGTATTGGGAATTTCTGCGCGCGACCGGTATTGATGAAAAAATTAAACTATTGGTGAAAGATTTGGATATTGTTGATCTTCGTCAACTGGCGCGTGTTGGGTCAGCCATTCGCACTATGATTTTGACCGCACCGCTTCCAGATGCTTTTCAGCGTGATGTTGTCGTTGCGTACAAAAAGCTTGCGGAGACATGCGGAAAAAAGAATGTTTCTGTGGCGGTTCGATCCAGTGCCACGGCAGAGGATTTGCCGGACGCAAGTTTTGCTGGTCAGCAAGAAACCTATTTGAACGTCCGAGGACAACAGAGCTTACTTCTTGCGGTACGCAAATGTATTGCTTCATTGTTTACCAATCGTGCTTTGTCCTATCGTGAATCACGTGGGTATGATCATGTCGCAGTGGCGCTCTCGGTGGCGGTGCAGGAAATGGTGTCTTCAGATACTGGGGCGAGCGGGGTCATGTTTACGCTTGATACAGAGTCAGGGTTTCGTGGCGTGACCTTGGTGACGTCATCGTATGGGCTTGGTGAATATGTTGTGAAAGGACGAGTGACACCGGATCAATTTTATGTGTTCAAGAATGGATTGACACGTGGCAAAGATGCGATTATTAGCAGGATTCTTGGTACCAAAAATGTAAAACTTGTGTATGGAAAGACCGCAGGCACCAAGCAAGCATCTGTATACAAGAGTGATCAAAATCGATTTGCGATTTCTGATGCAGATGTGTTGCAGTTGGCGCGTTGGGGACAAATCATTGAAGACCATTATCAAAAACCACAAGATATTGAGTGGGCAAAGGATGGCAAGACTGGGAAATTGTATATTGTCCAAGCCCGACCAGAAACTGTCAAAGCACGAGCCGATTATTCTTTTTATGAACGGTATGAATTAAAAAAAATCAGCCCGACGCTTCTCACCGGTATTGCAGTGGGACAGAAAATTGGTGCAGGTAAAGTACGGGTGATCGATTCTCCGCGCGACATGAAACAATTCAAAAAGGGTGAAATTTTGGTTACGCGCATTACTGATCCTGATTGGGAGCCGATTATGCGCATCGCATCTGCCATTGTGACAGAGCAGGGGGGCAAGACCAGCCACGCGGCAATTGTTTCTCGTGAGCTTGGTGTGCCGTGTATTGTTGGCGCAACGAGCGCGCGCAAAGTGCTTCGAACCGGCCAGCAAGTGACCGTGAGTTGCGCCAAAGGTGATGAGGGTATTATCTACCGTGGTATCCTTCCGTTTGAAGTCAAACGTACCATTATCGATGACACCATATCGACCAAGACCAAGATCATGATGAACGTTGGCGATCCGGATCATGCGTTTCGTTTATCATTTCTTCCACACGATGGCATTGGTCTGGCGAGACTTGAGTTTATTTTTTCTAATTTTATCCGTATTCATCCCCTGGCTTTGGTGAATTACAACACACTCAAAGACAAGCGGGCAAAAAAGAAAATTAAGGAAATGACCCGTGGATATACCAAGAAAACTGATTACTGTGTGGATAAACTTGCCGAAGGGGTTGCCCGTATTGCGGCAGCGAGTTATCCACATGATGTGGTGGTTCGCCTCAGTGATTTTAAGACCAATGAATATGCGACGCTTATCGGAGGAAAAGAGTTTGAACCAAAGGAAGAAAATCCCATGCTTGGGTGGCGCGGAGCGAGTCGATATTATTCCAAACAATACAAAAAAGGATTTCAGCTTGAGTGTGAGGCCATGAAAAAAGTTCGTGATGAATGGGGTCTTGAAAATGTGATTTTGATGATTCCATTTTGTCGAACACCTGAAGAAGGAGAACGTGTGTTGGCGACAATGAAATCGTTTGGACTGGAACGTGGCAAAAATGGACTCAAAGTGTATGTGATGTGTGAGATTCCAAGCAATGTTATTTTGGCAGAAGAGTTTGCCAAGTTGTTTGACGGATTTAGCATTGGCTCCAATGATTTGACTCAATTGACGCTTGGGGTGGATCGCGATTCATCTGTGGTGAGTCATATATATGATGAAAATAATCTTGCGGTCAAGACATTGATTCGTGATGTGATTCGTGTAGCACACACCGCAGGGAAAAAGGTTGGTATTTGTGGTCAGGCGCCGAGTGATTATCCTGAATTTGCGGAATTTTTGGTGCGCGAGGGGATTGATAGCATCTCGCTCAATCCGGACACGGTGGTAGAAACAAAAAAACGGATTGCAGAGGTGGAGAACACCCTTGGCAAGACTGGTCGAAATGCAAACAAACCGCTCCTGTCTCTTGTTGCAGTGCTTGCGTTGATTGGCGCATCGTTGATTGGCCTTGGTGCAGGGTGTGCCAGCAAGACGAGTCCTTTTACCCCAGGGACAGAAAATGCCTATGTGTCGCCGGCAAAGATTCGTGAACATGCTGAGGAGCGTATACGCGCGCAGACTGACGCAGAGAAGGATGCGACGATGACACCATTTGTGGCCGATGATTTTGCTGATTTTTCCATTGCATATCCACTCGGGTGGGGGGTAAAGCAATGGCGTGGCGGGGTTACTTTCCACACGCCAGATGGTCAGTCATATATGACTGTCGCGCGCCAGTTGGTCGCGCCACCAATAGTATCTGCAGAAAAAGAGCCGATTGAGATTGATGGGGTTCACGGGTTTGTGTATACGACAACGCTAGAGGACGGCACGAGCGTTCGTATTGTGGAAATGATATACAAAGGGATGACTATCGAAATCAGTGGAACAGTTGATCGATTTGATGACATTCTTCACACTCTAGATTTTGTCAGTAGCTCGAGTCCTGGTATCACCGAAGATCGTCCACTCACCCAGTGGGATGTAAAAGAAAAAAGACTCTGTGCTCAAGTCATTACCTTTGCGCGTGTTGGAGCAGGAGCGTGTGTTGCTTTTCCAACGCCATGTGATGTGCCGGATGGGTGGCGAGTATGTGAGGCACAGTGATATAGTCAATTGGACATTGATAAGAAAAAAGAGCCATTGGCTCTTTTTTTCTGATGCCATGTGTGAGTTGTGGTAAAGTAGGAAAGTAATACTTTACTCCATTTGTATGACGAGTATTGTGAAGGCAACGACCAAGGGACAAATTACGATTCCAATCGCATGGAGAAAGCGTTTTGATACGGATCGTTTTGTGATTGCTGTCAAAGATTCTCACTTGGAGATAACACCCCTTGATTTGGATAAGGTTCGCCATGTCAATGAATACACCGTCTTTGATGCAATTCGTGATAATGGAGGCAAAGGAGTGAAAGCAAAAGATTTTCTCAAAAAGTTGAAAAAGTAAAATTTTCTTACAGGCAAAATCCACCTTTGTCGGTGGATTTTTTTGCGGACCGGACGGGACTCGAACCCGCAACTTCTGCCGTGACAGGGCAGTGCTCTAACCA
>Ga0066639_10004125_pt1 | contig 12456 bp, 11 predicted proteins | sample CryGeyCG2114_010_2_FD_59504 | JGI IMG/M metagenome (GOLD analysis project Ga0066639, IMG submission 59504) | Groundwater microbial communities from aquifer - Crystal Geyser CG10_big_fil_rev_8/21/14_0.10 | ecosystem: Environmental > Aquatic > Deep subsurface > Groundwater | place: USA: Utah...
ATCTGCCAGCCATCAGTATTTTTCCGCAGGTCAGTCATTGACAGGGTTGGTCTACTCAATACTAAATATACCTATGCTTTTGATTACGATTACTGGCTCAGAGTGGGTAAGCTCATCCCGGGCAGAATTAAAAGGGTATCTCTTGGGACCCTTTCCAATCTCCGCACCTACAAAAGTCGCAAAACCGAGGCTGGCATAATCCCCATGCGCCAGGAAGTAATCAAAATGATGTTTTCTCATGGTTATTGGTATGCCCCTGCGATAATAGAATCGGTATACTTAATAGTCAAATCGAAGCTATCAAAATAACTATGCTAAAGAAAATATCAGAAAAAATACTTACCCTGATTCGACGCATTATTTTGGACAACCCATCTGCCACAAACATGACTGTTGATCAAATTTCACTCACCAACCAATATCGGCTTATGAAAAGAATATTGAAGCCCAAGGAAATGCCAACTTTCTCTGATGTTGGCTTCTCATCTACTTCACAATTTGAGGAAGACGGGATTTTGTTATACATTTTCTCTCTGATCGAATCAACCAATAGGAGGGTGGTAGAAATATGTGCGGGGTCTGGCAACGAGTCTATGGCCGCCAATCTCATTGTCAATCATGGTTGGGATGGACTACTGTTTGACGGCGAGAAAGATAACGTCAAAAAGGGTAAGGAATATTTTGCGCAGTTCAAATCAACACGATTCAAGCCACCAAAATATATCCATGCCTGGATCACTCGGGACAATATCAACCAGCTTATTGCCGAAAACGGCTTTGCCGGATCCATCGATCTCCTTAGTCTAGACATCGACGGAATAGACTATTATCTTCTGAAGCAAATCGATGTGATACATCCTAGAGTTATAGTTTGCGAGACACACAACATCATCCCCGACAATTTATCTCTCACCATTCCATACTCCCCTGATTTTAATCATCTAGTCGGATACCATCCGGACTTCATGGGAGCATCTGCTCTGGCAATGCAAAAACTACTCAAGAAAAAAGGTTATCGTTTGATCGGCGCCAATCGATATGGATTTAACGCTTTCTTTATGAAAAACGGGGTAGGGGAGAAATACTTCCCCGCCGTATCTATCAAAAGTATCCACAACAACGAGTTCACACAGGTCGCTGTTGCCACCAGGTGGCCCAAAGTCAAAGACCTACCTTGGGTCAAGGTGTAGTACAGATAAATTTGCCCTTATATTTGGCAAACTTATTTTTGAGAAACTTAACCCCCTCTGTCCCAGTCATCTGTTGGAGTATTTCCATATCCTTGTCCCACGGGAATTTTTTCTTTCTTTCTACTTTTTTTGCGTAGCCTTTTCTATATGCTTCCTCTGGGGTCAGACCCATGAGTCCAGATAGTTCACTCGGTACTAGGATAGCATTGTTGTAACAAAGCTCAACAATTTTGTATTTGTGCTCAATACATAGTTTATTCAATTGGGATAAGCTCTGGCCAAAAAAGTGGTCTCCTGCCCATGCTTGGTCGCTCGAGTATTTTACGGTAAAACAAATTGGGGGTGGGACGTTCTCGTTAATTTCGGCACATATCAACTGAGGATGGTAACTCGACAATAACTGGTCCAATACAAAATAGTCATAACTATCAATGTCAAAGTTGAGAAAATCAAATTTTTTTGGAAGCTGACACGCTTGGAGTACCGACACAATATTTTGGGGGAATACTTTGCCCCGGAAAAGCATAACTTTCGGGAACTTTCGGTAATGACTAGCCAATATTGAAAAGTTATCTACCTCACACTCGACGGCTAGGCCACTCCATCCCTGTTCCCATAAAAATAGAGTGTTGGACTGGCTCATCCCGTCTGACGCCGCAATATCCACACAGATATTGTTTTTTTGAGGTATCCTACGCAAATACTTTTCGATCACCGCTTTCTCGCCAGTATATGTCGTATCTGCTGGTTTATATAACCTATGTCTTAGTTGTTTTATTACATATTTGATCTGGTTCAGCATGTGGTAAGTATAGCATATTTAACTTTTTTGAAATTAGGTTTGCACTATATTTTGCCAATATTTTTTGAGTCGAAATTGGTTTTATTTGACCACTTAGAACTTGCAAAAGTTTTTGACTCAACTGCCCAACATCCCCGATTTTGACTAAGCATTGTGGATATTCTGCCAAGACCTCTCTACTACCTTCGTTGGCATATGCTACAACAGGCAATCCACAGGCCATAGCCTCAATTTGCACTATGCCAAAGCTCTCTGTGTAGCTAGGAAACATGAGTACTGCAGCTTCTCTATACCATTTGCCGAGCTTTGCATGCGCTACTGCCCCCACCAACTCGACCTCACGGTCCAAGCCCATCTCCTCAATCCTTTGTTTGATGACACTATACTGTGGTCCTGTGCCAATAATCTTTAATCTTGCCTCGGGTATCACGTTTAATACTTTTTTAAATGCTTCCAGTCCGTCCAGATGTCCTTTCCCTTCTACCAAGTTGGCTACCATCAGTACAGTCTTGCTATTATTCTTTTTTAGTTTTGGGTAAAATAATTTGCTATCTACACTAGGTGGAATCACAAATATCTTGTTTCTATCTAAGTCAGGATCAAGTCTGATCAATTCGTCGGCCAGGTACTTAGATGGGACATGTAGGCGGTTATATGCTCTCCAGGTAGTACGTGCGTCCTGGGTATGCTTGGGGTCAGCCACCCATACATACACGTCTCCTCCATGCATACTAAGTATCCTTGGGATATTTCCAGGGACTATCTCCATAGCGGCCTCTGCCGTCGGATACAAAAAATGTACATGAGCCACATCATACTCAATGTGGTATCTCCTTATTGTTTCCTCAATCGCTCTTGCCATATATAAATAATTTTTTTCACGCAAATACCGGATTGGCAAAGTAAAATAGGTAGGGTAATATACGCGCATTTTTCCTATTCGATAATCCCGAAATCCACTCAACTTGCTGTAACCCGCGAGGCTAGGAATCATTTGTAAAAAACTTGGCCAATATGGCTGTGGAGAAATCACCGTGATTTCGTCAAACTTATCTTGGATCAATTTTGTCTGCTCATACACAAACTGGCAGTGGTAGCGCGCACTGCTTAGTTCTGGGAAACCATTTGAGATCACGAGTAATCTATTCTTTTTCATTTACAACCTCTGTTATAAAATAAGGTCCAATTTGTGCAAGTCCATGAGTATTTTTCGAGTCCAAAATTGACTCTCCACTCTCAGTTTTTGTGTAGATAAAATACTGGACCTGGATACCACCATTCTTAATTTGAGTCTCAATATCTTCCACGCGCCAAGCGTTATATGGCATAAAAAGCCGTGCTCGGTTGTTGATAAAGAAACCGATTCTGTTATCACGAAACAAGAAAACAATCGGTGCTTCTATAGTAATATTATGGTTGATATATTCAGTCAGTCTAAAAGCATTTTTATTATTTTGATCTATTTCAGCCTCAATCATTTTCTGAGGCATAGGCAATATCATATAACGTAGTGTCCCCCAGATACCAAAATTATTATTCAGCAGAAATATAGTGGGCAAGATAAATAGCCCTAGTGTAGCCAATTTGGTGTAGTGTTTCTGCCAATAATTATGTGTCAGCAACAACAATATACTGACTATTCCCATACCCACAAACAAAGCATTTAGTAATGATATATAATACTCATCTGCTTGAGTAAACGACATAAATGTTGCAAAAATACGCATGAAGCAATCTATCAAAAACACTCGGATTTGGGGCAACAACAGGAGCATAAATAGACCAAAGCCATAAATCATTTTTTTTGGTATCTTGCTTAGGATATAGAGCACTGTTTCTCTGCGTCCCGAAAGCATGACAGCCACAATCGGCACTAGCATCAAACTATACTTTGGACTGATTGAAAGAACATAAGCATAAGGGTGTGGGTTCAGGGAGAATGGATCCATGATAATCAAAAAGAATACAGATGTATACAAAAGGAGTAATTTCTCCAACCTACTGTATTTATGTCCCTTAACCCAGGAAACAATTGCGATAAACAACCAGATAGAAAATATTAGTCCAAAGAATTGCGGCTGAGTAAATCCTTGGAGTTTACCTCTAATCAATACGCTCAAATTATTTTTCAAACCATAATTGCCTAGTTCTGCCTGTTTTATTTTTTTTACATCTACCACTTCTGTCCCTTGAGAGAGCGGGGTGGGATTAAAAACAAAACTAACTAGACCATTCCATGGCTCAAACGCTCCAAATAGGAGTGTTAGCCCAACTAGTATTGTCGCTCCCATCAGGCGTATCTTGATTGGGTATCTAATCCAAATAAAAAATATCAAGCCGAGAATAAAAGCTAATATCGTCCCACTAAAATTAATAAAACTTCCGATCCCCATCATGATACCCATAAGCCACACATACTTCCAATCGATTGTTTTTTTTGTTCCAAATTCGTACATTGCAAACAAAGATAGTAGCGCAAGTGTAGCGAGAATTATTTCTTTTCCACCAAATATCGTAAACCGCAATACATAAAAACTAGATAACGTCAGTACCACTGACCATATTTGGAGACCCTTTTTTAAGCCTAATAATTTGCCCCCATAACAAACCGCAAATAACATCAATACAAAATAATAAAAATACACAAAATGAGTAAGAATCAATACTCTAGGAGTAGGGACAGACGTCAAAAAAAACAGGCTATAAAGCATAGGTATTCCTGGTCGGATTGCAGGATTCAGCACGTAATGGGTCGAATCTGCCGTAAATGGTATGGCAGTATTTTGTCGCCACAATGCCCTATCTTGGCTATATACGTAGGCCTGCTCAATATATTCATATACATCTCCCCAGGTAGGAGGGTAAGCAATCATTCGTACAAACACAAACAAAACAACTGCTCCAGCAAACAGTGAACCAAGATTTAAAATCGGTCTCTTCCAAACGATACTTTTTGGCCAGATTGAATTTCTACTCCACACTCCCAGTATCAAGAAAATTAAACCTATTATAAGTGGATATAACCATGGATCTCTCTCCGGGACTAACGCAAAGAGAGCATACTGCAGGAGTGAAACAAGTAGTGGTCCCACCGCAAAGCCAACCAAATTAGCTAGCGCAAAAAATGGGGCCTGCCAAATTTTCTTGAGGGTTGCGACGGATATAATGGGGGAAACAATATAAATTAGTACAAATTCAATCAAAATCACCATATGGGCTCATTATCCCCCGAATCGTCTGGTGTTACAATATGTCAGCTAGGATAAATATGAAGTTTTTGTTTGTCGATCACTACTATCCAGATTTTCTCAAAAGTTATTACCTTGCGCACCCCCCATCAACAAAGCTTTCATATCATCAAGAGCTCACCTTGCTCTTGAGCCAGCATTTTGGTACCTCCGATTTGTACTCGCATGCTATGCGCGCTCTTGGACACAAAGCAATCGATGTCGTCGTCAATGACATAAACGGTCAAGAACAATGGGCCAAAGAACATGGGGTGCCTAGCCTCCCAATCCTTACTAGTCTTATCAACAAACTATGGGAAAAGTTTTCTTACCTTGCAGCTCGCAAAGCTTCCCCTCGCGAGCAATTTATACTTGCTGCCCAAATTAAAGCGTACCGTCCAGATGTTCTATATATCCACAACACGAGCTACCTTTCCAACTCGTTCCTCGCCAGTATCAAGAAAGAAGTCCGACTTATAGTCGGACAGATTGCAGCTCCCATTCCTCCATTGCATTCATTCTTTGGTTTTGATCTCATAATTACTTCACTTCCACATTTTGTAAAAATATTTAAGGAAATGGGTATCTCTGCAGAGTATCTTCCTCTCTCCTTTGATCCTCGCATATTACTCCCTGCGCAACCAAAACGGAAATATCCTGTCACATTTGTCGGTAGTTTTTTTTCTGTTCACAAGCCAGGCATCTCTGCACTATCGCAAGTCGCCCTCAGTGCCCCACTCAAAATATGGGGATCACCCAAATGTGGTATTACAGATCCCGCTCTCTCAAAAGTGTACCAAGGAGAGGCATGGGGCAAAGATATGTATCAAATATTGCAACAAAGTCAAATCACCATCAATCGTCACAGTAGCATCGCCAAGCAATATGCCAACAATATGCGTTTATTTGAAGCCACCGGTTGTGGTGCCATGCTCTTAACAGACAAAAAAGATAATCTTAAAGACTTTTTTATTGAAGGTAGGGAGATTGTCAGCTATTGTTCTGCCAAAGATCTAGTCCAAAAGGTCAAGTACTATCTTTCACACCCTCAGCAAAGAGCAAAAATTGCCAAGGCAGGGCAAATGAGGACTATGAAAGATCATACTTATCAGGTTAGAATGAAACAGTTAGTAAAAATAATTGAAAGGTATTTATGAATCAATTTGCGAATTATGCCAAGTATTATGATGATGTATACCAAAACAAAGATTATGCCGCCGAGACAGATCTCATCGAAAGCGTGTTTTCGCGATTCTCAAAGACTCCAGTCAAAAAAATTCTTAGCTTGGGGTGTGGTACGGGCACTTACGAAATAGAGCTAGCTAAAAGAGGGTACATCATTACCGGAGTAGATATCTCTGCCCAAATGCTAGAAGGTGCCAAGTCCAAAATAGAACAAGCGGGTGTGGGTAACAAGATTACACTAGTTGAAGGAGATATTCGCAGTCTCAAAAACCTAGGAGATTTTGATGCAGTCATTATGATGTTCAACATTGTCGGTTATCTACACACTCCCGCTGATCTGACAGCTGTAGCAGCTGGTGTTGCCTCCCACTTGCCTAGTGGTGGAGTCTTTCTCTTTGACGCTTGGTATGCCCCTGCCGTTGTTGCAGACCCTCCTACAGACCGCACCAAAGTGATTGAAAAAAATGGGAGCAAAATCACCAGAATCACTCGTGGATCCCTAGACTCTGTCAAAAAACTGGTAAATATTAGTTTTGAGGTAACAGAAGTAAAGGATGGTAAATCACTTGCCCACGTCACCGAAGATCACCCCATGCGCTACTGGGATGCAGACGAGATCAGTGCAGCCTTAGCTACTGGAGGTCTCAAACTGCTCAAAACAACCGCTTTTGATGATCTAGATCATGAAGCAAACAGTGAACATTGGGACATGCAGGTCATTGCACAGAAAGTATAACCATGCGCATAGGTATTTATTTTACGGCAGGTCACAACAATGGGGGAGTATATCAATACTCGCTAGGATTCCTCGAGGCTCTAGCCAAGAATAATCTCAACGAATATGTGATCATCTCCACTTCTCCCGATATTCCAGATAAATATCTGCATGATTCACGTTTTGAGATCATCAATCTTGCCAGTGCGTCTCAAGCCAAGTTCGAAAAGACAAGAACATTTTTTGCCAACGTCGTAGGTAAATATCTTGGGATAGTCATGAGTTTGTTGTACCGTGCAGGGTTATTTGCACTAGTCAATTTAGCCATGCGCTACACTCAGCGCTCAGTCATCAAAACTATCGCGGACGCTCACTTAGACTTGCTTATTCTCCCTGCCGGTACCGACATATCATATCTTGTCAAAGTTCAAACGATCGTTGCCGTCCATGACCTCCAGCATAGGCTCAATCCCCAGTTCAAAGAAGTCTCATATGGGGGTCGGTGGCAGTATCGCGAGAACTATTACAGTCGGACTTGCGCGAAATCTGTCCGCATTCTAGTCGATTCTGAGGTAGGCAAAGTTGATGTTTTGTCATGCTATCCCACCACTGATCCCACAAAAGTTGTAATCCTGCCCTTCCTTCCTCCCCCTTATCTCGAGCCAAATGTCCCAGTCAGTTTTATCAATCTCACACTCAAAAAATACCACATTACTACGCCATATATCTATTATCCTGCCCATTTCTGGTCACACAAAAACCATTTAACACTGATCAAAGCACTAGAGATATTACACCGGCAACAAATCGAGATTACTCTTGTTCTTACAGGCTCAAAAGACGTAGACTTTAGCACTTACGACGAAATTATGGACTATGCCAAATCCAAAAAAATTGACAAATATGTCAAATTTTTGGGTTATGTAGAATCCCGCGAAGTTTCCGCACTCTACAAAGGGGCTCTAGCTCTCACCATGCCCACTGCTTTTGGCCCTACCAATATTCCCGTACTAGAAGCTTGGACCATTGGTACTCCCGTCATATATTCCGATATCCGTGGTTGCCGTCAGCAACTAGGCGACGCCGGTTTATTAGCAGATCCAAACGATCCCTCAGCTTGGGCAAACTGTATTCGCGAAATTTTAGATAATCCCAAATTAGCCACCAAACTCATTTCTCTTGGCAAGAAGAGAGTGTCGCGCTGGACCATGAAAGAATTTGCAGATTCAGTAGATCACATGCTCCAAACGCTCTCGTGATAGAATTATTGTATGTTTAGGCACGTAGTAAAATCAAATGGACAGATTCTTGCAATCATTTTCTCTCACAAACTCAAATCCAAGGGAGTATCATTTTTGACCCCCAACGACTACACTCTTCAACTAGGTCTTATCGAACATCCAAGTGGCACAATAATCCGTGATCACGTTCATAATCCAGAGATCAAATACAATGTTAATACCACTCAAGAATTTTTGTACCTAGAAAAAGGTCGTGTCAAAGCCAAAATCTTTACGAGTGACTTTAAATTAGTCGAAGAAGTCATGCTTGAACCAGGAGATTTTATGCTTCATGTCGGGGGTGGGCATGGTTTTGAAGTTCTCAAAAAATGTCGTCTTATCGAGATCAAGCAAGGTCCATATCCTGGCCCCGAACACGTTAAAAAATATCGAGAAGTAAAATGATCCCTGTCAACGAACCTGTTATATCGAGTGAAGCTAAAGCCAATATAAATGATGCTTTAGACACTGGTTGGCTCTCTTCAGCCGGTCCCTACGTCAAAAAGTTTGAAGAAGAATTCGCCAAATTGATTGGTGTCAAACATGCGATCTCAGTCAACACTGGCACTGCCGCCCTCCACGTCGCTCTGCTCTCATTGGGTATTGGTGAGGGGGATGAAGTTATTGTTCCCGCCTTCACTATGGCCGCCACTTATCTCGCCGTCATCTATACTGGAGCCAAACCAGTCTTTGTCGATGCCGAGTGCTCCGTTTATAACATCGATCCCAATCTCATCGAGGCCAAAATTACCAGTAGAACCAAGGCTATTCTCCCAGTGCACATCTATGGTCATCCAGCCGAAATGGACAAAATTGTAGCTCTCGCCAAGAAGCATAATCTCCTCGTCATCGAAGACGCCGCCGAGGCTCATGGAGCCTTGTATCATGATAAAGTAGTCGGCGGCATTGGTGACATCGGTTGTTTCAGTTTCTACGCCAACAAACTGATCACAACCGGAGAGGGTGGGATGGTAGTCACCAATAATGACACTTTTGCCATCGAGGCTGCAAAATTTAAAGACCTCTATCACTCTCCCACCAAACGTTTTATTCACGACAAAATTGGCTATAACTATCGTCTGACCAATTTGCAAGCCGCTGTTGGGCTCGGTGAGCTAAAACACCTCAAAGAATATATTGCCAAAAAGCAAGCCATGGCCACTAGATATTCCCAGTCGCTCTCTGAGATCAAAGGGATCATCACTCCCCAGACTCTCCCAAATGTCACCAACGTTTATTGGATGTATGCCATCCGCTTAACAAAAGATTTCCCTCTCACCAAAGACGAGCTTAGGCAAAAACTGTTAGTCAATTACAAGATCGATACTCGTGACTTTTTCTACTCTCCGCTTGATCAACCGATCCTCAAGTCATATCTCTCCCCTCAGGATGTTTTCCCCGTCACCAAGCTAATCGCAGAGACTGGTCTCTACTTGCCCTCTGGTCTAGCTATCACCAACGAACAGATCGACACAGTGATCTCAGCAATCAGGGGTCTCTCATGATTCTCGTCACAGGTGGGTGTGGTTATATAGGCAGCCACATCATCAAACAGCTTAGTGAAAAAGGGGAGCAAGTCGTAGTTTTTGACAACCTCTCTCAAGGTAGTAGAGGTGCTCTTCTTCATAGCGAAGAGTTGGTAGTAGGCGATATCACAAGTAAGGAGGATCTCAAGCAACTTTTTGCTAGTCATGATATCTCGGCCGTTATTCATCTTGCCGCTCTAGTCAACGCCAAAGAGAGTGTAGAGAAGCCCGAGCTGTACAAGCAAGTGAATGATCGGGGGTCACGCAATGTTTGGAGTGTTGCCATCGAGGCTGGAGTCAAACATCTCCTCTACGCTAGCTCTGCCGCCGTTTATGGTACTCCAGTCTCTAGAGATTCGATCCCAGAGTCTGCTCCGCTCCACCCAGAGAGCCCATATGGAGTCACCAAACTAGCAGGAGAAGCGTCACTCAAAGAGCTAGCAGGCGACAAAACCAAGTATGTGATCTTCCGTTTCTTCAATGTGGGTGGATCAGAAGGTGAAGGTAGACTGGGTCAGAGCAAAGCTAGCCACGCTATCATGCAAAGACTCTTCGCTGTAGCGGGAGGTGAAGATGACACGATTACTATCAGTGGTCATGACTACGACACCTCAGACGGCACTGTTGTCCGCGACTTTATCCATGTCGAAGATATTGCCTTTGCCTTTGTTCTAGGACTAGATTATTTGCGCCAGGGAAAAGCATCGGTGACCCTCAATCTCGGTTCTGGAGAGTCACATACGATAGGGGAGGTCATCAAAGAAGTAGAGATCGTGACCGGTAAAGCTATCCCGCTGACATATGGCCCGCGCATAGAAGGCGACATCAGTTACTCTCTCGCTAATATTGCTTTGGCACAGCAGATACTTGGCTGGAAACCTATTCATACGTTACGATCAATAGTGCAGGATGGGTGGAATAGTTACAAAAGTTTCCATTGACAGTGGAAACTTCCTCGCGCGCCATTTGACACCTATTAGACGATTTGATATAGTCAATTTAACCAATAATTTAACTAACATTTAACTAATCTGTATCTGGAAAATATAAATATGGCACTAATTTATCCATTTAAAAATAATTTTCTTAACAAGTTTACCTATGAGAGTTCTGTTATGCCGTTTTGTGATACATCTCTCAGAGACTTAGATTTGGCAGTCAATGCCTTTGAAAAGTCGACATTAGATCCAAATATCGAAAAATATCTTATCAGTAAAAACGAATTATTTGCTTCATTCGCCATTAGTAAAGCCGAAAATTCTGCACTCACCATGACAGAGGCCAAGGAATTATGGGAACGTATAAACAGTAATCAAGATTTCAATTTGCTATCCACCAAGATAGCAAAGGGCATTGATCTTACTCAGAAAGACCATGACAAGCTAGAATTCGTAAATATCGTTAAAACTTTTCGCAAATATAATGAACGCATCTATAAGTTGAGTGAATACACTCCAGAGTTAATACTGACTATTCATGAAGATTTAACATCTGGTTTAGATTTATTTTCAAAATATTTACTTGGTTTTGATCTATACAAGTCAGGTCACTGGCGTGACAACAATGATATCAGAGTAGGTAGCTATGTCCCACCAGATTATCTTTTAATCCAGGAGTCTCTCGGTGAAATCTTACATTGGATCAAAAATACTGATAAAACCCCATTAAGTATCGGTATTTTCCATACATCTTTATATGCTATTCATCCTTTTAATAATGGCAACAAGCGAATTTGTCGCATTTTGGAGCATATGCTATATCGATCTATAAGATTCAATCAAAAAAATCTGTATGGAACTTCGTATTATTATCATTTAGAAAAAGAAAGATATTATAAACATCTCATGTATTCGATTGAACATTTCAACCTAAACCAATTTGCCTCATATTCTCTTGAGTCGCTCGCCTACTCATTAATAGGAGTATTTAAAACATCACTCGAAATGAAAAAAGCAGAGTATTTGCAATCCAAAATAGAAGATTCTCAAATAGTAAAACTCTTCACTCCTTTTGTAAAAAAGAGGGAAATACAGTTTAAAAATTTACACAAAATCACGAAGAATAAAGTCTCACGACCTACACTAGTTACCTACCTTCAAAAAGCTACTAACGACCAGATGCTAATAAGAAGGACTGCTGGAAAGAACGTTTACTATTCTCTAAACGTAGAGACTAGTGGGGAGCAAAATACCTATAATCTATGGATGCAGAGAATCAAAAATTATTTGTCCTATGCCCCACCTGAATACAAGGCTCAAGTTGGACTATTGGACTAATATTAGACTAATTTGTATCTGGGAACTATGAAACCATGTAATAAGTGCCACAAAACAATTGATCCAAAAATAACTAAAAATGACACATGTTCAGAGTGCGGTAAAAAATATCCGTATTTTCTATCGTTTATCGAAGAGGGCTATGTTGGGGTGAACGATGTAGTCTTTGGTCGTGTAGAAATTTATACGAATCTAAAACCAAAAGACTATGCAATAGATGAGCTCAGATTCATGTTTCCGGACACGCAGAAAAAA
>Ga0066639_10004127_pt1 | contig 12455 bp, 12 predicted proteins | sample CryGeyCG2114_010_2_FD_59504 | JGI IMG/M metagenome (GOLD analysis project Ga0066639, IMG submission 59504) | Groundwater microbial communities from aquifer - Crystal Geyser CG10_big_fil_rev_8/21/14_0.10 | ecosystem: Environmental > Aquatic > Deep subsurface > Groundwater | place: USA: Utah...
AATTTAAAAAAGGAGAGAGCAAAATTTACCCTCTCCCATCCTCTTTTATCTGCGCACAATAAAAAAAAGAAGGGCCCCGGATGAAGGGGGCCCTTAGGGGTCGAAGGAGAGTCTATGAAAAGTATTTCCATCGTTGCTGAAAGAGTCGTTTAAACTATTCCTCCTTGTTCAGGGTTAAAACACTCCGATGGATCAGTGTTTGTTTCTATTTAGTATCAAAAGGCGCATGCGTTCTTTGTTGATTTCATTTTGTGGCGACTGGGCCCTCGGATTAATATTATCTTGTGCTTTTGTTTGTGTTAGCACTGGCCTAGCAACGTCAGAGGTTTCAGCTGGCAAATGACTGTCTGCGTCTATGGTTTGAGCATCGCTGAAGGACCAAACAGCAAGAAGTATAATGGCGGAAACGGATAATATAGCATTCTTCATTTCTTTCCTCCCTGGAATGAAATGATTCTGCCGTCGATGCCGCCTTTAGTTGTCAAGAATTTGTCAGATGAATGCAATCTTTGCGGGAATTAACTGTCAGTTAGATATCTTTGGACTGCAGGGATTTTGGATGGGGGATGATGCCTTGGTATTGTTCTTCTATTTCGGCCAATTTAAGACGAATGGCCTCAACAATTTTATGCGGATGGTTGCCGCGCCTTGTTTCTAAGTTTAGTTGGATACTCAAATCAAAAATTTCTTTTGCATTTTTTTCTTGGACATTGCTCATATAAACCACCCCCTGCGTGTGCATAATATATCAAACCAAGTGGTATGCGCAGGGGGAAAAATTGGACCTGTATTTGATTATTGTTAGTATTTTATTTCCTACCATTTTATTGCTTGTGTAAATTTCACTTACTATTAATATGAAATGTAAGAGTAATTTTTTGTCAAAGGATTGAGTATTATACACGGATGTATAAAGCTTACTGTTGCGACGATTATTTTATCATTACAGGCCCGGCCAGCTTACTCAGGTATCAAGAATATTGGCCATCGCGTGGCCGCAGGTCGAGGCGAGTTTCATAGTCATTTACCCGAGAATTCTATTAGCGCCTTGAAAGAGGCATTGACGGGGACTTCTTACAAGGGCCGGCCATTGCAATTCCACCCTGATTTTGTCTACATGGAGTTTGATGTACAGGAAACGGCAGATGGAGAGCTGGTGTTGTTTCACGATGGTAATTTGACTCGCATGTTACCACAAAATGAAAAGAACAAAGGAGCTATTAGTAAAATTGTAGAGGAAATTTCTAAGTCTTCAGGGGCAGAAAGCAAAACCCCATCATATGATAAATTAAAAATTCACGATCTAACTATTAACCAGCTTAAATCACTTGTTATGGCCAACTCAGAAGATGAAAGGATTCCGACGCTCGAAGAGTTTTTACAAAAATGCCGAGAATGGTGGCTATTTAAACCTATGACTTTGGAAATTAAAGACATTTACAGCGATGAAGCAAGAGAAAAGCTCTTAGACTTGCTTGCCTATTACCGTGATATATGGATGCCACGTTTTCAGATTATTTTTGAAAAGGGATATGACATGGATCCCAGTGGTGTGAGTCTCATGAGCTTTAAAGCAAAATTTAAAAAAAGCTACAAGCAAAAGAATAAAAAATTAAAAAAATATTGGTGTAATAAGATTGATCAATATGGTTTTCACAAAGTATATCGCTCGATGTTTCATAGAGATAATCTTTGCTCATGATCCTGACTCATTATCTGGATAAAGCATAATCTTCGGCAACAACTTCTTCTTACTTACTATATCGCAAAGGAACACCGCCTGGGCAACTCAAGAGATGAGCAGGAAGACAAAAATAAAATCGAGAGGGGAAGGAACAACTAGAACTGCAAGCTTAATTGAAATTAAACTTTTCGAGGTACTTGGCCAAAGTTGTCCCGGCCGGGCCAATAATCGTTTCATGAAAGAGATCCTGGTTATCCGTCGCCTGAGTATTAAATTGAACGCAGTGGCCGGCACTGTATTTCCTGACCGTTTGGACAAACATAGCGGCAGGATAGACGTGACCTGAGGTGCCAATTGAAAGAAAGAGGTCGCAGGTGGTTAGAAGTTGATTAATCTCCTGCATGAAAAATGGCAATTCGCCGAACCAGACAATATTTGGGCGCAGGCTATTTTTTTGCTGACAAGAAGAGCAAATACTTTCAGTCTCAATGTCCTGAAGCCAAGTTTGAATTTTTCCACAGTTGAGGCAGCGAGCTTGCAAGAGTTGACCATGCATATGGTAAATGTTTTTGGAGCCAGCACGTTCATGTAAGTCATCAACATTTTGAGTTACAAGAGCGAAGTTGCCTTGCCACTTATTTTCAAAATTGGCCAAAGCGATGTGGGCGGGATTCGGTCGAATTTGAGGCGAAATGAGAGATCTGCGTCTTTCATTATAGAAATCGTTAACTAACTGACGGTTCTTGTAAAATCCTTCAGGCGTGGCGACGTCTTCAATGCGATGGTTTTCCCATAGTCCATTTTGATCGCGAAAGGTTTTAATACCTGATTCTGCTGATATTCCAGCTCCCGTCAGGACAACAATATTTCGATAGGAAGAAAACCCCATAGCATTGATGATACGTTCTTATTTTGAAAACATAAAGTAGACCAATGCAAATTGGACAGATAAAATTTGGAGAAATATTTCTTTGAAAGGGGTTTTTATCTTGAGTAATGATAATCAATTCGTGCATTTGTTCTCTCCCTTGGATCTTGGGCACACAGTGCTTAAAAATCGTATTTTAATGGGATCTATGCATACTGGACTGGAAGAATCAAAGAATGGGCAAATGAAACTAGCGCGTTATTTCGCCGAGCGAGCTAAAGGTGGAGTTGGGCTGATTGTGACGGGAGGCATATCACCCAATTTGGCAGGGCGAGTAACACCTTTTAGTGCCCAGCTCAGTTTTTCCTTTCAAGTCAAGAAACACAAAATTATTACCCAGGCGGTGCATGCTGAAGGTGGCAAGATTGTAATGCAGATCTTGCACTCTGGCCGTTACGGTTATCATCCCTTCGCGGTTGCGCCTTCTCCTATTAAATCACCTATCTCTCCTTTTAAACCCTGGGCCTTGACTGCTCGAGGTGTGAATAAAACTATTTCAGATTTTGTCGCCAGCGCTAATTTGGCCCAGCAGGCCGGCTATGATGGAGTCGAGGTTATGGGTAGTGAGGGTTATTTAATTAACGAGTTTATTTCCTCCAAAACCAATAAAAGAAAAGATAAATGGGGTGGTGACTACGGCAATAGAATTAAACTTGCTGTCCAGATTGTGAGTCAAATCAGGCGTGCCGTCGGGGCCAATTTCATTATTATTTTTCGCCTTTCTATGTTGGATTTAGTTGAGAAGGGAAGCACGTGGCAGGAAATTGTGGAGTTGGCCAAGGCGATAGAAAAGGCCGGAGCTAGTATTATTAATACTGGTATCGGATGGCATGAAGCGCGCATTCCCACAATTGCCACAGTTGTGCCTAGGGGGGCGTTTAGTTTTGTTACGCGCAAGCTCAAAGGCGAAGTCAAAATTCCTCTCATTGCCACTAATCGAATTAACACGCCAGAAGTCGCAGAAGGAATTTTGGCGCGCGGAGATGCTGATATGGTGTCAATGGCAAGACCGCTATTGGCCGATCCCTTTTTTCCTCAAAAGGCCCAGAGTGGGAGAAGCGACGAGATTAATACCTGCATTGCTTGCAACCAGGCCTGCTTGGATCACATTTTTAAAAATATCAATGCCAGTTGCCTGGTCAATCCTTTTGCTTGTCGCGAATTGGAAATGGTCAGTGTTAAAACTAAGCAAGCAAAACATATTATAGTCGTTGGGGCCGGACCAGCTGGTCTAAGTTTTGCTCTGAGCGCAGCCGAGCGCGGTCATCATGTAAGGGTATTTGATAGTGAGAGTGAGATAGGAGGCCAATTTAAATTGGCCTGTCAAATTCCAGGAAAGAATGAATTTGCTGAAACAATCCGCTACTACAAAAAGAAAATGCAATTACTTTCAATTGAATTTGTAGCAGGAAGTGAAGTAACACCTGAAATAATTGAAAGAGAGAAGAAGGCAGGAAAATGCGACGAAATTGTCTTGGCGACGGGAATTATTCCTCGTCATCCTAAGATTGAAGGCATTGACCACGCGAGTGTTTTGTCCTACTTGGATGTGCTGAAAAAGAAAGTTCCGGTAGGTAAGCGAGTTGCAATTATAGGAGCGGGTGGAATTGGAGTTGATGTCACACATTTTCTATTAGGTGATCATGGTGAATCTGACAATGTTTCAACTTTTATGAAATTTTGGGGTATTGATCCAGAGTTAAGTGTGCGTGGCGGAGTCGAGGGATTAAGGCCTTGCATGCCAGCAGCAGATCGTGAAATATATCTGATGCATCGTAAAGATGAAGTTCCCGGGCGCGGACCGGGGAAAACCACAGGATGGATCTATCGCTCGATGTTCAAAAATCAAGGCGTGCATCTGATGGCGGGTGTGCAATATAAGAGAATAGATGATCAAGGCCTGCATATTGAGCAATCGGGAAAAGAGATCGTTTTAAAAGTTGATAATGTTGTCGTTTGTGCTGGGCAAGAATCAAATAATTCTTTGGCAAATCTCTTGAGTGCAAGAGGCATTTCATTTCATCTCATTGGAGGGGCTTTTAAGGCGGCTGAACTTGATGCCAAGGGAGCAATCTTGCAAGGAGCAACTTTAGGTTTAGACATCTAACTGGCCTTGCGCTCATCCTTTTGTGACGATGAGTTTTTAATCACAAATAGTTGCGCCAAGACTTTTTTATGAAATAATTTCATTAAGCGTGGGATGATTCCCTCGCTTCCAATTCCCAAGAGGACTCTTCTGATCGCCCTGGCGCTCTCCATGGGAACTTTAGAACTACCTTGGTGCGCCATTAGTCCTCGATACTCCAGAAGTTCATTTGACTCTACAAATTTTCTAAATGGTCCATTCAAATACTGAATAAAATCTTCTCTTTTGCTAAATGCGCTAATGAAAGCGGGATATTTTCTACTCAGGCACCTTTCAACCAAGATCAGAACCTGCCTTATGCCAAAAGTTTTTTGCCAGTGTTCCAGAGATACAAAATGCTCCTGTTCCTTTCTCAAATAGATCTTTGCAGGCATGCAGCTGGCATCGACAAAAAAATTTTCACCGTGTCCTTCTCTGCGCAAAGTACCGATGACCAGATCATTGCAAAGCATCTCAAGTGCTTTGATTAGAGTAAAGGCATTTTGTAGTGCATCTTCGCCCTCATGTTCAAAATAATTGCTCTCTGCCATTTCTATTTCTGTCTTTACCGCAAATGGCAGTAGGGAGTACATTTCTTCCGGTAAGAGAAAATTTTTAAGACATTGTTGCACTAGCCTTCTGGTCTGTCCCCCGGGCCCCAAATGGGATTTGGTTACCAGCTTTTCGCCTTCCGCCAGAATATCAAAATATTGTTCTTGCGAGTTATCTTGCACTATCGCGGGCAGTCGTATCAGGCTAGTAAAAGGAGACAGGCCTGAAATCTTTAAATCACAAAATTTATTGTCAATATAGAGCTGGTAAAGTTTGTGAGACGTATCTTCAGGAGTAAATGTCAGTAAGGTAAAATCAACGATTTTGAACCATGCTTCAACTTTCTTGTCGAGATAGAAGGGCAAACAACTTTTCTCGATTTCCTGTGCAGAAAGACTTTCTTGAATATCTGTTACCTTTCCTACCCACAAGTGAGCATAATCGGTAATAAATATATGTGTACTCCAGTCATGAGAGGCATTCTCGCTTATAATTTTCCTCAATTCTTGTGTCTTCTTATTTGGGGAACGCTCCTGGGCAATCATCTTTCCCCACCATGCATGCCCGTTTTTGCCATCTTCAGAAATATTTTTTTCCAGTAGTTCCTGAAATTCATGGGCCTGAGTTCTTCCTGGAGGTAGCTTATTTATAAAAGGGTTAAAGGTGATATAAAAGTGAAATGGCCTGGGCATATAAATCATTCCCTAGTCAATTGCATGGATATTGCTGACTTATCGGGATTTAGCCCCAGGAGTTGATACTTAAGCTCAAAAGCTCCTGATTAGCGTTTCAAGTCCTCTTGGGCCTTGCCAATTAGGGAGTCAAGGCCGGCAATCTCTTCTTTTAGCTTAGTTATCTGGGGGGAGTACTGGCTTTTTTTATCTTGAAGGAATTGCTCAATCTTATCCTTTTGCGCCATAACTTCCAGTTTTTTGCCTTGATAGGATTCAATTTTTTGGCGAAACTGTTTGGCCTTTAAGGGTTGGCCTTTTTTTTCTAGATCGAATTCTGCTAGTCTTTGATTCACTTCATCTAATTCTTTTTGCAATGGGATTTTTTCTTCTTCAGGCGCGCCAACTGTATCTTTCAGCCGAAGTTGATCCATTAAACCGCCTTGTTTATCGTAGAGTGGTTTTTTTTTGATTTCAAAGGTGCGGTTTATTTCTGTTATGTTGTTTTCGATGTGCTCGGCCTTTTGCTGATAACTTTGAATTTTTTGCTCGATTTCGGACAATAACTTGCTCGCCATACTTTGCTTTTCGGCGATCTGTGCCAACTCGGATTGCAGGGTCTGTAGGGATTTAACCGGCCCTGCTTTTTTTGCTTCAAGCTCGTGCAGCTTATTTTCTTTTTGTTTTTTAACCTTTGCCAGTAGCTGTTGACCGCGCTGCTCTTTGCTGACTTCCTCAAATTCGCTGGGATCGAAGTTGGGATTATTAGAGAAAATGACTTCCTGTTCACCGAAGCGGATGTGGTCTCCTTCTTGCAGCTCAACTTCTTCCTGGGCAGGCAGTTGCTGCTTGTTGAGAAAAGTTCCATTAGTCGAGCCCAGGTCCTGAATATGCGCCTTATTATTTTGTAGAAAAAAGCGACCGTGGCTGCTGCTACATAGATCATCGTCTGGAAAGGTCATGTCACCATTCACTCTGCCAAAAGCGATGTCAGTTTTGAATTCTATAATTTCTTCTGTTTGCTTAAAATAAAGTATCATTGCCCATTTTTATTGCCAGGGGATAGTGGGTCCATTTTAAATCACAGGTCTGCCTGGGTCCAATCAATTTAGAAGGATAGGCATTTGATCATGCTAAGTCTTTGTTCTTGCTCTAGGCGGACTATATCCGAGCACTCAGGAGTGGTATAATGGATCAAACAAAAACCATGCCGCCAACCAAGGGGGGAGAGTAAATTTGATTGCGACTATTTCCACTTTTGGCCTAGAAGGAGCTAACTTATGGGCCTAATCATCCAAGTCGTTCTGGCCTTTATATTTATCATTTTCTGTCTTGTAAAAACTATCAGGGAATAGAGTTGTAACTGACAGTATTAAGTCTTGAAGCTTTGAAAGTATTTCCCTAGAATTTTGTCTATAACAACTGCTGGGGAAATATGAAAAAAAGACTTGATACCTTCGGTGCTTTGGGAATAATAACCTGCTTAATCTTTTTTCCTCTTTGCTTGTCCGCTCAAAGCATAAAGTTAACTATATTACACACCAATGACCTGCACTCATCTTTTGATGGTCTTGGACCAGATGCCTTATTCACCAGCTTGGCGGGTGATAAAGACCCCGTGATTGGTAACTATTCCAGATTGCTCACCATGATCAAAAAACAAAGAGAGGAAAAATCAAAGCAAGGACCTGTTTTATTGCTTGATGCTGGCGATTTTTTTGCCGGCTCTCTCTATCATTTATTGGCCCCAAGAACTGATAATAAATTTTCTCCAGAGTTAGATTTTTTCATCGAGGCCGGCTATGATTTTTCGACTTTAGGCAATCATGAATTTGATCCGCGTCCTGTCGGGCTGGCCAACATGATTGGCAAAATTAAAGATCGCATTATGCTCTCACCCTTTCGCCTTATTAGTAGCAATTTAATGGGTGAAAGCGCTGGTCCTCTGGGTCCGTTAATGGGTGATTGTAGCAATGGGGGAGGGCCGATCTGTCCTTATGCGATGAAGAAAATAAGTTTTAATGGCGTTGATTTGAATATTGGTTTTCTCGGTATTTTGGGGCCTGATGCCGCTTTGGTCTCCAAGAAAAATAGAAGAGATATCAAAGTCATTGGGCTAGATGAAGATAATGCTCGACCGGCCTTCAAAGAGCTGTACCTTGATTTGCAAAGCAAAGTTGACGTCTTAAAAAGACAAGGGGCGCAAGTTGTCATCTTATTAGCGCATGCAGGCGAGCCGGAAGATGAAAAGATTGCCAAAAACGTGAATGACATTGATCTGATTATTGCAGGTCATACTCATCAGCTTTATTCCAGACCCAAAAAAATATTAAAAACCTGGATTGTCCAGGCCGGTAGCCATGGTCGTTATTTAGGAGACGTGCAGTTTGATGTTTCAAAATATGGCCTAAATCTTATTGATGGCGAGTTTAATCATCCCATTAATGATGAAATTGCCAGTGATCCAGCATTTTTGCTTAAAATGAATGAGTATCAAAAGGAGCTTGAGAAATACAAAAGTTTTTTAAGCTATGGCAAAAATGAACAGATCGGGCTTATGAAGAAAGATTACCCCTGGGAAAGAGGTCGGCGCGACGGTGAACTCGGCCATCTGGTATGTCAGGGAATTTTACAAGAGCTAAATCTAAAGCTGGCCAAAAATGAAAGTGGCGCGTCAGATCAAAGGCCGGTTGATGTTTACTTTACCACTGCCTCGCTGATTCGTTCCAGTTTGCGCTTGGTGGGGAGTGAAACTCCTGTCTTATTCTCAGATGTTTTTCGCATGCTACCAATCGGCCTGGCAGAAGATCTGACGCCTGGAACTCCCGTTGTGCACTTCTTTTTAAATAAATCGGAAGTTAGAATGTTAATTAATTTTCTGCATATTTACTCGCATTTTTCCTCCAATTTTTATCCCTCTTTTAGTCCAGGGCTTAAATATGAAATCCGAACCTGGGGAATTCCTATGTTTAATCGCCTGAAAGATTTGCACCTTAATGGTCTGCCTTTTGCGCAATGGCCTGAACTTATTCACGTTGCAACAACTGAATATATTGCGGATTATGTGGATAAAGTTGGGCCTATGTCCTATGGCCTAGTTAAATTTGTGCCCAAAGATCAAGAGGGGCGGGCGCTGGCCGGGCCGTTAACTACGCAAGAACGTGAATATCGTCTTTTTGCCGATTTTCTTAAAGATAAAAAAACGCTCGAATAGCCCGTTGCGTCGTTTTCAAAATCAGTCCACAGACGCTATATTTGCTAATAAATTTTTTCTCTACAAGGATAAGTTCATGCCCTCATTTGACCTCGTTTCCAAACTTGATAGTGGTGAAGTTAAAAATGCCGTGACCATGGCCCAGAAGGAAGTTGCTTCTCGCTATGATTTTAAAGGCTCTAACACATCGATTGAAATGGATGATAAGTCCATTACCATTACGGCCGACGACGATTATAAAATAGGAGCTGCTTTAGATATTTTGCGTACAAAAATGGCCAAAAGAAATCTTGGCATGAAATCCATGGAAGTTGGGGAGCCGATTGCTACGGGGCTTAAAATGCTCAAGCTGACGATTTCTTTGAAAGCTGGTATCGACAAGGAACAAGGTAAAGTCATCAATAAAATTGTTAAGGAATCAAAGCTTAAAGTTACTTCGGCCTATATGGATGAGAAGATTCGTCTGACGGGAAAAAGCATCGATGAATTACAGCAGGCTTGGGCCACTATCCGTAATCATAACGATGTTAAGATTGAGCTACAGATGGAAAACATGAAGCGCTAATGATGGAGCTTAATTTTCGACCTCTCTCTATTAATGATATCCCTGCCGTCAAGGCCTTTACCGATCATTGGATTGGTGACAACTATTATGGCATGCCAGAATTGGAGCAGTCATTTGCTTTGTCACAGTTTGATAGTTTGAATGCATCTTTTGTCGCCTGCCAAGGAGACAAGATCGTTGCCATTCGTCTGACATATGCTCCCGGAGAATGGCTGAGAAAGTGCGGGCGTGGAGCTACGCCTGGTGAATGGAAGGTAAGCGCAGAACGAGTGGCCTATTTTAAAAGTTTATTTGTTGACGATAGTTGCCAGAAAATGGGTGTCGGGAAAAAGCTTTCTTCCCTCTCTATTGATATTTTAAAGCAGATGGGAGCGCAGGCGATTATTTGTCACTCTTGGCTGGAATCTCCAGGCAATAGCTCTCAGATTTATTTGCAGAGGATGGGCTTTGAACCCATCAAAGAGCATGCATTATTTTGGAACCATATTGATTATTTATGTACTCGTTGTCGACCGCATAAATGTGTTTGTACCGCTTTGGAAATGATTAAATACTTATAGCAATGTGAGGTTGTTTGTGAGCGTCTCTCTTTGGAATGATCGTGGCCATTTTAAAAAACCCACTAATTCCCATGAAAATTGTGACATCGTGATTGTAGGGGGAGGCATAGCCGCTGCTTCCACTGCCTTTTGGCTGCAAAAGGAAGATGCCTCGCTTAAAATTGCGGTGGTGGAAAAATATCAGTTTGGTGATGGCGCCACCGGGCGCAATGCCGGCTTTATCACCTGCGGTTCAGTCGAGCACTTCAACCGATTGGTTTCCAAGCATGGCGCCGATGAGGCCAAACAGATCTGGGAGTTTTCAGAAAATAATCTTAAGCTGCTTAAAGAGCATGTTATTCAAGGCCAGGAGCAAGATCTCTTATTCGAACATGCCGGAAGTTTTTCCCTGGCATCTACTGAGACTGAGTTTAATGAACTAAAAAAATCTGCCGAGCTTATGCGTAGTCTCAAAATTAATGTTGAAGTGGTAGAAGCAGGTGACATTGAAAGAAGATTGGGAGCAGTCGGATTTGTGGGTGGTATTAAATATCAGGATGATGCTTCTATTCATCCCATCAAACTCTTGCATGCCGTCCTAAATAAAGTGAAAAGCACCAGCGATAATGTGAAATTCTATGAGAACCATGAGGTCTTTGCGGTAGAGGCACATGGAGAGAATAAGCTAGTCAAAACCAAACAACAGTACTTTGAAACACCTGTGGTGATTTTTGCCACTAATGGTTACTCGCCACTTCTAAATCCCTTTTTTAATGATAAAATTTTTCCTACGCGGGGACAAATCCTGGCCACAGCTCCTGTTCCCAGGTTTATGGAAGGGCCATGTTACGCCAATTTTGTTTTGGATTATTTTCGCCAGTTGCCGACTGGCGAAATGGTGATCGGGGGGTTTCGCCAATTGCAAAAAGATGCAGAAATTGGCTATAGCGATCAAATTTCTGATACTATTCAGAGCGCCTTGGAAAAATTTCTCCAGCAGCATATTCCATCAGTCAGGCAGACCAAGATTACGCATCGCTGGTCGGGCATTATGGGATTTAGCGCTGATGGACAGCCGATGGTAGGGGCGCTTCCGACCGATCATCAACTTTATTTCGTTGGCGGTTTTACCGCTCATGGCCTGGGGCTGGCCTTTAATTGTGCTAAAACCTTGGTTGATTCCATGTTCGACCGTCCTATTCCAAAATTTATTTCTGCGAAGAGGTTTAATTGAAAAAAAACCTGCCGCAGTGGTTGGTTAAGCGTCCTATATCTCACCGAGGACTGCATGGAGTATTTAACTCCAAAGTTGTTCCTGAGAATAGCTTGCTTGCCTTCGAACACAGTATCGAAAAAAAATTTCCCATTGAGTTGGATGTCCACATGCTAAGAGATGGTAGCGTGGTGGTCTTTCATGATGAAACATTAGACAGGCTAACAAGTGTAAGTGGAAGAATTGAAGAGCTAAGCAAAGAGAATTTAAAAAATCTTTATTTGCTAAAAACGGAGCAAACGATCCCATTGTTAAGTCAGGTTTTAAGTCTTGTCGCTGGTCGCGTTCCGCTCTTAATTGAACTTAAGGGCGAGCACTCCACAGGAATTTTAGAAAAGCACACGTGGGAACTCTTAAAAGATTACCAAGGAGAGTTCGCTGTTCAATCCTTCAATCCCTATTCCATGATGTGGTTTCAAAAACATGCTGGGCAGGTCTTGCGCGGTCTCTTATCTTATGATTATAGCGACAGCTCTTTACCTATATATAAAAAATTATTGCTTAAAAATTTGATTTTTGCGGCCAAAGTCTTGCCCGATTTTTTGGCCATCGACAAAGATTACTTGGAGGCATGGCCGGTTCAGCTGCTGCACAAGACGGTGGGTCTACCGCTTATTGCCTGGACTGTTTCTTCCTTAAAAGAGTCAAACCAGGCCAGTCAATTGGCCCAGAATGTTATCTTTGAGAATTTTATTCCCGCTACGATGACCTAGAATGGTTACCTTTTGTCCCCTGATGCCTCTTTGGTAAATTTTAGTCTTGTAAGTTCCAATCCGACTTGTTGATTTTTACTTATTCTAACCATCGGAAAATATTAGAGAGTGTCAAAAATTTTAATTTTTACGCAATGTAAGAAAATGCTAGAGGCTATTTTTTTTACAAGTTTAATTCACGCAGCATTTCC
>Ga0066639_10004130_pt1 | contig 12451 bp, 7 predicted proteins | sample CryGeyCG2114_010_2_FD_59504 | JGI IMG/M metagenome (GOLD analysis project Ga0066639, IMG submission 59504) | Groundwater microbial communities from aquifer - Crystal Geyser CG10_big_fil_rev_8/21/14_0.10 | ecosystem: Environmental > Aquatic > Deep subsurface > Groundwater | place: USA: Utah...
TCGCGTAAGCTAAGGATGTATAGCTTTGGAGATATTCTGTAGATTCGGCAAGCTCACTGCAAGTGAGATTGATCGGATCTCTGGGCGGGATGAGAAGTTTATCCTGAGCCTGTCGAAGGAAATCCCACCCTCTCCGCCTTCGCCTCGCTGAAGCTCGGCTTCGGTCACTTACGCGCCAAAGCTTCAGCGGCGGAGCGCGGACAAAGTCCGCCAAGACGAGCGAAAGCGGGTTAACATATGTGGTACGTTTATTTGTTAAAATGTTCCGATGGACGAACCTATACCGGCTGTACAGACAATCTAAAAGCTAGAATTGAAAGACACGAAAAAGGAAACGTTCCAGCCACAAAAGAATTACGTCCATTGAAACTCATTGCGTAGTTTGCAATATCCAATAAATACACCGCTTTTAACTTTGAAAGTTTTCTTAAATCCGGTTCAGGACGAGCTTTTCTAAAAAAGCATATACTGGCAAATGCTGCATCCAACTGATTCCGTGTTTTAAGTTCTGCGTTGTTCAGCGCTTGCTCTTAGCTACAACTAGCTTACATAGTTGTAGTTGACAAAGCTGTGAAAATACCTCAGACTAAAAATTATGACCTGCCCTTTTGGAATAAGGAAGTATTTACGTGGATTACTACCGATCCTCCTTCTTTTTGGATTTGCATATAGCTTCTTTATATACCCTTCCTCTACATATGCCCAGACGAGCTACTCTGATGCCCTTGGTCAGGATCCATACCAGACCTTAAACGTCAATCCAGATGTTCCTATCAATCAACGCACAGCTGTTGATGTGTTAGTCATTAATATCATGTCAAGCATGGTCTGCCATCTCTCAGGCATTGATGTCATGAGATACGCTCCAAGCGGGTATGCTACGCCTGGACAGTCCTCCTGCCTTGGGATTGACCGTGAAACGGGAAAAATCGGTTTTGTTGAAAACGGCCATGGAGCTGTGGGCATGATGGGAAACCTGATTGCAGTTCTCTACCAAAAGCCCGCAGGTACCGGTGATTATACAAGCTACCTTGCCAGCAATTTCGGGTTTGCACCAAAAGCAGAAGCTCAGGCAACAGGCTTTACTGCTCTTCAAAAACTCATCAATGTCTGGGCTGTATTTCGCAATATCACCTATCTTATTTTTGTCATCGCATTTATTATCATCGGGTTTCTCATCATGCTTCGGGTCAAAATCGACCCGCGAACAGTCATGAGCATTCAAAACACCATACCACGCCTTATTGTAGGCATCATCCTTATTACGTTTTCATATGCGATTGCAGGACTTCTTATTGATTTTATGTGGGTTTCGACCTACCTCTCAATCGGAGTCATGGGTGAAGCAATCGAAGAAACAGAGCCAGAAAACGTCAATACGTTTGAAATCAATGACGTGACCCAAAACATCCAGGATTACCCATTTGGATTTTTCAATCGGGTTTTTGCTGGAAATTTTTATGGAGTTGGCTTTTTGGGAACACTTGAATTTGCCCGCAATGCTGCCGATGGTGTCGGGATTCTGTTCCGTTCACTCACAGGATCTGATAATGTTGGAGGGCAACTGCTTGACAATGCTGGAGAAGTTGGAGAGTCAGCTTTACAAGGTGTCACAGGGATTGTAGCTGGGTCTGACTATGCTACAAATACCTATGGATTAACCGCTAAATATTTAGGAGGAGATAGGCTTGATTTCCTCGGGCTTGATGGAGATTCAAGTGGAGAAGGAACAGATGGATGTAGTTGGTATCAAGTGTGGTGTCGAGTAGGAAACGCAGTCACCGGAATTCTCGGAAACGTTATTGAGGCAGCATTCACGATCATATTTAGTGTTATAAGCTGGTTATTGTCAATTCTCGCTTTTCTTGTCATTCTTGTTGCGCTTGTTGTGACGCTTTTTCGAATCTGGTTTACGCTTCTTAAAGCATACATTTATATTCTCCTCTCTATCGTCTGGGCGCCTTTTTGGATAATTTTTGGGATAGTACCTGGAAGCAGTATCAATTTTATCCAGTGGATCAAAACTATGGTCGCCCACTTAGTGCTCTTCCCTGCGACGATTGTCATGTTTCTTATGGCGCGTACTTTTCTCTACGTATTTGAACCATCAGGATGGTTTTCAGATGACAGCGGTTCGATATTCCTTCCTCCGCTTGTTGGTAACGCCAATATTCCTGAAGCGATAGGACCTATTATCGCATTTTCAGTGCTTATGTATACACCAAACATGCTCAATATTCTTCGAGATGCTCTCAAAGCACCTGCCGGCAAATACTCAGCTTCTGCTGGCCAAGGCCTCGGAGCGGGTATTTCACCTATCAAAGGTGCAGTTGGATCTGGTGTTGCTTACCAGCAAGAAGTCAAAGGGCCTGGTCAAAAAGGAGGCCTCGGAGCAGTTCTCGGACGCCTGTTCTAAACTATTATTATCCCTGTCAAAAAGAAAATTAGGATGTAGCTTCTTTCCCGCCCTCTTTTGCCGTATCTAGTGATGCAACTGGGATGACTATTGCTGACAAATCAAAGATATTTTTTAGAAGCTTGAAGAACCAATTATCAAGATAGAACCGTTTCTTCAGCTTCTTAGTAAGATCAGTATACGCATAAAAATGCGGTTCTTCTTCTTTTCCTAACAGCTTCAGGAAAGGTGCTCTTATAGAACTTCGAACCTTGTTGCGCATCTGATGAAGGCCAAATTGTTCCTCCTGGGCGTGTTCTCCACTATAAATACCTCTTCGTATAATCTTATGAACCAGAAGCTGCTTTATAAAATCATCCATTTGCTCAACAGTGAGTGAAGCAGCCTTATTGCCTCCATAGACTTGAGCAACTGAAGTGGCAAGTTTAAACCATTTTTCTTTTACATGCATTTTGACGTTTACTTGATCCATCATTTCAGCAAGCCAACTCTCTCCCATAGATTTTTTCACGCCACCAGCCCAAATAAAGCCAGTATACGCTTCAACAAAACTATAAAGTAGATCTTGTGCTGTGTCAGTACCCAAAGGATCCTCAAGAGCTAACACCGCTTTTTTCATAACTTCAAGAAAGTCTTCAGGCTTCACATCTGCGGGAGATATTGCGAGTTGGGTAAGCTGACCTTGGGTTTCGTTATACCTGACTATATCAGCAAACGAGGCACCAAAGGAGGTTGGACCTGCATTGCTGTAGTTTGCAGTCTCATAAATCATATCATTAAGAAACGGCGTATTGGGAAACCTGATGTTTGCTAGGTCTTTTGAGATTTGAATCCCACCATTTCGTATTCTGCCAAGCAATGCTCTTTCTGCATCGTCAAGCTGAAGTTCAGGCCGTTCTGCAAGAATCTGATCTAATGTTTTTTCAGGAGTATAAGTAGCAGTTCCGAATGTTCTATATGCCTCTCGGATCGAATCAAGCCGTATTTCATTAGCAATTGTTAACTTTTCCTGTAAGCCAATATTCTCATCTGTATCATTACCAAACCAAACATCATGATCAGCACCACCTTTTGCTATATTTATCCCATTTGTTTCAAAATATCTATTTAGCATTCTACTTCTTGCGGCATATGCTTGTTGCTCGGCTGGTGTTCTACCTACCATAAGCCTTTCCCAGGCTTTTTGATTGTTATGTCTTTCTTCTTCAACGCGCTTATGATAAGCATGATCATCCTCTCCAGCTCTTTGAGGCTCAGACTGAAAATCACTTGGATGGACATGCACTTTTGCTCCCTGCAGCATAAATGCAATTTCAAGGGGATTGTTTTCAACAGCTCGAGCAAAAATTGCTTCTCGAATCTCCTGGAGTGTCTTGGTATACCCATCGCCATAGTTTTGTTTTGTGACATCGCTTGGTCTTAAAACCGAATGCATAAGAAGTGCACCTAGTCCGCTATTAAACTCGGGACGGAGATTGTTATTTGCATCCAAAAAGGATTCTCTCAGGACTTGGGATGTGGCATCAGCAATTGCCTGTCTTCCTCTATGCCGATTCTGCATAAATGCTTCTTTTACACGTGATTTCACGCTGTCATCACCAATCTCTAAAAACTGCAGGACACTTCCTTTCTGACGTGTTCGTGGATCGATAAACGGTGCGTTGTCAAGATAAATCACAGCTTCCCTCCATGATCTATTATGAGCCTGTGCTCCTGTCATAAGAGCATATTCCATTGTAGCGACATCAACACTTTTTATTTCTTTAAGAAGCGGCACGTCGTATCCGTGATCTTTTCGTATCCTATCGTAGACTTCAGTTGCCATATGTGTGAATTCCTGTCCACCAGCAGTCTCTCCATACGCCCACCTGGTAAGAGCACCTCCATACCAGTTAAGCATAGCGGTTATGTCTCCTCCTGGGAGACGTGAGATAAAAGCTGGACCTTCAGGCATTTTCCCGAGTGCTGTTTTTTCATGCGCACGAAGAAACGTCATGTACATGTATTGACCTACGCTCTTGACGAAATCAAGCTGGTATTTATCTATTCCTTGAAATTCAGGTGAATCCTGCATAACACGGAACATTCTGTCGAAGGATTTAACAACCGTACCCTCATGATATTCATTATTCCGGTCCGTATATCCCATAATGAGATCGAAACTGCCAGCTTCTCCTTCTGCTCCATGTTCAGAAACTGTGGTAATCCGGCCATCTGTTGCCAAGAAACGATCAAAATGAATCTCAAAAAGTCGAAGAAGCTTTGCTGCTCCCTTTTCTCCAATCATGGAATGAAGATGTTCATTATTAATCCTTGCTGCATAATCTCCAAAGTTTCGGAGCTGATTTGTTGTTATCATAAAATGTAAATTGTGAATATGTGATATTCCTTCTGTTCTATTGTTCATTTCATATTGGAAAGATACACGTCGATCATGTTCATTTGTTCCCGCAGGAACCTCATCTATCCAGTCTTGAATTCCTTGTTCCATTGCGCTTAAGTTATTTTGAGGGTAAAAATCAAGACGGTATTCTTGTTTTTTCTTTTTAAGAGGCATCGAGATGATTCGAGTAATATATTTCCGCATTGCTTCATCATCTCCAACAATTGCATCTATTTGATAGTCCCAGATATTTGTTGCAATATTAAGTCTTTCCGCTAATCGGTCAGCCACGACGGTACGAAATCGTTCTATTGCCCTCTTCCAATCATCATCAGCATGTGATGCTCTAGCAATTCCTACCAAATCCATAAATTCTTGGTCAGCAAGAATATTTCTGTCACGAGGAGAAAGCATGGGGTCACTCCGTAAGGCAATGTTGACATATTGAATAGCTTCTTCACCCTGAGCTTCAGTTATCGTGGCATTACTTACAATCTCCTTCAAGTTCGTTGCTCCAACAGCCAGTGCACCATAGCGGCCAACAAGATCTCGAAACTGCGAATCACGATCCTGTTCACGTTTTTCAGGAAGATTAGCAACGCCTAATAATCGATTGATGTGGTCTAAAAACTCATCTGCTTCTATACGTTGTTGTGGCTGTAAATGAGGTTCAGCTGCTGTATAGCTGTTAAGAAAATTTGTGCGAACTTGCCTAATATCTGCTGCATTCATCTGATCGATTTGGTTAATATGTACAAGTTCTTCTGCATATCGGGCTATTTGTGGGAATTCCCATGTAGTATTATTATGACCGTTTCGCCATGCATCAAACGTTGTCCACTCAGGATTGGTTCCAAACTGGAAGTTCAAAACTTTTCGGTCACTTCTATCCTCGCTTTCGTCTGTAACCGAAGAAGCTCCTTCACTTTTTACCATTTCCCGAAGCCTTTCATTCATCAAACGATCAGCCCGCTCATAATCAACTTCAGACAGCCTTCCTGTTTCTCGTAGCTCCTTCAGTTTCCCCGCTACTTCTAAAAACCGCTCCCTTCTGTCTCTTGTTGTTCCCGAAGCTGAATCAACCTGTGATTGATAAGCTATAGGGTTCATTCCTTTACTGATTGCTTCTATAAACAACTGATCGCCTATCATGGCATATCCACCTCTGATCTCAGCATCATATGGATTGTCTTTTTGGGCTTGGACTGCATCCTTTTTCCATCTAGCTGAAACTTGAACAAGTCTGTCCTTGCTCCAATTTTCAATAGGATCTGTTTCGAGCGAACTTCTAAGTTCTTGTACTCGCGTAGCCAGCTGAGGGTTTCGGAATTCTGTTGAAAGCACTCTGTCAATTATTTGCGTTTCACCAACAGGAGTAGCTTCAACAAACGCTTTTGGCACGCCTGTATGTGCTTCAGTCCTTGAGGGGGTAGAAGATGTTCCTGGCCGATCTAATGTGGCAGTTTCTGCACGGGATACACCGTCGCTCATATATATAGCTCCTGACTCCAGTGTAGAAGAGCGTGGTATACCTGTCAATGGAATCTGTACAAATCGTTCGTGTGACATAGTGGCCTGAGGATACACGAGGAGGCCAAAACGAGCATGATATTGTAGTCACAAAATCTTTATATAAAGCTTATAACAAAGATGGTATAGTAGGAAGTATGTACGATGTTCAGTTTGAATCACTCTATCCCGAAGACACCTGGCAAGAGTCTGTAGGTAGGATTCTTGAGATCATACACAAGGGCCAGTCCTGCCAGGTCCTTGGTCTTCCAGGTGTTGGGAGATATATGGTTTTAGGCATCCTCGCGTTTAATAAAAAAGTTAGGCTAAAACACCTTGGTGAAAAACAAAAACTTTATCAGTTTGTCTACGTTGATTTCTCAGAAATACGAAACAGGCCTCTCTCAGACGTTATGAAGATGATGTTTTTGGCCTTGGCTGACTCGCTTCGTGATCGGAAGATGCATGAAGAATACGAGATGGTCAATACGCTTCTTCGCAACGCGATCTCAATGCAGGATGAACTTGTGCTCACTGAAGAGCTCAAGCATACGATCGAACAACTCGCCTCAGAAAAAGATATTAAGGTTATTTATCTCTTTGACAGATTCGAGGATTATATCCCCAAAATAGAAAGTACGTTTTTTGCCAACCTCAGACTTCTTCGAAACAGGGCGAAATATCACTTCTCGTGTGTGTTTGCTTTGAACAAACCGCTTGAAGAGCTTCTTGAGCCTCAGATTCTCGAAGACTTTTATGATCTTATGGTTGATAACACTGTCTATTTACCGCTTGCAGACATACCAAGCGTGGATTTTCGGATCTCACACCTTGAAAAACTCACAGGCAAAAAAATTCCAAAGGAAATTGTTTCAGAGCTTCTTACGCTCACAGGAGGACACGGCAAGCTTATGCGTATGGCAAGTGAAAGTTATCTGGCACAGGGAGATAAACCAAAGGACATAGAGAGTTTTTTGCTCTCGCAAAAAATCGTTATCAATGCACTGCTTGAAATATGGCTGTCATTTTCACCTATGGAACAACAGTATCTTGTAATACGAAGAGACCAGAAAGAAGAGGTGGATATCACATATTTTGAAAACGTCGGGCTTATAAAAAACAATGACCTTACCATCCCGCTTCTTAAAGCATATCTCTCAAAGACCCAGACCCCTCAAAAACTCACCCACCAAAAAATCTTGTATGATCAAGCGACCAATCGTATTATGAAAGGAAATCTTATTTTGTCAGACGACCTCACCTCATCTGAGTTTCTCCTTCTTCGCTATCTCGTCTTACATCCTGAAAAAATTGTAGACCGAGATGAGCTCATCAGCGTCGTCTGGGGTGACAACCGTTCAACAGCAGGGGTTACAGATCAGGCTCTTGATCAGCTGCTCTTTCGATTGAGGAAAAAGGTTGAAGAAGATCCTGCTAAACCTACACATATTCTCACAGTGAAGGGAAGAGGGTTTAAGTTTGTTCCATAACAACGGAAACTTTCTATTCTATTTTCTAACCCATATTCCCTTCTTCTACCCTCTGTCATAGAGAATCTACCTTCTACTTTTTACCATCTACCGTCAAAACAATTATTATGCCGTCTACCTTCTATATCTTCTATATTCAAATACATCGTCTTGAATCTCACGAACAAATCAGAGTATGATGGAGTCAGTCCGCTCCTTGCGGATTGTATGTAGTGTTAACAACGATATGAAAAAACTCCTGCTCATAACAATCTTTGGTCTTGTTCTCCTTCTTCAACTTCACAGAATCAACACCCCAGTCACCCTTGCGGTCGACCTTAACAATCCCTGCTCGATTGAAATAGAAAGTATAGATACAAATAGCGTGTTCCGATTTAGTAACCTCAATCCTGAATACACATATCGTGTTGCGCTCACAGACCTAAATGGTGGACCTAATCTTGTTAATTTTACATTTACAGACTCAAGCGTCCTCTCCTATCTCATCCCCCCCACCATAACAGATGGGGAATATTATATTGATCTTTTTGGTTTCATCGATCCTGAGGAGGCAGAAACAACACTTAATCCCTCAGGAGGCGATGACGCCTGCAATTTTAAAAATAGTACTCCTTTTAGCCTCACCAGAGGAAACACACCAGGAGTTACGCCTGCTCCACCATCTGGAGTAAGTGAATGCTGGGCTGAAGGAGGAACGGGGTTATCTCCAATAAATGGTCGGCCTTGGTATTATGAAAATGATCTTATAGAACTACAAGGTGAAATCTTTGGTTGTGGAGGAAAAAATATTGACCTTAACTATAACAACTCAACAGGCAACACTGCAGGAAACTCTCCAAATTCTCCTCAGAGCATTGATGTAAGTTCAAATAGCATAACTATTTTGCCTATTGTTAGCTTCAGGGAGAAAGGGCTATGGATCATTAATGCATATAGGTTTGATAAAAAAATATTTGACAATGACCTTACTCTTAAAATTATTAACGATACGCCTGAAATAATCCTCCCAGGTGCTCCCTCCGGAGAACAAATTCCTTTTAAGATTGAATCTTGCCCACCAAACATGGAGATCAGGCTCAACGGGCAGAGCTTGAACCAACAACTTGAAGATGGAGATAACGGTGGAGACATAAGGAGGATTGGCAATCGTTCTGAAAGTACAGAAATTGAAGGAATACTTCCAGCATCGCTTTTTAGAGGAGAAGAAGATTACTTTCTTGAAGTTACCTGTAACGGTAGAACAGCAAGTAAAGATCTAAGAAGTTTAGGGGAGTCAACGAGAGAACCGCTTGTGTGCTCAAGTTGTGCTGGCCCTGAATTCCGAGACTTTCGATACTATGATCAAAGGCGTGATGTTTGTTGCAGGCTGTATAACTGCGAGATACCACAAGAACTACGAGTACAAATACAAAATCTTGCTCAGTATGATAGCGGTCTTCAAGATCAAGTTTTTTCCCAACTTGAACAGTATATGAAGCTACCTGAGAGAGAAACATGCGAGCAGGGTGATGTATGTATAAATGGACGTGGGTGTAATCCTGAATATCCTGATCCTCAAGAGCCACCGTGTGCAGTACGCGATCCTGACACCGGGGTGTGTCTTGAGATTTTCGTTGGCAACAACAATTCGCCTCTCATCTTTGCAACAGATCCAGCCGGGTTTGTAAGAACGTTGCTTGGGTTTTTGCTATCAATATCAGGTATGGTTGCAACGTATTTGATTCTTCGTTCAGCTTATCAATTCATGACATCACGAGGCAATCCAGAAGCTATCCAGGAAGCCAAAGACAGGCTCACCTCCGCAATCGTCGGACTTCTCTTTATTATTTTCTCGTTGGTTATTATCCAAGTAATTGGAGTAGATATCTTACAAATCCCAGGGTTTGGTCCATAAACGTCATGAAATATATTTTTGCTGTACTGATACTAATCATGTTTTGGTTTCTCATGATACACACCGAGGACGACCAGAGAATACCAGCTCCCCAAAAAGCCTATGCTGCCGCGTGTGTAACAGAAAACAATGGTGGGGGATCGTTTCAAATTTACAACACAGTCAGTAACCCCACCCCTGCTCCTGGAACAGTTATGAGAGATGATATTCTCATCATCCAAACCTCTCCCCTTGCTGAAGGGGACTACAGAATCGAGATCGGCAACTATGATCCAAACGCCGGCAACAACAACTCAAACCGTAATAAATACGGAAAATTTGAATTCCGCATAACAGATCTTTCACCAGAGCCATATGCATGCTCAAATCTCAATCAAACAAAAAATCCCGATTTATTCGTCACAACCGAACCGCTATGTAAAATTGGAACATCGGTCGTTACAATTCGACTGAATACATCTGCGCTTGATTCGGATAAAAAAGAATTTTATGTGTACCTTATTAGAACCGTTGGAAGCGACAAGGGGAATGATGCTAACTCTTATATTCAAAAAATCATTGTTAATACTGATGCCTCATCAGCAACCACTGAGTGTTCTGTAGCGTATGCCAGCCCTACTCCGCGTGCGACAAACACCCCTACCTCTCCCCCTATTACCTCAGCAACCACTCCCACTTTTACTCCCACCCCTCCTGATGCACCCGCTTGCCTTCCTGAAGGCTCTACATCATGTCAAAGCAGTGATCAGTGTTGTAACGGGCTCACGTGTTATGGGCTTGACCAAAGGACTACGGGGACATGCAGGCAAACACTTTCACCTCCAAGGCTGAATGCGCCACCTGAAGTAACTGTCGGTGAATCATTCAACCTCACAATTGAAGATTGTCCAAAAAACCTTCAGTTTATCAAATGCTCAGGACCTAATGAAAACTACAATGGCCAGTGGTACTCTTGCAAAGACTCATCTGAGAGTAATAATATCTCAGTTACCACTGCGACGAGAACACCCTCTACAGGCACAACAGTTACCCAAGAATTCACTCCAAAGAAAGCGGGAGAGCTGCGAATACAAGCAGCGTGTAGAGCCACATATAATGTAGGCGAAACTGCTGTTTATGTTAAGGAACCAGAGGAGAAGGAAGAACCAAGGACCGTCGCCTGCCCTGTTTGTGCTGAACCGAGTTATCCATACTTTAATAAACGAAATAATACATGCTGCAAATTTAATGCTTGCAGGATAGATATCGATCTTGAAAAGGAGATCATCGCGGCCCAGGGCGACCAGGCGACTCTTGAAGCTCTCAAAGACAGAGTTTCGGAATTTATCCATCCTGTCACAGTGCAAGAGTGTCCGACAGGCTCAACCTGTATTGAAGGGAAGGGGTGCAACTTTGTCCAACCTGATCCACAAGAGCCACCCTGTGTACGAAGAAACGAAACAACGGGTCAGTGTGAGGAAATCAAGGTTGGCAATGATTGCTTGCGAGTCAATCCTGATACTGGGGAGTGCGAACAAGAAGGACTCTTCCTCACCATCGCAACCGATGCAGGAGGATTTGTGAGAAACATTCTTGGCATACTTCTCTCTATCTCAGGAATGGTGGCAGTGTATCTTATTCTCCGCTCGGCCTTCCAGTTTATGACCTCACGGGGCAATCCAGAAGCCATCCAAGAAGCAAAAGACAGACTCACATCAGCAATCGTCGGACTTCTTTTCATCATCTTCTCCCTCGTCATCATCCAAGTGATCGGAGTCGATATCTTGCAAATACCGGGATTTACTCCGTGAAAGCAAAAACTCGAATTTCGAAATTCGACATCCGAAACAAATACGAATGATCTAAAATTCAAAATAATGAAACACTATGATCTTGAGGATAGAACTTTTGATTTTGCAAGAAGAAATCGTGTATTTGTTAAAAAACTCCCAATAACGATAGGAAATAGGGAAGATATTCCACAGCTTATTAAATCGTCAGGGTCAGTAGGAGCAAACTACATTGAAGCAAATGAAGCGTTGAGCAAGAAAGATTTTGTCATGAGAACAAAAATATGTCGGAAAGAGGCAAAGGAGAGTCGATACTGGTTACAATTAATTGTCACGAATGAAAGTGAAAAGCTTGAGAAAGAACGTAAAGAACTTATTCAGGAAGCAACAGAGCTTATGAATATCTTTGGCTCTATTATTAGAAAATCTGAGATGTAATATTTTTGTATTTAAACATTTGAAACTTCGATATTGTTTCGGATTTCGAAATTCGGATTTCGGATTTAGGATACAAGTGGTAAAACAGTACTAAATACGCTATGATTATCCTACCCATATAACACACGTTTATGAAGTATCTTGCCCTTACATTACCAGGTGGTGTGGAGATCGTCCCGCCAGCCAATGTCCCATCAGGCGGATTTGGTGACGGATCAGGAACAGGAAATCAGATTCTCGGAAACGCGCTTCAAGTGTCTTTTTTTATTGCGATTATTTTGGCTCTTTTTTTCATTGTTTTTGCTGGGGTACAGTGGATCGGATCTCGAGGAGACAAACAAAAACTCGAAGCAGCCCGTAACAGGCTTATTTACTCAATCATCGGACTGGTGGTGGTTTTTCTCTCAGTAACCATCATCAACCTCTTTTTGTTCTTCTTTGGCGCAGAGGTCTATCAAGGAGAATAAGTCGCCCCATCCTACTTGACAGATTCTCAAAAATATGTCTAGATAAAGACAACTACCATGAAAAAACTGCTCGCTTCAGGTATCG
>Ga0066639_10004134_pt1 | contig 12441 bp, 13 predicted proteins | sample CryGeyCG2114_010_2_FD_59504 | JGI IMG/M metagenome (GOLD analysis project Ga0066639, IMG submission 59504) | Groundwater microbial communities from aquifer - Crystal Geyser CG10_big_fil_rev_8/21/14_0.10 | ecosystem: Environmental > Aquatic > Deep subsurface > Groundwater | place: USA: Utah...
AAAGCAAAACAAAGACTTAAAATAATATTAATTAGATTAATTTTAAAAAATATGCCTACACAACAAATCCCAGAAGCAGATCTAAAATTTCTGCAAACTACAGACAAAAAAATTTGTCCAAAGTGTTCGAGCACAGATGTGTTTGACACAGGTCACAGAGCAGATAATATAAATCCTTCAGTTGAAGGATTTGAAAATCCTCCAAAGCATCCAGTTTATCGTTGTAGCAAGTGCGCTTTACTTTTTAGATTAAGCAAGCCCGAGGAAAACAAAAAATAATATTTATGTCAGTTATTTTATTAATAGTATTAATACTTGGGATGTTTTTGTTTTTTTTGATTATGGGAAAAAAGGAGGACGATGAAAAATAATTTATGAAATATTTTTTTATTACATTGGATTTTGATTTAGATAAAGAGCCAAAATGGATCAAAAATTTTCGGAAAAAATATGACGAACCATTTCAGTATCATATTACTTTAAAAACAGCTACTAGCGTAAACGAGAAAGATATTGATAGTCTCAAGAGTGATTTAGAAAAAATCGTTCGGAAGTTCAAAAAAATAAAAGTTGATTTTGATAAATTATATATAAACGAAAGGGCAGCAAATGGAGCTTGCATAATGATTCTGGCCAAAAAGAATAAAGTTTTGTTTGATTTGCAAAAAGAGATAAGCCAAAAATTATCAAAATATGGAAAACATTATTTGCTGGAATATGAAAAATACGAGAAAGATTTTTTGCTTCACATAACAATTGGCAGAGGCTTGGATAAAGATAGGTTCAAAAAAGCAAAAAATGATTTAGGGAATGATTTTAAATGCAGTGCCACGGTTGATGAAGTAGTATTATCCATGGTTGATGAAATAGAGCCAAGAGATTTGATTGATAAAAAAAATAAAATAATATATAAACTAAAACCATGAAAAAGGTAGCCATAATAATATCACCGAATTGGCGTGACTACGCGAAAAAATATTTGGCAGATTGCGCAGAAAGTATTAGAAAGCAGGATTATCAGGGTGAAATGAAAATTTTTATAACAGATAACGAAACCAGCCCAGAAAGTTTTAACTTTATATCCAAGACAGTTTCTAGGGCAGAAATAATATTAAACAAAGAAAATGATGGATTTGCCAAGGGAAATAATGATGCTATGAGGTTGGCATTGATGCAGGGATTTGAATATATAGTTTTGTTCAATATGGACACCGAGGTTGATAAGAGTTGTGTCAGTAATTTAGTAAAAACAGCTGAGGAGAATGAATATGCAGGAGCAATTCAGCCTAGAATAATGCTTTTTAGAAACAGAGACACAATAAACAGCTTGGGAAATTCTACGCATTTTTTAGGTTTTGGATATTGTTTGGGATACAGAGAAAAATTTAACGATAATAATGATAAATTAAGAGATATTTTTAATTTTTCTGGGGCTGCCGTATTATTAAAATCAAATGTTTTGAAAAAAATAGGATTGTTTGATGAAGAATATTGGATGTATAACGAAGATCAAGAATTGGGTTGGAGGATATGGCTCGCTGGCTTCAAGTGTGTTTTGGCTCCCGAAGCAGTTGTATATCATAAGTATGAGTTTTCTAGATCATCCAAGCAATTTTATTGGATGGATAGAAATCGCATTTTGGCGATTTTGGAATGCTACAAGATACCAACTTTGATTTTAATCTTTCCGGCTTTTTTGGTTATGGAAATAGGGCTGATATTATTTTCCCTGAAGACCGGCTGGTTTAAAGAAAAAATAAAAGTCTGGAAATATTTTTTTAACCCCGCCAAATGGCGCTATATCTACCGTGCCAGAAAGAGAAATCAAAGTTTGCGAAAAATTAAAGATAGTGATATGGTGCCTATGATTAGCGGAAAAATATGGTATCAAGAAGTTGACGACTGGAAACTCCGCTTGATAAATCCAGTTTTTAATTTGTATTGGAGGATAACTAAATTAATTATTTTTTGGTAATTAAAATTTTTAATTCACAATTTTAAATTTTTATTGAATTTTTAATTTCTAATTTTTTAAAGTTGATTGAAAAATAAGAATTGAAAATTAAAAATTGTCATGGATATAAGCATAATTATACTAAATTACAAAAGCAAAGGATTTACTTTGAACTGCATTAAATCAATCAAAGAAGCGGATTTTGGCGATTTGAAAAAAGAAATAATTGTAGTTGATAATAATTCTGAAGATAGTATCGGCGATATTTTGGCATGGCAGTACTCTGATGTTGTTTTTGTTCAAAATAAAGAAAATTTAGGCATGGGGGCAGGGAATAATGCTGGTATAAAAAAAGCGCAAGGCGAGTATATAGTTATAATGAATCCGGATACTTTGGCTTTTAAAGATACTTTTTTAAAGCTCCATAAATACATAGAAGAAAATCCGGCCGTGGGAGTGGTTGGTCCGAAACAGCTCAATCCAGATAAGACCATTCAAGATTCATGTTATAGGTGGTATAGCGTTTTTACCCCGCTTTATAGGCGAACACCTTTGGCAAGATTTAGCTTTGCCAAAAAAGATCTGGACAGATTTCTCATGAAAGATTTTGACAAAACTAGCGAAAAGGATGTGGATTGGCTTTTGGGTTCATTTTTGTTTTGCAGAGGAAAGGCACTAGATCAGTCAGGCCTTTTTGATAAAAGATTTTTTCTTTATTTTGAAGATACAGACATTTGCCGGCGTTTTTGGCAGAATGATTGGCGAGTGGTTTATTATCCAGATGCGCAAATTATCCATAATCACAATCGGCAAAGCGCTCAAGTAAAATGGTATAAATTTTTTACCAATCCAGCCACCAGACATCATATAGCCTCTTGGGTTAAATATATGAGAAAATGGAATTTTTAAGTTAAAAAGTTTATAAAGTAAAAATTATTTTATGAAAATAAAAAAAGCAGTTGTAGCTGTGGCTGGATCAGGGACTCGTCTTTTGCCAGCTACCAAATCAATGCCCAAAGAGATGCTCCCAATAGTGGATAAGCCGATTATTCAGCTTGTTGTGGAAGAATTGGTTGAAGGAGGCATTGAAGATATAATACTCGTGACCAAATGGGACAAGAAGCCGTTGGAGGATCATTTTGACTATTCTTGGGCTCTGGAAAATGATTTAGAGAAATCTGGAAAGCTGGATATTCTTGAAAATATTAAGAAAATTTCAGAAATGGCCAATTTTATTTATGTGAGACAGAAAGGACCATACGGCAATGGTACGCCAATTATTTCTGCTTCCAGCTTGGTAAAAAACGAACCTTTTATATATTGCTATGGTGACGATTTGGTAATGTCAAAAGTTTCTTTTACCAAACAGATGATAGATGAATATGAAAAAAATGAAAATTTATTAATTGGCGCCCAGGAAGTGCCAAAAGAAGAAACTTGTCGTTACGGCGTTTTTAAGTTTAAAGAAAATACTTTTAAAATTGAAGATATAATTGAAAAACCAAAAGTTGAAGAAGCGCCATCGTGCTTTGTAAATTTTGGCCGGATGATTTTGAATCAAGAGATTGTTGATATATTAAAAAAAATTCCCCTAGGAAAGGGAAATGAATTATGGACGACCGATGCTATCCAATATTATGTCAGAAATGGCGGGAATTTTTATGCAAAGACTATAGAAGATGGCGAGTGGTTGACTACCGGAGATCCATGGAATTATTTGAAAACAATTTTAAATTATGCGATGAAGAGAGATGATTTGGGAGATAAAATAAAAGATTATTTTAAGAATATTACTTAATATTATATTGTCCAAAAATAAAACTAAATGGCCAGCTTGTATAGTCCGAGCTGGTTATTTGTTTTGGCATTGAAATAGAGAGTTTCGCCTTCTTTATCTAAGTTTATATTCTTAATTGATTCAGCTTCAATTATTTTTGTTGTACAGCACTTGTTGTCGCTTCCCCATTCTAGAATATTTATATTTTTTTCGGTTGTATAAATGATATATCCGCCAGCTGGGTACCAGATAATACCTTCTATTTCCGAACCTATTCTGGTTACGAGATTTTTGTTTAGGGTTTTTGCATCCAACATCCAGATTTCGAAATTATTACTGTAAAGCAAGGCGTCATTATTTATCCAATAAGTTTTATTTACGTCATTTATTATATCTACTAGAGGCTTAAGGTTTGAAAATGGGTCTATTAGATAAAGAATTTTGTATTCTTCGTCATAGATGTTTATATATTTAGAGCTTGGATTTATAAATTCATAAGAATAAGAAGGCAAATTGATTTTGCCGATTGCGCTTTCTTGATCTATGCGATAGGTATTTATAGCAGTAGATTGATTTGTTTTCTCCAAAGAATAAATTAAATTATTTTTTATTAAATAATCGAAAATTGAGGCGTTGCTTATAATATTTTTTGTTTTTTTTGAATCTACATCAAAATAATTAATACCTTCATTATTTAAATAATATATTTTTTTGCTATCTTCGGCCCATTTCAGATTATTAATTTTAGCATCTTTGTCGCCATTGATTATAGTGGGTTTTTGAATATTTTCTACATCAAATATTAAATTTTTGATTATTATTTTTTTGTTGTCTTCTGACCAAGGATTTTTTGCTTGGGAGAAATTCTCGTCAAAAATTGATTTATCTATAGAATAATTTTCTTCCTTTTTTTCATCAATGTTTAAAAAAATTATCTGCTCATTATCTATCAAGGCAGCATATTTTTTATTTGGAGATAAATAGGATTCGTTAAATTGGCCTTCGGCGAGAATTTGCGGAATATTATTTTTGAACAATTTTATATTTTCAAAAAAAGTGGTTTTTCCTGATTCTATTTCTATTTTTTTCTCCCATGGCCAATAATTTTTTTTCTCCAATTTTATATTGTATTTTCCGGGGAGAAGATTTTTTATTTTTGTTGGAGTGGTAATATAACTATTTTCTTCTGAAAATATTTTTTTGAGAATTTGCTGTTTAGGCTCATTGTTTATGTATATTTTGGCTCCTTTTGGTTCTGTCTCCACAACCAACATGCCAGTTTTTTGAATTTGCCAGCCGTTTTTTATTTTATAGCCAGCCGCATACAGCCAAACCAAGGGAGTTATGACCAAAAAAAGCAGTATAAAAAATATATATAAGAATCTACGGAAGCGAAGAGTCATTTAATAAATTGTTAAATTGATAAATTGTTGCATAATCAAGAGAGGATATTGAAAGATTTTAAAAATCCAATGTGCCGATGCGTTTTATTTTTGCGCCTAGAGCTCGAAGTCTGTCGTCTATGTTTTCATAACCTCTGTCAATTTGGTAAATATTGTCTATTTCGGTTTGCCCTTTAGCTATTAAAGCCGCGATCAAAAGGGTAATTCCAGCTCGTAGGTCAGGGCTGATCAATTTTTTGCCATGAAGAGGCGTGGGACCATTAACTACTATTCTGTGAGGATCGCACATAATTATATCAGCTCCCATTTGGGAAAGAAGATCAGCAAACAAAAGCCTTCTATCAAAGATGGTTTCATGTATTAGTGAAGATCCGATTGCTTGGGTCATGAGAAGTGTGTATGGTTGCTGAAGATCTGTGGGAAATCCTGGGTATTCATGAGTCTTTATGTTATATGAAGAAATTTTTTTGGCTGGCAAAATTTCTAAATAATTATTTCCTTGTTTAAATGGGATGCCAATTTTACTGAATATATTTAGTAAAATTTTTATATGATCGGGATTGCATTTGGTAATTTTTATTTCAGATTTAGTGGCTGCTGCCAAAATAGCGAAAGAGCCTGTTTCAATTCTGTCTGGCATTATTTCTACTTGGTTGGCGTTTATTTTTTTTACCCCTTCTATTTTTATGGTAGGCGTTCCCGCGCCTTTTATTTTTGCGCCATTTTCATTGAGATAATCAGTTAGAGCTACTATTTCCGGCTCCATAGCACAATTTTCCAGAGCTGTGACGCCCTCTGCTAATACAGAAGTCATGATCATTGATTCTGTGGCAGTGACGCTTATTTTATCAAAAAAATAGTTACATCCTTTTAGTCTTTTTGCTTTGAGATGATACTCTCCATTTTTTTCTCTTATTTCTGCGCCCAAAGATTTGAATCCTTCAAGAAATAGGTCAATTCCTCGTCCGCCCGCACCAATTACACAGCCACCGGGAACACCAAATTTAACTTCTCCAAAGCGAGCCAGAATCGGTCCAGCAAACATAATGGAGGCTCTGAATTTATTAGCAAATTCTGGATTTAATTTGGTTTTATCTATATTTTTTGTTTCAATTACGGTTTGGCCAGGGCTTCGTTCAATTTTTGCTCCCAAGTCCTGCAAGAGATCTAGGGAAACACCAACGTCTTTGATGTTTGGAGGATTGGTTATTGTGATAGGCTCTTCGGAAAGTATAGAGGCAGGGATGATTTTCAAGGCTAGATTTTTGGCTCCCTTAACTTCGATTTCCCCAGAAAGCTTAGCTTCTCCCTGAATAATAAATTTTGACATAATATTTAGTATTAGCTTTTTTAGAGCGTAGCTTAGTATGACAAGCCACTTGATACCAGTATAGCTTAATTACATATATTTTCAAGAATTTTAGTATAAACTACTTTAGCTTGTCAAATTTTGCTATAATATGATAGAATTGAAAGATAAATAAACTTCAGTTTACCCTGTCAAATCAAAAAGAATGTTTTTATTAAGTGAGATTTTTGGGGTAAACATTTTTTGTTATAAATTTATGAATTATAGCATTAGTCAAAACAAAGGAAAATTAAAAAAATTACTTATAGTTTTTGTAATATTGCTTTTGGCTTTGTTGAGTTTTATGGCAGGCCTTTTCTTTTCCGGAAAAAACGAGGTCCTTAAAGAGATGGCAAAGAAGGAAGCTATTTACGTAGGGAAGGTAATAGGTTTATATAGCGAAGCTAGGTCAGGTGTGCTTTCTCAGGATATTAGTTTTGATCTTTTTTGGGAGACTTGGGATGCTTTGAAAAATAATTATGTAGATCAAGAAAAGTTGGATGACAAAAAAATGTTTTATGGCGCCCTGAAAGGACTGGTTGCTTCTGCGGGAGATCCGTATACGGTTTTTATGGATCCAAAAATTACTCAGGAATTTTCAGAAGATATGGCAGGAACTTTCGAGGGCATTGGCGCAGAAATCGGCATAAAAAATGAAGTTTTAACTATTATAGCTCCTTTGCCAGAAATGCCGGCAGAAAAGGCTGGCCTCAAATCAGGCGACAAGATTTTGGCTATAGACGGAGAATCAACTGCTGGAATTTTTATTGATGAAGCAGTTAATAAAATCAGGGGCCAAAAAGGAACGGATGTTGTGCTTTCTATTTTTCGAGAAGGCTTTGAGGAATACAAGGACATCACAATTACTAGAGGGACAATAGTAGTAAATAGTATAAGCACAGAAATTCTTCCTGACGATATTTTTTTATTAAAAATAACCAATTTTAACAGTGATACAGAATTTTTGTTTAACAAAGCAGTTAGAGAAATTCTTGATAAAAATTCAAAGGGTATTATTATCGATCTTCGAAATAACCCAGGAGGATATCTCGATACATCAATAGAAGTAGCTAGTGAATGGGTTGACGATAATGTAGTGGTGATAGAAAAATACAGCGATGAAACACAGAACGAAAATCTTTCTCGAGGTCGGCCTCGTTTGGCAGAAATTCCTACTATAGTTTTGGTAAATCAGGGAAGCGCTTCAGCTTCAGAAATTGTGGCTGGAGCCCTGCAGGACTATAAAAAAGCCATCATTTTGGGTGAAGAAACTTTTGGCAAAGGATCTGTGCAGAATCTGGAAAGCCTCAAGGATGGGTCTTCAATCAAGATTACAGTTGCCAAGTGGCTTACTCCAAACGGCAGAAGTATAAACGATGAAGGAATCATGCCTGACGAAACAGTTGAATTAACGCTTGAAGAATATAACGAAGACAAAGATCCGCAGATGGATAAAGCGATTGAAATATTGAAAAATCAGGAAGAATATCAGGAAATTTTGAATCGAGAAGAAGATTCAAATAATAACGAAGAAGAGAATAAAAATTAATATAAATTACAAGATACAAGAAGCAAGATACAAACAAGTTCCAATATTCAACAATCAAGAAGTTTGAATATTAAAATTTTTAATTTGTTTGGTTATTGTGTCTTGTGTTCTTGTTTCTTTGAATTAATTTTATGAAAGTAATTCTTTTGAAGGAGGTTAGAAATATTGGTCATGCTGGTGAAATCAAAGACCTGAAAGAAGGTTATGCCAGAAATTATTTAATTCCAAGTGGATTAGCTTCAGTAGTAAGTAAACACAGCATGGGTGTAGCTCAAGCGCAGAAAAACAAAAAAGAAAAACAGAAGAAGTTGGAAGCTAAAAGCAAAAAATCAGAAGCCAAAAAAATTGATGGCAAGAAATTTGAAATAAAAGTCAAAGCTGATGAAAAAGGGACTTTGTATGCCAAATTGGACGCGAAAAATATTGCGAGGGAATTGAAAAAACAAGGATACAATATTGAGCCAGATGAAATTAAATTAGCAGAGCCTATTAAAAAAATAGGAGAGTTTGAAGTTGAATTGAATTTAGCAGGGGAGAATGTTAAAGTAAAATTAGAAGTAGGAAGTGAGAAGTAAGAATTAGGATTTAAAATTTATGAATATTCAGCATTGTCATCCCGGACTTGATCAGGGATCCAGGGGGTAGCGATTCAATCTTTGAAAATCCTAACTGCTGTAAATAAAGTTTTTACGGCTCGCTCCTGGATGCCGGCTCGGAGGCCGGCATGACAGAAAAAATATGGAAAATCAAACGCAAAATTTAAAATCGAATAATAACCCAAAAAATTTAAGAGTTGTTATATTAATTTTTTTTGTATTAATTTATTTATTTTTATTTTCTGCATCAATTTTTATTTTTTTAAAAAGTAATTCTTTTCAGCTCACCCCTTGGCAAGAAATGCAAAAACAGTATCAAGATGTATTTAATACTTATAATAAATTAAATAGCATCAATACTTTTGTTTGTTTTTTTATAATTTTGGAGTCAATACTGGTTCTTTCGATCGGATTATTAAAAAAGTGGAAGTATTATAAAATTATTGGTGCGATAATGTTAATAATTATTTTTATTTGGTGGCCATTAACACAGTTCCGAATGAAATAAATAATGACTTTTGTATTTAATGAGTAAATTAATAGCAATTGAAATTATATTGGAATTGATTTGAATAAAAATAAATCTAAAATATGACAAATTTAAAAAAATCAAAAAAACAATCAACCAAATTTATCTTCGTGGTTGGAGGAGTAATGTCTGGTGTAGGTAAGGGAATCGCTACAGCTTCAATCGGACGGATTCTGCAGTCAAAGGGCTACAACGTTAGCGCTATCAAAGTAGACCCATATATAAATGTGGATGCCGGCACTATGAATCCGATAGAGCATGGCGAGGTTTTTGTGACCGAAGACGGCGATGAAACAGATCAGGATATTGGAAACTATGAAAGATTTTTGAACAAAAATATTTACAGAGAAAACTATATGACTACCGGTCGAGTTTATCAATCAGTGATTCAGAAAGAAAGAAATTTGGAATACAATGGCAAATGCGTGCAGGTTGTACCTCATGTGCCTATGGAAATCAGAGAAAGAATCGAAAAGGCAGTTAGAAAGACAAAAGCAGAAATTATGGTGATAGAAATCGGCGGAACAGCTGGTGAGTATGAAAATTTGTTATTTTTGGAAGCCGCTCGCTATATGCATTTAGAAAATCCAGAAGATGTCCAGTTTGTGATGGTTTCGTACTTACCTATTCCAGATAAGGTTGGAGAAATGAAAACTAAGCCCACCCAGCATGCAGTTCGAGCTCTAAATTCTGCTGGGATTCAGCCAGACTTCATCATAGCTCGCTCAGAAAAGCCTGTGGATGAGCCAAGAAGGAAAAAAATAGCCATTCACTGCAATGTAGCCCGTGAAGACGTAATTTCAGGGCCTGACGTTGAATCTATTTATGATATCCCATTAAATTTTGAAAAAGATAGGCTAGGAGACAGGATTTTGGAGAAGTTTGATCTTAAACCTAGAAAAAATGGTTTGGATGAATGGAGGCAAATGGTACAAAGAACCAAGAGAGCAAAAAAAGAAGTAAATATTGGAATTGTTGGTAAATACTTTTCCACTGGAGATTTTTGTTTGTCTGACTCATATATTTCTGTAATAGAAGCCATAAAACACGCAGCATCCGTCAATGGTGTGAAGGCAAATCTTGATTGGGTAAATACGGAAGAAATAGAAAAAAATGGAACCAAGAGCTTGAAAAAATATGACGGCATAATTGTTCCTCAGGGCTGGGGATCTAGAGGAAGCGAAGGGAAAATCAAGACTATTAAATATTGCCGTGAAAATGGCTTGCCATATTTCGGGCTTTGTTACGGCATGCAAATGGCAGTGATAGAGTTTGCCCGCAATGTCTGTAAATTAAATAGGGCAAATTCAGAAGAAGTAGATCCCAAAACGCCTCATCCTGTTATTCATATTATGCCAGGTCAAAAGGAGCTTCTAGAAAAAAAGCAGTATGGCGGGACAATTCGTTTGGGCGGTTGGCCATGTAAAATAGTTGATGGAAGTAGATTGGCGCGTGCCTACGAGAAGAAATTTGGCAAGCAAAAGGTAGTTTCAGAGAGGCATAGGCATAGATATGAATTCAATAATAAATACATAAAGCAGTTTGAAAAAAATGGCATGACTATAGCCGGCACTTCGCCTGATGGAAAAATTGTAGAAGCTATTGAAATTACAAATCATCCATTTTTTATCGGCACCCAGTTTCATCCAGAATATATTTCTCGGCCGCTTGATCCACATCCTTTGTTTGTGGAATTTGTTCGGGTTTGTTTGAAGATAAAACAGAAGAAATAAAAAAATAAGAGAAATAAGAAAATAAGATAAAAATAAAATAAGACGGGAATTTCCCGTCTTATTTTTTTATTTTGCTCTTTTCTTGTTTTTTATTTCTGTGCAACTATATTTACTATTTTCGTGGTTTTCAATTGGCTGTCGAATTTTTTAATTTTTTTGGTAGAGAATTTTACCATACCAGCAATTTTTGCAAATATTGTATGATCTTTTCCAAGATTTACATTTTTACCAGCATGATATTTTGTACCGCGCTGTCTGATAATAATTGCGCCAGCTTTGGCATATTGTCCATCTTGAAGTTTCACGCCTAGTCTTTTTCCGGCTGAATCTTTCAGGTTTGTGGCGGATCCGCCTGCTTTTTTATGTGCCATATTATTGTTTTATATCGCGTTAATGCATATCGCGTAACGCATATATTAGATTAATTTTAATTTATTCAAGTATTATATAAAGTATCAAATTTTCTGGTATATGTCAAGAAAAGAAAAGTCGCCTCGCTGATGGATATTGGAGGCGACATGCCGCGTTTCTGGGGCGGGTGGGGGATGAGAAAGAGCGATGGAGGTCATGCATAGACCTCCGTGTTGGCCATGTTGGCCTGAGAGGGGCGGGGAGACGGCGAGAGTCTTCTGCGAGAAGGAAGAACCAAAACCTGCTCTTCCTCATGCTCTGCGGGTGTGGAGGAATGACTTGGAGGAAACAATCCCTCCATGAATTCCCCCAGTTCTCCTACGAGAGAGCTCCACATATCATGGTCTCCTTTCTGGGCCGAATTGGAACACCAAGGTTCCGTCATGGGTTGTATATGATTCTATTTCGACTCTTCCAGGTGTGGGATCTATGAGTTCCTCAATGAGGCCTAGAACAAATCGGGAATGCTCTTTTTCTTGTTTGTTTTTTGCCCAGCTTTTTACTTCTACGACGTTTTCCATGGAATTCTCCTTTGTTGTGTGTTTATTCTATTTAAGCATTTATTTTTTAATTTGTCAAATCGTTTTCTAAAATAAGTAAACCCCGCAAAAGATAATCGTTTTTAAATTATTATTAAGACACTCTTGATTTTGTCTTTTTATTGAGAAAAAAAGCATTTTTATAACGGGGTAAAATATGTTATAATTATAATTAATAATTTACAAATATTAATTTATAGTTGATTTATATGATGACAAATAATTCTGTCATGTATAGCATAAAAATTTTAGGAGAAATTGCTAGAGATTTTTTGTTTTTTCCTCTTTGGTGGTATTCTAGGGGCCTTGTCATGATAATAACAAAAACTTGGGAATTTGTTCAAAATAGGCAAAGATCCCTAGCCCTTATTGTCTGGGTAAAAAATATTTTCAAGCCTATGTATGGCCAATATGACTGGCAGGGATTGCTGATAAGCTTTTTTATACGTTCAATGCAGATAATTTTTAGAAGTTTAATTATGTTTTTTTGGATTTTAGTCAGCTTGGCTTTCCTCGTAATCTGGGCAATTTTACCATTTTTTGTGTTTTATCAAATTATTTTTCAATTATTTATTTAAATAAATGTCTTCAATAGTTGAATC
>Ga0066639_10004136_pt1 | contig 12436 bp, 11 predicted proteins | sample CryGeyCG2114_010_2_FD_59504 | JGI IMG/M metagenome (GOLD analysis project Ga0066639, IMG submission 59504) | Groundwater microbial communities from aquifer - Crystal Geyser CG10_big_fil_rev_8/21/14_0.10 | ecosystem: Environmental > Aquatic > Deep subsurface > Groundwater | place: USA: Utah...
GGGCAGGGGGACTTTTTACTGCTCTAATTGTCAGCCAATCGGAGGAATTTCCGGGAATTTAAAATTAGAAATTTAAAATCAGAAATTGAAGATTATATCTATCCGCCTTAAAAATTTTAGAAACTACGAAAATGCTATTTTTAACTTCGATAAAAGCTCCACTTTAATTATTGGTCCAAACGCTAGTGGTAAAACTAATATATTAGAATCTATACATATTCTGTCCGTGGGTAAATCTCAAAGGGCAAAAAGAGAATTAGATTTAATTAGAAATGGTTGTCAAACCTCCTATATCGGCGCTTTAATAGATTATGAAAACGATGGCGGTAATAAATTAGATGTAGCGATCTCTAAAGGTCAGTCTCTTGGAAGGACCAAAAAAAATTATAGGGTTAATAACGTAACAAGAGTTCAAAGCCAATTTTTGGGAAAATTTCACTCTGTGTATTTCTCCCCGAGCGACATACGATTAGTTCTTGGATCTCCCGCGCGAAGAAGGTCCGCAATAGATGAGGTTTTGTCTCAAGTATATACCAGCTATAAAATAAATTTATTAATCTACCAAAAGTCTTTAAAGCAAAAAAATAAGTTGTTAGAAGCCATTTGGCAAAGAAAGGCAATTTATCACCAAGTGGATTATTGGAATAAAAAGCTTTTGGAAACGGGATTTTATATTCAAAAAAAACGGGCCGAGTTTTTTATTTTTTGCAATGATAAATTACTAAAATTGGGAGAAGTTTTAAACAAATCCAACAAAAGTTTAAGACTGCGGTACAAAAAAAACGTTATTACAAAAGAAAGAATTGATAGATATAAAGATATAGAGGTTAGAAGGGGTTTAAGTTTAATTGGACCTCACAGAGACGATTTTGAATTTATTAAAGAAAGAAACAAGGATTTAGGTTCTTTTGGGAGCAGGGGGGAGCAAAGAACCGCGGTTTTCGCTCTAAAAGTTTGCGAGCTCTTATTTTTACAAGAAAAGACAAAAGAAGTACCCGTTTTATTATTAGACGATATATTTTCGGAATTAGATGAAGCTCACAGAAAAAATATTTTAAAAGTAATTAAGGGGAGGCAGGCGATAATAACTACGGCGGAGGGGGGTTTAGTTCCAAAAAATCTTTTAAGTAAGTCAAAAATTATTGGATTAAAATAATAATAAATGTATAAATTTCCAAAAACCTTTTTATTTGGCGCGGCAACGAGCGCGCATCAAGTAGAAGGGAATAATACCAATTCCGATTGGTGGAAATGGGAGCAAAAAATGGTAAAAAAGCCCAATGGACCAAAAGATGTCTCTGGTGTTGCTTGCAGTCAATGGGAGAAATTTGAAGAAGATTTTGTCTTGGCAAAAAATTTAGGGCATAACTGCCATCGTATTTCTATTGAGTGGGCAAAGATAGAGCTTGTAGAGGGCGAGTTTAATCAAGAAGCTATTTTACATTACAAAAAAGTTTTAAAGAGCTTAAACGATAAGAATATAAAAACCTTTGTAACGCTTTTTCATTTTACCCTCCCATATTGGTTTGCAAAAAAAGGAGGTTTTAAAAGAACCGACTCGCCTAAAATATTTTCTAGATACGCAGAATATGTTGCTAGAGAACTTGGAGACTATATAGATTTTTTTATCCCAATTAACGAACCAAAAGTGTATGTAACTCAAGGATATCTAAACGGAACGTGGCCTCCTCAAATAAAAAGTATTAGATCGTCCATACATGTTTTTATAAATCTTGTTAGATCTCATAACAAAGCCTATAAGAAAATTACACATATAAACAAAAAATACTTGGTTGGTCCTAACCAAAGCGTTCCTTATATGATTCCTTTAAATAAAAATTCTATTATAGATCGGGGTATCTCTACGCTTGGAAATTTTTTAGGAGAGTTTCCCTTTTATTTTTTAACAAGAAATTACGCCGACTTTATTTCGGTTAATCATTACTTTTACGACAACGTGTCTTTTAAAAAAAGAAAGATATCTTTTAGCGGAATAATCTTAGATCTAAAAAGGAGGGATTTTGGTTATTATCAGATTAAAGATACTTCTAGGGATCCTAGTATTGTTCGATCTGACATTGGTTGGAGTTTAAGACCAAGAGGTCATTATTTTATTTTAAAAAAGCTTAAAAAATATAATAAACCCATATATATAACCGAAAGCGGGCTTGCGGACGCTAAGGACAAATACAGATCTTGGTACATACGAAGGGTTTTTTATTGGATGAACGTTGCTTTAAATGACGATATTGATTTAAGAGGATATATGCATTGGAGTTTAATAGATAATTTTGAATGGTCCTTAGGTTTTAGCCCCCGCTTTGGGCTTTGTGAGGTCGAAAGAAAAACTTTAAAACGAAAGCCTCGCGAAAGCGCTTATGTTTATAGAGATTTAATTAAGAAAGCCCAAAGCGGAGATTGTTAGTTTCTTAACACAATAAAGGTTTCGAGAACAGCTGTTAGTAGAATTAGTAAAAGAAGATTAATAGGAGTAAAAACTTCCGCGAGTCTCATTAATAAAAATCCTGCGGGAATAATTGCTATCGTTAAAGATCTTTTTAGCCATTTTCTGTAAGTTAATCTTGGGTTATAAAACGGCATTTTCTCTTTTTTGCTCTTTTCTATAAAAGATGTTGGAAAAGAAAGAAACATACCTATCCAAATCCATAAACCAATTATAAAAAGGACAATAATCTTTGTGGAGTGGGGTGGGATGTAAGTTGCCGTATAAGTTAAGGCTCCTGTTAAAGCAAAGAAAATTATAAATAACGTAACAATAAATCTGGGCATAGTCTTAATTTTGAGTTTCAAGGAGATGGTACAATATTATCTATAAACTTAAAATCTTTTCTTTGAGTTTAACACTATCATGAATTTAGAAATACTAATTTTAATTTTAGTTTTAATAGCGGGATTTATTGGGCTTGGCTATTTCTTATCCGGCCGGCTAAAAAATTTATTGGGGGAAAAAAAGGACGACGATTCGCATAAAATATTAATGGAGTGGTTAAAAGATATGCGAGGATCTCTCGATAGAAATTTAGGTAATGTTCAAGATAGTTTGGATAAAAGCAACCAAACATTAAATAATAGGCTGGATGGCGCCGCGAGAGCTGTTAACGATGTTTCAAAGGAGCTTGGTAAAATGCAAAAAGAAGTTGGGGTTATGAGCGAAATTGGCCGCAGTATGAAACAGCTCGAAGATTTTTTAAAAGCTCCTAAGCTTAGGGGTAATATAGGCGAACAGATTTTAGGCGACTTGCTGTCTCAAATGCTTCCCAGAGAAAATTTTTCTCTCCAATATTCTTTTAAAAACGGTCAAAGGGTAGATGCCGTTTTAAAAACAGACGAAGGTTTAATTCCTGTTGATGCCAAATTCCCTTTAGAAAACTTTACTGCCATGGCAAAAGCCGATTCGGACTTGTTAAAGGAAAGGTACAAAAAAGATTTTGAACGGGATGTAAAAAAACATATTAATGATATTTCTAAGAGCTATATTAATCCAGACGAAAAGACTTTGGATTTTGCTTTAATGTATATTCCTTCCGAGGCAATATATTATGAGGTTGTTGTAAATTCGGAATATCTTGGCAGGTACGCTTGGGAAAAAAGAGTTTTACCCGTATCCCCAAATGTATTTTATGGTTATATAAGAGCGATACTTATTGGTTTAGAAGGAAAGAAGGTAGAGAAAAAAGCAAAAGCTATTCTCGCTTCTCTTAGAGGTCTGCAACAAGATGGGGAAAAATTTGAAGATACTTTAGGAAAATTAACACGTCATGTAACTAATGCTAAGAATCAGGCCGATTCCGCTTCGACAGAATATAATCGACTTCAGAATAAAATTTCTGGTCTTAATCAGGTAGCTGGGGTGAAAGAGAAAGAAAAATTACTTGAAATTTAAAGCTAATGAATTATGAATCTTAATTCCAGACAGAAACGCGCGGTAACTCACCGCTTTGGACCTTTACTTATAGTTGCTGGCGCGGGAACCGGAAAAACGCGTGTTATTACGGAAAGAATAAAATATTTAATAGAAAAAAGAGGCTCTAGCCCAAAAGAAATTGTCGCTCTAACATTTACAGAAAAGGCGGCTAGGGAAATGTTAGATAGAGTAGACAGCGCAATGCCTTTGGGTTACGAGGAACCTTATGTTTCTACATTTCATTCTTTTTGCGAAAGAATATTAAGAGAAAAAGGTATAGAGATTGGTTTGGACCCCAATTTTAAGATACTAAACTTTACCAATTCGTGGCTTTTACTTAGAGAGAATTTATTTAATTTTAACCTAAAGTATTTTAGGCCTCTTGGAAACCCTTCTAAGTTTATTTCGGCTATTTTAAAATTTTTTTCCAGACTTCAAGACGAAAATGTGTTGGCGGAAGAATTTGAGAATTATGTAAAACTAAGATCTCCTACCTTGGGTTTTGGCTTGGAAGAAGAAGAAAGATGGTCCGAGTTGTTTAGTTTATATAAAGACTACTCAAAGTTAAAGATCGAGAAATCTTATTTGGATTTTGGCGACCTTATAATTTGGACGCTAAAACTTTTTAGTAAAAGAAGCAATATTCTTTTGGAATATAAAAATAGATTTAAACATATTATGATAGATGAGTTTCAAGATACAAATTGGGCTCAATATAAACTAATAAAACTTTTAGCTCCTTCCGAATCTAATCCGGACCTAGTCGTAGTCGGAGACGATAACCAGAGTATTTACAAGTTTAGGGGCGCCGCCATTTCTAATATTTTAGATTTTAAAAAAGATTATCCTTCCGCTTGCGAAATAATACTAAACAAGAATTATAGAAGTTTTCAGAAAATTTTGGATTTAGCCCATATTCTTGTTAAAAATAATGACCCCGATACTTTAGAAGTGAAGCTTGGTATATCAAAAAAGCTGGAAAGTCAAAGATCGAAGGGCAAAGGTGACTGTGTGTTTTATGTCGCGTTAGATACAGCGGAAAGCGAGGCGGAGTTTGTGGCGGAAGAAATTATAAAACTTTTAGGAGAACCTTTAAGCTATACATATAAAGACTTTGCCGTTTTAGCAAGAGCCAACAGTCATCTTGAGCCTTTTATTGCCGCCTTTAAAAGGTATGGCATGCCTTATCAAGTTGCTGGTAATAGGGGCCTTTTTGATACGCCGGAGGTAAAAGTTCTAAGCTCGTTTTTAAGATTTTTGGTGGATAAAAAAGATAGTGTTTCTTTATACCATTTATTAGCAAGTGGAACTTTTGATATTTTGGATGGCGAAATTTGGGAGATTTTACAAACATCTAGAAGAGAAAAAACGTCAATTTGGAATGTTTTAAAAAAATCGACCCATCAAAATATTTGCGAAAAGTTAGAAAAGATCAGAAGTATAGGTCTAAAAGAACCCGCCTCTCGGGTTTTATATAAATTTGTTGTCGAATTTGAAATAGCCCAAAAATTAATAGAAAACGAATCCTTAGAGTCTAATCTTAAGCTTAAAAATATAAATTTATTTTTTGACTACATTAAGAGTTTTGAGTCCAAAAGCGATAGAGATACCGATGACGTTTCGTCTTTTATAGACTATTTAAACTTAGCATTGGATGCGGGCGAAAACCCGGCGCAGTCTCAAATCGAAGATATAGACACTGTCAATTTAATGACAGTTCATTCGTCTAAGGGTTTAGAGTTTCCTGTTGTATTTATGGTTAGTTTAACTGGCGATAGATTTCCAACAAGGGTCAGATCGGACTTAATTGACATTCCCGATGAGTTTATTAAAGAAACACTTCCTAAAGGTAATTTTCATATTCAAGAAGAGCGTAGGCTTTTTTATGTTGGTTTAACAAGAGCGGAAGATAGATGCTATTTAACATACGCCAAGAATTATGGCGGAGTTAGAGAAAAAAAACCTTCTGGTTACATTGCGGAAACCGGTATTAGATTTAATACTACGCTTTTGGATAATACCGACCAGCTTAGTTTATTTTTTAAAAAGGCAAAGGATATTTCTGCGCCAAAGCCTCGTTTTATTAAAGACGGAAGGTTAGAGGTTCCATTTTTAAGTTACAGCCAGATAGATTTTTATAGTACTTGCCCTTTAAAATACAAGTATAAATATATACTTTCTATACCCACACCTTCTCACTACGCGCTGACTTTTGGATCTACTGTTCACAAAACTTTAAACGAGTTCGAACAAAAATCCATAGAAAAGGAGCTGTCGTTGGAGGATATGTCCGCTCTTTATAAGAAAAATTTCGATTCCGCGGGATATGAATCTAAATTTCATAGAGACAAGATGTACAAAGAAGGAAAAAAGCAACTGGAGATCTATTTTAGTAAAAGAAAAGATATTTTTACAAAACCCAAGCTTTTAGAAAAAAGTTTTAGGGTTGTAATAGAGGGCATACCCTTTGTTGGAAAAATAGACAGGGTGGATTCTTTGGGCAGTGGGTTTGAGATTATAGATTATAAAACGGGTTCCCCTAAAGATCAAAAAATGGTAGATAAGGATGATCAGTTAACTTACTACGCTATTGGGGCAATAGAACAATTAAAAATAACCCCTAAAAAATTATCTTTGTATTTTGTGCGAAACGGAGAAAAAGTTTCGACAACAAGGGGCCCTGAAGATTTTAAAAAGGCTAAAGAAAAGGTTGTCGAAACCGCTAAAAACATTAAAGAGGGTAGATTTACCGCTACCCCTGGAATATTATGTAATTATTGTGAGTTTAAGCCCATCTGTCCCGCATATAAAAGTTTTAGTTACAGGTAATTTTTAGCGCTTTTATATTTTAGTAAGTTTGGGGCGCTAAAATTGTTTTTAGTTATGAAAAAGGTTTTGCATATTTCCACAACTTATTTAAAAGCATCGGAAACCTTTATTTATTCTTTTGTTAAAAACCACAATAAGTACAGCCCTCATGTTTTGACTGAAGATCGTATAAACCAAGATTTATTTCCAGATGGGGGCGAGGGCGCGCTAAATAATATTGCTGTTCACGAAATGCGAAAACTCAAACCTATAGATAGGGTAAAAAACCTTTTATCTAAACAGGTTTTAATTAGAAACATAGCCTCGGAAAAAGAGTACGGAAAAATAATAGAAGAAGTAAAACCCGATATTATGCTTGCTCATTTTGGGCAAATTGGGATGTACGCTACTCCTTTAAAAGAAAAATACGATATACCTCTAGTCACATATTTTTACGGAATAGATTTAGATTACAATAAGCTTAATGTAGAGCTTGGAAAAAGTGGATCTGGAAAAATTAACTTGCCAAAAATTTCTAAAAGCAATTATTGGCGTGATGGCTATAAAAGGTTATGGGAAAAAGGCGATGCTTTTTTAACATTTTCTTCTAAAGCCAGAACCCATTTAATATCTTTTTTAGGCGCTCCCGAAGATAAGGTTTTTAGTATTCCCGGAGGTGTCGATCTTTTAAGATTTAATGGTAAAGAAAGAACCCTGCCTAAAAATGGGGAGATACGGTTAGTAACGGTAAATAGGCTTGTAGAGAAAAAAGGGGTCGAATACGCAATTAGAGCCATGCCGACTGTTTTAGAAAAGTATCCAAAAGCTCAATACGATATTATGGGCAAAGGTCCTTTAATAGAGGAGCTTCAAAAAATTATCGATGCTTTGGGAATAGGTAAAAATGTACGTCTTTTAGGTTTTACTCCAAACAATATTATGGATAAAAAGTTAGAGGAGGCTCATATTTTTGTTAATCCCTCTATTGTATCTAAAGATGGGGACATGGAGGGTTGGGTAAATGTTACTTTAATGGAATCTATCGCTGTCGGGCTTCCTTGCGTCGCAACTTTTGAATCTGGTTCGGAAACTGTAATACCTGGATATACAGGATATATTTGCGCGGAAAGAGACAAAAAGAGCGTAGCGGATAATATTATTAAACTTGCCTCCGATCCAAAAAAATATAGCGAGATAAGTATAAACGCAAGATTACACGCCAAAGAAAACTTTAGCGATAAAAAACAAACAAAAAAATTGGAAGCTTTTTTTGATAAAGTTTTAAAAACTACCCCCGAATCTTTTGTTTAAGATAAGGTTTTAGAAAAGTTAAAAAATAGCATCCTAAAAAAGACATTATAGAAACAACAATAAAGAGAGGTTTAAATCCAAAGATGTAAGCAACGTATCCACCAAGTCCCGCAACCGTCGCGCCCCCAAGATCTACAAATGTGGTATATATCCCCCACTCCATGCCCTCGCGGTTGCGATCTATATGTCTTGTAAAAATTGCGGACCACGAAGGGTATGTAAAAGCTTGGCTTAAGCCATAAATAAACTGCACCAGGTATAAAAGGGGAATATTTGTGGCAAAAATGTAAAACAAGGGAACAAAGCTAGTAATTACAGATCCAATAACAAGGGCTGTATAATCATCATTCTCACCTTTAATTTTGTCTATAATAAAAGCGGCGGGAAGTTGACCCAGTGATCTTGCCAGCAGATATATCATTGTGGCAAGACCGGCTACTTCCACGGAGCCCCCCTTTACACTATTGGTAATGTAAATGGCGAAAATTGGGGCAACAAGACCAAATCCAGACAAAATTAGAATATCCGAGATTGTTAATATTTTTATTACGGGGCTAAAATTTAGTTTTAAAAAGTGGCGGTAGTTTTTAATAGAAAGCCTCATTAATATCTATTTTAATATAAATATTTATTAACGCAAAGTAATTTTACAAACACTCTCTTGACACTCGGGGGGAGAGTCTGCTATATTTTAAATGTGCAAAAAGAATTAATAAGTTTAAATTTATGCTCATGAAAACTAACATAAAACCTCTTTTAGATAATATTTTAGTAGAACCTTTAGAAAAAGAGCAAAAAACACCTTCGGGTATAGTTTTGCCAGATAGCGCAAAAGAAAAACCTCAAGAAGGAAGGGTTATAGGGGTGGGGCCGGGAAGATTTAGCGAATCGGGTCAAATGTTAAAGCCCGGTGTAAGGGTGGGAGAAACCGTTTTATATAAAAAATGGGGAGGGAACGAGCTAAAGATAGACGGCAAGGATTATTTAATGGTTAAAGAAGAAGATATTTTAGCAATCATTTCTAGTAAGTAACGCAATTTGGAATACTAAAATTTTTAAAGTTCTAAAGTTATCTGTAAGTTTAGTTTTAAAGCCTAAAACTTAAAATTTACAGCTTAAAATTTAATATGGCAAAAATGATTATTTATGGAGAAGACGCGAGAAAAAAATTAAAAATTGGTGTCGATAAGCTGTCTAATGCTGTATCTACGTCTCTTGGACCAAAGGGAAGAAATGTCGCTTTAGATAAAAAATGGGGCGCCCCTAATGTAGTTCATGACGGAGTTACAGTAGCAAAAGAAATAGAGCTTAAAGATCCGTTTGAGAATATGGGCGCTCAATTAGTTCGCGAAGCGGCCGAAAAAACCAACGATTCTGCTGGAGACGGGACAACCTCGGCAACTCTTTTGGCTCAGCATCTTGTAGACAGAGGGTTAAAAAATGTAACTGCCGGGGCAAACCCAATGGTTTTAAGAAGGGGTTTAGAAAAAGCTGTGGAAGAAGTAAATAAAGAGATAAAAAAGATGGCTAAACCTATTAGCACAAAAGAAGAAAGAGCTCAAGTTGCAACAGTGAGCGCTCAAGACGAAAAAATTGGAAACACAATTGCCGAAGCCTTGGAACGAGTAGGAATTTCTGGAGTGGTTACAGTAGAAGAGGGAAAAGGTTTACATATGGAAGTTGACTACAAAGAAGGCATGGTTTTCGATAAAGGTTATGTATCTCCATACTTTGTGACCAACTCCGATAGAATGGAAGCAGAGATAGAGAATCCCCATGTTTTAATTACAGATCAAAAAATTAGTTCCATGCAGGATATCCTGCCGATGCTCGAAAACTTAGTAAAAATTTCTAAAAATCTGGTAATTATTGCCGACGATATAGAGGGCGAAGCTTTGGCTACTCTGGTGGTAAACAAAATTAGAGGTACTTTTTATGCTTTAGCAATAAAAGCTCCGGGTTTTGGGGATAGAAGAAAGGAAATGCTTGCGGATATAGCTGTATTAACAGGGGGAAATGTAATAAGTGAGGATACAGGCAGGAAACTAGAAAGCGTTTCTGTGGAGGACTTGGGAAGAGCCGATAAAATTGTTGCTGGAAAAGAAGAAACAGTAATAATTGGAGGCAAAGGGAGTGAAAAAGATATTAACGCAAGAATAGCCCAAATTAAAAGCCAAATAGAAAACGTAGATAGTGAATTTGATAAAGAAAAACTCGAAGAAAGATTAGCAAAGCTTTCTGGCGGTGTTGCTGTAATAAATGTTGGCGCCGCAACCGAAACAGAGATGAAGGAGAAAAAGTATAGAGTAGAAGACGCCGTTAATGCCACAAAAGCGGCTATAGAGGAGGGAATAGTTCCAGGAGGCGGTGTGGCCTACTTAAAAATTGCAAAATCTTTGGACTCGCTAAAACTAGAGGGCGACGAAGCGGTAGGGGTAGAAATACTTAGAATGGCCTTGGAGCAACCTATTAGAAAAATAGTCGAGAATGCGGGGGTAGATAGTGGTTGGGTAGTTAGAGAAGTAGAAAATAAAGAAAAAAATATGGGTTATAACGTAATGACAATGCAGTTCGAAAATATGGTTGCCAAAGGAATTATAGATCCCGCTAAGGTTGTTAGACACGCAATTCAAAACGCCGTCAGTGTCGCGATAAATATTTTAACCACAGAAGCTTTAGTAACAGATGAACCGGAAGAAAAGAAAAACGACCCAATGGCTGGAGCGGGTGGCGGAATGGGAGATATGGGGATGGGAATGTAATAAATATAACATCGAAGTTTTTTTATCCGGGAGAATTTATATTTAGCCTCTCTAGAATTTTTTTATAGTTATCTAACACCTTGTTCTTGCTGTCGACTTTTTTAAAGTGAATAAGGTCTCTTGTTAGAACCTCGTTGGTAATTTGGCCATGTTTTTTCATATACTTTAGTTGGAGAGTCATCAAAATTTTGTCCAATAACCAATAACAAATAGCAAATAACATTTTAGCAGACAATTTATAGTTTAAAGTTTGTAATCGCGCTTTTAATTTAAAACATTTATGGTTGGGTAAATATCTTTTTGTCCACAGATTTTCGCCTATAAACCTTTCGTAAGTTTTACCTTTGCTAATAATTGGAATTAACATTACAACTTCGTGAGCTGTATATAAATTTCTTTGAGAAATGGGCCAGTTTAGCCTATCAATCGATATGTATATATTGGGGCAAATTGTGTTTTTGGGTCTCGCGGTATTAAAATATACACCTTTAAGTTTTAAATATAAAACCACCACTAGTCGTGTTATCCAAAGAGTATTTTTTTGGCATATAATAAAAATGTCTATATCGCTGTTTTTTTTAGCATTGTTTGCCGCCACCGAACCCGTAATCCCTACCATTTTAATTGATGGAACTTTGCCAAGAGGCAAAAGATTTTTTGTCGCTAACTTAATTTTTTCTCTTGAGCATTTTTCTCTTTCTTTTCTAAATTTTTTAGGATTATTAAGATAGCTGGAAAGATTTTTAATTTGAAAATACCCATTATTTTCAGTTATATCTTTCATCTTTCTAATCGCCAAAATAATTTCTTGTTTTGTTTTTCGCGTTTTGTTTTTCGCGATTAAAAATTCTTCTATTTCCGTTGCTGTTAATGGGTATCCAAAAACTGCCCTATAGGATAGAGTTTTTAAAATGGAATTTTTCATGCTTAGATTGTATCAAACGATACTATTCTAAAGAGAGTTTTTGGGAGGCTTTCGCGGCTAGTTTTTCGGCCACGCTTTCTTTTGGTGTTTCTACCTCTTCTACGTATTTAGACAAGATTTTTGTAATAGCGGTTTTATCTTTTAAGTCTATAAGCATAAACATTCGACCCGGAAATCTTTCTTTAGTGTTTATGTTAAGAATGGTTTTGTCGAATTTTTCTGTGTAAAAAAACGAGATTAAATTTTCCCAAGGATAACTTGTTCCGGCGTAAACCACGCCTTTCGTGGTAATTTTATGGTCTATTTTTTCTGGAGGAATAGTAGATAAAACGTAGTAAACAAAGGTTATAGAAAGCACAACCCCTATAAGTAAAAACTCTTTAATAAAAACCAATATTAAAGATATTACAAAGATCATAATAAAGATTGTAGAAAAATACTGCTTATCTCTTTCTTTAAATGGTCTTGCGGGGGCATTCCAAAAATATAAAACCTTAAGAGGTCCGGAAGTATCTATTTTAACCGGTTGCGCTTCTTGCTTTGCCGCCTCTATGCTTTGTTTTGACCTTCTTTTTAACAGGTTCATTCTAAAAACATTATACCCAAAAAATTTAGTTAACTACAATAATATATAACCGACCGCTTTAGGCGTATTAATGACCTTATCGAAAGTTTATCCTATAAACTAAAGTTTACCCTATAAAC
>Ga0066639_10004139_pt1 | contig 12434 bp, 11 predicted proteins | sample CryGeyCG2114_010_2_FD_59504 | JGI IMG/M metagenome (GOLD analysis project Ga0066639, IMG submission 59504) | Groundwater microbial communities from aquifer - Crystal Geyser CG10_big_fil_rev_8/21/14_0.10 | ecosystem: Environmental > Aquatic > Deep subsurface > Groundwater | place: USA: Utah...
AGCTCAGTTGGTTAGAGCAGCTGTTTTGTAAACAGCAGGTCGTCGGTTCGAATCCGACCGGTGGCTACCGCATGGAACAGTCGAAGAGGTATGCAGAGGCATCAGCCGCAAAAGAGAATGCGGCGCGCGACCCCTATTGGTATCTGCACGTGGCCCGAGCCACGGACCTTTCGGGGCGCGACCGCACGCTCTACCGCGCCTTCGAGATGCTGCCCGGCGCGCTTTCTATCGCGACACTGGCGGCGCTGGTTTTGCTCGCGCTGCTCTACCCGACGATCGCGGCATACTTCACCATTGTGTTCGCGATGTATTGGTTATTTAAGGTGGGCTTTCTTTCCATTCACCTGCGCCACAACATGCGCCGCCTCCGCCACAATATGTCGCTTGATTGGAACGCGCGCCTTTCGGGCCTCAAGCACGAAAAGATAGTGCACCTCGTCCTGTTCCCGTTTTCCAGCGAACCCTACGAAGTCGTCGAGGGAAGCATTCGCGCTATCCTGGAGGCAAAATGGGACCCGAAGCGTATAGCGGTCGTGCTTTCAGTCGAAGCGCGAGCCGGAGAAGAGCAGGTGCGCGTCGCGAGGCGCATACAGGAGACATACGGCTCCCGTTTCCTTGATTTTTTAGTGACCGTACATCCTGATGGCCTTCCCGGGGAGCTGCCAGGCAAAGGCGCAAACCTCTCCCATGCCGCGGAGGCGGCGCGGGTCGGCTTTCTGGATGCGCGCCGCATCGACTACCGCAACGTACTCGTGTCCGCCTTCGATATTGATACGGTGGTGTACCCGCACTACTTTGGGTGCCTCACCTGGTACTTTCTTACCGCGGAGCGCCCATACCAATCCTCGTTCCAGCCGGTGCCGCTGTTTAACAACAATATATGGCAGGCGCCAATGCTCGCGCGCGTCATCGCGTATTCGAGTACATTCTGGCAGATGATACAGCAGGAGCGTCCGGAGAAGCTGGCGACGTTCTCGTCCCACGCGACACCCTTCGTCGCGCTTCTGAAGGTGGGCTACTGGCAGCGCAATGTGGTGTCCGAAGATTCGCGCATTTTTTGGAATTTGTTCGTGCGCCACGATGGCGAGTACCGCGTTGTGCCGGTCGCGTATCCGGTGTCTATGGATGCAAATGCCGCGCCGGGCTTCCGGCAGACCGTTGCCAATTTGTACCGTCAGCACCGGCGCTGGACCTATGGCGTCGAAAACGTGGCGTACATACTATTCGCGTTCATGCACAATCGAAAGATACCGCGCGCGTTGAAAGTGCGGGCGGTACTTGTGCAAATCGAAGGGTTCTGGTCACTCGTGACGCACCCGCTTATCCTCTTCGCCGTTGGGTGGATGCCCCTCATCGTGGGGGGTTCCGCATTCGGTGCGAGCGTGCTCTCCTACAGCCTTCCGGTCGTCGCGAAATTCTTTTTGACGGCCGCCATGTTCGGTCTCGTGGCATCCGCCGCGTACTCTATTCTTCTCGTACCGAAGCGGCCTGAGGAATTTGGCGTACTGCGAAGCGTCGCGCTCGTCGCACAGTGGCTGCTGGTGCCGCTCACCCTGGTGGCGTTTAGCGCTATTCCCGGCTTTGAGTCGCAGCTGCGGCTGATGACTGGCCGATATCTCGGCTTCTGGATAACGCCGAAAACGCGCGTACAATTGATCCCAAAACCTGCGCTTAAGCCCCACGGGTAGCTCACTATGGAACCCCTCTCACGCTCCAAACGCACGGCGTACCTTTCTATATTCGCGTTTTTGTTTTGTGCGATAGTGCCCGTAGTCTTGCTCTACGCGGGCGGGTACCGCTTCCATCTCGGAGAGGGTTTCGTGCAGACAGGGGGGCTGTACCTTGAAGTGCCGTATGCAGGCGCGCGCGTTACCGTCAACGGCTCCTTTGTCGGCGAGACGAATTTTTTGACGCGGAGTTACTATATAGGCGATCTTACGGCGGGATCGCACAGCGTACATGTCTCGAAAGACGGTTTTCTCCCCTGGCATCGTGCGCTTGAAGTGGAGCCGCGACTGGTTACGAGCGCGCACGTTCTGCTTGTGCCCGACGATGCCCTTATAGAGGAGGTGGTGCTGGAGGGGGAGGAAGAGGACGGCGAGGCAGGCGGCCGCTACCGAGTGAGCGATGAGTTGTACGCGAGCATCGTGGACGCGTTCGAAAGGACGCAACCAATATCGGCGGGAGGGACCGTTGACGTGGAAGGTAATTTGGCACTCGTTCTCTCGGACGGCGATGTGACGGCACACTGGCTGCTGGCAGACGCCCCGCCGCCGTCTTACTTTTGCCGCAGTCCGTCGCACTGTACAAGGCGCATTGCTCTTGAGAGCGGACCCGAGACGTCCGTGAATGCGGCTTTTTGGATGGGTGGAGCGCTCTACCTGCGGGAGGACGGCGGCCTTATGTTTACCGAGATCGACGCACGCCCTACGCCGGTGTCCGCGCTCCTGTACCGTGCTCGGGGCGCGGAATTCCGCATCGTCGCCGGGGAGCTGTTCGTCAAAGATAACGGCCGGATAGTACGGGTCGGTTTTTAGCTTCGCGCAAGAAAGGTATACTAGCCGCATGACACGATCGCTCGACCCAGAGCGGGGGCACCTGCACCCCATTTCGTCGCTCGTCCGCGAGGCACACGCTATTTTTCATGCCATGGGATTCGAGCTTGCCGAAGGGCCGCTTTTGGAGAGCGAGTGGTACAACTTCGACGCGCTGAACGTCCCCAAGGACCATCCTGCGCGCGACATGCAGGACACGTTTTTCATAAAAGATGAGCCGGGTTACGTGCTTCGCACGCACACCTCGCCGGTGCAGGTGCGCTACATGGAAGCGAAGAGGAAGGCGGGCACGCAGCCGCCGTATCGCGTCATCGTCCCGGGTAAGGTGTTCCGCAACGAGGCGACCGATATGACGCACGAGGCGGAGTTTTTCCAGATAGAAGGGCTTGCGGTGGGCGAAGATGTCTCGCTCGCTCAACTCAAAGGCACGCTCTCGCGTTTCTTTGCGGAACTGTTCAAGGGGGCATCCGTCGAAATACGCTTCAGGCCGAGTTTCTTTCCCTTCGTCGAGCCGGGCGTCGAAGTGGACATGCGGGTAGTGGGGGAGAGCGCGCCGGAGAAGCTGCGCGATAAATGGATCGAAATGATGGGCGCGGGCATGGTACACCCCAGCGTGCTTGAGAATGCGGGGGTAGATTCGAAGCGGTATCAGGGATTTGCATTCGGGCTCGGGCTCGACCGCCTCGCGATGCTTCGGTGGGGTATCGACGACATCCGCCTCATGCACTCGGCCGATCTGCGCTTCATCAACCAATTTTAGAAATTGTTATGAGCGAAGCAAATTACAAGTTCTTACCCGCCCAAATTTCCCGATGGAAATTTTGGCGGGTGCAAGAGCTTCTAAGCTCATGATATTCGTTAAAAATCTCTAGCATGAACATTTCTCGCGCATGGCTCCAGACGTATTTCAAAGCTGAACTCCCGGCTGCGGAACGTTTGGCGGAAGCGCTTACATTCCATGCATTCGAGATCGACGGCATAGAAGGGCACGGCGGGGATAGCGTATTGGATGTGAAGGTAACGCCGAATCGCGGCCACGATGCGCTCTCGCATCGCACTATCGCAAAAGAGCTCGCGGCGATCCTCGGGCTGCCCTTGCTGAAGGACCCGCTTGCGGATGTGGCACTGCTCGAACCGAGGACGGACGCGGTGCGCATTTCGCTCGAGGATCCGCGGCTCTCTCCGCGCTATATAGCGGGGCTCATCACGGGGGTGAAGATCGGCCCGTCGCCGGAGTGGCTTCGCGCGCGCTTGAAGGCGATAGGCCAGCGCTCCATCAACAACGTTGTCGATGCGGTGAATTACGTCATGTTCGACCTCGGGCAGCCGCTCCACGCCTTTGACGCCGGGAAGCTCTCAGCCCGGGGCGGCGGCCGCGCTCTTTCGGTACGCCGCGCATTGCCCGGGGAGAACATGCGTTCGCTCGACGGCGTCGAGTATGCACTGACCGATTCCATGCTTGTAGTGGCGGATGAGAACGCGAACGCCGCGGTTGCCATCGCAGGCATTAAGGGCGGGGAGGCGACGGGCGTTGGAGAAGATACCACTGCCATCGTATTGGAGTCGGCCAACTTTAACGGCGTTACTGTGCGGCGTGCTGCGCAGGCCTTGAAGCTGCGCACGGACGCATCGAGCCGTTTCGAGCAAGGGCTCTCGCCGGAGCTTGCGGCGCATGGCATGCGCGCCGCCGCAGGTCTCATCCTCGAGACGGCGGGAGGGGAGGTGCAGGGGTTTGCGGACGCGTACCCCTCGCCCCAGCCAGCGGCGCGCGTTACTCTATCGCTCGAGAAGGCGAACGCGCTTCTCGGCACGGCTCTCTCTAAAGATGATGTTGCCCGTGCGCTCGAGAGGCACGCTCTCTCATTTACTACCGACGGCGATACGCTCGATGTTGCGGTGCCGCCTGAGCGCCTTGACCTGATGATTTCCGAAGATCTTGTCGAAGAGGTCGCCCGCACCATCGGGTACGAGGCGGTTCCCGCTAGCGCGCTGCCACCCTCTCCGCAAGAGCCATCTATACACGCACGATTCGCATACGCCGAGCGCGCACGGGAAGCCCTCCTGGCGCGTGGGTATTCCGAGGTGTACACCAGCGTGTTCCGGAGCGAAGGCATGCGCGCGGTCCTAAACAAGGTGGATAGTGATAGGCCGTTCCTGCGCTCGAGTATCCGCGAAGGACTCACTGAAGCGCTACAGAAGAATTGGCTGGTGAAGGAAACGGTAGGGCTTCGCAGCGTCCATCTTTTCGAGCTCGGCGCGGTATGGGGCGCCAAGGATGAGCGCATGCATCTAGCCATTGGCTCGCTCGGCGGTGGTATGGAGGCGCAGGAAGCACTGCGGGAGGTATGCGATGAGCTCGGGGCCCGAATCCCGAAGGGCGACGCGAAGGAAGGCGTCGTCGAAGTCGATTTCGATGCGCTCATCGAGGGGCTTCCCGCGCCGGATCGCTATAGCGAGCTGCCAGCGTCAACGGCGGAGCGCTACGAGCCGTTTTCCCGCTATCCGTACATCGTTCGCGATATCGCCATGTGGATACCCGACAGCGCGAGTGCGGAAGACATCGAGCGGTTGATACGGGAGCACGGCGGCGAGCTTGTGCGGCGCGTTGACCTGTTCGATCATTTTGAAAAAGAGGGCAAGACGTCCCTTGCGTTCCGTATTATTTTCCAATCATTCGACCGCACGCTCTACGATGAAGACGCGAATCAGCGCATGAGGGCCATCACGGCCGCGCTCGGATCGGCAGGGTGCGCCATTCGCTGACGGGCGCAGGACACGTCTCCCATCGAGGGTGCTTCAGCCGCTGTGAGGAGAGCAACGGATGAGGGAAAATGCCCTCAAATAAGCCGTATTTTTCCCCATGCGGGCTTCCCAAACAGGCCAAAATCGGCTATACTGTAGGGGCGCTCAAAGGGAGTTTTTTCTTTTTGAACCACACATCATGGCTGAAAAACAGGCAACAAAGTCGCGCTACGGCGCACAGGATATTACCGTACTTGAGGGCCTCGAGGCGGTGCGCCGCCGCCCGGGCATGTATATCGGGACCACGGGCTCGGCCGGTTTGCACCACCTGATCTGGGAAGTGTTCGACAACTCGCGCGACGAGGCGATGGGCGGGCACGCGAACGACATCGAGGTCGCGCTTTTGCCCGGCGGCTCGGTGCGCGTCGCGGACAATGGACGAGGCATTCCCGTAGACATCCACGCAAAGACGAAAGTGTCCGCCCTTGAGACGGTCATGACCGTGCTGCATGCGGGAGGTAAGTTCGGCGGAGAGGGGTATAAGGTTTCCGGCGGTCTTCACGGCGTCGGCGTTTCCGTCGTGAACGCGCTCTCTTCGTACGTTCGCGCCGAAGTGCACCGCGACGGGGGCGCATATGTGCAGGAATACCAGAACGGGGGCAAGCCGAAAGGCAAGGTAAAGAAAGTCGGCCCCTCGGCGCGCACCGGCACCATCATCGAGTTCCTTCCCGACCCGAGCGTCTTTCCCGAGCGCGAATGGTCGTGGGAGACGATTGTGGCGCACCTGCGGCAGCAGGCCTACCTCGTGCGGGGGCTGCGCATCTCTATCCTCGACCTGCGCGAAGCGAAGATCGGCAGCACCGAGGGCGTCTACTATATGCGCGATCTGCCCGCCGATAGGCGGGGCTCGGGCACCGACGTGCCGTCCGTCACCTTTTACTTCGAGGGCGGTCTCAAGTCATTGGTCGCGTTCCAGAACAGGCACCTTACGCCGGTACACAAAAATATTTTCTATATCGAAAAGGAGCACGCGGGCGTCTTGGTAGAGGTCGCGCTGCAGTACGTGGACGACATCTCCGCGCGCATTTCCGCGTTCGCCAATAATATCTATAACAGCGAGGGAGGCATGCACATCACCGGTTTTAAAACGGCGCTCACGAGGACCTTGAACGGGCAGCAGAAGAATGGCGGGAAAGACAGCGATACGTTCACCGGAGACGACGTGCTCGAAGGCCTCACTGCGGTCGTCTCGGTAAAGCTTCCGGAGATACAGTTCGAGGGGCAGACGAAATCCAAGCTGGGAAGCGTAGAGGCGCGCGGCGCGGTAGAGAGCGTATTCGGCGAGGCGTTCGCAACCTTTCTCGAGGAGCATCCGGACGACGCACGCGCGATACTCGGGAAAGCGACGCTCGCCATGAAGGCGCGCAAGGCGGCGAAGGCCGCGAAAGATTCGGTTCTTCGAAAGGGCGCGCTGGAGGGGCTCGCGCTGCCGGGGAAGCTCGCCGACTGCCAAACCAAGAGCGCGGAGGAATCGGAACTCTTCATCGTGGAGGGTGATTCCGCGGGCGGCTCCTCGAAGCAGGGGCGCGACCGGCGCACGCAGGCCATCCTTCCGCTCCGCGGAAAGATACTGAACGTCGAGCGTGCGCGGCTCGACAGGATGCTCGCGTCAGAGGAGATCCGCGCGCTTGTCGTCGCGCTCGGCACCGCGATCGGGGACGTGTTCGACCTTGCGAAGCTCCGCTACCACAAGATCATCATCGCGACGGATGCCGACGTGGACGGAGCGCACATCCGCACGCTTTTGCTCACGCTGTTTTATCGGCATTTCCGCTCCGTCATCGACGGCGGCTACCTCTACATCGCGCAGCCGCCCCTGTATAAAATAAAGAAAGGAAAGGAGGCGACGTACGCGTACACGGAAGACGAGAAGGTGAAGATCGCCGGCGCAGACGTGCCCATCGAGGAGGAGAGCCGAGCCGAGGAGGGAGAGGAAGGGGCGGAGGCGGAAGAGTCGGCGGCGACACCCGCCAAAAAAGCGCCGAAGCTCTCGGTGCAGCGCTACAAAGGCCTCGGCGAGATGAACCCCGACGAGTTGTGGGAAACGACGATGGACCCTGCGCGCCGCGTCTTGAAGCAAGTGACTATTGAAGATGCGCAGGAGGCGGACAAAATCTTCGATATGCTCATGGGCACCGACGTGCAATCGCGCAAGTCGTTCATTCAATCGCACGCCAAGGAGGCGACGCTCGACATATAAAGCGTGCCCTGTCGCGAGGTATATCTCCGTTCGAGGGGCATATGTCCCTGTGCTACAGCCATATTCAACATATATACAACACACACTCAACACGCATTCAACACACACTCAGCACATACTTTCTACATCCGTGCTCATCCACATGCTACGATGACGCTATAGCGTCACGTTAGACTATGGGGTTTAGGTGGGAGGTTTGTGCGGGCCTTCGAAGAGAAGTTTGGAAACTGTGCAGGATTGTGCAGAGAATGCCTGCAAGGGCAAACGGTGTGGGGCTGTGCAGAGAATGCCTGCAAGGGAAGACAGCGCGGGGCTGTGCAGAGAAGGTCCTATAGCGGGAAGGAAAACGTCGCAGGTCCGAGCTAGTAGCCGTAGTGGTACTGTTGGTAGGGCTGCTGCTGGTAGCCGGATGCGGGTGCGACGTAGCGCGAGGCGCTGTTGTTGGCCTTATTGGATTCTTTGATGAGGTGCATCGGGTCTACAAAGACGGTGAACGTGCCGCCCTGGGGCGCTAGCTGCGTGAAGCGCAGCGTGTTCTCGATGCGATCGCCTGGCCCGAGCGACATCTGCAGGGGCGACGTGTAGGTGAATCCCTGTGCCGTCGGCAGCTGTGCTATGAAGGTATAGGTGCCGCTGTGCACGGTGCCGCGATTCGCTATCTCGAAGCGCACGGCCGTTGTTTCTGCCGAAGAATACGGCGCCCGTTCGATGAACGCGCCGCTCCACTGGTCGATGACGCCGACCGCGAGAATGCGTACCACAAGGTCTACGTACCTCGGCTGCGCCGGGGGCGGCGGGGGAGGAGGCGTGGTGGAGACAGGCGGCGTGGTTGTCGCGGCAGGAGGAGGCGCGGCTGCGCCTGCGCGGCGCACCGTAACGGTCGCCGTTCCTTGCGCGCGCGCCTCATCGCCGCCCGTTGTCGGCAAGAAGACAATTGAAAGCGGAATGTTGACCGATTGCGCGTCGCCGGAGAGGACGGGGATGAGGCGCGCGCTCTTTCCGTCGGGAGTAAAGGTGTATGTCGAGCCGCAAGGAATGGCGACGAGTTCGCCCTCCGCTGAAGGGGTGCGGAATTGGAACCCTTCGCGGCACTGGTAGATAAAGGCGTACGTTCCGCTCACGCCGCTTTCCGGTGTGTGTTCCCACTGTATGTCGAGCGGCGAGCCGGAGTCCACTGTATCGGCGGAGAGCGTCAGCTGTATCTCGCGTGAGTCGCCGCCGCGGAAGCGGTCCAGGAAGTTCGAGATGCCGGAAGAGGCGATACTGAAGAGGTGCGAGGCGCCCCAAATGATGATTATGACCAGTATGATAAAGCCCGCGATAGCTAGTATCGTAGCCAAAAGGCCGGGACCCTGCTGCTCGGGGGCCGGCTCATCACGCCTTTCTTCCTCTTTTTTCATCTCTTCCGCCATAATGCCGTGATACTTCCACGCAGGCCTTTGAATTGCAATGGTTTGACAATCCTACAAGGATAACCTATACTTGTCAAGTATCGCGAGCGGCTGCAAGCACTGTAGGCCGGCGCGAGCTCGAGAGTATCTCAAGCCCATCATGAACGCTTCATGCGGATGACGAATAGTGCAGACACTATGGCTACTACACATACACATACGCACAAGAAGCCGCCTGTCGGCGTCTTTCTCTCTGCCGTCGTCGTCTTTTTCTTCATGACCCTCTCGGCGGCCGACTCCATCGGCTTTGTGCCGTACTACATCGATGGTACGCCGCCGTCGGCGAGCCGGACGGGGGGCGTCAACCTCTCGAACTTGCCGGAGCTCGGCGAGGAAGAGCGGCGCGCGGAGGAGGCGGTTCCCGGCACGCTGCCGGAGCGCATCATCATCCCGTCCCTCTCGCTCGACTTGCCCGTGCAAAATCCTTCGACGCGGGACATTAACAAGCTTGACCAGATCCTACAGAGCGGCCCCGCGAGGTACGTCGACTCGGCGCTCCTCGGGAAGCGCGGCAACGTCCTCATTTTCGCGCACAGCTCGAATCTGCCAGTCGTGCACAACCCCATGTTCAAGGCGTTCAACCGCGTGCCGGAGCTCGCGGCGGGGGATTCCATCAACATCCGCGGCGCGGACGGCAAGACGTACCTGTACAGCGTCATTTCCGTGCGTACGGCGAATGCCTCCGAAGAGCTCATCGACCTCTCGCCCGAGCTAGGGCGGCGCCTCACGCTCGTCACATGCAATACGCTCGCATCGAAAGACGCGCGCTTCATCGTTGAGGCGGAGCTGGTGGGAGAGTTTTAGAGCAGAAGGCAGAAAACAGAAAGCAGCAGGCAGGATACACGCATATGGTTGAAATCTGGAAAAAAATCCACGGACTAACGCTGATTGCGGCGGTATTTTTCGGCGGCGTTAGCGTCATCGCTGCTGATGCGCGCGCCGTGCCGATTGCCCGCGCGGTGCCCGTGACGCACCCCGCTCCCATTGCCCGCTCCGTGCCCGTGGCGCGCACGACGCCTATAGCGCGCTCGGTGCCGATAGCGCGCCCCGTCACCATCGGGAGGCCCGTTCCTATCGCACGGCCCGTCGAGATAGGGCGGCCGGTCACGATAGCGCGCACCGTGGAAATCGCGCGGCCGGTTACCATCGGCAAGGCGGTCGAGATAGCGAAACCCGTTACCATTGCAAGAGCGGTCGAGATAGGAAGGCCCGTTGAGATAGGGGTGCCCGTTACCATCGCACGCGCGGTAGACATCGGCCACCCCGTCGAGATCGCCGTGCCCGTCGAGATAGGCAGGGCGGTGGAGATTGGGAAGGCCGTCGAGATAGCGAAGCCGGTCGAGGTCGCACGCGTCATTGACCGCCGGCTTATCTTCGGCGACCCCGATGGTGTCCTCACGTTCGCAAAGATTGACAAGCTGTCTCGTTAATGAGATAATTAAGAGAGGAGCATCGGCTAGTCTAATCGCCGATGCGTTGGCGCAAACCAGGGAGGACCCTATGCGCAAACAGGTTTCTGTGGTCGCGGCGGCGGTCGCGACATTTCTCGCGACGGCGACTGTCGCGGTGGGGCAGCCGATCCACTGTGGCGGCTACGCAGGCGAGGGGTGCATGCACCCCCAAGCACGGGAGCAACTCTACCGCTCCTGGGAGCCGCGGCAGTTTCGCGGCGCCCACGCGCTGCCGCCGGCGGCGCATGGGTTCGCGCCGCGGCCCCTCTATGGGTACGGCGGGTACGGCCATCGAAAAAAAAAGCCGAGGCGGCGGCCGCCGGCGTACCTGCTGGTGCCGCGCGGGCAAATTATAGTGCCGCGCGCGACGTGCGTGCGCAGGCGCTCAGACGGGTTCACCGTCTGCGCGCCAGCGTACTGAGCGGACGCAGGCGGCCACGACCAAACGGCGCGGACTCCTCGGAGCCCGCGCCGTTTTTTTGAACAGTTCCCGGAAGACGTGCAGGGGAAGATACTCATGGGGTTCTTCGCGGACACGCTCGAAAAGGAGATGGCGGTGCGGGACGTGCAGCGCCTGGGGCTTCACGCACTGGAGGAGCTGGACGGAATGAAGGAAGAGTAACGAGGCATGCGGCAGGCAGTTTGACAATACGAGTATATATTTGCAGAATCCCGAAAGAGATTTTCGAGCGGACCGGCGGCGCAGGCCGGCCAAGAGAAAAAGGGGTCATCAATGATCAAATTCACGGTCATACGCGGCCTGAGTGCGTTGCTTACCGTGGCATTCCTCTACGCGCTGTGGGCGTACGGACACGCACATGCCTTAAGCGCCATGTACGGCTACTCCGAGGATGCGGCGCGGTCGTTGGCATTCCGTGTCGGCAATGCTATGGAGGTGAGCCGCATCTATGCGGAAATCATCGCCATCGACAAAATGAACATGGACCGGACCATCCTTTTCGCGACGGTCATGTTCGTGTTCTTCGTACTCGTGGCGGGGTTGATGGGGGAGCGCGTGCACGGTGCGGCGTTCCGATTCCTTGTCGTGGTCGCTCTCGCACATGTCGTGCTGGCGCTCGCGTGGATCGGAATGACAGACGCGATGAGCGTCTGGTATAGGGTCCACAAAGAGGTCCTTCGGGCCGCGCTGCGGGAGCTTGAGTGGTTTCGGGCGGAGCTTCCGCTTCTGGAGATAATCAAGCTCCAAGGTATCCTCGTCTTCATCGAGGCGATGGTCGTGGTACGGACGGTTCTTTTCCGTATCCCGCGCTGGGTTCGGTAGGAGGCAGGTATGAGAGCCCGGGACAGCACTATGCGGCCGCATCAAAAAGATGCGGCCGCAATTTCTTGACTCATTGCGTTTACCGTTGTATTGATATCATAGGAAATAGGGTAATCAAAGGGTAATCAAAAGTTTCGGTAAGGAGGCAAGATGCAGACACCATCGAGATTCCGCCAGTGGGTGCGGACAGTGGTCCTCATTATCGGGACCATAAATTCGCTGCTGTTCGCCGTACTTCTCGGCACCCTGATTCTTGGAAAGCCCGAGCTCGTTGTGCGGGTCTTGGGGCCGGGAGGAATAGAGTGGGTCTACCAGAACTGGAGCTACATCTGCATCGTCTATCTCATTATTGAGATACGGCAGATAATCGCCCGCTCCGTACTCCAGGAGGCGTGGGTCTTTGTGGACCACGTCGCGTCGGTCGCGCCCGTCATCGTGATGGGCATAATCGTCTACTTGGTGTACTTCGAGGAGAGAATTGCGCTTGATGGCGCGGGAGAACATGTGTTTTATCATGCGCTCCTCGTCGTCATCGGCGATCTTCTCCTCTTCAGGATTACCTATCGGCTTAGCCGTCGCCTTATTGGCGGCGCTGTGCCGGTGGATGACGCGTTTTGAACCCCGAAGACGGAGAGAGTGAGATGAAAAAAACTGCGTTTGGAATCGTGCTCGTGTTCATCACGAGCGTTGCGT
>Ga0066639_10004141_pt1 | contig 12432 bp, 8 predicted proteins | sample CryGeyCG2114_010_2_FD_59504 | JGI IMG/M metagenome (GOLD analysis project Ga0066639, IMG submission 59504) | Groundwater microbial communities from aquifer - Crystal Geyser CG10_big_fil_rev_8/21/14_0.10 | ecosystem: Environmental > Aquatic > Deep subsurface > Groundwater | place: USA: Utah...
GGATATTTTCAATCGTTCAAACACCGCTGTTTTATCTTCCACTTCAAAATTAATTTCTCCGGAATGTGCATATTTCATGAGTGGTTCAATATATTCACGAACACTCTTGCCACTTTCTGAAATCACACGTAAAAATTGAAGAACAATAAGTGCAGGCATTTCAAAAAAACCAAAGTCAGCTTTGATAAAAAAGTGACCAGATGATTCTCCTGAAAAAATCGCGTTGTGTTTTTTTGATTCTTCTTTGATAAGCGAATGTCCTACTTTGGTAAGAAAAGGCTTGCCCCCTGCTTCGAGAATCATATCTTCTGTAATTTTTCCCGGTCGCACATCGTAACCAACAGCACCACCTGGATGATCTTTCAGATACACTTGTGCGAGCATACCACGAACAATCGCAGGTTCTACGGTCTCTCCCATATTATCGATGAAGAACACACGATCTGAATCTCCATCGAGTGCAATACCAAGGTCTGCGCCTGTTTCCACAACTCTCTTTTGAATATCAGTATTATTCTCATCAATAAGAGGATTGGCATCATGATTGGGGAAATTACCATCCAATTCAAAATACATTTTTTCCAATGTACAAGGGAGCTGTGCAAACAATTTCTCCATCACAAGCGATCCCATGCCATTGGCATTGTCAACCACGACTGTAAAAGGTTTTATCCTCGAGATATCTACTTGTGACAATGCATATACCACTTCGTCTTCTATCACACCAGTTCGCATTGTAACGGTTCCTGTTTTTTCTACTGATGGAAACTCTCCCTTTTCTACCATATCTCTAATTTCCATAATACCCGTTTCCCCACTGATCGGTCCTGCAGCAGGACGTACCATTTTGAATCCATTATATTGTCCAGGATTGTGTGATGCAGTAATTTGAATACCACCATCATAGCCGTACTTTGCCACACCAAAATAAAAGGTTGGTGTCGAGGCAAGCCCAATATCGACCACATCTATCCCCTGTTCTGTCAATCCACGAATGACTTCTTTTTTTAACGGTGGAGACGAGACGCGCATATCCTCGCAGACCACCAATGTCAGCGTATCTTTACCTTGATCTTTCTTCATGAATTCAGCAAATGCCCGCCCGATATTGTAGGCAAGCGCTTCTGTCACTTCTGTGCCATAAATACCCCGTATATCGTATGCTTTAAAAATGTGTGATGGGAATGCCATATATATAATAATAAACGATTGCGAACAGGCGTCGGCTAGTATATACTATGCTTCGTAAGGCTTCAAATGAAGAAATGTTTATATGAACCCAGATATCCTTCTCGACAGACTCTCCTCACACCTAAAAAATACCGTTGCTCGGGCTATTTCTCTTGCTGCGTCTCTTGGACATGACCACGTCGCCCCCATTCATCTCCTTGCTTCACTGGTCGAAGAAAAAGGAAGTATGGGAGAGGGAATCCTCGGCGCCGCAGACATCGATACGGCATACTTAGACACTTATTTGAGTGCTCTCAAAACAGTACGCAGTGAAGAAGAACCTACGTCAAACACAATGACTCTTCCAAGTCTTGATACACAAGCTCGACGCACATTGGAAAAAGCCATGGTACTGGCATATGAATATAATGCACAATATGTAGGAACTGAGCACCTGCTCTACGCACTGTTAGATCTTCATGATGAATATATCATCAGAATTCTCGAAAAATGGAACATTCATACGGAAGATCTTCATGAACAAGCTCAGGCCGTCATTGAAAATACGAGTCAATTTCCTATGGTTGAAGATATGACAGATGCTATGAATCATATGAATGATCATGAAAATGAACAAATACCTCTGCCACCTCCACAACGAGGACTTCCAAAAAAATCTCGTCACAGCATGCCAGAAAAAAATAGTCCACTTGATTTATTTACAACAGACTTAACGTCACAGGAAGCTCAAAAACGTATCGATCCAGTCATTGGTCGAGAGGAAGAAATCGAACGTGTCATGCATATTCTTCTCAGACGCACAAAAAATAATCCTGTTCTCATCGGAGAACCAGGTGTTGGAAAAACAGCCATTGTCGAAGGATTGGCAAAACGTATCACAGAAGGACGAGTTCCCGATATTCTCAAGAAAAAAAGAATTCTTTCTCTCGACATGAGTCTTCTTGTCGCTGGGACCATTTATCGAGGAGAATTTGAAGGACGTCTCAAGTCACTCATCGATGAAGTGCAAGCAGACTCACGTATTATCCTTTTTATTGATGAACTTCACAATATTATTGGTGCGGGATCCAATCAAGGAACGATGGATGCTGCTAATATTTTAAAACCAGCACTCGCACGAGGACAATTGCGATGTATCGGCGCGACAACGCTTGATGAATACAAAAAATATATCAGTACCGATCCAGCGCTTGAAAGAAGATTCCAATCTGTTACAGTGGATGAACCGTCTCCAGAAGAAACACTCCAAATTCTTGAGGGAATAAAGCAATACTACGAGCGGTATCACCATGTTTCCATTCCACAAAAAACAATTCAGTCAGCCGTCACTCTCAGCACAAGATATATACATGACAATTTTCTTCCTGACAAAGCAATCGACCTCATTGACGAAGCCGCAGCATCAGTACATGCGACAGAACCGTCACATCCACTCGAACAAAAACGAGAAAACATCGAAGCCGAACTCATGAAATGTATACAAACAAAAGAACAAGCTATTCTGCAAGAACAGTTTGATACTGCCCTGGATATCAAAAAACAAGAAAAAAAACTACAAAAAAAATTGGAGGATCTTGATATAGAACTCAAACAAAAAGACAAGCGACCAAAAAAACGTGTTACCGAAACTCATATTGCTCGTGTGGTGGCAAGGAAACTGCATACCACACCTGACATGCTCCTCACAGACAATCACACAAGACTCGATGCTATAGGAAAAGATCTCAAGACGTCCATCTTGGGACAAGATGAAATTATTGATACCGTCATTGATACACTGCGACGTGCGGAGCTTGGCATCAAACGCACAGGACGTTCACATGCATCATTTCTTTTTGCAGGGCCCAGTGGTGTTGGCAAAACCAAACTCGCAAAAGAACTGGCCCAAAAACTATATCTTTCTGAAAAAGCACTCATCCGTCTGGATATGAGCGAGTTTGCCGAACAGCATGGTATCAGCAAACTACTCGGCTCCCCTGCTGGATATGTCGGACACAATGATCGAAATCGATTTCTCGATGAAATCAAAAAGCGTCCATATGCCGTAGTCTTGTTCGATGAAGTAGACAAAGCACATCCAGATGTGATTCGATTACTCCTCCAAATACTTGACGAAGGAACACTCACAGATAGTGCTGGAAAGAAAATTTTATTTGAACATGCGACGATAATTCTGACATCAAATCTTGGCGCATCCATGTTTCACAAAGGAGATTTTGGATTTGGCACAACCAAAAAAACTGACACCCTCGACACAGATACAAAAAAGGCAATCCTTGGAAAAATCAAAGAAGAACTTGGCGCAGAGCTGATTGGCAGACTCGATGCCGTCTGTCTTTTTGCCCCACTCTCTCCCAGCACTCTTGCAAACATTGTGACCGCCCATGCATCTCAAGTGTTGGCACATCTGGTAAAAGAACATGCCATGCATATTACGCTCAGTGAAGAAAGCATCACCGCGTTGATACAAGAAGCATATACTGCCGATACTGGCGTTCGTGTGGTAGAATATACAGTAGAACGTATTCTTGGATCTCTTATCGCCGAAGTACTCAAAAAAAAACAACGAAAAAAAACGTATACTGTGAGTGTAAAAAAAGGAATATATGTATTATCATAGTATATGAAGGGAACCATACGTGTATCAAAAAAAAGGAGTGATCCTGCTGCATTCAATCGGGCAAAACGAGTAGACAAAATGCAAGAGACACGTGGCAGTGGTCAATCGGGCATGCCACCATTGTCACCTACAGATGACAACCCTTTGGCGACGTATGATCCTGATGAGAATAAAGAAGAAGAGGGGTCAGCTGATACTCCACAGACCGCAAAGGAAGAGAAAAAAAATGACGTACAACAACAACCAGGCATACCACAACAGCCAGGAGGTGCCTCAAATGAATCGAATCCCAACAATACTGATGAACAACAGGATGAGTCAAACAAAGAAACAAAAAAAAGAAAGATGATCAAACAACGAGGAATGGGGACACAACTTATCAATAGATTTTTACGATATAAAAAACAAATTGAAAATTTAAAAAAAGAAAATGCGCAACTTCTCAAAGAAATAAATGCTAAAAAAAAAGAAATTGAAGAAAAAAAGAAAGAACTAAAACCGCTCCAAGAAAAATTGGACAAATCAAAAAAATCTCTCGGGCGCATGAAACTGCTTCGTATTGTTCTCTGGGTTATAGGAGGGTTACTATTTTTCTTTGGAATCGGCGCCATTCTCATTACAATCGCAAAAAGTATTACCTACATCATAGATGATCTCAATAAAGTTATTTCAGAACTTGAAGAAAAAATAGAACCACTTAAAAAAAAGCTGGAGGAACTTGAAAAAAAACGAGATGAACTTGAAAAAAAACGAGAAAAAAATACCAGACAGATCAACATGTATATCAATCATTCAGCCCTCTCACTAAGACAACCCAAAACAGAAGAAGCATAGTATTCATGAGTAGCAAACACTATGGACAAAAAACGCATCCTCTACATCAGCCTCTTTATTCTCCTGACCATAGGATTTGGCTACGCTCTCTATCGTGTTTTTTTTGCATCCAAACAAGATACCACGGTTCCAACAGATGTCGGACAATCAACAACAGGACAATTTCCTTCCTCAGAAAATGGTCAGCCTTCCCAAAATGGAGGAACAGGAACAGGATCATTGCCAGGAAGTGGCACAGTGACAGCACCCGGTGGAGGAACTCAGGCGGGAGGGGCGGCAGAACCGATTGTTACCAGAGTCATCGATACGCCAGTAAGTAATGCCACACCAGATGCCAACGGTGCCGCAAAATTTTATAATAATATTGATGGAAAATTTTATCGTATCAATGCCGACGGATCAGTGACTGCACTGAGCGACACCACATTTTTCAATGTTTCAAATGTCACATGGTCACCAGCTCGTGAAGAAGCTATTATCGAGTATCCAGACGGCGCAAATATTTATTACAGTTTTGATACCAAAACACAAACAACGCTTCCCACCCACTGGCAAGACTTTAGCTTCGATAAAACAGGAAATGATATTGTCGCAAAAAGTATCGGTTTTTCCGAAGAAAATCGATGGCTTATAGTCTCTGACCCTCAGGGAAAAACCGTTACTCCTGTGGAACCACTCGGAAAGAATGCTGACAAAGTTATCGTAGACTGGTCTCCATCGGGTGATGTGATTGCACTCTCCCGCACAGGGGAAGCTATCGCAGCAGATAGACAAGAAGTCCTTCTTGTCGGACAACACGGAGAAAATTTTAAATCTATTGTTGTAGAAGGAAGAGATCTCAGAACCAAATGGTCTCCAGACGGAGAAAAATTGCTTCACAGTGTCTACAGTGCACGTGATGGATATATCCCAGAACTTTGGATAGTCGGTGCATCAGGAGATGCCATCGGTTCAGGAAGAAAATTGCTTGGTGTCAATACGTGGGCAGACAAATGTACCTTTGCAGATAGCCGATATGTATACTGTGGTGTACCTACCACGCTTGAAACAGGGTCAGGTTTTGTACCTGCGCTTGCAGATGGTACACCAGACAATATTATCCGTATCGATACACAGACAGGACTTAAGCAACCAATTGGTACAGATGGTACACATACTGTCAACGATATGTTTGTCAATGACGATGGCCACACGCTGTACTTTACTGACAAAACACAAGCAGGTCTCTTTAGTGTTCCTCTCTAATAGTTTTATGATACGTTCACGATACATTATTCTCGCACTCTTGCCCGCACTTTTGATTGTTATTGGTATTTTTTCTTTTCGTCTGTTTCAGTACAATGCCCTTTTTGGAAAAAAAGAAACACCAGAACAAGCACCTGTCCTTGATCTAATCCCAATACTTCCAGATGATCCGATTATTGGGGCCACGAATGCTCCTCATACGATTGTGGTCTTCGAAGATTTGGCATGTACTGGGTGTAAAGCACAGGATCAAATTCTCCAAGAACTCCAAACAAAACACCCTGGCAAAGTAAAAATTATTTGGAAAGGATTGCCGGTCAACCTGTTTCCATACGCAAGTGAACCTGCCCACCAATATGCATTTTGTGCAAAGAAACAAGGAAAATTTGAAGCATTCAAAGACTATGCGTTTGCAAACTATACCAATCTTTCACGTGCAACGCTCGCAACGATTATCAAAGAAATAGGGCTTGATGAAGATACGCTCAATGCGTGTCTAGATTCTGGAGATGCCACAACGTATATCGATACGATTCGCTCCCTTGCCACACTCCTACACGTGCAGAGTGTTCCCACAGTATTCCTCGAAAATAAACAAATAAATACTCCGGCTTCTGTGGAAGAATGGGAAGTAACACTTGGGCTATGATGAAACAATATCATCAAAAAAAAATGTATATACAAATCCTGATAATAAGTTTGTTATTGTTTCTCCCGTATCCAAGTGTTGCCGTAGGGACATCTCAAATTGGGGTCATCTGTACAAAAGATGATGGGAGCGAATGTATCACAGGTACATGTGAACAAAAAAAAGGAACTGATATAAAATACTGTGTCTGTACGGCATCTGCAGGTAACGGGGCAGAAGGTGCTGAACAGTGTGCTGCACGCTACAACGATATTGATCCAAATGCTGGAAGTTGGCAATGTGAACAAGGTATTGGCGGAACATATGATCTCAATTATTGTCAAAATAGCCAAACAGATATTTCTCAAGCTCCTGCAGGAAGTACCGGAGGGTCCAGCTGGTGGGAGTATCTGACCGATACCACAGCTGCGGTACAATTGAGTTCAGAAGAACTCAATAAACTTCTCAAAAAACCAAGCCTTCGTATAAACATCCCAGGCGTTTCCTTTACAGATCCAAATTCGCTCGCACGCCGTGTCGAAGACGGTGGTACGTTTATATATTTTCCGTACATTGGTGAATATATTGCACCTGTCTACAAATACGGCGTCGTTGCTGTTGGCGTTTTTGCGGTGATTATGATTATCTTTGCAGGTTTTATTTGGACGACGTCTGGTGGAAGTTCAGAAAGAATAAATGAAGCAAAAAAAAGAATCGTGCAAGCAATCATAGGCCTTTTGATTGCGACGACATCGTACTCACTTTTATATCTTATCAATCCTGAATTGGTGGATTTTCGAAATCTCAGGGTGCAGGTCTTGGCAGGGACGCCACTCACAGACATAGAGGATGTTGATTTTAGTACAGGAAAAGCATCGTCATCGGGTGAATTTGAAAATCTTTCACAAGCACAAAGCAAAACAGGCCCTTCTGCAGACACACAAAGTAGCTCTTGTGAAACAAAACCAAGTCAGACATCTGGCATAGGAGAAACCACCTATTTAGGGCAACTCGATTGTAATAGTACGAAAGAAAGAAAATTGACTGATATCAAAAACATTATCCTCCATGATGGAGGAAGCACTGTTGGAGGAACTGTGAAAAATTGGGTACAACGATGTCAGCAAAATAGTTCTGATTGCGTTGCAAGTCATTATTTTATAGATAGAAAAGGAACTATATATCAATTACTCGATGAAAAAAAAGTGGGGTATCATACACCTGGATGGAATGATGCTACGATTGGTATCGATCTCGCCACAGTAGGTCCGGCTGACAGATCTACCTATAGTTGCCTGCTCTGTAAAAAAACAGGAAGTTGTAAATCATACACAGGGAAACCGAGGACTGCTGACAAAACAGACAAGCAAACGGCCATTGCAGACTGCTCAAAAGGATTTCAGGACGCCCAATACGTGGCGCTCAGCAAACTTCTCGACTCTATCTTGGGAAGAATTGGCAAAAGTAGAAATACTTCAACAATACTCGGGCATTGCAATTCAGCTGGGAATCATGGAGACCCCGTTGGTTTTGATTGGACCAAACTAAATTTATCAACACCAAATCCTGCGCCACGATGTTATTTTGAACCATCCTATTCACAAAAACTTCTTGAAGATGCAACCAAATTATTTGGACAATAGACGTATGTCAGAAAAAAACACATTAATCTTTATCTGTACCAACTGCGACGCCCAGTTCCAAAAATGGACCGGGCGTTGTCTTGAATGTGGCAAATGGGGAACCCTAGAAAAATCTGCAAAAACCCAAACAAGTAAACAACATTCAAATCAAGATGTACCTACAGCAAAAACAACATCGCTTGCAGACATCAAGGGAAAACATATTGTCAGGACACAAACAGGTATCAGTGAACTCGATCGTGTCCTCGGTGACGGTATTGTTCCGGGGAGTCTTACGCTTCTTGGAGGTGAACCTGGTATTGGGAAATCAACTCTTGCACTTCAGCTCGCCACCAGTGTAAAAAATACGCTCTATTTTTCAGGAGAAGAATCTGTCGAACAAATAAAAATGAGAGCAGACCGATTGTCCGTACATCAGGAGTATCCATTATCCGTAAGTGTATCCAACGAAACAAACATCGATATCATCGCTTCAACAATTAAAAAAAATAAACCAAACCTCGTTATCGTCGACTCCATGCAAACGATGTGGAATGAAGACGCCACAGGAGAATCTGGCAGTGTGTCACAAATTCGTGCATGTACGGTCACACTGCTCGAAGCAGCAAAATCGAGTGGTGTCCCTGTCGTCCTCATAGGACACGTGACAAAAGATGGTACGGTTGCAGGGCCAAAAACACTGGAACATCTTGTCGATACAGTGCTCTATCTCGAAGGAGATCGCTATCACGTGTATAGAATTCTTCGTGCTGTAAAAAATAGATTTGGATCAACAGACGAAGTCGGTATTTTTGAAATGAAAAGCGATGGTCTCTTTGGTGTCGAGAATCCTTCTGCTGCCTTTCTCGCAGAACGTGGTGACGATATGCCAGGCAGTATTATCACCTGCCTCATGGAAGGCACACGCCCACTGCTCGTGGAAATTCAAGCGCTCGTCAATAAAACAAGTTTTGGCTATCCTGTTCGAAAAGCAAGTGGCTTTGATATCAATCGTCTTCATGTGCTGGTCGCCGTCCTGCAAAAACGTGCAGGGCTCGATCTAGGACAATATGATATTCATCTCAATGTCGTCGGCGGAGTGAAAGCAAACGAACCGTCAGTTGATCTTGCTGTCTGCCTCGCAATAGCAAGTAGCTTCAAAGAAAAAACTGGTGGCAAAGATCTGGTTGTATTTGGAGAAGTCGGCCTCGGAGGTGAAGTTCGTTCTGTACGTTTTCTAGAAAAAAGAATAAAAGAATCTGTGGCACTAGGGATGACACGCGTCATCACCGCAGCGAGCAAAGCAGTACCACATGTGCAAGGCATGAATGTGATCCAAGTAAAAAATATTGAAGAATTGATTGCAAAGACATAACAATGCAGAATTTAGAATGAAGATTTCAAAATTATTTGAATTATTCTACATTCAACATTTTTTCATTCTAAAATAAAAAAAACACCCCGCATACACGGAGTGTTTTTAATAATATACACAACCACTCGTTTCAGGAATTCACCTGACTTTGATTTCAATGATTACCTTGAAACCACAGTGAGGTGCGAGTGGTTGTCTATAGTGCATCTCAGAGGAGAAGGCCGCGGAAGAGTACGCGCGGCCGTCTCCTCACAACGAGGTCAGCTGAGCCGGCGGTTCTAACGGTGCCGCGACTTCACTCCGGCGGCGGCACGCGCGATGCGGAGATCAGTCTCGGTCTTGTGAGTGATCTGCCCCAGATCCATCATGGACGCGCACCCCTTGGGGAGCTTGCCACCCGGCCAGAGCGGAGTCACCGGCACGAGAACTCGCCCGTGGTTACCCTTCTTGGCGGCGCCGAAGTCCACATACGCGAAACGGTCGCCGAACTGCGTGAGTGTCATCAGGTATCCTCTGAGGTTGTGTCTCCTCTTTTCCAACCAACTTTGGAAGGATCAAAAGAGACAACCAACGATGCGCAAAACAATACAGCAAAAGATGCTTTTTGTAAAGCATCTTATGTGTATAAAGCAAATTTTACCTTACAAACCTTAAAAACTTTAACAACTTTACCAACCTTACTCCAAATGAATCCCCCGCTCCCACTCCTCTACTTTTTCCTTCAGCGATCTATATTTTTCAAAATCAATCCCTCGTGCCACATCACGCGCAAGCTTAATAAGCTCCCCGTCTTGCATGGTAGCAAATTTCAGTTCATTCATTCCACTCTGCATTTTGCCATATACTTCCCCTGGCCCACGCATCTCAAGATCGTATTCAGCGACTTTAAACCCATCCGTTGTTTTAGAAAAAAATGACAACCGCTCTGCTACTCTCCTACTGTCACTATCGGTAAACAAAAAACAATAGGATTGGTACTCACTTCGCCCAACGCGCCCACGAAACTGGTGCAATTGTGCCAGCCCAAAATTCTCAGCTCCCTCGATCATCATCACACTCGCGTTTGGAATATTCACCCCAACTTCCACGACAGATGTCGAGACAAGGATGTCGATGTCACCAGACGCAAACTGTTTCATCACATCGTCCTTTTCTATTGATTTCATTTTTCCATGAATATATGAGACCTGTAGATCTGGAAAAATTTGAGTTGAAAGTTTTTCATATTCTGCCAACACTGATTTTTTTTCAGAACCACTTGTCGCCTGTTCTTCTTTTTCTTCGATCAATGGACATATCACGAACACTTGCCTCCCGAGCTTTATTTGTTCTCGAATAAATCCATATGCTTGTTCACGTTTTTTGGGTTCAATCAGTGTTGTCTCCACAGGCTTTCTTCCAACAGGCATTTCATTGATAATAGACAGATCAAGATCGCCATAGAGCGTTAACGCAAATGACCGAGGAATGGGTGTTGCCGTCATAGAAAGAAAGTGTGGCATTGTATTATTATCACCAGATTTTGCCCGAATAGTCTTTCGCTGTTCTACACCAAATCGATGCTGTTCATCAACAACCACAAGCCCAAGTTTTTTGAATAATACATCGGCAGTCAAAAGCGCATGCGTCCCGATGACAATCTGTGCATCACCACTTTTCATATATGCCAATGCCGTGTCCCGACGCTTTTTCTTTGAAGAAGCATCAATTTCTAATTTCCAATTTCCAATTTCTGACGATGTGACGAGGAGTATCTTTTCTTCAGGCAATAACTTCTGAAAAGATTGGAAATGCTGTTTCGCCAATATTTCCGTCGGTGCCATGATGGCAACCTGAAATCCTGATTTGATTGCATCAAGCGTTGCCATTGCTGCAACGACCGTTTTTCCAGACCCAACATCACCTTCAAGCAGACGGTTCATTGGTTCTGTTTTTTCTATATCTTTGAGAATCTCCCACGCTGCAATTTTTTGAGCCTTGGTGAGTGCAAACGGCAATCCATCAACAAATGTTTTTATCGTATCTTCTGCAAACAGAATACCAGACGCTGTTTCTCGCTTTACTTCCTGTCGAATCATTTCAGCTCTGAGTTGCAACAAAAACAATTCATCAAACTTTAGCCGTCTCTCGGCATGCCTCAAACTATCCATGTCTTCTGGGAAATGAATATGTGCAAGCGCCTCATGCAGTGGCATAACGTCAACCTGATCCTGAATATCTTCGGGCAACCATTCTTTGAGTTCTTTTGCAACAGGAAGTACCTGCTTTATCAACATTCTAATTTGTTTTTGCGTAAGACCGTTTGTCAACGGATACATCGGCACAATACGAGCCGTATGCAAAGGTTCCTCCCCTGCCAAAGGGAGGTTAGGTGGGGTTTCCTTGATTTTCTCGTATGAAGGCCCCACCATCTGCAACCCAAACATATCATCTTTTACTTTTCCAGAAAGAAATACGTGATCACCCACATGGAGACTCTTTGCAATAAATGGTTGTCCAAACCATACCACACGCATCTGTGCATGACCGTCTGAAATAACCGCTTCTGTAATCATTGTGCGTTTTCGAGGGCTTCTCTTATTTGCAATAAGCTCGATGGTCCCCTGTACCGTTGTTTCTTGTCCATCTCGAAGCTGTGATATCCCAGCGACTTCACTAAAATCTTCATACCGAAACGGAAAATGAAACAGAAGATCCTGTGCTGTCTTTATCCCAAGCCGAAGCAGGCGTTTTTCAAACGCCTCTCCTACTTTGTTCAAATGTATAATATGGGTATCAAGATGCATACCCGTATTGTAACAAACCACTCAGGTATTGACGAATATGCCTTTTTCGCCTATACTCGTTTCGCACAAACAGCTCTCGTCGTTCAATGGATAGGACATTGGTTTGCGGAACCAAAAATCTAAGTTCGATT
>Ga0066639_10004145_pt1 | contig 12429 bp, 12 predicted proteins | sample CryGeyCG2114_010_2_FD_59504 | JGI IMG/M metagenome (GOLD analysis project Ga0066639, IMG submission 59504) | Groundwater microbial communities from aquifer - Crystal Geyser CG10_big_fil_rev_8/21/14_0.10 | ecosystem: Environmental > Aquatic > Deep subsurface > Groundwater | place: USA: Utah...
TTGCGACCGTAGGGAGCAATATGGGTGAGGTCTCTCGAAAGAGACCGAACCGCATAGCCAAGTGTTATATGATGTGCATGCTGGGGCGATAGCCCCAAAAGGAAAACATTTGGGTGAGTGCGCAGCAACGAACCTCATATACTTTGTTGTACGATGTATCAAAACAATTTACCAACCGACTTTCTCAAGCCGGTTAATTAGCTCCTGAAAATCTTCGTCGCTCCAGCCAGGATATACATCATCCCGCGCTCTGCCTGGATTACCACCTTCCGCCATTTCTCTTATTTCTCTTCTTGCTGTATCTCTGTCTTCTGGGGGGAGATTTATTAGTTCTGAAGCTCGATTTCGCAACATACTTTCTCTAGCTGCCTCCTTAGCTTCTGGTGATTTCCCTCTGATTTCTCGTGTAGACATAATTTTCCTTGTTAAGATTAATATAAATATGGGTGGAGGCTTGCGGAGGTACGGAGCAAGCCGTAACCGCATACGCAGTCTTATATGATGTGTCGCCAATTTTATTTTTCAAATTTAGTGATCGCGAATTGTTCTTCTGAATGGCAAAGCTCTGCTATACCATATTCGTCATGGTTTGGAATGATTATCCAGATTTGCTGGAACTTATTTTGGTTGCTGTCGCGAATAACTTTCCTTAATTCGTTAAGTCCAAGTTGGCCATTAATCTTAAGGCTTACATAGAAGACCAAGATACAGCCTGAGTAGTCGCCAGCTCTTTCTGATAGCTTGGTTCGTTGTAGGTGATCTACAAAAATATCGTAGATATTATTTTCTCCATTCTTTAATTTGCTGGCGACTACGTGTTCTGTGATTTGGACATTCTGTAGCAAGAAGTGATCTGGCCTTCTTTTGGTTTTTGGTAATGCTTGATTGCTTTGCCATTCAGAATGGTCAAGGAGCTCGCAGTCACAGTCGGTATCCTCTTCCGGTAAACGAATGAGGTATTCATGGTTGCTTATCTTGTTTAGTGATTCAGCAAAAAGAGCTCCATAGAACAACTCGCGATCTTCTTTGGCTTTTGAACTTCCCAATTCTCCTCTTAGTAGGTGAGTCCTATCACAGTTGTATTTCTGTTTGAGTTCTTCGAGGGCGATATCTGGTTTTTTGAATTCAAGATTCATATTGTGGTTTAAAATTGGCGACATTTCCGATAACGTTCCTTCTTATCCGCATTGTTTTCGTATAAACAACCAATTCAAGTAGTATATGCGAAACGGAACTCGCAGAAGAAAGGTTATTTCTACAAAAGTTTATTTATACTTGGCATTGTATACTACTAGCTTATCACTCCACTCTATACTCTGCAAGAGAAACAGTCTGCCTTGCCAAACCCCCACTAAATTGATACTATACGCCTGTTAAATAAGCAAAAAAAGAGGGTTGAAATTTCTAATTACTAATTATTCTAATTAACCTAAATATATTTTTAGGATAATTAGGTCAATTGGAGCAATTAGGTTAATTTCAAGTATAGCAAGAGCAATGAGATTAATTTTAAGAAAGTATGTTCAGAACCAACACCTGCGGAGAACTAACCAAAGAATACACAGGCAAACAAGTCACCCTTTCTGGCTGGGTCCACAAACGTCGTGACCTTGGTGGCCTTATTTTTGTTGACCTGCGCGATCGCTATGGAATTACCCAAGTCGTCTTTAACCCAGACAAGGTTGCCGACTACGCTATTGCCGAGAGCCTCAAATACGAATACATTATTAAAGTAGAGGGAGTTGTAGTGGCACGAGACGACAAGGCTGTAAACAAAGACCTGGCAACTGGCGAGATTGAGCTGATGGCGGCGAGTGTTGAGATTTTGAGCAAGGCAAAAACCATGCCATTTGAAATTTTTGAAACAGACAAAGGAGAAGAAGACGAAGATCTTCGCCTGAAATATAGATTTTTGGAATTGCGCCGCGAAAGACTCAAGAACAATATGATCTTTAGGGGCAAAATGCTTACCCACATCCGTGGCTTTATGGAAAGTCGCAACTTCCTTGAGGTAAACACGCCACTCCTCACCGTGAGCTCGCCAGAAGGTGCGCGCGACTTCCTCGTGCCAAGCCGCCTCCACCCGGGCAAGTTCTATGCATTGCCACAGGCCCCACAACAATACAAACAACTCCTGATGGTCGCTGGCATGGACCGGTACTACCAAATCGCGCCATGTATGCGCGACGAAGATCCACGCGCCGACCGTTCACCAGGAGAATTTTACCAGCTTGATTGCGAAACCAGCTTCATGACGCGCGACGAGTTTTTTGACCTGATGGAGCCACTCTTTATTGAGCTCACAGAACAAGTCGCTGGCAAACAAGTCATGCAAAACCCAATTCCACGTATTCCATTTAAAGAATGTATGGAGTCTTACGGAGGAGACCGGCCAGACTTGCGGTTTGATTTGAAACTCGCAGAAGTCACTGACTGGGCAAAGGGGAGTGAATTCAAGGTATTCCAAAACGCCGACCACGTGCGTGTGCTTGTGGTACCTGGCGGACACGAATGGAGCCGCAAAGTGATTGAAGAAGAATTTGAAGACGCTGCCAAGCGAGCGCATGCCAAAGGGTTGGCATGGATGAAATATGTGGACGGCAATTTTGACGGCGGCATTAGTAAGTTTTTTACGCCAGAGCAGCTCGACGCATTAAGAAATTCTCAAAATATTTCAGAAAACAGCATTCTCTTTTTTAGTGCAGACAACTGGGAAGTATCATGTAAAGCACTCGGAGCCGTCCGCGAAATGGTAGGGGACAAGCTGAACCTAAAAGACCCAAACCTGATTGCCTGGGCCTGGATTGTGGACTTCCCCATGTTTGAATGGGACGACAAGAACAACAAAGTCGACTTTGGGCACAACCCATTTTCTATGCCACAAGGCGGTATGGACGCCCTTACGAACCAAGACCCATTGACGATTCTCGCAGATCAGTATGACATTATCGCCAATGGTTTAGAATTAAGTTCTGGTGCCGTTCGAAACAAAGATCCAGAGATTATGTACAAAGCCTTTGAAATCGCCGGATACGACAAAGCAGCGGTCGACGCGAAGTTTGGCCACATGATCGACGCATTTGAATACGGTGCGCCACCCCATTGCGGATTTGCGCCGGGAATCGAGCGACTCGTTATGCTGCTAACCGGTGAACCAAGCATCCGCTCGGTGATGGCATTTCCAAAAAACCAAAAAGCAGAAGAACCAATGATGGGGAGCCCAGCGTTTGTTGACGATGTGCAGTTGAAAGAGTTGTCACTGAAGATCGATATACACAAGTAGTTTCTTAGTATGTCATCCTGAACTTGATTCAGGATCTTTTGCAAAAGAACTGTTATACAATAAAAAAGATCCCGGACCAAGTCCGGAATGACATAGCAATACACTATGGGTCTCGACACACTTTCACTCCATGACATAGAGCTTATTTTGATGATCAAGCTGTGCTTGGTGGCTTTTTTTTTACTCGGGATTATTTCCCTTTGGAAAAAGTGGCATCCATTGGTGTTTTTACTCGGGACAGGGATATTAGTGTGCACATCGTATCTGCTTTTGGTAGATGACTTGGGCTTAAATTTTTGGGGGTTGAGTGGAGATGAAGTCACCCTGGTCGCCATGTTTCAAATGTTTGCCCACGGCAGTTTTTTTTCTGACTTTGCGTTTCCAGAACTGGTCCCATGGTATCCACCATTGTTTTTTTGGTTCTTTGCAATCCCTGGCCGCATCTTTGGGTGGAACGGCGTCATGATGACGAAGGCAAGTGTTGCCGCAACGTTTTTGGTATTCCCCGTATGTGTCTACTTGGCCCAAGCATGGTACTGGAAGAGTGTGGCGCCATATATAAAAAACATGGGGGTGACCCCGGGAAAGATTGCGTGGCTGTTGGTCCCATTGCTTACCTTTGTTTTTGTGGATTGGGATGCATTTATTTTGAAACCGTACGAAATTATTACCGCTGCTGGGTCAGTAATGTGGATTGGATTTTTACTGAACGATTTGCATCATAATATTTGGAGCAAAAAACGATTGGCAGTCTACGCCATTTCTGGTGGAATCATCTTCATGACCTACTACTTGTGGCTCATTTTTGGAGCCATTGCGGCGGCGTGTTCTGGGTTGTTTGTCCCCAAAAAAGATCAATGGAAATTTTATAGCCGACTAGGGCTTCTTGCGTTTCTTACGCTCGTAGTTGCTTCACCATACTTGGCCCCACTCGTCGCACTGTACCATAAACATGGGACAGAAAATTGGGCCGTCGCATTCATGTCCATGCGTGGGTTGGCACTGTACGCCGCGATGATTCAGTGGTTTAGCTGGCGTGGGGTAGTATTATTGGCGGGGTTTATTGCGCTTATTTGGTACAGAAAACATATCTACATGCGATCACTTCTGCTCCTCTTTATTGCGGGGCATATTTGGCAGGTTATGGGGTGGACCACGATCCTCTTGTTTTCTGCCCCACTTCAAGAATTTAAACCATTTGATTTTTATCATTTCACCATACTCGCGTTTGCCCTTGCCTTTGGTATAGAGCGGGTATACCTGCTTGCATACAAAAAGTATCCAACAGTAGATTGGCGTATAGTTGCGGGAACAGTGGGGTTGACCTTTTTGTCGGTGCATATGATTTTTGGTAATTTTATAGACGATCCGGCAGTACAAGAGCGAAGAATCAAGTCACGGAGTTTGCGACGGCCAGTTGCGGAGTTGGTGGCGTTTTTGGAAAAAAATAATGGGACGTTTCCCGGACCGCGTACGGTAGGGCCAGGGGCAGGAGAAATTCATGGATTCGTGCCGTTGAACATGTATATCTACTTCAACCAGCACAACAACCACCCCGCCACACGATTTTCTGAGAAAAAGGTATTGCTAGAAATACTCAGCAAAGAAACAGATCCAGCAGTGTTTTATCAAATGGCAAAAGGTATTCACTTTGGTCCGGTTGATCGGTTTGTATTGTTTAAGCGTGGCGAAGAAGACAACCTATACAGTGCTCATGTTCATATTGATGATTTTCCTCGTGGGGCAAAAGATGAGTGGATTGATTTTGATGCGGCAGTATTTGCAGATGAAACATATGCTACCAAGGTATTTGAAAACGATGGATTTATTGTATTTGATCTTAAATAATTTTTGGCATGAGTACTCTTGCAGAAAAAAAAACATGCACCATTATTATTCCCTGCTACAACGAAGAAGCAGTCATCTTTCGTTCACTTACCGCACTCACAACATTTCTCGATACACAACCAGCCTACCAATGGTCCGTCATTGCTGTTTCGGACGGGAGTACCGATAGCACCGTGGCAGAAATACAAAAATGTATTGCCACGTATGAAGGGGACCATTGTATTGTCCTCCATATCATAGAAAAAAATGCTGGCAAAGGAAATGCTATTCAAGAAGGCGCTCTGCAACTGGACACCGACTATTATGGATTTATCGACGCTGATTTATCGCTTGACTATACATGTATTATTCCAAAGATGTTGGAACTCTTTGCCAAGGCTGATATTATTATTGCGAAGCGCGAAACACGGGAACGAGGTGGGTACTCCAAGCTGCGTGCAATTGGATCTCGAACTTTTTCTTGGCTTGCACGGACCATGTTTTCTTTACCATATACCGATATTCAATGCGGGCTCAAGTTTTTTACCAAAGCGGGGAAAGACGTGTTGTTGGAAATAGAGCAGACCAGATTTTCTTTTGATGTTGAATTTCTTGTACGTGCTAGGAAAAAAGGGCTGCGTATTGCCGAGCACGTTGTTTCTTGGAAACATAACAACGATTCTTCTGTGGGAGGGAGCGACATGGTACGGTACGTTTTGGATTTATTTTCTATTACAGAAATTGTATATACGAAAAAGAAGTTTACGCTCATATATGCGGTCGCTGCGGTCAGTATTTCTTTGATATGTTTTGGTTGGACGCTCAAATATGGGTTCTTTTTTTCAGATGACTTTACCTGGCTGTGGCATGGTTCACGGATCTGGCGTGGAGAACTGTCCGTTTGGACCGCACGGATGTCGACCTTTTATTCTCCCATATTAAATGCGTTTTATGCCATCATGAGCGGGATGGTAGGATTTACTGTTTGGGTATATTTTTTGTTCGGTATACTGGTGCATGCTGGGATGGCCTTTGTGACTGGGTTGTTGGTGCGCATACTCACTCGTTCGTCTATTGCGGGCCTTATTGCGGTGGTGTTGTTTGCACTGGTTGGAGGGGCATACGAGCCATTGGTCTGGGTTGGTGCGAACATGCATAGTATTGCAGCACTGTTTATTACCGTGTCTGTGTTTGCACTTCTTACGGCATACCACAAGACCGTGCGTCGTGCGCGTATGTGGCTTTTGGTGTCGTTTATCTCACTACTATGCGCGCTTGCTACAAAAGAAGTGGCGATCGTGTTGCCGGCGCTCTTATTTTTTGTGAGTATTCCGACTGTCGTACAGCAAAAGAAAGCATTTTTTTCTCTTCAGCACGGCATATATTGGTTTGCGACAGCAGCCGTTTCTTTGGTCTATGTCATCCAGCAATATCTTTGGCAAAGACAAAGTGTATGGATTGAAACGGGTATTTGGGAGCTGGATTTTGGAAAGCTGGCACGTCTTCCTATAAGTTTACTTGATGTATTTGTTCCCATAAAAGCAGTGATTCATTCGGGGAATGCGTCACTATATATGATTGTGGCACTGGGACTGTTTGGGTACACGGTGTACCGATTTCGAAAGAATGCTGCAGTGATACTTGGTCTTGTGTGGGCCGTGTGTGCCGCGCTTCCGGTACTTTTTTTTCAAACAGAGACATGGTGGGAGCTTTTGCCATCGCGATACACCTATACCGTGCGTGTGGGAATGACTATTTTTGTTTCTGCCATGATTGCCGAGTTGCTTCGTCAATCAAAGGGGGTCCGTCTTGCGTATCGATTTTTTTGGGTGCTTCTTGTTGCATCTCTTTTGCATACCGTCTCCATGGTACAAACAGTACGTGCGGAATATGGCTACGTGTATCAAACAGGGCGTGCATTACAAGAGGCCTCTCTTGCCCTTGCCAATATACAACCGACGCGAGTTGTAGTATCATGGTATAGACCGTTTACCAGAAATCATGCGCATATGGTCGGTGCATTATATGTCTTCGCGGGGATGAGAGAGGAACAAATTATTTTTTTGGAACAAGACGCTGCATATGTCCCCTTGAGAGGAGACGTGCTCTTGGAGTGGGACGAGAGAGAACGTACGTATCGTCGTATAGAAGCAATATAATGTACTAGTGTATGGCTATTGATGTACAGACAAAAGATTTTTCTGGACCGCTTGACTTGCTGTTGTCTCTTATTGCTGAAAAGAAAATGGACATTACAGAGCTGGCACTGTCTGAAGTGACCGAGCAATACATATTGTCTATTGAATCAATAGAAGAAAAAGACCCAGACGAGTTGGCAGATTTTTTGGTTATTGCCACCAAGCTGGTGCTTTTAAAGTCCCGGTCACTATTGCCACAGTTTTTTCCAGAGGAAGAAGAGGGACCTTCTCTTGCGGAACAGTTGAAATTGTACAAAGTGTTTGTGGACGCCAGCAAAGTCCTGCATACGCAGTGGGACGATGGTCAGATGACATACTTTCGTAGAGAACCAACTCGGGTACCAACCGAATTTGTGCCGCCAGAAAATATGCAGCAGGACAAGATGCATGCATCTATGGTACAATTAGTTCATCGACTTGCTCCACTGAAACCACTGCCAGAGCTTCGAATTGATCGGTCTGTTTCTATTCACGAGCGTATAGAGCATATCAAAACAATGCTGAAAAAAGTAAAAGAAGTATCGTTTGCCACCATGTTGGGGGAGAGCGCAAACAAAACAGAAGTGATTGTTGGTTTTTTGGCACTCCTTGAACTGGTCAAACAACGAGCCGTCACATTGCAGCAGGGGGATGCATTTGATGATATTGTGGTATCTAGAATTTAGCCTATGCAATTACTTGGATCTATTGAAGCAATTCTCTTTGTGGCGGGGAAGCCACTCACCTTTGCGTCGCTCGCAAAAACACTTGGCAAACAGGTGGAGGATATTGAGGAAGCGGTTCAAAATAGTATAGTAAAGTACAATCACGACGATTCTGGTATTCATATCCTTGTGTCAGAAGGAACAGTCCAAATGGGGACCAACCCAGCGGCAGCAGAGATGGCAGAGCAGTTTATAAAAAGTGAAGCCATGGGAGAGCTCACCAAAGCGCAACTTGAAACGGTGACGGTTATCGCTTACTGTGGTCCAATTAGTCGGGCAGAGCTCGAAGACATCCGTGGAGTGAATTGTTCTGTGATTATTCGAAACTTGCTCATGCGTGGGTTAATAGACGAGGGGACGAGCACAGAACATGTGCTTCCGGTGTATACCCTCTCAGTGGACGCGCTTGCGCATCTGGGTATTGCCAGTGTTGAGCAGCTGCCAGATTACGACACCCTCCATACACACGCTCACTTAGAAACCGAAGCGCTCAGTGCGCACAATGCATAAGAGATTATGAGTACAAACTTTCTTGATTCTAACGTTACAAAACATCGCTCAAAAATGCACTGGCTCCCATATTTCAATGGGGTTGTTATTTTGATTTTAGGGCTTGCCGGTGTTGGCTTTTTACGCATGGGAAATATTTCCGCCCCAGTGCTTTCCTTTCCCAATACCATTTCACCGTTTTCTCTAGACGGTGTTTCCACGGCCTACGGTGGAGATATCCTTATTGAACCACCACAGCCAGAAGGGCCACAGCTTCCTGTACTATTGGGCGAACCCCTTGATATGACACAGTTTAGTGCGGCAAGTATTATTGTCAAAGATGCACACACAGGGTTTGTCTATGCCAAAAAAAATGAATATGATCGTCGGTCCACAGCCAGTGTCGCAAAACTCATGAGTGCATTAGTACTGCTGGAAAAAGGGCTGGTTTGGGATGATACACATCAAGTAGTGACCGGTGATTATGTTGATACACATATGTACGCGGGGGACACATACACCATTGAAGAGCTATGGTATACCGCCTTGGTAGCGTCATCAAACAAAGCAGTCATGACGTTGGCAGATTCTGTGGGGTGGAACCTGGAAACTTTTGTCGCGCGTATGAATGAAAAAGCACAGGAACTTGGGATGGGTGACACAGTATTTGTAGAGCCAACAGGGCTTGACGCGGGAGACATTTCTACAGCATCAGACTTGGTCCTTTTGCTGGAAGAAGCATTGCAGTACAAAGAAATAACTGATGCATTACGCACTGATGAGTTTACGCTGTACTCAGAAGAAAGAAATAAAACACATCATATGTGGAGCACCAACTGGATGCTCCTCGGCTGGATACCACACACGTTTGAAGAGTTTTCCGGAGGGAAAACAGGATATATTACTGCATCAGGATATAACTTTGTAATGCAAGTAGGGGATGGAAAAGGGCATCTTGTTGACGTTGTTGTTCTTGGTGCAGATACACATGAATCTCGTTTTACCGAAGCCCGTGACGTGGCAGAGTGGGTATTTACACATTATGAGTGGCCAGAAGTATATGAAGCAACACCGTAAATATAGTACTCCACTACTGAAAGCAGCTGGTCTTTTTGGTGTGTTCTCTGCGGTATATGCTGTAAACAAAATGGATTTGAGTGGCACGGTCGTGGAACAATATGTCCAAAATTTTGGCTATATTGGTTTGTTTGTTGCGTCAGTTATTAGCGGTTTTAATGTCATTGTCCCTGTCCCGGTTGTTGCTTTTTTCCCTTTTTTTGTTTCAACAGGATTACAAGAGATACCAATTATTTTAGTTATTTCATTTGGTATGGTGGTGGGAGATCTTTTGGGGTATAGTATAGGCCGCGGTGGAAGAGAAATGTTTTCAGAAAAAAAACAAAAGCAGCTGGATAGGATGACTGTTCGCATCGATCGCATGCAGCAGCGACACCGTTTGTTTCCTGCGATATTTCTTTTTTTCTACGCGGCATTTCTTCCTATCCCAAACGAGCTTGTTGTTATCCCAATGGGATTTTTTCGTTTTCGTTTGCGATATATGGTTATTGCGATATTTTTAGGGAACCTGGTTTTTAATATACTTCTTGCGCTTGGATTTACGCATCTCCCAAACGTGTTGTAATACTGTTTTATGTTCAACTCTGCACTATGGTTTAGTAATTTCCCACCCGAGTGGGCGGTTTTTTTCTTGTCCATGATTCCTATTACGGAGTTGCGTGCTGCTGTGCCTATTGGGATTACGGTGTATGATTTGCCAGTCTGGAAGACATGGGTATTTGCAGTGATGGGAAACTTGGCCCCAACCATTGTGCTGCTTTTGGTCATGCCATATGTGCACGACTGGGTTATTAAACAAAAATTTCTTGGCGGTATTTTGCAAAAAAAACTCCAAGACGCAGAAAATAAATTTTCTGGGAACTATGCCAAGTATGGTGCGATTGCCCTCGTGGTATTTGTGGGGATTCCGCTGCCGCTGACGGGCGCATGGACCGGTTCATTGGCAGCATTTATTTTTCGTATTCCATTTAAAAAAGCGTTTCCTCTTATTTTTTTGGGGATTTGTATGTCAGCGACGCTCGTCACCCTTATTACGCAGTTTGGGAAGGGGGCGATTGGGTGGTTCCTTTAGAAAAGAAAAAACAGCCTTGATTGAGGTTGTTTTTTTGTGACATAAAATTCGACGAACGACAAGAGACGAGTGACTAGTCCTCAGTCCTCAGTCTCGTAGCGACCTTGTAGTCGGACACAGCAATTCCATCTCAGTCATTTCTATCCCCGAATTCGCCAGCCAATATGAAATAGATACACGGTGAGTGACCCAAGTGTCGCCATAAGGGCAAGCATAATACCGGCGCCAAGAAGTAAATTGGTTTCTTGTACCCCAGTCATCGAGTAGCGAAGGCCACTCACAAAGTAGAAAAATGGGTTCAAGCGAACAATAGTTTGCATCTGCTCTGGCAGCATGGCAATGGAGTTAAACATGCCACCAAGAAAGGTGAATGGGGTGATAATAAAGGTATTTAAGATAGAGAGCTGTTCAAAGCTTTTGGCCCAGAGTCCAACCAAAAGGCCAACAAAAGAAAAGATAATAGATACCGCAATCACATAAAACAAAAACCAACCGACATGAAACATGCTTGCTGCGTGAAACAAGATGGCAATAAGTAAAATACCAACAGCAACAATCGCAGAGCGTAGGACGCCTGCGGTCATATACCCTAGGACAATTTGTGCATTTGAAAGTGGTGCCACCAGAATTTCTTCAATATGTTTGGCAAAACGTTGAAAATAGAGCGAAGACGAAGTTTGTGAAAACGAAGACGAAATCAAGTTCAGCATAAGAATGCCGGGAAGGACAAACATGATATATGGAATGCCTGCGATCAAATTAATTTGGCTCCCCACAACAAATCCAAAAATAAAAATATACAGGACAGCATTAATCCATGGCGAAACCAAGGTCTGAATGGCCACCCGCATAAAGCGTTGGACTTCGCGGGAAACAAACGTATACAAAGGCATCATATTATTTTTTTGTCAGTTCAAGATATGTTTTTTCTAATGTACTGCCGTCTTTGATAAAGGCTTGTTTGTCGTCAATAGCGATCAGTTTCCCATTGTGAATTACACCAATGCGGTTGCAGAGGAGTTCTACCTCTTCAAGGTAATGAGAAGTAAGGAGAATTGTTTTTCCTTCTGCATTAATTTTTTTCAAATACTCCCACAACTCATGGCGGAGCTCTACATCCACACCTGCTGTGGGTTCGTCTAGTATCAAGAGTGCCGGGTCGTGAATAAGTGCGCGTGCCAACATGACACGGCGTTTCAGGCCACCAGAGAGTGCCCGAAATGGTTTTTCTTTGTGTTGTTCTAGATCAAGCGTTTTGAAAAGAGACGCCATGCGTTTTTTCCGAGTTGCTCTGTCAACGCCATAATATCCACCAACGTACCAGAGAATTTTTTCTGCTGGGGCAAAAATATCCACATTAAATTCTTGAGGAGATAAGCCTATTTTTTTGCGTGCTTCTTTGTAATCTTTTTTTGCATCAATACCAAAGACACGAATCTCTCCTTGGTCAATGGTATTAATTCCGGTAATGGCACTAATCGTGGTTGTTTTTCCTGCCCCATTTTTCCCCAGGAATCCAAAAAATTCTCCCGGTTGTATGGAAAAGCTCAGGTCTTCAACAGCGGTAAGAGCGCCGTACTTTTTTGTAAAGTGTGAAATGTCGAGTGCGGGACTCATATGGTCTACACTGTAGCATATTTTGAAAGAAAATAAAATGTCAGAATGGGAGCATGCCCAAACAAAAAAACAGCAGGGTGTGCTGTTTCTTGTGGTGCCCAGAGAGAGAATCGAACTCTCACTCCCGAAGGAACACGATTTTGAGTCGTGCGCGTCTACCAA
>Ga0066639_10004148_pt1 | contig 12416 bp, 13 predicted proteins | sample CryGeyCG2114_010_2_FD_59504 | JGI IMG/M metagenome (GOLD analysis project Ga0066639, IMG submission 59504) | Groundwater microbial communities from aquifer - Crystal Geyser CG10_big_fil_rev_8/21/14_0.10 | ecosystem: Environmental > Aquatic > Deep subsurface > Groundwater | place: USA: Utah...
CAGAGTGGGTTAAAAAGATAGCTCAGTCCCCTGAAATGGTGGAGGATACCTATCTAAAATATTTTAGCATTGAAGAAGAATGGGTCAGATTAACACCTAAAGGAAAAGTCGGCACTTATATTCTGTTAGCAAATTAACTTTTTAGTTGGAAACTAAAAATCTGGTTCTGCAAAAACCAAAAGCCTGTTCCAGTCTGTACCAATTGGTGTACAAGTTTGCAAAATCAAAACGTTTCCCTGGTCTTCTTTTATGTATTGCACTTCTTTTGGACTGACCGTAATTTTCTTGGTAACTTTATATTTCAGAGGATCGCCATTTCTATAAACTAAAATTTCATCACCACTGTTCAATTGGTTTATTTTATAAAAGGCAGTATTGTAGCGTGTAATGTTCCATGGGTCATCAAAAGAATGAGCAAACAGATAGGTCGTCCCTCCTTCTCCCGGCAAAGATGTGCCAAGGGCTTGGGCAATTCCCTTTTGCAGTTCTGGTAAATATTTTCCTTTTTCCCAAGGATCAACATTGGGAATAATTTGCCCAGCTGCTCGTATAGAAGGAATCTCTAAAAAATAATCTGCTGACATATCTATCATCGGAGGATTGGGAAATAAGTAAACCTGCAAAACTGGAAAATACACATAAGTTAGCAATATTATTGGAATTACCATTAAGAGTGTGCCTATATTTTTGGTGAGTTGTTGTTTATTCATCTGAGGAAATTATATGAAGAAAAGGGGCATTAAAAAAGCCCTGCTTTAGGGGTAGACCCCGCCTCACAGGGCAGGGCTTGGGGCAGGTGAGCGTCCAGACCGAAGCCGCAAATACGCCCCAAAAAGAAACATAAGAATGTTCGCAATTGTGAAATAAAACAATAATCCAGGCCCGGTTGCAGGTAAAACTTCACCGGTTGAAGTTCCAAGTACTTGTCCACTATTTCCAGAGCCGGAGCTGCCATTTCCATTATTGCTCCCTCCATTGTCTCCGCCGTTGCCACCATTCCCGGGGGGTGTTGTTGGAGGGTTCTCAGGCTGCTCTGGTTCTTCGGGATCACAGTCGTCTACTTCCACCACAGAACCGTTAATGCTTTCGTTTCCCACATCTACATTGGTATTTATGTCTCCGGTATTTATATTTACTCCGCCCAGATTGCTTTCTGCTTCATTTTCTCCTGTGTTTGCCTTTATAAATGTTTGGTTTTTCAAATCAACACTGTTTGCAATGTCTACATTTAGTAGGGTGAAGAAATTTACGTTAACACTATTAGTCGACCCGGAAAGATTATTTGCAATCAAAATACTTACACCTGGATCTGAGGAACTGACTTTTACATACGAGTTATTTATCAGTTTATTTTTGAATAAAGTTTGTATATTTATATCTCCTGTATTTATGTTTACATTTCCCAGATTATTGCTGGCATTGTTTCCACCGGTGTTGGAGTTAATATTAACTTTGTTTTTTATATCTGCATTGTTATTTACATTAATATTTTTTGAGTTGGTAACATTGCTTTGGATAGAGTTAATTGAATCTTCTCCGTTGCCACCAATTTTGTATGAGTCTGGTTCTTCACAGCAATCAGCAGAGACAGAAGAAGTGTTGATGTTTTCATTTTCAAAATTAACATCCGCACTATTGTCTCCAGTGGTTATTGTGGTATCTCCTAAATTATTTTCTGTTGAATTGCCCCCTGAGTTCTGATCAACACCAGCCTGATTATTAACATCAGAGTTATTGCTTTGGTTTGATTCAGTGCTCCTGTTAATAGTAATGGAGATGTTGTTGTTTGTACCTTCCCCATTCCCATTAATTTGGGCATCATCTGCAACAGCGATACTTGGAGCTAAAAAGAATACGAAAAGAGATAGAAGAAAAATCGAGAAGTTTTTTATATTTTTTTTCATGACGTAAACTTTCTACGAACTGCGACTGTTGTCCCCGCAAATAATCCGATTGGTAACAGCCATGCCAAATTGATTTTAACTTTAGTTTTGGTACTTGCAGATAGTACTTCGGGCTGGTCTTCTTCTTGAATTTCTGACTCGCTTGTTTTGCTGGCAAAAAAAGTTGGGATATTCGCAAAGACATTTGAAGTGGTTGCTATTGGACTCGATGCAAAAACATCTGTATTGCTTGATGAACTCGATGAGCTATCACTGTTGTTGCTGGTATTGCTAGAATCGTTGGATGAGTTTGCTGACGGTATATCTGACGAACCGCCGATACCCGACTCAGCCAAAGCTGGAGTTGGTTTACTTGCACCCGGTGTTATGAAGTCCCCTACCCAGGAACCAAAGACATTAACGATAGTCACAAAAACATTACTTCCAATAAAGTTATTGTTTACAAAATTAACCACATCTACCATTGCAGTCGCATCTCCAGTATTGATTTCAGCATCTCCCAAATTTCGTGCAATTTCATTGTTACCTGTATTGGCAGATAAATCAATGTTGTTAACTATCTTGGCATTATTGTTCTGATCAATAGTATTTGTAACATCCTGATTAACTGTTCCAGTATTTGTTGAATTTGCCAAATTCCCATTGTTCATTACATTAACATTACCGGTTCCATCTCCTGATAGATTTGTCCCACTACTGGCAGCCATATTGCCAGACACATTGCTTCCTGGAAGGGCGATTAATTTCCCAACCCAATTTCCCGCTTCATTTACAATTACTAGCCACCAGTTGTCACCGATAAAGTTATTGTTGGCAATGTTTAGCAAGTTAACATCAACATCCGTGTCTCCAGTCTCGATAGAATAATCTCCGTTTAAATTATCGCTAATACTATTTCCTCCAGTATTTGTATCTATGTTGATATTGTTTTCAATGTCGGCCAAATTGTTTTGAGTGTAACTGTCAGTAAATTCGCCATTATAGTTGGAACTATTTGTCGAGCTTGCTCCGTTGCCAATGTTCGATAGGTCGACTGACGGTGCAGCATTAAATTGAGCGAGGTATTGTTCTGGAATAATGATATCACCAACAAAATCTCCAAAAATATTCACAACCCCAAAAAGAATATCTCCATAGAAATTATTGTTTAGGAAATTCAAAACATTAGCTGCGACTGCTGCATCACCAGTAGTGATACTGTGCTCATCACCAATATTATCAACTGACGAGTTCCCACCGGTGTTGGCTGCTAACACCATGTTATTTTCTATTGTTGCGTCATTATTTTGGAAAGTTGTAGAAATATCGCTCACGTTTACAGTTCCATCATTTGTAGAATCAGCACCATTATTTTGATTAGTAACATCTATACCTTCTCCAGAATTACAGCCAACCACGCAGTTAGCATCAAAATTTAACAAGTAATCTCCCATCTGATCGTCGAAAATGTTGAATTCAGCTATTGTTGCACCTACGCTGTTTGTATTTACAGAATTGACAATAGTCCCGGTTGCCTGTGCATCTCCGGTATTAATTGATGTATTAGCAAGATTTCTTGCGGCTTCGTTGTTTCCAGAGTTAACATCAATATTTAAATTATTATCAAGATCAGCATCATTGTCCTGAACTATTGTAGTAGTGTCAGTATTGTTAACCGTAGCCGAATTATCTGAATTTTCAAGATTGCTATCATTAGTTAAAGATATGCCGCCTACTCCACCATCTTCTTCACTTACTTGTGGCCCAGAAACCAAATTAGTATTTCCGCTATTAACTATTGTTCCGTTTCCGGATACATCGCCTGTCTCTATTTCCACATCTCCCCCATCAAGCTGACCGGTTACCTGTTCATTTACAGGCGACGGAATAGGTGTGCTTTGGGAGGCAAACAGTGGTGCAGTAGTAGGAACCGGAGTGGGAGTCGGATCTGCAGAAGTTGCCGGATGTGGTGTACTTGCAGGTTCTGGTGTTGGATTTGGTGTTGGAACTGGTGTTGCCGTAGGAACCGATGTTGGTGAGGAAGGTGTTTGAGTTGGTTCAGGAGTCGGACTGTAATTTGAGGGCAATTCCGGCTGTGAGGGCTGGGTTGGTTGCTCAGGAATAGCCCAAACTGCCACAGGTGTGACTAATCTAAAAACCAATACCGTTGTTGCTAATATTGAAACAATTTTCTTCATCCTAATAAAATTATCAATTACATTCTAATTTTTATGGCGCATTCCGGTGGGGGAAATCCCCCACACGGAACGGACACCAATTTGCATTAAAGACCTAATGCATTTGCGAGTGCACTGAGTAGAGACATAAGCTCACTCAAGTCCACATCGAAATCAATATCTAGATCACCGCCAAAAGCGTTAGCATTTCCAGAGGTTGAGGCACTAACAGTAGTGTCATTATCCCCTGTATCATTGACATCAACATCGCCAAGATTGTCTTCGACTTCATTGTCGCCAGATTCTTGGTCAGCATCGAGGTCATTGTCTACATCCTGATCATTATCCTGATCAACATCCAAATTGTCTGTTAAGTCAAGATCGATAGAGTTTGTAGAATCTTCGATGTTAGAGCCGATGGTTACATCGACATCACCGAAGAGAAAACCGCCCATAACACTGGCAGTATTAAAGTTAGACATTGTGTCTGCCATTATGTCTGCTGTGTTATCACCGGTTCGCAGAGAAACTTCCCCGAGATTGTCTTCAATCTCGTTATCTCCGGAGTCCTGATCAACATCTACATCATTATCGACATCTGCATCATTGTCTTGATCGACATCAATGTCAGATAAAGCGTCGAAATCAATATCGTTGTCTGTTTCAGAACCATTACCAGAGATCGTTGCACTGAAATTACCTGCTTCATCATCAGCACCAACTACAGCTGCGTTTGCGTTTACTGTAGTACTGGTTTTGACTGTAGCATCGTTATCTCCTGTGCGTACTGAAGGATCAGCATCTCCGGAAAGATTATCTTCGACTTCATTTTTCCCAGAAGATTGATCAATCTTGACGTCGTTGTCGACATCTGCATCATTGTCTTGATCAACGTCGACTTTTTCTGTGATATCTAAGTCAATGTCATTATCAGAATCCGAAAGATTATTTTTGATCAAAAGATCATAATTATGAGCTGATGATCCTTGGGTGTTAGCTGCGTTTGTATTGCCTTCTGTTGTAAGAGTAACATCAGCGGTGTTGTCTCCTGTATTAACAGTAACTTCACCTAAGTTGTCTTCAACCTCATTATCACCAGAATTTTGATCAATATTAACGTCATTATCAACGTCCATATCGTTATCTTGGTTCACGTCTGTAGTCCTGCTAATTGTGAAATCACAATTATTAGTAGTACTGGAACCATTTCCAGTAATGCTACATGACATTGCAAAGGTTGCTGCAACCATCATTTGCATGAACAAAGCTGAAGTTGCTAATGTTGCTGCTATTTTTCTATTTATTTTCATATTCTATTCACCTCCTTTCCTTACTTAAATTTCTTCCTAGTACCGTTTTACAAAAAAAACGGAGGCTTACCAGTTTATAATTCCCGATTCTAATCGAGAGAAAACTAGCAAGCCTCCGTTTGCGGTCAGCTGCACTTTTGGCAGTATCGCTATATTGCAATACTATATAACGTGATAATTATCACAATGTCAACAGGACAAAACTATATAATTTTAGTCTCGCCGTTAAACTTTCCATTCCCGTTAGAATGAATTTTGTTGTTTGTCTTTTTAATATTTCTAACCGTGATTTGAGTAACCACATTGTCTTGGACGTAAATCTCCACACTTCCATACGGAGAAACATTTTTCAGTGAAGACTTAATCTCTTCAACTAATAAGTTGCTAATTCTTTTGGTCGAGTAATCTCCTTGCTTATTCATTAATTTTTAAGGTTTAATTCAACCTTTTCTTTCTGTCCATTTATTTCTCCAATTTGCAAAATGGGATTTTTGTCTTTTTCATAAAGAATAAACCCAACTCTAGTCAATTTTGTAGAAATTGCCTGAATGGTTACAGGATCATTGTGGATTTCAGGTGCTAACCATTCTTGGTCATTGCCATTAACAGAAAGTCTGAAATAATCGCGAGTTTTTATATCAACAGATTTATCATATGAATTTTGCACCTTCAAATTTAGTATCAAAAAGACTCTTCCATCCACTGCAGTATTCTTTTTACCCTTAACTACAATTTCTTTTTCTAGAGAAGCCTTTTCAACAGTTATTTTCAGCTTGCTAACTTCTTCACCTTTACTATCTCTAATAGGAAACTCGAATGACTGATCTACTGCCTTTTCAACAACAGGTTTAGCGATCTTAATATTGTCAATGCCTTGCGAACTGGCGGAGTCACTTCGAGTGAGGAAAAAGACGGCAACCAATACGACTACTGTGACGCCCACAAAAGGTAAGTATTTTTTGTACTGCCTGACATTGTTTAATCTTTCAGTCATTAATTATTTGATTTCAAAAAAAATACCCCTTCCAAAGGGGCAGTTTATAAGAGGATATTAACCGTAATATATATCACATGTCAAGATGTGTTTTAAACTAATATGTTGGGGTAATCGGATCCCCAAGTTTTTGTGCCCAGCGAATTGCATTGGCTACTGAAATACCAACCCTCAAACCAGTAAAGGAGCCCGGTCCTGTACAAGCGCCCACTTCCGTAATGTCGTGCAACACTTTTCCATTCTCTGCTAGTTTTTCAACAATAAAAGGCAAAAGCATTTGAGATTTGTTTTGTCTGCTTTCAGTCTCAAACCTTTCCCCATCAATTTCTATGGCAATTTTCTCCGCATCAGAAGTATCAATATACAGTTTCATAAAATTACTTTCCTCCCGTCCTTGTTTATATTTTCAAATTTAATCCATTTAGTATCATCAGGCAAAGACTCCTTTGCCTTTTCTGCCCATTCTATTAAGAAAACATTCTCGGGTTTTCCCCATAAATCAGTTATCCCCAGATTTTTCAACTCTTCTTCAATGTTGCTTTCCAATCGATACAAATCAACGTGATACAAACTGGTAATTGGTAAATTGTAATCAGTAACCTGGTAAGAGCGCATAATAATAAATGTTGGAGAATTAACCCTGCCCTTAATCCCTAATCCTTCTGCAAATCCCTGAACGAATGTGGTTTTTCCAGCACCAAGGTCTCCCTGAAGAGCAAAAATCTCTCCTCCCTTTACAGAAGCTGATAGTCTTCTGCCAACTTCCTTAGTTTCTTCGGCAGTTTGGGTAATATATTCCATAAGAAGTAAATTGCGATTCCGCTTCCTATTGTATCAAAAATAACGTCGCGAACACTTGATCCCCTTCCATATGTAAACCTTTGATGAAATTCATCAGTAAATGCATAAAAAATTGTTAATACCACTGCCAAAATTGATGCCTTCTTTTTTGACTCTCCACTGTTCCAGATAGCGCGGTATAGCAAAATAGTAAGAATTGCATATTCAATTACATGTGCAGCTTTTTTCAACAGAAAATCTTGCCAATAAACAGCAGCCGTTGATTTGGTTGGCCAAGTAGAAAAAGTGAAAATAACCAACGCCCACAAAATGACTGGGAGCCAATACTTAAGGAATTTCCTGATCTGAAGCATATTTTTCATTATACAATTTTCTAACAAATGGGAATGCTCCAGCCGCTACAAGTATAAGGCCAGCAACAATCAGAAGCCATGAAAATGGGGATGACATTTGCTCCACTTCTACTGATGAAACTTCTGCCGATGGACTTGGGGAAGATGAAGAATATGCAATGGTTGCAGCCTTCACTTCTGGTTTCGGAGTGAAAGTTGGCGACAAACTAGGTTTTTGAGTTCCTACTGGAGTTCCAGTTGGAGACGTTGTTGCTTTTACAGCAGGTGACGGATTTAATGTAACCTTGGGAGTTGGGGTTGGTTTTGCCGTTGGTTCAGGAGTCGGAGGTGAATTAGCCGAACCTTCACTGGCAGAAGTCAGAACAAAGAAGCTTCCACTTCCATCAGGGTTTCTCCCAATAGTTTCATCGCCAGTATCAGAATAAGTATAATTATCTTCGTATTCTGGACATTTTAATTTAACAGTGTCCCCAGAATTATTTAGCCAATTACTTGTCCAATTAAATTCTCCTTTGTGAACTACGAAATAATTTTCTACTTTGATATCGTCATTAAAAATTATTTTCTGTTTCGTATCCTCGGTGCCATGCAAATACAAAGTGCAATTTTGCAGCGAAGAATTATCTTGGGAATATAATTCCACCCATTCAGGGTCAGAGGCTGGGGATATTTCGTTAATTACAATCGCAAACATTGTAAAAACAAAAGGGAAAGCGCTTATGGCTATGTACGGAGAGCGGCTAGATCACCTCCTCTCGGGGTATACGACCGATAGGGTGTTTCCACTCTTCCTCATAAGCGCCCCCTTTCATTGCTAATAGCCAGACCTTACTGACCGTATTAGCAGAAAGCGCTTTCCCTTAAACCACTATAGCATCTTTTAAGGAAATTTTAAGAATTTAGATCTAAATTTAGTTATCGAAAGGAGGTGATAATAAATGAACAAAGTAAAACTATTAATTCCCATATTTGCATTTGCTGTAGCAGGAGCAACTTTACTGACCACTACTACAACCTATGCTCAAGAAGAAAGCAATCCGATTAACACTCTTGTTCAACGGGTTGCAGAACGTTTCGGTTTAAATCAGGATGATGTGCAAGCCGTCTTTGATGAGCACCGGGAGGAGATGCACTCACAGAGGGAGGATAACTATGAAGCGCGCCTGGACGAGGCTGTGGCCAATGGCGAGCTAACTGCAGAACAAAAGCAGTTAATTCTTGATAAGCATGCAGAATTACAAGCTTCGATGGAAACTAATAAGGCAAATTTTGAAGCTCATCATCAAGAGATGATTACTAAACACGAGTCCCTTGAAAGTTGGGCTGAAGAAAATGGTATCGACATGAAGTATCTTGGTTTTGCAATGAAGGTGCATGGGGATCCTGGTATGGGTTTCAAACATGTAATGAGATTTGATGACGCTGAAAATTCTGTCTTTATCTCAGAATAACCAAACATTTATCTCGAAGACAGCTCTCTCGATGACTATCGGGAGAGCTTCTTCTTTAGTAGTTAATATGGAGATAAAAAGTTTCTAAAGAAGAATCTTTATGGTCGACCCTAACGTACCTTAAACGACAACCATTCGCACCTGTGAAACTTCCTCTATATAGGGTGCCTGGCTGAACAGCCTTAACTGTCGGATCGGAACTGTATATGTCTATGCCATTATGAAATGAATAAATCTGTCCTACCCAAGTATTTGACGTCGCCCAAGTCGCACCATATCCTTGTGTGAAAGCAATAGTTCCGTTTAGCGGCCATTCCCAAGAACCAGTTGGGTTAAATGCATCTCCTCCATTTCCACAACTTGATCCAGAACAATTTTCATACGAAACTCCAGGTTTCAAGTAGTTAAATGGGTTGCTAGTTGAACCATTATCTCTAACAATCAAATGAAGATGACCTCCGCTAGAGTTACATGACGGGCCTTGGATAACAGAAGCAATTCGATCTCCTGCATTTATCTGACCAACTTCACTTTCTTCACCATATCCTGCAACGATGGACTGTATGGCTTCATATTCAGCTTTTGCAGATGCCAGCAAATTTTGATAGCTTTGTTCATCATTTTTTGTAACAGTCAGCAGTGTTGATTTTGCAGACTTCTGAAGATCAAGTTCCTCTTTTTGTGCTGACAAAACTTGTCCCAGTTCTTCTAAATCGGTTTTTTGGTCAAGATAGGTATTTTGTGCATCTCTTAGTTTGGTTAAGAGTTCTCTATCTGCGGCCTGTATCTTTTGCAGATAATGGTATCGCGACAAAGCATCTTCAATGTTGGATGCAGCAGCTAAATCAATTACCGAGTCACCATATCGTGCAATCTTGTAAGTTTCTACCACCCTAGAAGTAAATGCTTCTTCTAGTTTCTGCATGGACGTGTCAAGCTGATCTATCCTCCCGCCAAGCAGTATTATTTGTTCTTGAGTCTGCAATATTTTCGTTTCAGTTAAATTAATTTTTGCGTTGTACTGTGCTATTTGATTAGACAGAGTATTTGACTGCGCTTTCAGCTCATTAAGCTTATTTGTATATTCAGTAATTTTATTAGCAAGCTCTTGCAAACTGCTGGTTTCATCAGCAATAACAGGATTTTGAGTCGTTAAAATAATACCAAATCCAAGAAGGGTTACTAGCAAAAAGCTCAACAGTTTAAGGCAGTACCTATGCATTGGTATTACTTTACCATACGAAGGGAACGAGAAACCGCAATGATGCTCCCCAATAAGGCAATCACCAATCCAGCGATAATCTCAATTGAAAGAATTGAGCCGAGCAACATAAAGAAATGACCGATATCTTTTGGTATAACTTCAATCTGTCCAAAATACCCAGCGACAGAAGGAGTTAAATAAAGCAACAAAATTACTGCTAATAACCACCCTACTAGTACCCCCATCATCGAATAAGTTACTGCCTCTAGAATAATTGGCGCACGGATAAACCAAGGTGTCGCTCCAATCAAATTTAGACTTTCAATTTCCTTTTTCTTGGTGGCAATGCGCATACCTACGATAATCATCAGAACCAAAAACGAGGTAATACTTAGAATTGATACTGCAGACAGACCTCCGATACGAACATAAGCTGTTAAGTTGCGCAGTCGTTGCAAAACATCCCCCAATTCTTCACCATTGTCTAAACTTGCCGTAAAACCAACTTCGTCAACAATATCACTGCCCTTCACCTCATTTATCATTCCTTCAACTAGATCCAAGTTAATAACTGAAAATTCCACACTTGCAGGGAAAATTGACGGGCTCACTAGTTCACCCAAAAGTGGATTATCAGAAGTTGCATTTTTATATATTTCCGCCGCCTCTTCTTTGCTCACAAACTTAACTGTCTTTATCCTCGAGTCATTTCTCAGATCATCAATCAAGTCATCAATCTTTGATTGCTCTGCATCATCTTTCATAAAAGCGATAACTTGAGGACGAGTTTCAAAATGTCTTAATACTTGATCCGAACCAAAAATTGCAATCGCCAATAGTGTTGACACAAAAAATGTGAGAATTAATACTGAAATCGCAGCAAGCGCCTGAAAAGGCGTGCGCCTTATAGAATCAAAACTGGTTTTTATATGCTGCTTCATTTTTCGGTATTCTCCTCTTTCACTTTTTCCTTATCCTCTTTAGCTTCAGCATCGGGGGATTTCAAATCTTTAGGATGAGAATCATGAACCACTTTGCCACCCTTAAGTTCTATTACTCTCTTTTTCATTTTATCTACTACTTCCTTGTTGTGGGTAGTGACAATAATGGTTTTGCCTTCTTGGTTGATTTTCTCCAGCAACTCCATAATCTGAGCCGTTGTTTCCCAGTCCAAGTTCCCAGTTGGCTCGTCTGCAAAAATCAGATCTGGATTTACAACCAGGGCTCTAGCTATAACCGCTCTCTGCAGCTCCCCGCCTGACAATTGAGATGGGAAAAGATCAATTCTGTCTCCCAACCCAACAAGTTTCAAGACATGTTCTACTCTATCATTCCATTCATGTTTTGGTATATTTTTAACTGCTAAGGCAACTTGGACATTTTCCCGAACTGTTCTCTGGTCAAGAAGCTGGAAATCTTGAAAAACAGACCCAATAGATTGTCTCAAATGAGGTATTTCCTTCTTACGGAGCTCATGTACTGCCCAATCTCCGTAATAAATTTCACCGCTGGTTGGAGCAAATTCTCGAATTAATAATTTTAACAATGTAGTCTTACCTGCTCCTGAAGGGCCAGTTAGAAAAACGAATTCTCCGTCGTCGATACGAAAATTCACGTCCTCTAGGGCCGTTATATCACCGAACTGTTTGTTAACTGAAATAAATTTAAGCATGGACAGCCTTCTTAACTACTCAATAACTTTAATTTTCCCAACATCCATTAACCAAGGAACATTTTGAGGAGCAATTGAGTTTCCCCAGACTCTCACCTTCTTGCCGACAAAATTATCCAAATTTAAAACTGAAGAAGTTAGGTAAACCATTTTTTCAGGACCAGCATTTCTATCTAAATGATGGGTTCCCTCACCGTCTAGTCCCCCTTCTATAAGAACACCTTCTGGAGTCTCTTCCTCAAACATACTTTCATCTCCAATCCCTGCTTCATCTGTGGCTGTTTCATTTGTTGTCCCTGCAGTCATTTCACCCGCGACATCCGATGGAGCGGAACCTCCTGATTTAGCAATTATCCATCCAGTACCGATACCAGCAAGGATGACCAATACTGTAATACCAACAAATTGAACCAACGGTTTTTCAAAAAAAGGTTGCGACGGATTTGAATTTGAAAAGCTACGTAAAACGTGTTTTTCCGGTTGTGTTTGAGTTACGACACCAGGTTGAGCGGGTAGAGATTGTTGTGGACGAGGTACACTCTCCATGATTTCCAATATAGCATATGAAATA
>Ga0066639_10004150_pt1 | contig 12412 bp, 13 predicted proteins | sample CryGeyCG2114_010_2_FD_59504 | JGI IMG/M metagenome (GOLD analysis project Ga0066639, IMG submission 59504) | Groundwater microbial communities from aquifer - Crystal Geyser CG10_big_fil_rev_8/21/14_0.10 | ecosystem: Environmental > Aquatic > Deep subsurface > Groundwater | place: USA: Utah...
AAAGAGGAGAAAGCATTTTGTTTTTTAAAATATGATTTAAGATTTCAGCTACAACTTGATCTTGATTAAGATGAGTAGTATCAATTTTTAAATCATAATGGCGATATAATCTTTGTCTGACTGTTTGTTCAGCTCTGTCTCTAACGACAGGATCAATTAAATCTCCACCACCATAAGCATTAACCCAATTTTGAATATTCTCTGCTTGCCTTTTCCTTAAATCTTCTATTTTTTGAGAAATCTGAGCATTAGTAGGATTTTTAATTTCTTCTCTTGTTAATACTCTTTTGGCCGCTTGTTGTTCACCGCAGGTTAGCAGAATAACAAAATTAAGGCATTTAGGATTTAAAGCAACCAACTCATCAGTTTCACTTAACATAACTGCGGCTGGTCCTTCAAAAACACAGCCCTGCCGAGCCTGGGTCACAACTTCATGATCAATTTGTCTGTCAATTTCTGGTGTTACTTTTTCCCCTTCATATCTTAAAAGCCCAGCTTCATCATCAAGAGAAGTAGCATAACCAGCTGACACAGCCTTTTGTCTCATAATTTTACCAGCATAAACATGGGGCAAGCCTAGAATTTTAGCCAGAGTTTCAGCCAAAGTAGTAGAACCAGCTCCATGAATACTGTATTTAACCCCAATACTAAACCCTTCAAACTCAGGCTCAGCTTCAGCAGCTGGTAATAATGAATCTTGTGAATCTCTTAGGCCCCTTTCATTTACCATAGAAGCACTATTTTACTATAACAAACAAAAAATATAAATAAATCTTATAGTAGTAATTATAAATTTATTAACAAAAAACAAAATACCTATTTAATACATATTTAATTGAAGGTTGTATTATTGATGATAGAATAATAGTTTATCAGGTAAGAAAATTAAATAATTAAATCGAATTTAAAGACATTTAAGGACAATCCTGCGATTTAAAAAAACCAGCTTCTAAGGCCTCTTTTTCAGTACAAAACCACAAATCTCCATCACTTTCTTTAATCACAATTTTGGGATAGTTATAACACTCGGGCAAATGATAAATTTTAGTATTTTTGTCTTTCCGAACATTGCCTTTGATTAAACAATCTTTTTTAGCTTGACATAAAGACGACCAAATCCCTTTATCCAGTTTCTTAGCCTGATCTTGGGCTGACAAAATCAAAGGATCATGTTTAGGGCTATTCGGACTGGCCAAAGCCAAGCCTTCTTCAACCAAAACCTTATCAATTAACACATCATTTAAAAAAATATAAGCCACCTGGCGGGAAAAATTATCAGTAGTAATCACTTGCAAAGAGACTTTTTTGCCCAAAATCAATTGTTCCAGCCGATTTTTAGCTTCCAAAGACAAACAGCCTTTAGGATATTCTGGCGCATTAGCTCCAGCCAGCCTAATCCTTTGCTTATTATCAAGATCAAAAGTATCACCATCAATTACCCGAGCCACCACCCCAGAATCCAAAGAATCATCAGCTTTAAACAAAGAATCTAACCAAGTAAAAGACAGATAAGGCTTTAAAAGAAAATATAAATTAAAAACTAAAGAAACAGCCAAGCCTAAAAATAATACCTTAATGTTGTTAAACTTTAAAAGCTTCATTAATTAAATTAAACAAGAGCAGGGTTTATCTGTCAATAAATTAAAGACTTATTTGATTTAATAATTTAGAATAAAGATAGAACTTCTTCTATAGTCGGGTATCTATAGCGGAAAGAAGTTAATATTTTTTCTCTTAGCCTTTGATATTTTGCCTCAATAGCTACCCTATGTCTGAAATGGCGGGGCCTTTGTGAATAAGGAACACGATAATCAGGAATTCCATCTTCTAATGCCAAACTTCTATTTCTTTCATCTTCGATTTCAGCCATTTGTCTTTGCAAAGTTTCCAAGTCTTTAGCTATGGCTCTTTGAATGGCAATCTTAGGATTATATCCAGCCGGGATAAGACCTTTTGCTTCCAGCCTAGCTTGTAATCCGGCTAAGAATTGCTGGCCAAATTGATCTTGTTCATAATCTTGGTATAGTTTATTTAAGATATTAGCAATATTTTGATGCTCAGCTGTTAAATCGGTATTTATTACAATAGCTTCATCGAGTTTGGCAAATGATGAATTTAATGGCAGGGGAGCTAAGCTGGGATTTTGTTCGGGATTAAAATCAGTAGCAAAAGCCACATTATAATGATCATTTTCAGGATGATTTTCCACCATTATTTCAACAGTGCCGGCATGAACTTTGGTGTTATGAAAAAGATCATGCAGTCTTTGAACAAAGCTTCCTCCATCTCTCATGGGCTTTTTAACTATTTGGTAGAATATTTTTATAGATTCAGGATCACCAACAAGCAAATTATATTTTGGATAATAAGCGGCTCGCCTATCAACTTCAACCTTACCCCTTGGTGTATATTGGCCACTGCTCATTTCAAAAGTAAAGCTAGGCCCAAGATCTCCGGGTTTGTTGGGTCTACCCATAAGATCGCAGGAAATATTAGCAATTGAAAGGTGTTTTTCATCCTGGGGATAGACTTTAAATACTGTTTGCGGATATTGAGCTGAAATGTCTAAAAGCTGAGGTAAAACTGTTAAATAAAACAATCTTAAACTATTAATATCTCTGAATAAAGGAGCAGAATTGTTTTTAGGAAATAGCTGGGGATGGAAGGATTTGAGATAAGACACTTGTTTTTGATATTCTTCTTCTGTTGCTGTTCGAATAAGCTCTACATGCCATGGTTCAAAATTACCATGTTCTAATTTAGACACCAATTCCTCTCGATCAAGATCTTGTAAAATAGAAGGAAAAAGATCATGTCTTCTTTGTTTAACTTTTCTGATCAACTCATAAAAAATCCGCTCCAAGGATCCTGGTTGAGGTTGATAAGCTGGTTCTTTTTCATGCCTTCTAAGGCCAGTATAAACAAAATCAGCAAAATCCTTAGGCATGCAAGAAGAAATCCAGACAATTCTACCCCGACTTAAAAGTTCGGCAGCCCTAATGGCAAGAGAAAAAGGATCAATGCAATATCTTGTTTCTGGATCAGCCAAACCGGCTTTAATCAGCTGCATGCCAGCCCAAACTTTGACAGGAATATCTTGCCTAATATCAGGATCATCAATAACAGGTTCTGGGTTGCCCTCAACGACAGTTCTTTTTCTTAAATATTCAATATTTTGATTAAGACTGCTTTGCGGTGGCAGATAGTCGGCGGCTTTATCAGGATGACGGCTTAAGTAATCCAAGACCAAAGATACAGAGAACCCAATACCAGCAATATCAGGATTTAGGCTATCAGCATCAAAAAATGATTTAATAAGAGCTCTTGCTTCTTTTGGACTAAATTCAGCCTGAAGACCTCTTAAATAAGGCGAATTAACAAGAATTCTTTGATGAACATGATCTGGCAAAAAAGTTTTAGGCAGAAGAAAAGTTAAGGGAAGAATTTGAATAACAGCCTGCGACCTTATGTTATCAGGATCAAGAGCCAACACTCTTTCAATAGATCTATCCAAGCGCTGATAAAACAGCTCACCAACATTGACTCCGAGAAAATGATAATCATTAATACTGGGTTGTTGTTCTGCCATTTAATAATCTAAAGTTGGCAGGCTAAGGAAAAGAATCTAGTTAGGAATTATAACAATTTTACAGCTTTAAGTAAACTACCTTAAATTTTAAAAAATAACTCTTGACAAGAAAATATAAATGCCTATATACTAGGGGAGAGTATATTAAAATGACTAAAATTGAAAATCAAGACAAAATCATGGTAAGACTTAAGAAAATAAAAGGCCAGGTTGAAGGCATTGAAAAAATGATTCAAAAGCAAAGAAACTGCTTGGAAATAGTTCAGCAGGTTACCGCCGCCAGATCAGCTTTAGCCAAAGTTGGCGGAGCTCTTTTAGCTCAGGACGCCTGCAGGTGTGAGACTAAAAAAAGACCCAAAGATTTTGAAAAAATCATTAACAATTTAGTTAAAAATCTTTAAATAAAAAATAAAAAAAGAAAAAGATTTAAAAATAGAGGACGGGAGATGAATGAGAATTCTTTTTCTGTCTTCCACCCTTTATTTTTAAAAACTATAATTTAATTAAGTTTAAAGGAGGAAGATATGCCAGCATTACATTTAAATAAAAAAGACTTTGAAGACAAAGTCATAAAATCCAAAACCCCAGTTTTAGTTGATTTTTATAGTGAATTCTGCCCTCCATGTCAGATGGCAAGTCCAATTATTGATCAACTGGCTGATCAGTATAAAGATAAGGCCTTAGTGGTTAAAGTTAATGTTGATGAAGAACAAGACTTGGCTTCCCAATATGGCGTTATGAGCATTCCAACAGTAATTTTGTTTAAAGACGGCCAAGAGATTGACCGGCAGGTTGGTTTTATTGGCCAGGACGGCTATGAGGACATGATTAAAAAATCATTATCATCACAAAATAATAAATAACCATGCCAATTTACCAGTTTGAGTGTTTAAATTGCAACAATCAGTATGACTTAAGTTTTAGCATGGACAAGATTGCTAAAACTAAGCCGATTTGTCCTAAATGCAAAAAAAAGCTGAAAAGAGTATACTCATTTACAGCTAAAACTAATAAAAGCAATAATAAAATCCCCAGCTGTCCGACCGGAAGCTGTCCGTTTTTAAACAATTAAAGGAGGTTTTAATGGATCAGGTAAAGCAAGAAAATAATAAAACCTATGATGTTATTATTATTGGCGCTGGTCCGGCCGGCTTAACTGCTTCAATTTACGCTTCAAGATACAAACTGACCAATCTGGTGATTGGCAAGCAATTGGGCGGGGAACTGTCTTTGGCTCATAAAGTGGAAAACTATCCTGGTTTTGTTTCGATTTCCGGCCTGGATTTAACCGCCAAATGGAAACAACAGGCAGAAGTTTTAGGAGCTAAAGTAATTTTAAAAGAAGCAGGTAAAATAGAAAAACAACAAGACCAGTTTTTAATTGAAATTAATGAAACGGAAAAATATCAAGCCAGAACTGTAATTGTCACCACTGGCAGTGAAAGAAGAAGATTAAACATTCCCGGTGAAAAAGATTACCTGGGCAAGGGCATAAGTTACTGTTATACTTGCGATTCCCCATTTTTCAAAGATAAAACCGTGGCTTTAATTGGCGGTTCTGATAGCGCAGTTTCCGGAGCCGTTCATACCGCTGAATATGCGAGCAAAGTTTTTATTATTTACCGGCAGGACAAACTTAGGGCTGAGCCAATCTGGATTGAAGAATGGCAAAGACTGGAACAGCAGGGCAAAGGCATTACGATTTATAATACTAACATTACTGAAATTTTAGGCGATGGCACTAAAGTGACCGGAATTAAACTGGATAAGCCTTACCATAACCAAGATACTATAAATTTAGATGGAGTTTTTATTGAAATCGGCGGGGTACCGGGGACGACTTTAGTTCAACCCTTGGGGATAGAATTAGATGAAACCAGCCATGTTAAAGTTTCGGAAAATATGGAAACCAATATTAATGGCCTTTTTTGCGCTGGTGATATGGTTGATAAATCCAGGGTTATGAAACAGGCAATTACGGCCATGGCCCAAGGAGCAATAGCAGCGGCCTCAGCTTATAAATTTATTAAAAAACAAGCTGCCCCACAAATTAGAGGAATCTAAATAAAATTTATAATTTTAAAATAAATTAAATATTAAATATTATTAAAAAATATTTAAAAATATAAAAATTCAAAAAGGAGGACAATGTCAAATCCTTATAAAAATGCTGTTAAACAGCTGGAAACAGTAGGAAAAATTTTAAAGCTAAACCAAAAAACTTTAGAAAAATTAAAGTACCCAAAAAACTTATTTAAAGCTGATTTAAAAGTAAAAATGGATACAGGCAAATTTAAGACTTTTAAGGCTTTCAGAAGCCAGCATAATGATGACCGCGGTCCGTTTAAAGGCGGGATCAGATTTCATCCCAATGTCACCGAAGATGAGGTCAAAGCCCTGTCAACCTGGATGACTTGGAAATGCAGTGTGGTCGGAATTCCTTATGGTGGCAGTAAAGGCGGGGTAATTTGCGACCCAAAAAAATTAAGCCCAAAAGAGCTGGAAAGATTATCCAGAGAATACATGAAATTTTTAAGCCCCCATATTGGGCCGTGGGTGGATGTTCCAGCCCCAGATGTTAATACCAATCCCCAGATTATGGCCTGGATGCTGGATGAATACATAAAAATCCAGGAGAAAAAAATAAAACTACAAAAATGGGGCAATACTGGTGTTAATCCTCTAGCCACGATTACCGGTAAACCATTAGAGCTGGGCGGCAGCCAAGGCAGGACTGAGGCTACTGGCCAGGGAGGAGTGTTTATCTTAGAACAACTGGCTAAAAAACTAAATTTAAAACCGGAAAAAACTACCATTGCCATCCAAGGCTATGGTAATGTTGGTTTCTGGTTTGCCAAACTAGCTTATCAGCTGGGTTTTAGGATTGTGGCCGTCTCTGACAGTCAGGGAGGCATTTATGTCCCAACCGGCCTTAACCCTGATTTGACTTTAGATTGCAAGCAGAAAACAGGCACAGTAATGAAATGCGCTTGTAAAGACAAAGTTTGCAATATGAAATATGGCCAAACCATTACCAATGACCAAATTTTAGAGCTTAAAGTTGATGTTTTAGTGCCATCAGCTTTGGAAAATGTGATTACCAAGGATAATGCTAAAAAAATAAAGGCCAAAGTAATAATTGAAATGGCCAATGGTCCAGTTACGCCAGAAGCTGATGAAATCTTACATCAGAAAAAAATAATTAATATTCCTGATATTTTGGCTAATGCTGGCGGAGTAACTGTTTCCTATTTTGAATGGGTCCAGAATTTGCAAGGCTATTACTGGGATAAGCAAGAAGTCAATAGCAAACTTAAAACCATTATGGTTAAGGCCTTTGATGAGTTTTGGGGAAAATATAAAACACTTAAAACTACTCCCAGAATGGCCACTTATGCCTTGGCAGTTGAAAGAGTGGTTAGGGCGATAAAAATTAAGGGTTAAAGAGTTATGCATGGTAGAAAAGCAAAATGATTATCTTTTTGACTTAACAAATTCTTTACCTAGAGATAGAGTTAATCGTTGGCGATATAGTATTGGTGGAGTCCCGCCAATTCCATTATTTAGCCGAACGGCCGGCACGATTGCCGAAGAAAAAGGATTATTAAGTTTTTCTTTTCATGATTTAACCCAAGAACAAGGTAATGGTAAAAGTATTGAGCAGATTGCTTTGGAACTGGGACTTCCCGAACCAACTTTAAGAAATTGTTCGATTATGGCAGATGAGGCAAGAAAACTATTTTTAGGGGAAGCTGATGAGGTAAGTGGTTTTAAACAGCCTGAAGGTGCCAAAAGAATGTATCGGCTAATGTTAATCCATGATGCTTGGAAGCGAGTAACAAAACCTGAACATTCCAGTTCTTTAACGACAGCTGGTTCTTATAAACATATAATTGATTTACTTCAAGGTATTAATATCTGCCAAGGAATTAGTCATTATAGCCTAGAAAAAGGCTTAAAACCATATAGCGGCAGATTTTCGATAATTGACTTTATCAAATTTTATTATGGCCTGGAGGGTGAAGTTTTAAGCGATCGACAGCTGGCAGCTTTAACCCAGAGAAAAACCAGCGGAATGAGTTATCTGGCTGAGGCCGGCTTAAGCTTTCTTAATATTGTTCTGCCGATTGGTTTTCCCTCACTAACAGAGACAAACTTGAGTTTAAGGTCAAGACAAACCATAGTCAAGCTGTTGGACAAGTTTAGAGATTTAGCCAGAGCCAGAATATTTTTAGCTGAAAATAAGGCCAACTTATTGCCATTAGAAGCTGACATTATCAAAATGTTTTTAGCTGGATTTTCGCCGCAGCAAATTATGGTTGAAACCGGAAAAGAAGCTTACTGGCCCCAGTTTGATACTAATGGCACTTTAATCTTTACTCCTGGATCAACCCTGCCCTTTATCAAAAATGTGGTTAGCCGGCGGTTTAGCCAGGCTTTTTCAAAAGTTAGAAGAGCTTTGTTTGCTGCCAAATTACTGCAAGAAAAACCAGGAATGGATGACAGAGAAAAGTTGGTATTAGACGGCATCCGCCGAGGCCAAAGCTATGAGACTATTAACAAAGAAACTGGCATTGCCATCAGCACTCAAAAATATTTTCTTGACCGTTTGGGTTTTCCCAAAGCTTTTCAGATAGGAAACAAAATAGAGAAAATGGCTGAACGGCAGGAGCTTAAATTTGCCCTAGAAGCAACCAAAAGAAGATGGTCAAGCTATGACCAAGACCGGAAAATACTAGAATTATTATGCGAAAATCTTTCTTATGAAGAAGTGATTGATAGATTAAATTTAAGCTTAGACCAGGTCAGGGGAGCAGTGGCTCGAGCCAGAAGCATTTTAATTGAGGAGATGGCAGGACAAACAAATGACATTTCTTGACATAAAAATGAAAGGGCATAACTTTTTAAAAAGTTCACTATTCACTGTGAATAGTGAACAATGTAATATAAAGCATGATAATTTTTGTTCATATTCCTAAAACCGGCGGTCAGACTTTTGAGGATTATTTAGGCCGAATTTTTGGTTCAGAAAATATTTTACTGGATTATGGCAATAAACTATTTTTAGCTTCAGAAAGAGGCAAACATTCATTACCTCTTGCTCCAGGCTTAAAAGCTAAAGCAAAAAGTATAATAAGGCAGAGCAGATTAGGTCAAAGAGCATTAAGACAATATCGGAATTTAGCTCCTAAACCGCAAACTTTAAATAATATTCCAGCCAACATTGAATGTATTCAAGGTCATTTTTCCGCTGATAAATATGCTGACCAATATCCTAAAGCCAAATATATTACCTGGATCAGGGAGCCAGCCCAAAGATTAATGTCCCATTGGTTGTATTGGAAAAGAATAATGATAGAGTTTCCCAACTCTGTTCCCAGCTGGTTTAGCCAAAAAATGTCATTTAAAGACTTTGCTTTATCAAGAGAAATGCAAAATTACCAATCAAAATATTTAGGATCAAAAGAGCTTAAAAGTTTTGATTTTGTCGGCATTACTGAGCAATATGACCAGTCAATTAGATTGTTTAACCAGTGTTTTGGCATTGACCAACAGATAAAACCGGAGAATAGAAATCGGAATCCAGAAAGACCAAGAGAGGGATATGAAATTGAAGAAGAATTAAAAAGACAAATAGCAGAATTCCACCAGAAAGACTATGAGCTTTATTTTCAAGCCCAAGGATTATTTCAGGAAAGAATGACAGAGATTCAAACCGAGGGCAAACCGCCAATAATATAAATTTTTAAAAATAACTTCTTTTATATATATGTGTGTGACCCGTACATTTAAACGAAACATTTAAACGAAACACAGCGATTGTTTGACAAAAGCTGACTTTTATGCTAAGCTCTAAGCTTGAGTATTAAATATATATCTGTCTAATGACAGTTTCTTTTTTTAATATGGCTTATCAAGAATTGGCTTATCAAAAATATTTTAACCAAGGCAGAAAAGATTTAGAACATAATCAACCGCAGTTTTTCTTAGTGACAGTTAATCCTGATAATGATTTGTTTGATGATGCCTTAGCTTTGGCCCAAGATGTCGTCCCGTCAATGGATGGATTTTTTAGGAAAAGAAAAGGCAGTCAATTAGGCTTTCAGGTTTTAAGTCATCCTCAAGAAAATTTAGCCGTGGTGGTTTGGAAAAGTCAATCAGAACAAAAAGCCTATTTAGCGCTAGCAACCAATGGCAGGGAAATAGTAGTTTCTGACCCCTGTTTTATTCCGACAAACAGCGGTCAGGGCTTGGATATTGGCATTGCTCAAAGAGCAGACAGCATTCAGGGATTATCTTCGTCTGGCTCTTGGGCAGTTAAAGCCTTAGTTTGGCTAAACCGAAAAGTTAATCAGCTGGAAACCAGCCTAACGGCTGAACAAATAGCTGGAACTATTAAAGCCAGAATTTCTAATCAAGCAAAACAAAGAAGAATCCACTTTTAACAGCTTTTTAAAACAATAACCCTTTAAATATTTTATCTTAAACCCCGAAGCCTGGCAGGATCAGTGATTCTTTGGCCAGCTTCGATCAGCTGCTGGGCATTGGGAGTTTTATAAGTTTTGATGGCAATGCCAGCCGAGGAAATAAAAATACTATCAAGACTTCCCAGCCTGATAGTAAGATCATTGGCTGGTTTTTTTCCTTTGCCGGCCGGCTTAAATGGCAGGAAATTTTGGCTTTTAACCGCCGGGCCTGATAAACAGGCAGGCAGCCTAAACCAAGCAAATAGGTTTTTTTGGGTTTTGAAGAAAACTTGGCTTTAAAAGCTTTCTGGCAATCAGTAAGAGTGGTTAAAGCAAAATTAAAAACATCATCATCAACAAGATCATCAGTTTTTCCTTTATCATCTATTATTATTGGCGGCCCAGGATGGGTTTGGTGCGACAGGGTATAACCAATTTTAGGGTCGCCAACCACAGCAATTAAACAAGTAAATGGGCCCCGAGAAATTAATTCCTGCCCTTGTTCCAGCTGATCAACAGCAATAGAGATAGTATCACCAGGGATAACTTCCCAGACACCATCAACTTGGCGGGCTAAAATATCAGCTTTTAAAACTTGAACAACATCTTGTTCTAAATCAATTATTTGTTGATATAACTCTGGTCTTTCTGACATATTAATATTTTATCCTAACAGGTCAAATATTTTTTAAAGCATTGATAAAACAGGCATTGGTTGATAAAATAAAACGATGGGTAAAACTAAAAAAACAACAACGATGAGAAAAGTTTTTACTAATCCTTATTATAAAGGCAAGCATATTATTATTATCAGCGGTCAGGTATTTACGGCCAGGACCGGACAAAAAGCAGCCAGAATTTTAAAAACTGTCAGGAAAAAATATCCGCGCCAAACACCTCAAGTTACCTATATTCCCAAAAATGAAGCCCTGATTTTATGAGCTTAAAATTTCAATTTAGAAAAGACAATTCAGCTATTTTAGGCGCGATTTACCGGCCGGTAGCCAAGGTAAAATTCTGGTCAGCTATCAAAAATTACTGGCTGGAAGTTTGGATGATTGTTGATACCGGCGCTGATTATACTTTACTGCCAAGATTTTTGGCCAATGATTTGGGCGTGGACTTGGACAAACAGTGCAAAATGTTTAGCGCCAGCGGCATTGGCGGCCAGGAAAAAGTTTATCTGCTTAAAGAAATAAAAGTCAAACTGGGCAAGTGGGAAAGAAATATTCCGGTTGGTTTTTTGGATAAAGACCAAGTCCCGCCCTTGCTAGGCCGGCATAAATTTATGGAAACTTTTACCACCACTTTTTCTAAAAAACAAACAGTGGAATTTAAATCATGAAATATTTAAAAACAGTTGATCCCCAGATTTATAAACTGGTAAAACTAGAACAGCAAAGGCAAAGCCAGACCTTGATGATGATTCCTTCAGAAAACATGGTTTCCCAGGCAATTGAAGAAGTTTTAGGCTCCTGTTTGCAAAATAAATATGCTGAAGGTTATCCTTTTAAAAGATATTACCAAGGCCAAAAATATATTGATCAGATTGAAACTTTAGTTATTGACAGAGCTAAAAAAGCTTTTAAAGTTCCTTTTGCCAATGTTCAACCCCATTCTGGTTCACCAGCTAATTTAGCTGTTTATTATGCCACTTTAAATCCAGGCGACAAACTAATGGGATTGTCATTATCCCATGGCGGCCACTTAACTCATGGGGCTGCAGTTTCCGCCACCGCCAGATATTATCAATCAGTGTCTTATGTTTTAGGCAAAGACGGCAAAATGGATTATGACCAGATTGAAAAATTAGTGTTAAAAGAAAAACCAAAATTGCTGGTAACCGGAATTACTGCTTATCCTTTGCAGCTTGACTGGCAAAGGTTTTCTAAAATAGCTAACAAAGCTAAATGTTTATTACTGGCAGATATTGCCCATTTGGCCGGATTAGTAATTGCTGGAGTTTATCCCAGCCCAGTCCCATATGTTGATATTATTACCACCACCACCCACAAAACCTTAAGAGGTCCCAGAGGAGCCATGATTATGGTAACTGACAAAGGCTTAAAAAAAGATCCAGACTTAGGCAAGAAAATCAACCGGGCGGTTTTTCCCGGCTTGCAAGGTGGCCCTCATATTAATGCCATTGCTGGTATTGGGGTGGCTTTAAAAGAAGCCAGCAGCAAAAGATTTAAAACCTATGCCAAACAAATTATTAAAAACAGCCAAGCTTTAGCCCAGGAACTTAAAAAACACAACTTTAATTTGGTTGCTGGCGGCAGCAACACCCATCTTATCCTGGCAGATCTTAGAAACAAAAATATTTTAGGCAATTTAGCGGCTGAAGCTTTAGAAC
>Ga0066639_10004151_pt1 | contig 12411 bp, 10 predicted proteins | sample CryGeyCG2114_010_2_FD_59504 | JGI IMG/M metagenome (GOLD analysis project Ga0066639, IMG submission 59504) | Groundwater microbial communities from aquifer - Crystal Geyser CG10_big_fil_rev_8/21/14_0.10 | ecosystem: Environmental > Aquatic > Deep subsurface > Groundwater | place: USA: Utah...
AAAGACTTCAGTAGACATGGTTGTGACATGTGACAGCATAAAGGCTGTTATAAGAGCCGCCACAAAACTTAATGCATAGAGCGGTCCCATCTTCTTTTGCATTTCTTTCAACTTCTTTTCAGAATACCCCATTAACTCCATCCAAGGTTTACCAAAAAGCACCGGTGAATACCAAAGAAAACCGATAAACATGTATGAAACACCAGACAATAAGATAGCTAAGTAATTTACTTCAATTTCCATAAAAATCCTCCGCTAAGTATACTTTACAGTTATTATATCGGCAAAGAAAAACCGATACCATACACAGGAACAACAGCTGAGTTTCGGGAATAATTTGGTATAATGGAATTATGCTCAAACTAATATCAACTCTGGTGACAGCGCTTATTTCCTTGTTTGAACCGTCGCCACTACCTGATGCCTTACCAGTACCCACTCCAATTGCGCAGGAAGAATCACAACTTATACCTGAAAGTACACCAACGCCTAACCCAAAATTTTTAACTCAAACCGTTCAAGAAACTATTCCCACAGTTGTTCTTTTGCCCACAGCAACTCCACTACCAACAACAAATCCTTTACTAGTAGACGAGTGTAATTCGGCATCTCTTCCTTTAGAGGTTTTTGCTGGCGAAAGCTGTATGGCTAAAAACATAAACTTGCGTTGGATCAATGGTCGGCGTGATAGAGATTTTACTCAGAGCGAAGTTGATGAAATTATGGTACGAAATGGTGGTGATGATTTAAAAAGTAGTCTCATCAGTCAGTGCTACAAAGTAGACAAAACTCGCTTTGAGCAGTGTAATAGCTCTATCCGCAATAATGCCCAACGACTGGTTTCTGAAATAATCTCAGCCTCCTCTAGTGAAATTACTAGTTGTACAGAAGCTGTCGCTACCGGTGATAACAGAATTAAAGACCAATCTGCTCGCTACTTAGCCAAACATAAACTTAAAGATAGAATCAACAGTATCTACGAGTATTGCTACACTAACGGTGGTTCTGTAGATAATTTACATTTTTAAAATAGATGTCAGTTGAAAACTCAAAATATATAGCCTCAATGCTTGCCATGGGTTCAGCTAGGTCTACCTTAACTTGGCCAATTGAGACCTATTGCTCAATAGCAAAAGAAATCGGATGTCAGGGCCTTGAAGTTGTGCCGTTACATCGAGCCACCGGTGATCTGCTTCATATGACCAGTGAAGAACTTAGTCAAACCCCAGTGCCACTAATGGGTGGTCATGTCGGGCCAAACCCAGCTGAATTTTATAAGATACTTTTCCATGGCAAAGATCCACTTAGACCTGGCGAACGCTTGTCTCCTTTTTTTGCTGGCTTTAGTGATATCAGAGTTGGAGAAAAAATGCTTAAAAAGCTCTCAGCCGAGCTTGGCGACAGATTTTATCTCGTAGGCTATCCACAGATGGATTTTGATGGAGCTTCATATGGCCATTTCGATCAATATCTCATTCAAACCCATCCTAATGTTTTTAATGATCTAAGAGATCCAGAGGCTCTTATCAAGACTGTTCACGATAGTAAAAATGTCAGTGGAATAGTCGTGGATATTGCCCATATAGGAGAACCAGCGCTTGTCAAAGGTCAAGCAGTCTACCCTCTAGGCGAAAAACCCTCAGAACTGGTACGGTCTGCTTCAACTTTAGTCGAATCAGGCGTGGTCAATTTGCTTCACTTCCAAATTGGAAGAACTGTCAAAGACTACAAAGGCCCAGCTGGATTAGAGTCACTACGGCTCTGGCTAAATAATAAACAGCGAGGTGACTGGACCGAAGAAATCGTTTCGCAGGCTAAAAGTTATGGGATTCCTATCGTTGTAGAAGTCCGTTTTAGTAATCTTTCACTAGCTTTAGACAAAGTAATCCCTTTCCCAACACAAGTAACTCTTATGGGAGAAATAGTAGAAAAACTTAAGCAAGTAGCCTAATCTTCAGAATTTATTTAACTATTTCAAGCTTTGATTTTTAGTCCGAGTTTGCTAGAGTATTTTTTATGCCTAAATATAGAGACTACTTTCGAAAAATGCTCGATGAACACAAAACTGAGTTCGAAGCCTTTGCACAAGTTCATGCTAAATATCAGCTCGATCAACAAAAGCATCAAGCTGAATACAATAAAGTGGGTAAACCCATTCAAGACATAATTCGTGAGTGGGAACAACGTTTGTGCGGACATAGTGAAAAAGGCACCTACGCCCAGTTTTCTTCTAAGCTAGCTGAAAAATTTCAAGCAGAAGTAAAAGCTTTTTTTCCAATGATTGATTTTATTGGAGTTAAAGTTTCGGGTCCTCCATTAGATGTTTCTGCCACAACAGCCCCAAAAGAAAAGCCCAAACCTAAAACAGATCCAGACATAGATGCAATCGACAAGATGGATCTCGATAGTTTTGAGATACCAAAGCTTTTTTAAATCTAGAAACTACTTGGCAAAAAGATAAGCGGCGGTACTTTTGTATATGCCCGCACAGCCCCGAGTCCAGTCTCTGTGCATATTGGGTCGATGCCTTGGACTTTGGTCCCATCCGTACTCTACAATATGAACTCCTGACAAACTCCCATCAAATAAATTCTCACCCATCACTCTAAATCCGGTAAAGTCGTAGTCTCCTGCATGGAGATGCTCACGGAATTTTTCGTGGGAGAAAATTTCATTTGCTTCTATGGCTCTTTGTTCCGCAATCTGGCACATCTGCTCATCTATATTTAATCGGGGTAATCCATGGGCGGCTCGATAGTCATTCATAGCAGTGTTGAGTTCATCTACCGTACTCATAGTCTCATTGGGGACATTTTTCAAAACGTAGTGACCTTCTTCTCCACCCTCAATCGGTTCAAGCTGATAGTTAGCCACATTCTGTTGAGGTCTTTGAGTTGGGCTGAGAGCCACACGAGACGCAGGTTCTTTTTCTGGAGCTATCTCTGGCTCAAAGTTTGATGATATTTGCGAGGAGGCTGAGGCTTCAAAGGCTGGGTGTTTGGCGGCTGGTACGGTAGGATTAGAAGAGACTAGGGCTTTAGGCTGAATCTGAGCAATAATAAATACTAAAATCGTGGAGACTACTTGTCGACTAAATTGTAACAATTGCTCGAACATTACCTTCTTTCTACAGTATAACGATCTAAAAAGTAAAGGAAAGCTGCTGGGCTATCTTCAACAAGAAATCTCTGGAAATCAAAATAAATCTGCTGGCGTTCATTCTCATCTAGCTCTTTTCTACCGTCTTCTAAAAGTTTATCAACTTTGGCAGATTGATAATGGGTAATATTTCCTTCTTGAGTGGAGTGCCAAAGTAAGTATTGATCAGGATCAGAAGGTATCCTTTGACCAATTAATAAGGCTTGGTAGTTTTGGGTATCTGGCAAATTAACAATACGCACGTTAACATTAATTCCTAGTTGTAGCCAAGATTGTCTAACTTCTTCTGCCACACTAGCAAAGGCGGGTGTAGTACTTAGTTCCAAAACAAAATCAGTTGTAACGTTATCTAGTAATCCCAAGGCTGTCTCAAGAGAATACGCATAGGGCTTCACATTTGGATTGTAGGCCCATGACTCGGGACTGATGGGCCCAAGTGCTCTGACCTTATCATCTGAAAATTTTGGGGTTGTGTAGGTTAAAGCTTGTCGCAGCTGTTTGTTGGTTAGGAATTCATCTTCTGTATTGAAAAAGATAACAGCATATTGCTGGTTATCAACTTCTTGAGAAATTCTGATCCCTGTCCAATCTTTAAGATCACCAGGATTACTTAAATCTTCAATCGTATCAATTTCGGCAAGCTTGAAGGCCAGAACTGCCGACTGCTCGGTAGGGTAAAATTTATAAATAATCTTTTCTTGATCTGATTCTAAAATGAGTGATTCCAGAGAGTTACCATTAAAAGTTAACTTCTTTAGCTTATGGGTTCCGGTACCAATAATTTTAGATTGTTCGACTACCTGTAAGTATGAAACTTGACGACGCTTAAATAGTGGTTGACTTAAAACAGACGGAAAAGCTGAGTACGGCTCTTCAAGTTTAAAAGCTACTGTTTTCTCATCTAGAACCTCTAAACTAACATCATTGATGGTGTAATCTATATCACTAGCAACCACTTTAGTCCCATCTTGCCAATACTGCTCGTCTTTGAGAGTAAATACATACGTTTTACCTTCATCAAGTATTTTCCAATCGAGGGCTAAATCCGGCTGAGGCCGGCCTTCTTCATCAATAAAGGTAAGACCTCGGCTGATCTTATCTTGGATATCTCTGGGTAAGTTCGAAAGGGAGTAACTACCAACTCTACCTACATGCTTAGTTGTCTTCGGTTGGGGAAAATACTTAATCAGAAATGGAAGTTGAAAAAAGGTTAAAGCACCAATAACCGCAGCTGGAATTAAAATCCACTTGTGTTTCTCAATAAAACCTTTAACTATCCAGTAATAGAATCTTGTCTTTTTCCACATATGATCAAACTTCGTTGTTTATCTTTTCTATAGTATGCCTAAGATTGGCACTAAAGACAAAGCCAGAAAGATGACCGTCAGTCCGATAGTTGCTCTAAAAAGTGTTTTTTCCATGCCTCTTCTAGAGTGAAAGCTTTGACCTCCACCTCCAAAAGAACTTCCGAGGCCAGTGCCTCGTGACTGCATAAGAATAACAGCGATAAGCAAGACTGCAATGATTATTTGAACTATTAACATAAGCTATTATTCTACCTTGTCTCAGGCTTATTTCAAAATCCATTGGAAAGCTCTGTTTAGATAGGAGTATAAGATCCCAAACAACATGAGACTGGTGATGGTCCCCAGATGGATTGCAGGCAAACGAAGCTGTTGGTACTCAATGGCAGGGATTGTTATTGCTGAAATGGTGTAGCCTACACTCAGCCAGCTAAAGAGGAATAAGATGATCAAGGCAGGTACCCACCGAAGCATACCAAAACTAAGTAGTTGTATGGGCATAAACAGTAACTTAACCACAGGCAAGACCAATACTTGTAGAAGACTTAGAATCAAGGTGCTTGTAGCAAGAGTTTGGAATGAGTTATAGGTAATCTCAGGTATAATCCCGGCCAAGGCCCACAAAATAATCAAGTTAAAAAAAAGAATTCGTATATAGCGCTTCATAACAAAATTTTAAATCATGTTACTGTTATCAATCCCTTACTTGAGCATACCATGGGTTCGCCTCAGCTTCGAGTGATACTGCTTGGCAAATCTATGAGCTTCATCTCTTAAAGATTGGATTAAGTTTGAAATAGGTTTTCCTTCTTCGAGTTTTAGTTCGAAGTAACTCAACTCCCCTTTTAGTTCTTGTGGTATCAGTAATCTATCTGGTCGCTTAACAATAGAAACTGTGGGGATGCTGTTTCCCACGACACTAAGAACTGACCGAAGTTGGCCTTTACCACCATCAATCACAATCAAATCTGGATAGGGCCATTCAGGGTGTTGAAGTCTTCTAGTTATTGCTTCTTTGAGCATTGCCGTGTCATTTGGCCCTTCTACCGTCTTGATCCGAAACTTCCGATACTCTGAAGTTGCCGGCTTCCCATTCTCAAAAACTACCATAGAGGCCGTTGAAAGTTGACCTGAAGTGTTGCTAATATCATACGCCTCAATACGATTGACTGGGTAGGCTTGGGGTACCAAACCCGCCATATGCAACAGTTGAGCTAGTCGATTACTTAAATAACTTGACTTATCGTCCTCCAGGACAGGCAAGTCTGGATCAAAATTAAGTCCTCGCCTCTGATCATAATAGTAAGTAATCGCTTGTATCTGATCTCTGATCTTTGCCGCTTTTTCATATGCTTTGTCTGCAGAGCTTTGCTCCATTTCCTTTTTTAAGTTTTTCAGCAGCGTCTTTTTTCTACCACTGAGAAATAGCTTTAAACTCCGTATCATTTGTTGATAATCTTCTACTGAGATTTGACCTTTACAAGCTCCTGAACACAAGTGTATGTGAGTATAAAAACAGGGCTTACCAGACTTTTTTAGTGAAGGATTGAGGTTGCAAAACTTAAAAATTCTTCGGCCAATCTTAATAATTTGTCGAGCTGAATAGCCAGAAGAAAAAGGACCATAGATATTATGCTTGGGCAAGTCTTTGTAGACAGTGGCTAACTGCTTCTTTCTCGCCGTAAGTACTCGTGGAAAGTCATCTTTTGTAACAATAATGTAGAGTGGGCTTTTGTCATCCTTGAGATCGACATTGTAATGAGGCTGGTACGTTTTTATCAGCTGTGCTTCGACCAATGAAGCCTCAAGTTCAGAACTTAACTCTTTATACTTCAACTTGGTGGCAGTTGTTACTAAGTTAAATGTTCTGGGGTGATGATTCTTTATTCTGGTATAGGAACCAACTCGACTTCTTAAACTGGTAGCTTTACCGACATAAAGAACAACTTCATTTTCGTCGAGAAACCAGTAGACGCCAGGTGATGAAGGCAATGAGGAAACCACTGATTCCCACGCCAACAATACTCGCCCAGAAGAGTGCTTCCTGGGTTCTGGAGATCGAGACAGGGACTGATTTGGTTTTTTCTTTGACAGTGACATCTACGGTATCAGGCTGAGTAAAATAAGGTTTTGGTGCTTGTAATTGCACCTTAGTTTGTACTGAGCTATATGGTAACACAAGAGGTACGTTCTTTTTATCATCTCTCCGAATCCAGGCTCCATCTAACTCTAAACTCAGATTATAGTAAGCCAAGCCTGTATTGTTTGTTGTAATTAATTGAGAAGAAAACGGTAACCCGGTGAGGGTTAGAAAGTTTGGTTTCAACTCGTAGTCAAAGTCAATTTCATCTTGTGGTTCTTCTAAACTAAAACTCACCAAAATATCTTTACTGACTGAGCCGGCATCTCGGTAATAACCTGCGGCATAAGGTCTATCAGAATGCATGCCATGAATAACAAAAGTGAAGTGATTTGAATCTAAAGTATGAAAGTAGTCTCTTCCACCGGTAGTATTCCCCCAAGTAGGATCAACGGCAATCCAAGTTTGTGACTCGACATCAAAGTACTCTGGCCAGGCATGAAGGACATCTTGAACCAAACTTAATGGCCTTAAACCTGAATTTCTGGTATAGGCATAACCATTGTGTTCTCGGGCGGGGATGCCAGCCGCTCTCGCTAAAGCAATAAAGGTATCTGTAAACTCCTGGCACAAAGTGTCGTTGGGATTCGACAGAGCCTGTTCGGCACCCATCCGCCCGCTAGTACCATCGAGTCTGTCATAGTTATAGGTAAAATTATCAACCACATAATGATATATGGCTTCAGGTGTCTTAAGTTTTTCAGCTAGTTCTACAATTGTTGGACTACTGCTTTCCCAATACGGTTGAGGTAAAAGGTACTGATTAATATCTTCAGTATACCGAGGAATTGAAATTTCAGGTTTTAGATAAAGCTTGACACTTCCTTGAACCACGACATCGATAGTTTCTTTTGGTTGGAGCACATAGGTTGCCAACCAATTTCCATCGTTATCTGCGGTAATAGATTTGGGAGCAGGAGAGATGGTGCTATAAAACATCTTTTGTCTTTGAGTGTCTGGAGGGATGGTGATTTGCGTCACGCCTTTATTAACGGTAGGATTCTCAAGATGGTAGTTCAAGGTAAAATCTAATACCTGTGAGTCTCCAAATACCAAAGAAATTCCTTTCCGTTGCTTTTCTTTATCCGAATAGAAGTAAGATTTGACTCCATTTTCTGTGGTAAAGCTATCGCTAAGCGGTATTTGTGAAGCAACATTACCAAATCTATCTGGAACCGAGACAACTGTAGTGTAAGAATTTACACTATCAACTAGATCAAGTTTAGGTATTGATATCTCTAAGACCTTACCATAATACTGACTAATATCAGGGTGCACATATTCTATTGAGAATTCAAGAATCCTATCTTTGCCGACTACATTTTTTTCAAAATCAACAGATACGATAGTCGAATTTGATGTTTTATTAACGTCAAAGTTAATAGGTTCGTCGTCCGCCAAAACAACCGCGATATCTGTAATTGCAGTAGAACCTACTTCAAAAGCATATTTACTCACAAATGAACTACTCAATTGATTGCGCAAGCTTATAACTTGCCTTACTTGAGTAGAGTTGTCTGGTTTAATTGTGTAGTAAGCCGTAATATCAGTTTGGAACTGAGTCGTAGTCTGGGCTTTAACAGTCACAGGCAGTCGAAAAACTAAGCATAGAAGAGAAACCAGAACATACAAGGAAAGCCTTTTACTCATAGCTTGAATCAAACCATTTTCTTAAGATACTTACCAGTGTAACTTTTGGGATTATCTATGATTTTTGCAGGTGAACCTGTAGCTATAATTTGACCACCTTTCTCTCCACCCTCAGGTCCTAAATCAATAATGTGCTGAGCATTCTTAATCATATCCAGATTATGTTCAATTAAGATAACAGTATTGTTTTGAGAAACGAGGCGATACAAGACATTGAGTAACTTTCTTACATCTTCAAAGTGTAATCCAGTAGTTGGCTCGTCGAGTAAGTAGACACAGTGACCAAGGCTTTTAATAGCTAGTTCTCGAGCAAGTTTGATTCTTTGAGCTTCTCCGCCTGAAAGTGTTGTTGCCGATTGTCCCAACTCGATATAACCAAGACCAACATCGTACATAGTTTGGATTTTCTCTTTTAGAGAACCGTGATTGTGAAAAAACTCGACCGCATCCTCTACCGTCATCTCCAGTACATCAGAAATAGTCTTGCCTTTGTATCTAACTTCTAGTGTTTCAGAATTATAGCGGGCGCCATGACAGACCTCGCAAGTCACATATACATCTGGCAAAAATTGCATTTCAATTTTAACTTGACCGTCTCCTTGGCAGGCTTCACAACGACCACCTTTAACATTGAAACTAAATCTTCCTGGCGTATAGCCTCTTGATTGAGCATCTCTAGTGTTAGCAAAAATCTTTCTAATAAGATCAAATATCTTGGTGTAGGTAGCAGGATTAGATCGAGGGGTTCGGCCAATCGGATTTTGGTTAATTAGACTAACACGTTTTATATCTTCGCTGCCTTTAAGTTCACCGTAGAGTGCCGATTTGTCTTTTTTGCCTCGGCTTAGTTTTGAATGTAATGCTGAATATAAGGTGTCGTGCATAAGTGTAGATTTACCACTACCTGAAACACCAGTGATACAGACAAGTTTTCCCAGGGGAAACTCCACATCTATCTCTTTTAAATTATGTAGTTTACAGTCAGTAATTTTTAGGATTTTCGGACTGGTGCTATCTTGAGCAATTTGTTTTTTTAAATCTTTTTCAATTTTGACCACCTTCTTACCAGTTAAGTACTGGCCAGTTAAAGATTTAGTATCCGCCATAAGCTCTTTTGGTGTTCCTTGAGATACTATGGCTCCTCCATGTTTACCGGCACCTGGGCCAAAATCAAAAATATAGTCTGACTCGAGCATAGTATCGGTATCATGTTCCACAACGATAACGTTATTTCCTAAATCTCGGAGTCGTTTGAGAGTACCAATTAGTCGATCATTATCTCGTGCGTGTAGCCCGATGGAAGGTTCGTCCAAAATATATAAGACACCAGAAAGACCGGTCCCTATTTGTGATGCCAGTCTAATTCTTTGAGCCTCGCCACCGGCCAAGGTGGCCGCCTCTCTATCTAAGGTCAGATACTCAAGGCCAACTGAGTTTAAGAAAGTCAGTCGTGATTTAAGTTCTCTTATAATAAGATTACCAATCTGTGACTCTTTTTCGTTTAAAACTTCTGCCTCAACATGTTCAACCCATTTCTTAGTTTCGTTGATAGGTTCTGCAGTAACTTCAGCGATATTGTATGCATCAATTGTTACACCAAGAGAACTAGGTTTTAAGCGATTGCCCTTACAGGCAGGACAGACAGCTTTATGCATAAACTTCTCGAGTTCTTTACGTACAAAATCAGATTCTGATTCATCATACTTTCGCTGTAAGTACTGTATAAATCCATCAAAAGTTTCCTCGATACTCGTGTCTCTGCCCATCCGGTTGGTACCATAGACGGTGAAAGTGCGGCTGGGATCGTCTCCATATAAGAGTATTTCTTGGAGTTTTTGGGGTAAGGCGTTGAACTGTTTGCGGGTTGTACCTCCATATGCCTCAACTACCGTTTGAACTAGTCTAGAATACCAAGTATCTTTACCAAGAATCTTGGCCAAAGGAATAATCGCACCTTCAGTAATACTAATCTCTGGAGCCACGATGGCATCAGGGTCAATTTTTTGGAGGACTCCAAGGCCATTGCAAGTATCACAAGCTCCTTGTGGCGAGTTGAATGAAAAGATTCTAGGTTCTATTTCAGGCAAGGATATATTACATTCAGGACAAGCAAACTCTTCTGAGTACAAATGATCTTTTGTATCTTGTGGCTTTTGGGGAAAATCAAATCCAGCATCGTGTATTTCTGTTAGAATCGCCAAACCGCCAGACAATTCAAAAGCAGCTTCTACCGATTGAGACAATCTACTCTTAAATTCAGATAACCGACTTTCACTTTTCCAAGTATTTTTATCTATAGTTAGCCGATCAATCACGGCAGAGATCGAATGTTGATTAGTCTTAATCAATACAATCTCTTCATCTAAATCAAGAAAATGATTATCGATTCTTGCAGTCGAATAGCCTTTTTGTCTAAGATTATCTAGCAGACCAGTGAACTCTCCTTTTTTAGACATAACTACAGGTGCCAATATCGCAATTCTTGCGTTAGGACCCTCTTTTAATTGAGCTTCTATCGCTTGCATCATGTTGTGGATGACTTGGTCGATTGATTGTCGACTAATTTCTCGACCACAGTTTGGACAATGAGGATGACCAACTCGAGCAAAAAGCAGTCTTAGGTAATCATAGATCTCGGTTATAGTCCCGACAGTGGAACGTGGATTGTGGCTCGTAGATTTTTGATCGATTGAGATCGCAGGAGATAGTCCATCTATAGAATCAATATCGGGTTTAGACATAATCCCTAAAAATTGTCTGGCATATGAGCTAAGGGACTCAACATACCTACGTTGACCTTCAGCGTAGATGGTGTCAAAGGCTAAAGAGCTTTTTCCACTACCAGAAAGGCCAGTAAACACAACTAGTTTATTTTTGGGTATCTTTATATCAACATTTTTTAAATTATGTTGACGGGCACCTTTTATCTCAATGTAATCTTGCATAGCCGTCTATTTTACCTTATTTTTTCTAGCGTCATCCTAAAATTAATTAACAAATCCTCTTATAGTACAGATTTCTGATAAAACTGTTTATGTTAGTCGACATCAGAATGATTTAATTTAATTAAAGAGAACGATTAATAACAACCTAATCTACACGAATAATAACCGAAGGTCAACCAGGGCAAATTATTAAAATAATCTAAACTACACTTTAGTAGAAGACCTACAATAGACTTTTTATAACAGTGAGATAATCTGGCCACATCTCAAATGACTACTAAAAGATGTGCTCCAGAGTGTCTCTATTATATCTATGAAACTTCTCTTCGAGACGGGAGTTAGGCGCCTACTTCTCTAACTCTTCAATTTTATCTCGCAACCGAGCCGCCATTTCGAAATCCAGCTCTTTGGCAGCTTGACGCATTTTCTTGTTGAGGCCCTTGATGTACTTCTCTTTATCCTTTGGGGTTAAGGTTTCGGGTTTGAGAGTATCCAGGTCGATGTCTTCATTTTTATTTAGATGAATAATACTTTCACCAGTTAGTTCTTCTTTTTTCTCGCGTTCAATCAGCACATTTCGTACTGGCTTTACAATGGACTCAGGTGTGATTCCGTGCTTGAGATTATATTTTGTTTGAATATCACGACGACGATTAACTTCATCCATTGCCGCTTGCATAGATTTAGTAATCCTATCGGCATATAAAATTACATAGCCTTCTTGATGACGGGCAGCTCGGCCCATTGACTGGATAAGCGAGGTTCTTGATCTCAAGAAGCCTTCTTTGTCAGCATCCAGAATTGCAACCAGACTTACTTCAGGAAGATCTAACCCTTCTCTAAGTAAATTGATACCTACAAGAACATCGTACTTCCCCAAACGCAGATCGTCTAATATATCTGACCTATCTAAAGTATGAACATCCGAGTGCAAATAGGCCACACTCGGCATTACCACCATTTCACTAGTGCCTTCAAAAAGATTGGTGACTTTTTCTTTATCATTTAAAAACTCAGTCAAATCTTCAGCCATTCGCTTGGTAAGGGTTGTGATTAAGGTCCGTTGTCCTTTTTTCTTTCGAATCAAAACTTCTTTTACTAAATCTTCGACTTGACCTTCACTCGGTCGAACTTCAATCTCGGGATCTATTAGCCCAGTAGGACGAATAAGTTGTTCAACAACCTCACCACCAGACTGAGAAATCTCATATTC
>Ga0066639_10004154_pt1 | contig 12407 bp, 9 predicted proteins | sample CryGeyCG2114_010_2_FD_59504 | JGI IMG/M metagenome (GOLD analysis project Ga0066639, IMG submission 59504) | Groundwater microbial communities from aquifer - Crystal Geyser CG10_big_fil_rev_8/21/14_0.10 | ecosystem: Environmental > Aquatic > Deep subsurface > Groundwater | place: USA: Utah...
ATTCATATCGCAAAGGGTTCTATTGTTCTCAAACGACCCCCCACTTAAATCTGCCTTAACCACAATTCCTCCTTCTACTGCAAGCATTCTATCTCGTACACCTGACCCGCAGTTTGCTTCAGACTCCATAACAAAGCTATCATCTGTTGAATAGAGGCCCTCCACATGGCCATCTGGTGGACATGCCATACCTCCTGTGATCGGCGCTCCAACACTACCTGCCACAGTGATATCGTCTCGAACAATTACAGTGAGACTTGAGCCTGATGGAACATCAATGTTTGAATTTATTCGAAGTGCACCATCGACCAGGATGACAATCTGTGCTCCAGACTGCATGCTAAAGCTATTTATAACCAGATTTACAGGCGTACCTCCACTTGAAGCTTTATAAAATCCTGTTCCAATATTTGAGACATCACAGCTTCCAAAATCACTACACACTGATGAAAAGTCATTGAAAGTTACACCTTGTTGGCCTGCAGCTGTCTCAACATATGAATAGCTTGTACGAAGTGTAGTCGGATTTGTTGGATTAAATATTTCTGGATAGGTACCATTTCCAACAGTCCAGTTGGTACTGGAGGCAGTTCCTGAGCCAAAGTCCGGGGTTGAATCTCCAGAAAAGATAACACCTGGTGTAGTACTCTGCGGACCTGTACGACTTGCGACACTTGCGACACAGGCGGCATCAGGACTACTTGGAATCGTATCTACAAATCCTTGGTCAAACCTCAGGTCTCCTCCTCGAGACTGGAACCATGATGATGCCGGATTGATACCAAAATTAAGATTTGTGATGTTTCCAGACGAGCAGCTGGCACTAAGTGCGGGACTAATACTCAGAGGAGGCTGTGAGCATGTGCCACTGGTCGTAACGGTATAGACAGGTGGAAGAGGACTGACAGCAAAGTACCCTGAAGGAGGAGACAGATTTATGGTATATCCGCCACCCACATCCGTGTTACTTGTCTGTGTCTCAGCTTCTATAACGACTTGACCACCTGACTCAGTATAGGTTCCGCCTGAAAAATCACTTTGGGCTGGGCCGAGGTCTGTTGGAACAAACGACGCATTAGTCGTAAGGACGATCTTATCAACCATCACTCCATCTTCACGCATGCCAAGGTTTATGGTCCGGACACCTGTTGCGGGTATATCTATGGTTCCAACCGGACCATCCATTGTGCCCTGCTGCCACCCCCAGGTCGTGACGAGAGGTGATGGCTGAGAATATGTGACTTTCATGTTATCTGAAGAGCCATTATTGCTGCCGTTTACTCCGATATGTGCAGAGTCTGCAGAGCCATATGCCCCAAATCCTCTAATCCAGACGTAATACGTACCAGTTGTTGAAAAATCAACATCATAGTTTGCCATCGGAGCATTTGAAGATAGGGATGAAAGGTACCTGCCAGTATCTGTTGTATAAATATATCCACTCCCAGAATAATCAGGAAATGCAGTTCCCGTCTCCCATCTTTCCCGCCCGACAACACTCGTCATAGAGTATGTCCCATTGCTATTTCCTGTGATTTTAGGAAGTGGTGAGCCCGATGGTTTACTTGTCACAGCAACTGCAGGTACACCTGAGTAGTCTGGCTCTCCACCATCTTGGGTACCATTACCGTTGGTATCAAGGAAGACTTTTCCTGACATATCGTATTTACCTATGAGTGCAAAATCTGCATCTGTTTTGTCTGGTCCAAGTGTTGCAGCGATAGAGTTATTTCCTCCATTATTAAAGACTTTGAGATTTTCAGGCACAACAAAACTTACTGTATAATTTCCTTCACGAAGACGGATAAACGAATATTCACCATTTCCGTCTGTAACAACAGGTGTTTTTGTTGTTGGAGTCCCTGACAATGTCATAGGAATACCTCCAAGAGCTACATCTCCAGTGTTGTATGTTCCTGATGAGTCATTATCCAGGTATACCCTACCAGAGATACTATATGGGGTTTCAACATAATACGTGAGCGATCGGTAGTTGTTAGTATAATTTGACTCTACCGCATCTCTATTAAAGTTAATTACAGCCCACGCAGTATATGTCCCTGGTGTCGAACGCGTCCAAAAGTGACTAAGATATTGACTCTGAGGCCTATATGCCCATGAGTTTGGCCCCCAAGGAAATGCACCGTATGACTTGGGAAGCGAAGTATCAATAGTTTCTGGATTGTATGTTCCATTGAGCATCTGAAGCCCTGAATTTGGTTCTTCACTGACAGCAGGTTGGGTAGCTTTATGCGCATAGATTCTGCTATCAGTGTTTCCATCCGGTGAATTTGCTCGTCCTGTTCCCTGATTGGTAAAAGTGACTCGAGAGTATATCTGATCAGTAGTGAAAAAAGGATCTGAGGATGAACCCTTTACCTGACCATCCTGATCAATCAGTTCAAGATCAGTAACGATCAGATCCGGCGAAAGAATCGTATACGAAGATTGTGCCTGGTTACTTCCAGGTTCACTTCCACTTGACTCATTAAGCTCACCAAGTCGATTGTCATAATCAGCAAACACCCGCAGATAGTTTGTACCGATATTTGACGTTCGTAAATCTTGTGTCGTATATCTTTCCGAAAGAATACCGTCTGGCCATGACTCATAGACTGCTTCATATGCTGGCGGCCAGTTATTGCTTGAATCAATATACATATTTATATCTGATTCAAGCCCGACTGGCGCTGCTGTGTTTCGGTTACTATAGATCGCGTGTCGTGACCATGACCACGGATAGCTTGTTCCTACATTGGTGATAGAGATTCGAAAATAGATCGGCTCAAGAGGATCAAACTGTTTTGATACCCTCTGGTTGCCATTTACATCAAAAAATGAAATCCCTGTGACATCCAAATCAGGCTGTCCTGTGTACTGAGATTCATAGCTATACTGCCCTTCATAGCTATACTGCCCCCAATATTGTCCAGGATAGACATACTCACCTGGCTCTCCAGGATAGGGGGGAGGAGCCTCACATCCGATCGGGTCAAATCCTCCACTTCCACATGTTGTTTGCTGACCAGTACCAGAAGTTGGATTTGTTGCTGTCTGGTCAGCGCAGTGACATGCATAGACTACCTGCGGCACGAAAAAACTAAAAGCAAAAAAGAGAGACATCAATACAAAAAAATACATATTATTTTATACGAGAAACCTGAAACGGATTGGCATTATTTTTTTTCAAATCATCAATTACTCTATATGAATATGCAGTATATGATTCTATATGTTCTTTCGACTGAACCATATGCGTATTCAGATAGACACTACTTATGACAGCCCACAAGAAGATACCGTCTGGGTCTTTAAGCCCATCCACAACTATTTCAGGAATGTATGTATCAAGCTCAGGACTCAAGTAGACATATAAGTACCACGTACTGTCTTTCACCTCTGAGCTTGTTCCTGCAATAATATTTGGAGGACTGCTGCTGTCTATAAGAGTATTTTCTCTTTGGATCTCATCTGTAACAATAACTCGTAATTTGTCTACAGTATATGCATTGATGCTGTTATCAAGACTGATATTGTTTCCTTTCCATACTCCCCATTTCTCTAAAAAATCCATAAATTCCTCATGATGAGCGTAGCTGACGCTATAGGTAGAACTCCTATTTTCTATTGAGACTCTCTGAGATGAATACACAAACAGAAGTAGTGGAATTGCTATAAGTAAAACTAGACAGACAGCAGCTAAAAGGATTTGAATTTTTTTTACCATTTCAAAACACCTATCGAAACAGGCTCCACCTATATGGTAGGTTTATCTGAGGATACTGTCAAGAAGCATGGACAAGTGGTTAGGACTTCGAAATCTGAAGAGGGGTCAATCTATTGAGGTCGTAAAAATCTGCAATTAATAATTGTAGTCTCTCTATCAAATAGTTATTTGTACCCAAAACAGTATTCGCATAGGCTGAACAGACACGACCAATATCAGCTTGGTCTTCTTCACCAAGTGTTACAAAATATTCTCTAAATGCCACATAATTCATGAGGAGTGTAGCTGATACAGCTTCAAAATAATCATCTGGGTCACCAAACGAAGCCTCCTTTGGATAACGCTCTTCTCTACGGTACGGATCAAACAGGTCGAAAATTTGGAATGCTGGAAACGCATACACTGAATTTCTTGCTTCTGCAGTTTTCATAATATTTAAAGGGTCAACAGTTTCTCTGTATGGCTGAGAAGATTTAACTGATAATTCATTAAATAACTGCCTAAATGCACTTACCTGATCAATTGACTTTCTTTGAGCTTCAATATACAGCTCCCGTGCTCCTCTGAATGCTAGTCGTACCAAATCTTGAATATCGTATTCACGCAACCCTTTGTTCTCCAACAAGTCAATCGGAGCAACAATTCCTGATATCTCTTCTCCTTCACCTGCGACACTAAATGACTCAATACTAGGATCTTTGTCTAAAACGACAATCCCTATATTGGCACCATTTGCGGTATAGTTATTGATAAGTTCTGCAACCTGCCTCAAACTACGATCATGCGCCAATTTGCCAACAGACTTTACTTTCACAGGAACAAGAGGCTTATCGTTAACCTGCTCATCCTCAAATGAAGGGTATTCAAAGACACTCTCAACATGTACTATACGCTCTTCATCGTCAAGTCGTTTCCCGTCTTCATCTCGAGCTACTATTTTAAGGAGCGTCTCGTTTCCGGTAGGGATTACATCGAATTCATAATAAAGCGTTTTGTCCTCTGGATCTTCAACTATTCTGACATCAGGGATGTCTCCAGTTGTTACGATGGATTCTTCAAGGCTTTCTCTGTCTTCAAAATTAGTTTCATGAGAAACTGCAACTCTCGATGTCTGAGCAACTTCGGCATTTTGATATTCCCTTTCAAGAATTAAGCTGGGGTATTCACCAAGGAGCGTCTTGACATCACTTGTCTTTACTCGAACCGAAAATACCTGCTCGACTACTTCCATATCTTGAAAATCTTCAAGTGATTGGACAGCTGCATGTTCTCCATCTCCTGAAACGCTTGAGTCACTTTGTAGTGAGCTTGAAAAGTCCCGCTCTTGTGCACTGGTCCTTCCCAAAATAACGTCCCTTTTCCACGCACCTAATCCCAGAGCTGCAGAAAGCGCAGCGCCGGCAGCAATCTCTACCACAAATTGTCGACGGTTCAATCTATCATTTTGCTCCGATCCTTGTGGTGTCACTGACGACAAAGGAACAACCTCAACTACGTCACCAGTTTGAGCATTTTGCATAAGTCTTCTACCAGAACGACCGTGTCCATTATTTTGAGTGGACATTGTTTCTCTCTTACGCTCTTCAATCACATCCCGAAAGTCTGGCCACTCAGCAATAGGAAGTCTATCGGACCTAGCCGCTTCTAGAAGAATAAGCTCAGAACGTGTTAGAAGTGAAGAATCAATTTGATTTGGTGAAGTCAATGGTGGTCGCTCTGAAACAGTTGAAGCAAACGCTGAACCTTCTCCACTAGGCACACCGTGTTCTGCCTTCCCCCGTTCAAAATCAGGTATCATATTCTTATATTATCTACTATAAGACGCTTGTTGTCAAGCCTATCGTTTAAAATTCCAACTCCATACTCAATTTATAATTTTGTCTATCGGTTGTCAAGCGGAGTGCTTCGTGAATCGTAGTATATACTATAGAATAATAAATGATATGACTAAAAACACATTTCTTCATGTTTTAAAAAAATACTCACTCCTCGGTTTCTTAAGTATCAGTGCTCTTGGCCTTGGCAGTATTGTAAGTTTACTCACGTTAAGAAGTGGTATGTTTGAAGTTTTAGGATCAATGGATGAAAACCTTACTATGCCTCAAAAAATAGCCAGAGAGATTTTGGATAAATGCGAGGTGATAGGCGAGAGGTGTTATTCAAATGAATTTGCAAAGCTTGCAAAAGTCGAAGATCTGGATACATCTCTGACGATCCTTGATGAGGTAAACAAGATCGACCCTCAGACCAGAGGATGTCACCTTATAGCTCACTCTATCTCAACTGAGGAAACCCTCAAAGGAGTAGACAAATGGCAGGAAGTGTTAGAGAAAGTCCCGGCTGATAGATGCACAGGAGGATTTCTCCATGGAATCTTTGAAGCGCGTCAATCCAAAGACCCGACAATCGAAATAAACGAACAGACTATCCCTGAGCTCTGTGAAATAGTCCAAGAAAAAGCACAGGGAGGCAATGACCAAGAATGCTCTCATATCATGGGGCATCTGTTAGTCGTTGTCAAAGACGGTGATCTCGGTGAAGCAGCAGCTGTCTGCGATAGACTCCCGCAAAATCTTCAGTATGAGTGTCACTCAGGCGTATTTATGGAAAACGAAACCAGAGACGGGATCGTCCAACACGGCCTTGGGACCTACATCCCCTGGAATAAAGAAACAACGCAAGAACAGCAAGATATCTGCGAGTCATATGATGGTATAGCAGCCAAAGGATGTTGGAGAGAGATTTCTCATATGTTTACGTTTATAGCCAAGGATTATCCACCTGAGATGTTCAGGCTTTGTGCCCAAGCAGAGGATGTCGAAAACGTAACTGACTGCTATCTTCATGGCGTGGGAGTCACAGTCGTATCATCCAATTTCGATGTAAAAAACATGGAGGTTCTCTGTGCTCCGTTTTCACGATATGACATGTTTGCCAAGTGTGTAGATATGGCAATCGGCTCGATGATGACAAGTTCAATAGAGTTTGCAAGTGGTGTCAAAGCGCTTTGCAGCCAGATCCCAAACAACTTCAAAGAGGGTTGTTACGAAAGGCTAGGTCAACATTTGGTAAGACTGACAGGAGCGCAAAAAACGGAGGAGTACTGTAAAGACGTCCCTTATCCTTATCAATCAACATGTGAAAATCCGTATCTATAGAGAGTCTCTCACTAAGAACACGCCGACTGGACGACCGATATTATCGCATGTATATGAATAAATCCCCAAACCAGAACCAAAATCAGCTGTGATGCCGACACTCTGCCCTGGACCTACCTCAAATGTATTCTCAGGATTTACGAGGATCGTGTGTGCCGTACTATCGTTGTTTTTGAGTGAAATCGTGCTTCCTGAGACTACTTTGATAACAGCAGGATTTGCCAAGCAGTCTGTGAGTGAAACATTGTTTGCCTCTTGAGCATAGTATTCGATATTGGCACGGTACTGCTGGAGTGCAGCTCTTGAAGCATCAGGAGGTGGCTCATCCATGATGACTTGATATACAAGTGGTATAGGACTCAGATCAGGCCCCTCGCCCTCCAAAACATCAGGAGGAGGCTGGTCTTGTGAGAGTCCAGGAAGACTGGCATCAGGATTTCTGAGTATACTAAACAAGTACGCGCCCACTCCGGCGAAAAGGAACAAAACAACAATTACAATGACGATCAAATATGTTTTTTTTATCTTCACAAGTCCCTTCTAAGCTTCTTTTATCCTAATCCGAAACCCAACAACCAGTCAAGTATATACGATTGAATTCACATAAAAACATATAGTTCCTATGGCTATATGGTCATAACATACCAACATTCAGCTATTTAAAAAATATGAGTCTTCACTATGCTCGCATCCAGTTGTTGACAAAAAAATTTTGTGGTATTGTGAAAACATGAAGGGAAAATCGTTTATAGTGATTTTACTATTAAGTTTATTCCTATGGATAATTTCTGGAGCAATACAGTTTTTACTCGCATTCAATCCATACTTTAAATGCTCCCTTACAGGATTTCCACTAGCCTTATGCCTTGACCCGTCATTACAGCTAATAACCCTAAGCATATACGTGATTAATCTAGCATTCTGGTTCTTTTTGGTATGGATAATATGGAATTTTATTATTAAGTCCACTAGTAAAAGCAAGAAAAGGCGTTAAACTTTCATAAATTTCAATTTTTCCTCAGTAACCTGACATTACCCTAATCAAAAAATTCTAAATTTACAAAAATATTTTGTGGTATTGTGAAAATATGAGTATAAAACAAGTTATTGTTATCACAATCTTAAGCACAGCTATAACTATTCTTTTTCCATTATTTGCGATTGTTTTGGGATTATGGAATTTAAGCGGTGGAATCCCGTTTAAGTGGACTGGAGGAGCATTTTTAGCACCTTATACGGATTACACTGCCCTCCTTCTCGACATCTTATTCTGGTTCATTGTGATTTGGATCGCCTGGAAAGTTATTTCTTCTTCCCTTGATCGTGGGGGACGAGTACGTCGAAAGTAGAAAGCGATGTGTTCCCCGCTATATCTGTAGCAAAGACTCTAATCGTATAGGTCCTTCCGTCTTTATCACCTCCTTTTCGTGATGCTTTAAGCTTAATAGTTTGATCAATATCTGTTTGGTACTCTGTGGTCACACTTGGTTCAACTTCACCATACTCATCATCTACGATAATTTTGAGAAGGTACGGATTATCATCAATGATTGTACCTGCTACCCGAACATCAACCATTTTGTTGTTTGGCGGCCAAAGAGTCTTAGGATTTACATCAACTGACAAAATAGGAAGCGTGTAATCTGAATTCACATCTCCATAAAGGATACTGAAGTAATCTACTTGAAAGTACTCTCGCCCATCACCATTTTCATCAACATGAAGAGTAGGTGCCAAATTAGAAGTTGTATCTAACACAGTTCCTGCTGTCGTATCGTTTGTTAATGGTATATCTTTGTAGAGGATTGTCTCTGTATTCTCGTTGTTTTCAAATGTCCTGATCTTGAAATCAAATTTTCCCTGTCCAGTTGATTCAAACCTGACATTATATATCCCATCATCAGGAAGCCATACAAACTTTGCATCATCAAGTGTGTCAAAAAAACTCCCAGGTATCTCTGCTTCAAAATCTCCACTTTCTGTTGGCCCAGTATGTCTGCCTTTATCATCGTATACATGGATATTGACAGGTGAGTGGACTGAGAGAGAAGTACCTGAAAAACTATATGGTGTGGTTGATACTCCTGAAGGCAAATCAGTATTGTCCTCAAGAATATTTTTGACGAGATCCAAGGCCGGTCCTGGAGCGACCAAGGCTCCGTGTTCCTGATGGGTATAAAAAACACTTGCATCACCTAAAAATGATATGTTTCGATCTGGATCAATAAGGGAAGCACTAAAAAGCGGAACTGTACCATCACCATTAATAGACACTTCATCTTTTTTAGGGATTTTGATACCTAGAAAATCAACATAGTAGGTCTCAACAATTTGCCCAAGTGTAGGTAGCCCTGAACCAACAATATTGAAGATTTTAACACCATTAGTATTTTCTAAGTTATTGTCGAGCTCATGGAAATCTTCAGCCGGACCGAAAAGAGAAGTGTTATGGTCGAGATTAGTAAGAAGTGTTTTTATTTGAGCGTAGTCTAATGTACCAATAATGCCATTACCATCAATATCACGTAAATCTGAAAATGGAAATGGATACAAATTATTGTTTCCAGTATAAAAGTCATAATACCTTTGAGTCGGCATAAGCTGATACCCACCAATCATGTTTTGTATAACATCTTTGATCTCACTTGGATCCAACGCAATCAGGCCAAATAGAAAGCTAGGACCGATGTTATCACCATATCTAAGTGTCTTTAATAAATTCACGGAACCAAAGTGTGGTATTCCTAAAGAAAAAAGCCTTCTAACCTTTTGTGCATTTTTGGAATCACTGATGTAATTTCTTGCAACCAATCCACCCATGGAATGTGCAACAATGTCTACCTGTTCGCTTCCTGTCTGCTGTTTGATTGACTCAATTTTCTGGTCTAGCAGAGCCTCCGTTTCTTTAAGATCTTTTCGCCAATCATATGGAAAAACAAACAATGTTTCATTCAATTCATACCCGATATCTGTAAGATAATTTATCGTCCCTTGGTAAGCATCTGTAAATAAACTACCGGTCAGTTCGAGACTTGCTCCAGAATTCACTCCGTCCGTCTTCATTCGTAAGACATCGAAATAGTCGTCTGGTCCTGGCAATGTTGCTATTGGTATATTCACCCATACTTTTTCTCCTTCAGGGTAAAAATTGTTAAAAATAACCCCTTGTCCGTTATCCTGTGACCAATTGATATCTTCAGCTGCTTGTAGCTCTGAGCCGCCGATGCCTGGAATAAGGATAAGAGGTGTTTTGAAAGACTCAGGAGGAGTATATTCAAATGCAACCTCAAGATTATCTATATTGGCTGACCAAGGCTCATCTGAAAAAAATATCATGCCAAGAATAAAACTATCAGTCTCAGCAACAATTCCCTCAGGACACTCATTACTTGTCAGAGGTAAATCCATGTTAAAAACATGCATTGTATCGGATTGAAAGCCTTCCATATGAACAAAATCTCCTATTTCAAAACAGGCAGAAATAATCTCCAAATCAAACAACATAAAAGGATCAACTGTAGACTTTCCAGTCATTCGTATATGTAGATTCGTAATCCGAGACTCATCTGGTATATTAAAATCATCAAACTCAAAGAAGATTAGGAACGCGTCTTCAGTGTCCAGGACACGCTCACATGTCAATCCATCGGTCTCAGAGCAGTTCTCAAGTTTTGTAAATGGAGGATTTCCCTCACTTTCTACAACTGAAGCACTTCTAAATGGGGTCCTTTCAGCGAAAACAAAACCCTGGGGCAAAAGAAAGAATGTCCCGACAGTGAGGAAGACGCCGATGATTTGAGCCACCCGGCGCATATATGTTTAGCATAAAACAAAATTTTCTCGAATGTCAAGCCACGATTTAGGTTTAGGGGTTGAACCCCTAAAAGTTACCAGTGAGGAAGGAAGGATTTTATGTTTTCTTGATTGACGAGGACTGATGTGACTTTGCCTTCAACAATAAGCCTGGCTGAACGGCGACATATTCCCTCAATCGTACGCTCAAGTGAGCGAATTCCTGAATCAAACCCAAGTGGCCGTATGATCCCGGGCCATACTGTATCATCAATATGAAGCTGTTCAGGCTTAAGTCCTGTCTGCTCACGAATTCTCTGAAAAAGATACTTTTTGGCAATAACGATCTTCTCCTCATCTGTGTAAGAAGGCATCTGAATGACCTCCAGACGGTCTAGGACAGCTGTTGAGATATTATTGGTGTTGTTGGCTGTTGACACAAACAGCACACCTGAAAGATCAAATGGATAGTCGATGTAGTGATCTGTGAATGCATTGTTTTGGCCTGGATCCAACAGCTCGACAAGTACCCCCATGATATCAGCCCTCGCACTATCAGTCACACGATCGAGCTCATCAAGAAGAATCACAGGATTTTTGGTACCTGCACGAACGAGTTTTTTGATAACAGCTCCAGGCTCAGCATCAGGAAATGCTTTGGATTGACCTCGAAGCGCCCGAGAATCCCCCATACCTCCAAACGGGATTCGCTCAAACTTGCGGCCAAGCGCCTGGGCAATCGATGCAGCAAGCGTCGTTTTACCTGTACCCGCAAGCCCTACAAGGCACAGAATAGGAGCGTGAGCGATGTTGTGATGCTGTTCTGCCTTAGTATTCAGAATTATTGTCGCCATGTACTCAAGAATACGATCTTTAATTGGATCCAAGCCATAGTGGTTTTGATCCAGAATCTGTTTGGCTTTAAGAAGATCGAGAAGGTCTGTAGAATACGCATTCCAAGGAAGTCCAACAACCCAATTGATGTAGGAAGATGATGCTTCGTATTCAAGGATGTACGTCGCACTCATAAAACCAGTGCTAGACCTCAAAAGCGCAAGACGTGAAACACGCTCAAGAAGGTTTTCCTTGAGTAATTTTGGCATGTCTGTTTTTTCAACGAGTTGACCAAGTCTTCTGATCTGATCAGAAGACGATCCTTCATCTTTTTTGTGAGGAGCAATTGATGATTGCTGCTGAGCTGCAGAAGCAGCTTGAAGAGGATTTTCTGGAACAATCGGTTGGGCAGGATCCATAGTTTTATTATCTTACCTCATAAGACGACTAACGACAAGGTGATACTAAGCTGCGAAGATTACTGTAACAAAATGTAAAAATCAACATGCAAAATTACAATTCAAAATTTTTAACTTTCAACTGCAACTCTTAATTTTTCACTTTGAACTTTTAACTGAAGTTATCTTCCTCGTTTTTGATAGGGGCTTTTTTGGGACATTCGCTCGCGTCTGAATTGACGGGCGAGAGGATGGTCATTTTGGGTTCTATCAGATCCTCTTGTAAAATCAGTTCGTCTTCCTCCACCACGTGGTCCTCCTCGGCCGCGATCTCTAAACTCACGACGTCGTGGTTCATATCCGCCGCTATCTCCACTTCTATCATCACTTTTCCCTGATCCACCCTCAGATGGGCCGTCAAGCCGCATTGTCAGATTGATACGACCCTGATCATCAATCTCAATGACGCGCACTTTGACGCTGTCTCCAATTGAGACT
>Ga0066639_10004158_pt1 | contig 12401 bp, 10 predicted proteins | sample CryGeyCG2114_010_2_FD_59504 | JGI IMG/M metagenome (GOLD analysis project Ga0066639, IMG submission 59504) | Groundwater microbial communities from aquifer - Crystal Geyser CG10_big_fil_rev_8/21/14_0.10 | ecosystem: Environmental > Aquatic > Deep subsurface > Groundwater | place: USA: Utah...
CTTCTGGCAGTGTGCCAGTTTAAGCCGAGTTTTAAAATTTTTTCAATCAAATCGTCATAAGTGTAGCCAGAAAGCTCTGCAGACTCAGGGAAGTCTTCACCATAAGCAATTCCTGGGTTTGGATTGGCTTCTAGGATGTAGGCCTCTTGATTATTGGATGAAAATCTAAGATCAAACCTCACATAGCTACTGAGATCGAGCTTTCGATAGGCTTTTTTGCAGAGAGTTTGGATTCTTTTTACAAGCAACGGGTCTAGATCTGTAGCATTTCTTGATTTAATCTTGTGCCGCTTTCTGTATTTATCATTCCATTTAACGTGTTGGGTTGCGATTTGGACTGGTTCATTTTTTAAGTCTCCAAAATGCAGTTCCCAGATGGGGAATGCCTCGAGTCTATGGTTTCCTAGAACCCCGACATAGAATTCTCGACCTGAAATATAAGATTCTAAGATGACGTCAGTTTTGAGTGATTGGTGGATATAGTTCACTCGTTCAATGAGGTCTTTTTCTGATTCAACAACGCTTGCTTTTGAAATTCCAAGCGAAGATTCTTCAATGAGTGATTTAACAATAACAGGCAGGTGAAGATTTTTTTTTAGTTTAACTTTGTGTCCTTTGGGGACCACCATAAAGTTTGGGGTTTGAATACGGTGGTATTTAAGAATTTTTTTACTGAGTGCCTTGTCTCTAGCCAGAAGGAGACCTCGAGGGTTGCACCCTGTGTAAGCTACTTTGTGTAATTCAAGAAAGCTTACGATATGGTGGTCATAAGTGACGTCTCCGTCAAATTCTTCTAAGAGATTAAAAACGATGTCGGGTTCGAATTCTTTAATCGCACGCCTGAGTGGAGAAATTTCTCCTTTGATTCCAACGGCAAGAACATGGTGCCCTAGGCCTTGCAAAGTTACTTTGACATCAAATTCGGTTTTCCATTCGACAGCAGTCGTGTCCGTTCCAAGGGGGACAGGATCTGGAGGAATGAGATCCTCATGGACGAGGAGAAGGATTTTTAGCGGTTTCATCTGGGGATTCTGTGGTTTTCATCGTGAATATAGTTAACTGTGTGAAAAGTGAGTAAAGAGATAAACTCGAGCTTTAATTGATTTGGGTCTTTTGCAATCCAAAGGTTGAGCTCTCGAACGCGTTCCAGGATGTCCTCTAGGACTTGGTCGATGGTGTATTGGTAGATGCTAGTGCTACACGATACTATTTTTCTCACTTCTTTTCTCACTTGTTTTAAAAACTTAATCGCTTTGATGGGGAACTCAGGATTTTGGTGGATTGAGAAGAGCTTTTGCAGGTCCTTATCGTAGAAATTTGGGTAATCAAGACCCAGATAATCTCGTTTCTTTTTATAATAAGAGCGGAGGGTGCGTTTATTAGAAGAAAGGGGTTCAACTTTTTGGCGGGTTTTAATGAGCGGAGGCTTTCCTTTGATCTCATTCATCAGTTCGTTCATCAGGGTGAGTTTTTTCATTGCGGGCCAGTTTTTATACTTTATTTTCCATTTGGATTTCGGTGTGAGCCACACAGCAAAGGTTTCGGCAAAGTCTTCATCCGGGTGGCTTTGAGCATAGAAGCTGTCTAGGTGCCAAACAAAGCGCTTCGAATAGGGTTGGGGTGCATAGTAGTCTGTGTAGTGGTTAGAGCTTTTCCCAAAGACTTGTTGGCGTTTTCTCTTTCTTCTGAGTTGAAAAGCATTGTCAATGGCATGGCCACATTCATGTCTGAGGAGTTGCATGAGCCAACTTGGATTCCCTCCTTCGACCTCAAAAATTTGAGAGGCTTCTAATTGGGAGAGTTTGGGATGCGCGATATAAAAAGGGATTGCGATTCCTGGAATTCCATCAGGGGTAAACCAGTCCGTTGAGAACCAAAAATGAGGTTTAAAGCGCAGGCCTTTTTTTTCAAGTTCCTGACACAATTTCTCTGTATACTTTTCGAGTCGAGATCCGGCGATATGGAGCTTTAAGTCACAAAAACGCATATCGAGGAGCTCGTCTTGGGAGCAGCGCTCCCAGGGGTAATGAGTGTATCTGTTGGGCATTTTTGGACTATACCATAAGCTTTGCTCGCTTCGTAATGAATCTATTTCCGAGCGTGGCTCTCATTTTGATCTACAAATTTCTTGGCAGTTTTTAGAATGAGTTCTGTGTACGGGCAGTTTTTGTGAATAGCCGCCCACATATCGGAGTTCACACCAGAGAGTTGTCCCAATTTATAGAGTGTTTTGCTCTCTAGAGAATGAGCGGCAGAATTTTCAGGTACGACAGAAAAACAAACCCCTGTTTCTGCGGCTGAAATGAGTAGGGAAACATCATCTGCTTCTCCGATAACCTTGGGTTTGATGTCGCGTTCTTTAAAGTAGAGATCGATTTCTTCTCTTGCTTCAGAGTGGGAGGTGAGTTGAATGTAGGGGAGTTCATTAAGGCTAAAGGGGAATCCTTTTTTGAACTGTAAAAAATCCTGGTTGGCAACAGCGATGATTTTTCTTGGCTTCAATCGGACAGTCGTGCATTTTCTATAATTTTTTTCTATATTTTGATCGCTTAAGATGATGTCGAGTTCTAGATTTTTAAATTTGTAGAGGAGTTCATCGAGTTCTGCTTCAATCACTTTTACAGTGATACCTCGATGTCTTAAGAAGGGGATGACAAATTCGTTGGTGTGGGATTTTGAGAGCGAAGGGATCACCCCAATTCGGATCACAGTGGTGGGTTTTAAGTCTTCGTTTTGAAGAGTGTTTAAAAGTTCATCGCCTAGGGCAAAAATTTTTGCTGCATAGAGTTGGGCAATTTTTCCTGCCTCATTGAGAACGAGTTTTCTCACTTTTCTTTGAAAAAGCTTAATTCCAATGGAGTCCTCAAATTGTTTGAGTTGGGTGCTGAGTGCCGAGGGCGTGAGATTGAGTTTCTCACAGGACTTTTTGATAGACCCCTCTTTTGCAATGATTTGAAAGTAATAGAGGTGATGATAGTTTAGCTTTTGCCGCATTTAGGAGCCCTTTTTTATAGTTCTATAATTAAGTATCTATAGATACTTTAAAATCGTTTTTACAATAACTCAAATCTTTGCAAAAATTATGCAGAGCAATGACATTTTCGGCTGGGTAGCGCCTGGGGGGTGAAAATAGCATGAAGAGGTTTTCGGGGATTCTCGTTTGCCTGTGTGTCTTTCTGTTGTCCTGTAGTCGGCTTCCTGAGCAGAAAGATGGGGTTATTCTTCCTGAGGACACTCTGTCTTTTAATGGGGTAATCCTTCAGGAGGGGGATGCTCCCCCCTCTATAGAAAGTCTGGAGCAGGAGTTTAGAAAGAGTGCCGAGCTTAAGCTCGCTCGTCCGGAGGCTTTAGATCGACAAGTTAAGAGATGGGTTGAGATATTTACCACAAAAGAGAGAGATCGCTTTCAAAAGTATTTAGATCGTTCTCAAAAATATAAAGACATCGTTCAAAGCATATTAGAAGAAAATGAACTCCCTCGAGAATTCTTTTATTTGGCTCTCATTGAAAGTGGATTTAATACTCATGCCCAATCTCATGCTCGTGCAGTGGGAATTTGGCAGTTTATCCGTGGGACAGCAAAACGGTACGGTTTAGTTTTAAACTCCTATGTAGATGAACGACGTGATCCCATTCGTTCTACAGAGGCGGCAGCGAAGTATTTAAGAGATCTTTATCGTGTGTTTCAGTCTTGGGATTTAGCAATGGCCGCTTACAACTCAGGAGAAATGAGGGTTCTTCAGGGGATTTTTTCTGGGAAATCGCGGGAATTCATGGAGCTTTGCGAGAAAAAAGTTTTGCCTCGAGAAACAAGAAACTACGTTCCTAAATTTTATGCAGCACTTCTCATCGGTGAAAACTCAGAGGAGTTTGGGTTCACAACTTTTGAGGGTCCGGCGATAGAGAACTTTGAAGCAGTGGAACTTCCGAGTCCGATTCATTTAAAAACGGTATCTAAAAAACTCAATATCTCACTTAAAAAGTTAAAGGAGTTAAATCCACACTTGAGAAAGGGAGTGAGTCCTCCTGAAGAGGGCACTTATGAGGTGTGGGTTCCAAATGAGAAGGTTGAATTAGCTAAAAGCTCAAACGCCTACTTTAAGCAGAGGGTGTTGAGCCATAGAAAGCTTGCAAGTTTTTCACGTGGGGTGAGTCGACATTTTTACAGAGTGAGACGAGGGGATACGTTGAGCGAGATTTCAAATCGTTTTCATGTTTCAATTGGCTACTTAAAGAAACTAAACCGGCTTCGAGGGAGCGGCCTTTTAATCGGTCAAAAACTCAGACTGAGCTCAAAGGGTTACCACTATAAGCGACACCGTGTTCGCCGTGGGGAATCTCTGTGGCTGATTGCAAAAAGGTATAAGACGAGCATTGCTGTTTTGAAGCGAGAAAACCGAATTCGAGGGAATCGGATTCATCCAGGAAAGATATTATCGGTTCCAAGAGGTGGAGCTCGTCAAATTTACATTGTGAAAAGTGGAGACACGTTGAGTGAAATTGCCACCCGTTATGGAGTCTCTTTAGGATCTCTCAAAAGAGCGAATCGACGCCGAGGAAGCCAAATTTACCGGGGTGAAGAGCTTTTCATCCCTTAAAGGGACGGGGGGGAGGCCCAGCACTTTAACGAGAAAATCCAGTAACAAAGAAGAGGGGGCCGACGTATCCTAGTTTAGAAAGGGGGTTCCTATGGCCTTTAAAAAGTGGCAAATCTTCTCTATAGGGTTCCTGTTGGTTGGAGTTGCAGTGTATGATGGGCTTCAGATTTCTTCACTCAGAGGCCAGGAGACTCCATCGGAAATGACTGACTCAAAGGACTTAAAGACCCGTCTTTCTTCACTTCAATATCAAGTCACCCAAGAGGGGGGGACAGAAGCCCCTTTTCAGAATGCCTATTGGGATAATAAAAGGCCTGGAATTTACGTTGACCTGATTTCTGGGGAACCTCTTTTTAGCTCTTTAGATAAGTACGACTCCGGGTCTGGGTGGCCCAGTTTCACAAAGCCAATCAGCGGGAGTTCCCTTGAAACAAAAGAAGACCGTTCGCTTGGGATGAGCCGAACTGAAGTGAAGGGAAAACACTCAAATAGCCACTTGGGGCATGTCTTTTCGGATGGACCAGGAGAATCGGGCTTAAGGTATTGCATCAATTCAGCTTCTCTTCGCTTTGTTCCTTTGGAGGATCTCGAGAAAGAGGGCTATGGGGAGTATAAAAAACTATTCGTTCTTTCGGACTCTAAAACCCCTCCCAAGAAATGACGCATCTCTAAATTCCCTTCTTTGACTGGGATTCTGTTAGGTGAATCTTTCGAGTGCTCCCCATAAAAAAATATGCTTTAATAGCATAATACTCAAATGAGTGAGAACTATAGTTTGTGGGGCAGAAAGTCCGGTGGAAAAACTCATCAATCGTTGGAAGTGGGCTTGGGCAGGAGCGAGTGTAGTTTTTGCTTTAATCGTTTGTCTCATTTCTTTTTTATTTCTAAAAAATGAGTTTAATCAAAAAGAGCAGGAGGGGAGGTCTCACTTGAAATGGGTGACTCAAACAACCTCGAGAATGCTTACCCATAGTATCGCAGACCTCGATTACCTCACGACGGTATTAAAGGATAGGCTTTCTCCTGGTGTTTTTCTCGCCTTTATGAAGGCCCATCCTGAGTACACTCAACTTCGCTTACTAAAAGAAGATGGAAGAGAGGCTTACCGAATTAATCGGCAAGGACGGACAATAGAAGAGGTTCCTTTGGGAGAACTTCAGGACAAGAGTAGCCGCTATTATTTTAAGAAATTAAAGAATTTAGGAAAAGAAGAGATTTACATTTCTGATCTAAACATCAACCAAGAAGAGGGAGAGCATTACCAGAGTCCTAATTGGCGCTATCAGACAGCTCGCCTTGGTAAACGAGTTCATTTGGGTCGAGAAAACCAGTTTTTCGTTTTAAATTTAAACCCCTATGCTTTAGAAGATGAACTTTCAGTTTATTTTAAAAAACTCAATGCCCTTCAAGTGAACCAAAATTTTTTGGTGGGAGATGGGAAATCTAGCGATGATTTTTCATCATTCTCATTTTCTGACTCTATCTCCTTAAAAAATTTAGAGGGTGGGCAGGGGATCGTATCAGATACGGATGTTTGGAAAATCACTATTTTTTCTAACAATCCCATTTTGAAGCATTATTTATGGGCACTCCTTTTGGTCTCTCTAGGTTGTATTGTGAGTTTTTCACTTTTTAGTTTTTGGCTTTTAAGAAGTTTTTATAGGGGGTATCAGTTTGAAAACTACAAGAAGGCATTTAATGAGAATGCGATGTTGAGTGTGACAGATGAGGACGGAGTGATTCTTCATGTAAATTCTAAATTTTGTGAAATTTCTGGTTACACAGAAGCAGAGCTCATTGGGAAAACCCATCAGGTTTTAAAAAGTAATAAGCACACCAAAATTTTTTTTAAAGAGTTATGGGGAACTATTAAAGCGGGAAGAGTTTGGCGCGGAAACATACTCAACAAAAGAAAAAATGGACTTGAGTATTGGCTAGATACGACCATTGTACCTCTTTGTGATGAGAAGGGCCACCCAAAGCGCTTTTGTGCCATTCGCTTTGAAGCTACCCGAGAGATTCAGCTCGAACAAGAACTTAGAAAAAAAAGGCAGTTTTTATATCAAACGACTCAGCTTGCCAACATTGGCCAGATGAGTGCTTCAATTGCCCATGAGTTTCATACACCACTTGCGATTATTTCTAGTTCCATTGATATTTTACAAGAAGAACTTAGCCATGAATATCAGAACAACCCGATTTTAAAGGAGCAGATTGGAATTCTGGAATCCACAGTCAGGGATAGTTTTGTTCTGACTCAACTGCTCACGCAGTTGGCCAGAGGCAGTGCTGGGGGACTGCCAAAAGAGGATGTGCTTTTATCTGAAGTACTAGACTCTGCTGTTCGCTTGTGTAGTCATAAACTCAGTTCTTGTGGCGTGCATTTAAAATTGAGTGATGAATTAGCTTCTTATCGAGTGATTGGAAATCGAATTTTACTGATTCAGGTTTTTGTTAATCTTTTTAATAATTCGGTTGATGCCATTAAAAGTCATGATGAGCGTTGGATTAGAGTTGAGGCAGAAGACCCTACCCAGCATGAGGTTCGGTTGAGAATTGTGGATAGTGGAAAAGGTATTCCCTATGAAGTTCAACTTAAGATTTTTGATCCCTTTTACTCCTCAAAAGATTTTTCAGATGGGACGGGATTGGGATTAAGCTTAGCTAAGCAAATCGTCGAAGATTATGGGGGAGAGCTCTCCTATGATACTTACGAAGGTCAAACTTCATTTTTATTAAAAATGTTATCAGCGAGTTAATGGGGAGAAAGTGACATGGATAATAATCTAAAAGTAAAAGAGAGGCACTCTTTTCACACAATCGAAAGTGTGGTGATTATCGAAGATGACACTCGAATGGCAAGAAATATTGAATTGATTGTTTCAAGCCTCGGATACCAGGTCGAAGCCGTGTTTTATGATGCGGCCTCAGCCTTGAATTATTTTCAAAGTCATGAATTCCCACATTTTTTACTCGTTGATGTGAACTTGCCTGGTGGAATGAACGGGGTTTCTCTTGTTGAGGAGCTCTCTAAATCAGGAGCGTGTGCTGTGATTTATATTACCGGAAATGTGACCGAAGAACCTTTTAGGAGCTCTCAACGCTCCAACATTTATGCCTATATTTCAAAGCCGTTTAGAAAAATTGATCTTGATTACGCATTTAAAGTGAGCAAGATCAGGCTAGAGTATGAAGACAAGATTAAAAAAGCAAGTCAGCAGATATCAAAGAAGGCGAAATTGATTCAATTGGGGGAATTTGCTGGTAGTTTAGTTCACGACATCAATAATTTTAATACGGTCATTATTGGTAGCTTTTGGATGATCCAGAGGTTGGCGAAGACTTACAGTCAAGAAGACGCTGCTAAAATTTACACACTTTCGGAAAAAGGCCAAAAGGGTTCAACTCGAATCACACAGCTGACAACTCGTTATAGGAGTTTGCTAAAAACCCAAGAAGATGAAAAATTTGAAGATATTCCCTTAAAGGAGGTCGTTGGCGAGGCCATAGATTATTTTTATGAGAGTCTGCGAAAACACTCTATTAAAACCTACATTGATATAGCGGAGTATTTGGCCGTCAAGGTTCAACCGGTTAGTTTTTTGCAGTGTATCGTGAATTTGTTTTCAAATGCTATTTATGCAGTGAAGGATCAAAAGGAAAAATGGATTCGAATTGTCTCTGAAATTAGGGGAGGGAGGCTCATTTTGAGGGTGATTGATTCGGGGCCTGGTATTTCTGAAGACGTGGCTGACCAGATTTTTGATCAACTGTTCACGACTAAAGACGTTGATCACGGAACAGGTTTTGGACTTTCGTTTGTAAGGAATTCTCTCAAGCGCCAAGAAATTGGGATTCAATACAAAGAAAATACGGCAAATACGACCTTTGAGCTGGGATTTCGAGAGGGAAGTTATCAAATTATCGAGGACTAAGAATCAGCCCTCTTGAAAGCTTTGTTATAACGCGCTACAGTCAGCGGTATGCAAGTTGAGGCCTTTTTTGACCAATCTACATACACTCTCACTTATGTCGTTTGGGATTCTCAAACTCGGGATGCACTCATTATTGACCCTGTCCTTGATTACGATCCCGTTTCTTCTGCCATTTCATATAAGTCGGCTCAAAAAATTTTAGATTTTGTTCAGAGAAGCCATTTAAGGGTTTACTTTATTGTTGAAACGCATGCCCATGCTGACCACCTCTCTTCTAGTCAATATCTGAAGACTAAACTGGGTTCTTTAGTGGTGGTTAGTCAGGAGATTCAAAAGGTTCAAGCTGTTTTTAAAGGGGTTTTTGAATTTGAAGGGCTTGAGACAGACGGAAGTCAATTTGATTTTTTGGCGAGGGATGGAGAACCTTTTCATGCAGGGAATTTAACTCTTCTTCCGATCGCAACTCCAGGTCACACAGAGGCCTGTTATTCTTATTTGATTGGAGACGCTCTATTCACTGGAGATGCGCTTTTTATGCCAGATTTTGGGGTCGGGAGATGCGATTTTCCAAATGGAAGTGCAGAGAAACTTTACGAATCAGTGATGAAAAGGATTTATACACTGCCAGAGGAGACTAAGATTTACGTCGGTCACGATTACCAGCCGGGTGGTCGAGAGCTTAAGTATGAAAGTACGGTTCGAGAAGAAAAAGAAGCCAATATCCAGTTGAAGTGGGGAACCTCAATGGAGGATTTTGTCAAATTTAGGACAGAACGAGATAAGAAGCTGACTGCCCCAACGCTTCTTTATCAGAGTGTTCAGTTTAATATCAATGGGGGTAGATTTATTTCTCAGGGAAAAGAAGGAAATCCATTTTTTAGAATTCCTGTGTACTTGCCATGACTTTTTTATTCTCTTGTAAAAGATGGGGTTGGATTTTGGCTATTTGCCTGGCTTCTCTGGGACCTCGTGCATTTTCTCAGGATGAAACTCTCCCGCATCATATGAAATTGATGGAACTTGGGTGTTTGAAGGGAAACGCAAAGGGATGTGATCGGTTGTCCTCGTATTATCTTAAAAATGGGGAAATTCAAAAGGGGAATGCTTATTTGTCTAAAGCATGTGATCTCGGAGAATCAAAAGCTTGTGCCAAGTCACAACTGATTCTCGAGTTTGAAAAAAAGAAGACGCTTCCTGTAGTAAAAGCGGCTCACTCCTCTAAAAAAGCCCTTACAGCGCCCTCTCCAGAAAAGCCTCCATTAGAGGGGGGGAATAGTGAGAGTGAAGTGTGTGGAGGGCTTCCAGCTGCTTTAAAAAACTGCAGTGCCTATCGTTGTTATGTCCCTCACCCCTCAGACCAGAGTCAAAAAATATTAAATGAAGTCACTGAAAAAAAAGAGAGTCTTTGTACATTTAGACAGGTAGCTCCAAATGGCCAGGAAATTGTTTGCCGCTTGAAGGACTTCGAAGCAAGTTCTATTGCAAGGTCTATGGAGAGTGGATCGTCTGCCGTTGATTGGAGTGTCTTTCTAAAAAATAAAACGTGTGTTGTGAGCCATCAGTGAGATTGGGGAATAAATGTTCTTTAAAACACAATTGAGAAAACTCCGATACCCGCTTGAAGATGGAAAAGCGATCATCGAGTTGCGAGTGGATGAGCTTCGCCAGCTTTTTGATGAACGAGATCCCTCTCCATTTCGCACAAAAGATCTAGATGATGATGCAGTAGAATATATCGTCGTGTCGACGCAAGAGGTTTCTCTGGCGCGAGTGAAAAAAATTAGAATCCACTGTCTTGAAAATTTTGGAACGGATAAAGTCTCTTTGATCCAAGATGCCATTCACTCTTATTTTATGTATCAAGAGGAATTGGTTGCCAAAAAGCTAAATAAGAGCCTAAACACCGGACTAAAGTCTCTGTCGATTGGATTGGGGTTTTTGGCACTTGCGATTTATTCGTCGATGTTTGCAACGCAGATCGTTCAAGGGTTTTGGGGCTTTTTTCTAAGAGAGGGATTCCATCTTTTGGGTTGGGTTTCAATGTGGAAGCCCATTAACCTTTTCCTCTATGACTGGTGGCCCCTTCTAGAGAACAAGCGGGTTTACGGTTTTCTTTCGCAGATTGACATCGACCTCGTTCAAGTCCATTCTTAGGCCAGGCAGTTGACCACATTTAACTCATAGCACAATGAAGAGGTTTCAGTGTTTAATGGGAGTCGCTGGAGTCGGAACATGATCAATCGTCTGAGGGGATCTCTTACTTTTCTCTTCGTTGTTTTTGTGCAAAGTAATTTAGCTCATTCGCTCGATTTAAAATCTGCTCTTCAGAGAGTGAACGCCAATGATGCTTATTTGAACTCTGCTCAACGCGTATTTTTAAAAGAAAGTCAGAGCGATGAAATCCAGAGTTCCTTGTTTCCATCCCTTTCACTAAAGGGAAGGTTCACCCGACAAGATCAGGGAACGAGCTACAGTAAGAAGCAGCAAGAGAGTTTGACCTTAACTTTTTTACAGCCCCTTTATCGGCATTTTAAAGAGTGGAAGGCGCTCGAGGTTGCAGACCAGCAACTCGAGGCTGAGCAGAATTTAAAAGAAGCAACCTCTCGTGAGATCTCTCAGTTCATTGTGGTTGCTTATTTTGAACTCCTTTCAAGTGAGCAAGAAATTCAACATATGGAAGAGCTTCTTTTGCTCTCAAAAGAAAGAGAGAAAGACCTTCGAAGTCGGGTTTCAATTGGAAAATCTAAAAAAAGTGACTTGCTCTCTGCTCAGGCACAAACACTCAATGTGCAAGGTCAGCTAGATGGAGTGAAGTCTGGGAGAAATAAGGCGGCTTCTCGTTTGGAACGTCTGATTCAGGTTCAACTTGGTGAGAAGGGTTCTCTGAGAGAACCGAAAATGGTGGTTCCCCCCAATTTTAAATCCCCACTTTGGGAGCAGTATCCCGCACTCAAGGCTGCTCGAATTTTAGAACAGGCGGCGAAGAGGCAGATTTCAATTTCTCGAGCAGATTACTTTCCTGCACTCGATCTAGAGGGGAACTATTATCTCCACCAGAGCGGCTCTTTTAATCAAAGAGATTGGGATGCTTCTCTCGTTTTGAGCTTTCCTCTTTTTGAGGGAGGGAAAACTGTCTCGGCAGTTCAAAGTTCCTCTATTCGATGGCAGCAATCCGTATTAGATTCCTTTCGTGTTCAAAGAGATTTTAAAGAAAAAATTAGTTTGATTTATAGTGATTACCAATTTGGAGATGAGCGCTTGAAGCTGCTTGAAAAGGCAGTTCAGGTGAATTTTAGAAATTATCAAGAGTTACAACGAGAATACCGTTTGGGACTTGTGACGAATCTAGATGTGATCTCTGCTCTCAATCAGTATATCGAAGAAAAGAAAGAGTTCACCCATGTTAAGAATAGTGTTCTGAGTGCTGGTTATCAACTCCTCACTCTGTCGGGTGGAACATTATGAAGCTTACAGAAATTGCCATTAAAAAACCCGTGTTTGCCTGGATGATCATGGGTGCTTTTCTTTTGTTCGGGGGAATTAGCTTCACTCGTTTGGGTATCAGCGAAAAACCAGATATTGATCTGCCTGTTGTGAGCGTCTCAGTCGATTGGCCAGGTGCTGCGCCAGAGGTGATTGAATTGGATGTGATTGATCAATTGGAGGGATCACTGTTGTCTGTCGAGGGAGTGAAGCGAATCACCTCTGAGGCGAGGCGAGGGCGAGCGGATGTTTCGATCGAATTTGATCTGGACAGGGACATTGATAATGCTGTTCAGGAAGTCCAGTCTCTTTTGGGGCGCGCTCAAAGGAAACTTCCCACAGACATTGAGCCCCCGGTTGTGAGGAAGTCTAATCCAGAAGATCG
>Ga0066639_10004160_pt1 | contig 12398 bp, 13 predicted proteins | sample CryGeyCG2114_010_2_FD_59504 | JGI IMG/M metagenome (GOLD analysis project Ga0066639, IMG submission 59504) | Groundwater microbial communities from aquifer - Crystal Geyser CG10_big_fil_rev_8/21/14_0.10 | ecosystem: Environmental > Aquatic > Deep subsurface > Groundwater | place: USA: Utah...
ATTATACAAAAAATTAATTGTCTTAAGAAGTCACGGAATAGATCCAAGTAAAAAAACAGAAGATGAACCTTGGGGAACACCAATGGTTTCTCTTGGCTACAATTATCGAATTACGGATATACAATGCGCCCTTGGATTGTCACAACTAGACAAAGTAGATGGATTCATAATGGCTTCAAGAAAACTGGCTGAAAGATATGACCGTGCTTTTGCAGACAATAAGGATATAAGGACAATAAAAGAAAAAGAAGGGCAGTTTAATTCGTACCATCTTTATCCAATATTAGTCGGTAATTCAAAAGTTAGATTGGATTTATACAATTATTTAAGAAAAAATAATATCTTTGCGCAGATACATTACAAGCCAGTCTACTTACAGCCTTATTATCAGTCTCTTGGTTATGAAAAAGGGCTTTGCCCAAAGGCCGAGGAGTTTTATAATCAAGTGTTGAGTCTACCGATATACCCGCAGTTGACGGAAGAGGATCAGGATTTTGTGGTAAGAAAGATAAACGAGTTTTTTGAGGAGTAATTACCTTAAAATCTCATTCAAATTAAACAATATTTCTAATAGTTTTTTTCCTTTTTCAGTAATTTCGTAATCAACGTTCATATGACCAATATTGTGTTTTTTGATGAATCTTTTATCAAGAGGTTCTCTTAAGGCTCTTTGGAGCGTAGTATGTGAAACCCCGGTCATTCTAAACATTTGATTATATTTACCTTTGTTCTTATTCAAAAATAAAAGGATTTGAAATATACAGAAAATTTCTTTTGTATCAAATATCATAAAATATCTCCAAAACATTTATAAATAAATATTACATCGGAATATCGTTGTTATATAAAATGGGTATGAAATTGAAAGATTTTTTCTAGGAACACCTTTCTTATAGTTCTAAGGACAGAGTTTTGAGAGAAGCAATGATTTTTGTTAGAGATAACGAAATAAAAGGAGATTATTTAGAGTTTGGAGTTCATGATGGAGGGAGCTTCTCCTCTGCTATTTTCTTTGCAAAAAAATATGGGCTGAACGATATGGTCTTTTTAGCATTTAATAGTTTTGAAGGTCTACCAAATAACAAAGAAGGCATGAAACTATTGAAGGGAGGTGGCTATGCGTGTGATTTGGAACAATTCAAGACCAATATAAGAAAAAGAGGTGCAGACTTAACTAATAAAGTAAGAGCTTATAAGGGCTGGTTTAAAGATTTAGAAAAGTGGAGAGAAAAAATTGGAAATAGAAAAGCATCTATAATTTATATTGATGGGGATTTATATCAATCAGCAGTAGAAGTTTTAAAATTTATTAATGGTTATTTACAGGAAGGCACATTACTAATATTTGACGACTGGAATCTTTTCAAAGGTAATCCCAATCAGGGAGAACAAAGAGCACTTAAGGAATGGTTAAAAACAAATCCTAAAATAAGACTAAGTGAATTTCTAAGATTTGGTTATCACGGAAATTCATTTATAATCAGCAAGGCCCCTGCTTAAGCACCCATTCACCATCCCCATCTCTCTTAAAAATATCCGTATTCACAAAAGTGTCTCTTATCCTGTCAAATTCATTCTCGCTAATCCCAATAAAATCACAAAACTCTTTTTTATATTCCAATTTGCCGTCCCTCTCTTTCACTATCTTCAGCCCCTCATCTCTTTCCAATAAGCCGCTTCTTATGAAGATATTAACCTGATCTGTTGCTCGGCCGTATCCATATTTAATCCACTTCAAATGCTCTCTAATGCCTTCAAATTTCATGTCACAATTTTCCCAGTCAAGCCATGAGCCTGCCCATGCTCTTGGTAATGGCTTCCATCCGAACTCCTTGGCTTTCTCCATATTTTTTTGGGAATCCCACTTAAAATAATATCCATAAAATAATCCGGTGACTCCAACTTTTTGTATATCCTCATCAGATGGATAAACTAAAGATTTCAGGTCAGACATGCTTATTTCATCATCAACCATATCCTCTTCTCTGAAGCCTCTCATTCCTCCGAATTCCTGCCTCCATCTTTTATCCAATACCTTTCTTTCCCTGTCTGCTGCAGGTCCGCCATATTCCATCTGCGAATTCTCGCCCCAAATTATCAAAGGGACATTGAAAGCAACGGCAATTTTTGCAGGTATTGTGAATATTCCAACATGATTCACCCAATAAGGGTCTCCGACAATTTCAAAGCCCTTCTTAACAAGCCTTTTCACAATATTTGGATTCAAGGTGAAGTGTATATGGTCAACTCCGATCTTTCTTAAAATCTCTAAGTTATGCTCGCTCACACTGGTTTTGTCAAATTGGTCAAATGTTACCGCAAGAGGGTTCATCTTATGGATTACTTTCATGCAGTACGTCTGCCACATGCTATCTTTGCCTCCGCTGACTGGAACAATGCAGTCATAATTTTTTCCGTCTTTCGACCTGTATTTTTCTATTATCTCTTCGAATTCTTTTGCTCTCCTTTTCCAGTCAATGCCTTCTTCAGCCTCGTTTTTCTTTTCAGCAGTCCTGCACGCATCACATATCCCATGTTCATCAAAATAAATGTCTGGTTTTGTATCAGGAAAAAGGCATCTCTTACAGTACTTCATATTTTTATCATAAGAGGCGCATATTTAAACCTTTTTTCGACATGTAGTCTTTAGAGCTTATCATACTTTCACCAACAAAATAAAATATGCTCGCCGCACACACAGCATCTGCTCCAATTTTTATAGCGGAAACAAAATCTTCGACCTTTCCGCATCCTCCGCAGGCAATCACAGGTATTCCTACTGAAGATGAGACCATCCTTATCAGCTCCAGGTCATACCCTTCCATTGTTCCATCTTTGTCTATGGAGTTGAGCAGGATTTCTCCTGCGCCAAGGCTTTCAGCGATTTTTGCAAGCTCAATAGGATTGTATTCGCTCTCCTCATTCCCGGAAGAGATAAAACATCTGTATCCATTATCTGTTTTCTTAGCATCTATAGAGGCAACGACCGCCTGCGAGCCGTATTTTTTTACTATTTCCATTATCAAATCTGGATTCTTAACCAATGCTGTATTGAGTGAGATTTTATCAGCCCCAATTTGAAAAAGTTTGTCCACATGCTGCATGTTTTTTATTCCCCCGCCTATTGTCAAAGGCATAAAGCATTCTCTGGCAATGCCTTCTATAACTGCAAAATTAGGCTCCTTATTCTTTCTGGAAGCCATGATGTCAAGGAAGATCATTTCGTCAGCCTTTCTTTCGTTGAAAACTCTGGCAACAGTTGTAGGATCCCCAACCATCCTTAAATCCTTAAATTTAACACTTTTCACAATAGTCTTGTCATTAAAAAGCAGGCATGGAATTATTCTGTATTTAAGCATTGTATGAAATAAAATTTTTAATTATCTTCAGCCCTTCAGTCTGGCTCTTTTCAGGATGGAACTGCGTGCCGAATATGTTGCCCTTTTGAAAAACAGAAATGAAATCGTAGCCGTAATTTGTGAATGCCTTTTTCATTTTCTCATCGCTGACTGCATGATAGCTATGGACAAAATAAAAGTTCGTCCCTTCATTTATCTCTTTGAGTATTTCAATATCTCTAATTTCATCTCCCAATATATCATTCCATCCGATATGTGGAATCTTTATCCTTTTTCCAGGATTAAGGTCAAACTTTTTCACAACTCCCCTGACTAAGCCGATCCCATTGTTTATCCCGCCTTCCTCCCCTGTGCTGAAAAGAAGCTGCATGCCAAGACATATCCCGAGTATCGGCTTCTTCTTTTCCAGAACTTCCTTTCTTATGCATTCAACAAGGCCAAGATTATGGAGGTTCTTCATGGTCTCCCCAAAGGCCCCAACTCCTGGAAGGATCAAATGGGACGCAGATTCTATGTCCTCTTTTTTATCAGAAACAATGAATTCAGCACCCAGTTTAACAAGGGCTTTTTCTACAGAGCGGAGATTGCTTGTTCCGCAGTTTATCACAGTTATCATGTTTGTAAAATCTGCATCCCATATATAAATTTATTCGCATTCCTTAATTTTAATAGATTATAAAAAAACTTATAAAGAGGGAGATGATTGTAAAAACATGTCAAAGATATTAGTTACAGCAAAGCAGGCAGGATCAGTGAATGCCTTGGTAGAACCTGTAAAAGAGCTAATGAAAAGAGGGCACGATGTTGTTGTGTATGCAACAGGGAACGAGGCAGAGGCGAAAGGGTTTGGATTGTTCAATGCGGGAATAAACAAATCCCCAGATTATAACTCTGTTTTGGATGGTGTGGACCTTCTTATTTCCGGTCTATCGGGCACAGATACTCCAGATTCACAATTCATCAGAACAGCAAACAGAATGAAAATCCCTTCAATAGGAGTCAATGATCAAAACACAAATTATGCAAAGCGCTTCAGTTCTTTAGAAGATTTGCCCTCGGCTATTAGCTTGATGGACGGCAGCTGCCTCTCAACAATGCTAAGCCAGCTTGAAACTGAATTAGGTGCGGAAGCTTCAAAGAGGGCAGTCGTTATCGGCTGGACAGCCCTTGACAGGTATGCAGCAATAAGGAATGGCTTCTCAAGCTCGGATAGAGAAAGGTTAATAAAAAAATTGGGAGAATATTCAGGGTCAAAGGAAGGGATATTTTTTCATGCAACTCAGAATGTAAAAGTCAATGGAGACTCAAATTTTTTTGATTATGAATTAAAAGTCACAGAAAAAGTTTTTCAGATGGCCTCCGATTTAGGCAAGGCTTTGACAGTTAAACCCCATCCCAGAGAAGAAGCAGGTATAACTAAAAATTTTGCTGAAAGATTCGGCCATGCCTTTTTGCCGCCCGAGGCTTGCTCAACGCTGGACTTGATACTTTTGTCAGATTCAGTCACTGCGGGCAGAAGCACTTGTCTTACTGAAGCATGCCTGTTAGACAAAAATACAGGAGGGATTTTGCCGGAAATAAGGGACGAGGAGTTAATAGGGTACCCTCCGGTCCAGATAAATGCAATACCTTACACGCAGAGATGGAGCGAAATATCAGATATTTTAGAAAAAATAACTTCGGCAAATAAACAAATTAATGCGAAACTAGCAGAGAATAGAAAAAGATTTTCGGTAGATGGAAAGGCTTCAGAAAGGCTGGCCAGCCTGGCAGAGAAAATAATTTCTTAGTCCCCTTTCTTCAGAAGAAACATATGGTCGACATTTCCGCTGCTTTTATATTTCAGTTTCTTTTCCCTTATAATTTTAAGGTCAGGATGCCGCTCTAAAAATATTTTCATAAAATTATTTTTCCACAGCCTGTTTTTATGCCCTCTGTATTCTATCTCCTCGCATTTTTCGGAAAAATATTCGTATCCCCATATGTATTTTTTGCTAAGCTTGTATATCTCGTCAACTGCCTTCCCAACATTTTCGGGATGGATATGTATCAGGACGCCGCTTGTGAAGACCAGGTCAAAATATCCGTCCTTGAATGGAATATCAAGCGCGGAGGCCTCTATCAGGTTTGCTTCAGGCAGGTTTTTCTTGGCAGTCTTAAGGCCTGCTTTTGATAAGTCAATTCCAGACAGATTTCCAAAGCCAAGAGTTTTAAGATTAAGGAGCTGCATGCCTGTATTGCACCCTACCTCGAGTATTTTCATGCTTTTATCAAAATTAGAAATAAATTCCCTGTTAAGTTCAGTTCTGGAAATTCCAAAGTAATCAATATATAATTTGTCCAGGCCTTCCTGATCTAAATTATTTCTTTCACTGTATTCATTGCCAAAATCCTTGCTCCAAAACTCGGATTGCTCATTTTCGTGCATATTCTTCTTTGATTATTTAGGTATTTAAGGTTACCTTTTTCTATAAATCTTCAACATTAAAACAATTTTAGCATAATAACCTATTTATACCCTTCAACATTGCTAAAAATATGGGAAAAACAGCGATAATAATACAGGCAAGAATGGGCTCATCAAGATTGCCTAACAAGGTGATGATTAACTTAGCAGGAAAGCCGATAATTCAGCATGTTATTGAAAGATGCAGAAAATCCAAGGCAGATGAAGTAATTGTGGCAACATCCACAAATTCTGAAAACGACGAAATAGAAGATTTTTGCAAAAAAATAGGTTGTCCTTGCTTCAGAGGTTCAGAAGAAGATGTTTTAGATAGATATTTTCAGGCGGCAGAAGAAAATAAAGCAGATATCGTAATAAGGATAACTTCAGATTGTCCTTTGATAGATTATGCACTAATTGACTTATTGATAGATGAATTTAGCTCAAAGAGCTATGATTATATTTCTAATGTCCTCGCGAGAACATTTCCAAGAGGCCTTGATGCAGAAATATTCAGCTTCGCAGCATTGAAGAAAGCGCATGAATTGGCAGAAAAAAAGACAGACAGAGAGCACGTGACATCATTCATCTATGCAAATCCAAATATTTTCAAAATAAAAGGAATAGAAGCTTCAGGATTCCTAAGGAGGCCAGATATAAGAGTTACAATAGATACTAAAGAGGATTTGGAAGTTTTGAAATCAATATTTGAGAATTTAAAAGATGCTGCGCATTTACCTATTTCAGATATTCTAAAATATTTAGACGCAAACCCAAAAATCAGAGATTTAAACAGGCAAAGTGAATTCAGCCAGATAATAAAAAACAAAGAGGAGGGCGTCAGGCAGGAAATAAATGCGGGAAAAATGCCTCTGGAAATAAAGATTGGAAATAAAAAGATCGGAAGAAATAATCCCACATTTATAATAGCGGAGCTTTCATGTAATCATTTGCAGGATTATGATTTGGCTGTAAAAACAATCAAGGCTATGAAAGAATCTGGAGCTGATGCAGTAAAATTGCAGGCATATACACCAGATACAATAACTCTGGATAGCGATAATGAAGATTTCCAGATTAAGCAGGGAACAATTTGGGATGGCCAGACTCTTCATGATTTATATAAAAAAGCATATACACCTTGGGAGTGGATTCCAAAATTAAAAAATCTGTCAGAAGAGCTTGGATTGGTCTGCTTTTCATCATCATTCGATAAGACTGCAGTTGATTTTCTTGAAGAGCTTGACTTTCCGGCGCATAAAATTTCATCATTCGAAATAACAGACATACCTCTAATAAAATATGCAGCGTCAAAGGGAAAACCAATTATTATTTCTACTGGAATAGCTGAACTATCTGATATAGAAAAAGCAATTGAAGCCTGTAAATCTGTTAACAACAATCAAATAATCCTGTTAAAATGCACTTCAGCTTATCCAGCCCCATATGAAGAATCAAATATTAAGACAATTCCCGATTTAGAAGAAAGGTTTGAAGTTATTGCAGGTTTATCTGACCATACTCTTGGAATATCTGTTCCAGTGGCTGCAGTGGCTCTGGGCGCCAAAATCGTTGAAAAACATTTTATTTTGGATAGGAATCTTAAAAGCAGGAATGGTGAGCTGTCCCCCGATGCTGCTTTTTCCCTTGAACCTGAAGAATTTAAGCTTCTTGTAGAATCTATCCGCAACACGGAAAGGGCACTGGGAGTAGTAAACTATAATCTGACAGAAAAAGCGAAAAGAGGCAGGGAGTTTGCCAAATCTCTTTACATCGCAAAAGATACTAAAAAGGGCGAAGTTTTTACAGAAGACAATGTTCGGTCTGTAAGGCCAGGATTCGGGCTTCATCCAGAGAATCTGGACAAAATATTAGGAAAAAGAGCAAAAACAGATATAAAAAAAGGTACAAGGATGGCGTTCAGTTTAATTGATGAGGAATACAAAACCTAAGTTACTATGGAAAAATTTAAAGGTATATTAAAAAAAGAAATAGAAAGGATAGATTCTTTAAAGATTTCCAAAAGGCACGAGAAAGTGATTAAGTCATTTACGCAAGGCAGCAGTCCGAGGGCAATTATCGATGGAAAAGAATATGTTCTTTTCAATTCAAATGATTATTTAGGGTTTAGATTTCATAAGAGTCTTAAATCTGCGGAGGCGGAAAAAGCAGCGATTTATGGTGTCGGATCAGGGGGAGTAAGGTTTATTTCAGGCACACTTGCCGTGCATAAGGACTTGGAAAGGGCTATCGCAAAATTTCACGGGAGGGAAGATGCGTTAATTTTATCTTCTGCTTTTTCTGCAAACCTCGGGATAATACATGCACTTATCAAAGGGCAAAGCATAGACTCATTGGTCTCCGGAAATGTTCTTGTGATTTCAGATGAGTTGAACCATCGCAGTATAATAGACGGAATTAGGGTTGCCAATCTTGCCAAGGAGCAGAGAAAAATTTTCAAACATTTAGACCATGAGGACTTGGGAAAACTTCTTGAGGATAATAAAGGCAGATTTTCAAGGGCTCTAATTATAACAGATGGCATCTTCAGCATGCTTGGAGAGGCCCAGAATATAAGCAAGATAAATGAAAAAATCAGGGAGTACAGGCCCTTTTACCCCGAGGGGATTATTTTAGTCATGGACGATGCCCACGGAGTAGGATGTTTCGGTGAAACTGGAAGAGGCTGCGAAGAAGTTTCTGGAGAGAATGTCGATTTGCTTATAGGGACATTTGGCAAGGCCTTTGGAGTTGAAGGAGGATATGCAGTGGGTGAAAAAATACTGATAGATTATTTAAGGGAGTCTGTTGCAACCTACATTTATTCAAATCCTCCCTCTCCAGGTTCATCAGCTGCAGCAATAGAATCCATAAAAATATTAAACAGTCCTGAAGGCAGGAATTTGTTAGAAGCTCTGCGTGAAAATATTAAATTATTCAAGGCCAAAATGAATCAGGCAGGTTTTAAATTTGCGGCAGATTCAAATCACCCAATCCAGCCAATTTTAATAGGCAGCGCTGAAAAAGCAAAGCTTCTTGTGGAAAAAATGTATGATGGTGGAATAGCTGTAACAAGCATAAACTATCCTGTTGTTCCGAAAGGGTTTGATGAAATCAGAGTGCAGATTTGTGCCTTGCATTCTAAGGAAGATATTTTGAATTTTGTTAGCAAATGCACCTTGTACGCTGCAGAACTTAGCATACTAAATCATCCAGAGGCCGCTTATGGCTGAAATAAGATTGAGGAAAGCAACTATTGAAGATTCTTCTGATCTGTTCAGCTGGAGAAATGATCCGGTTACAAGGGCGATGTCGAGGGATACAGGCCCAATTTCAAGAGAAAGCCATGAAGTATGGTACAAAAGGGCACTTGCAGACCCCAAAAAAAGCATTCTAATAGGAGAAAATGAAGAAGACCAAATAGGAATGGTGAGGTTTGACTATCAAGACAGCCCACGGACAGCAGAGATAAACATAAATTTAAATCCGGCAATGAGGGGAAGGGGCTATGGGCAGACACTATTAAATGAATCCTGCGAATACGCCTTTTCCCATTTAGGGATAGAGCGCATATACGCAGAAATAAAACCCTCAAACTTGCCCTCGATAAAGATTTTTGAAAGAAGAGGATTCAAATATCTGCCTTCTGACAAAGGAAGTATGCTTAGACTTGAATTGGTCAAAGAAAATTAGGAATGCTTATTGCGCTCAATAAGAGCGTTCAATCTTTTTCTGAATTCTTCAGAAAGAGGAGCGTATAAATCATGCCTTTCCAGAAGCCTTTCCAGAAGCAGATGGTTGTCTCCTTTCTTAACACCCCTGAATGTTTGAATAAATTTCTGCAGCCTCTCTGTTTCTTTTTTCATACTCCCGGAGTCTGGTTTAAGCTTGGATTCAACTTCGGCAAAATTTATATTATAGCTGTCATCAAAAACGATTTCTGCAATCTTTCTTATTCTCGGAACATGATAGTCATTGGAAATTATTAAAATGTTCTTCCACTTATTCGGATCAATCAGCCCTATTTTTGAGAATAATAACTGACCGACGGTCTCAAATGAAATGTCTTCCTCAAAAACATTTTCTTCAGGAATGCCTTCAAGAACAGCATGGTTTTTCATCTGCCTTGCCAGTGAAACTCCGTAGCATTCTCCTAAATCCCCGTGGCCTCCAGACATTATCAGGTTTTTAATTTTTCCTTCATAAAAAAGCCTTTCCCCAAGTTCAGTTCTCTTTCTTGTTTGCTCACTTAAACTTTTGTCCGAATTTAGTTCATGTGCCAAAACCAAACCAACGTCATAAGTCATCATTATTTGGATAGGATTCCATTTATAAAACTAACTGCACGCTTGGTTGATTTCCCATCAAGTTTGTACAATTCGCTTTCAAGAATTTTTCTTATCTTTTCGCCATCCTGTTTTTCGTTTATAGACCTCTTAATCGCCTCGCCTAATTCCTTTTCATTATAAGCAAATTTTACATTTTTCATCCTAGAAAATACATTCCACTTCTCCATACCCCTGAATTCGTAAGAGATAACCGGTTTGCCGAATAACATTGCCTCAATCCCCATTGTTGTGTAATGTATTATTACAGCATCAGCAGAAGAGAGAAGCTCATCCTTGTCAGCGTCAATAAAAAAAGAGTAATTAGTAAATTTCTCTTCTTTAGCGACGTAATCTATCAAACCATTCAAGTCCCAGTTTTTCCTGCCTTTTATAACAAGTCCATAATCAGGAAAGTCCTTTTTCATCACCCTGAAAAGGGATTTCAATATCTCTTTCTGGCATTTCTTAGTTAAATGATGTCCTGCTATCAGCTCTTCGTTATTCACAGCATCAACAACATAAAGTATTTTTTTATTCCTATTAGTATTCTTATCCCTAAAACAAAAAGAATCATATTGGGGCGCCCCTACAATTATTATTTCATCAGGATTAAATCCAAATTTAATATATTTTTCTTTGCTTTTTTCTCCAAAGGCCAGCACATAATCTCCTATTGATTTTGCCTCCCCGCTTATAAGCCCATGCTGAAGGATTATGCTTGGAATTCCGTATATATTGCACACGTTTATAACCAATTTCTGAAAAAAATCAGCGCCGTCATCTAAGATGAATAAGTCTATTTTGCGTTTCATTGCAAGACATTCTAACTCGTCAATTATATTCATTGCGAGATTGAATTTTTCATTTAACATTTTCCAAATAATATTTTTGATAATTTTGTTTTCTAAATCGCTGAAATTAACTGCAAAATTTCTTTCAATATCTTCAATATCTTTATTTGTCCTCTTTCCTGAAAATCCGGATAATTGGTAGAATGGAATATATTTTTTTCCGCTAAACCAGCTTTTTTGCAGGTTCATATGGCTTCTTACCAAAAGATTATTTTTATTTTTTATAAGCTCCGAAACAAGAGGTTCAAATAGAGTTCTTGAACCAGAAAAAAATATCTTTTTTTTATTTGAAAAATTAACGATATTTTTAGCGGCAATTTTCTGAACTGCTCCCGCAAGATAATTTATATTTTTTTCATTTTTCTCATCTTTCTCAAGTTTTATAACTCTGATTTTATCTTCAGAGAGAAATTTTAAAATATCAAAGGCGCCGCCGATTTTATCACTCTCAAAAACGGCGATTTCTTCAGGCGATTCAACTCTTAAAATTTCTTCGATAACAATGCGGTTTCTTTCAAAATAGGCTAAAAACCTGAAAATATCTGCGTATAATAAATGTGCAAGATTAATTTTCTTATAGTAAAACTTAACTTTATCAATAATAATTTCAGTTTTTTTCAGGCAGGAGTTATAGACATTATCAAATATCCTATCAGCCTCATAATCCTCATCAGTCTTAAATATTACGCCTTTTCTACTTAATAATTCTTCAGCTTCAAAAACAAGTGCTGTGGGGAAGAAATTTCTAAACTTATCGGCATTATTAATATAATATTCGGCTTGTTCTCTGTTCTCAATAAGAATTATTTTATTTTTCATTTTGGCAGATTATCAGGGAATTAGAGCAGATGCTCTTTGGAAGCCTGACAGCATCAACACCCAGCTCCTTTATTATACCAAAGCCATTATCCGTAATAATTTTTTTCAGCTCTTCCTGTGAAAAGATGTTGTGCTCTCCGGCATCTTTTTTAGGCGCAGGATTGATTATTCTGATTCTCCTCAATATAGAATCTTTATTTACGCTTGCAATTATCATCCTTCCATTTTTTTTAAGAACTCTGCTAATCTCCCGCATAGCCATGCCATAATCTTGAATATATTGTATAACTCCTGCAAAGACCACACAATCAAAGGAATCATCTTCATAAGGCAGTTTTAAAGAGCTAGATTCTTTGAAAATTCCGGCATATCTGTCTGATTTCCTTATATCTACCCCATGTATTATTTTGTCTTCATGCCTGGAATAATTAAAGCTTCCTCCGCCGCATCCATCATCAAGGACAACTTTTCCGGAAACATGCCTTGTTATTTCATTGTTAAGATTTTTAACAGTAACTTTCTCAATAAACTTTCCAACTTTGCTTTTTAGATTCATTTTCTACACCAGGCATAAAGCCATCCCCCACCTATTCCT
>Ga0066639_10004161_pt1 | contig 12398 bp, 23 predicted proteins | sample CryGeyCG2114_010_2_FD_59504 | JGI IMG/M metagenome (GOLD analysis project Ga0066639, IMG submission 59504) | Groundwater microbial communities from aquifer - Crystal Geyser CG10_big_fil_rev_8/21/14_0.10 | ecosystem: Environmental > Aquatic > Deep subsurface > Groundwater | place: USA: Utah...
ACGGATAGAACGGAGGTTTCCTAAACCTTAAATGGAAGTTCGATTCTTCCTGAGGGCACAAACTCTCAAGCGGTTTCTCCCGCCGTCCTCAACATCCAGCTATCGACACTAAACCCAAATCTCCCAAACTAGCAAATCTCTCAATGGTTCCCTCGTCTACTCTTGAATCCCAACAACTTAAACCTCACCGTCTCGATTAATTGTATCTTCGAAGAGTATCTTTACCGCCAGCTAAACTAATGTTCCGGATCACACTCCTTTCCAACCCAACCATTTCATTAACAGTTGCAAGCCAATCAACCAAAGTGTAGCATCCAAAATAAACACCTCATTATCAATCAATAAACCATAAACCCATGTCGCGAACTCCCCTAGAACTAGCTCCAATAGATATAGAGCAAAGAAAAATCTTCACTCCCCGCGGTTTCCTCGTCAAGACACTTAGCCAAATTCCCGATCTGAACTATTCAGATTTTCCCCTCACCAAGGATGCTTACCTAAACCTTTGTAACCAAATTTCCCCTCAAAACGACGGGTTCCCCACTCAACGCCTGGCTAACCTCATTTTGACAGTAGCCAATTCGCTCAATGAATTCCCTGATATTCCCGAAAACATACCCCCACAACAACTAGAACCACTTATGGAAGCAGCTCACGCCATTAGCCCTCATTGGAACCAACTAGACTGGCAAGATCTATCTACAGTCGCCAGACACTGCGAAAACTGCCAGATAGCTATTGCCCAGTCACTCTCTTTTGACTTGGTACAAATTGCCGAAGTCTGCGAATATCTAGGCACATTAGGCACCTAACCTACTCTGCCTCTCGACCCCTTTTCTGGTCATTTCCTTGATAAGATATACTATACCCACGTCGGAGTGTAGCGCAGTTAGCTGTGTCCATCCGTAGCTTCAGCGAAGGAGGATCGCGCGCGTCGTTCGGCCTGCCCGCCGAAGCATTCTTAACAATCAAATCTTTCGGGGTGTAGTGTACCGGTAACATGCGCCGTTCGGGACGGCGAGACACTGGGTTCAATTCCCAGCACCCCGACATAGCTAAGCTAAGTCGTGGTTCGCTAAACGTACCAACCAAACATATACAGCATTGGCAGGGACGACCACCTGCCTACCTATAACGGGTTCAACGGCTTGCACCGTAAACGACTCGCCTGAAAGTAGAAGTAGCCGACCCTGTTTCAAGCAAAAGTCATGCTGGGAACCCATCCCTTTTCGACACCACCACGCATCAAACATAACTCTCAACAACTTCACCTCTTACCATTCAACCTAAACACATTAGCCTTCTCTCTCACGTGCGGACGATAAAGGTTCACTGTCTGCTACTTTCCATCGCCCCGAACAACCAACACACTGAGGCCTCTCGTTCAAATATTCCAAAGTTTCTCCAACCCCCCCTCTACCATTCACTATTAATCTCTTTCCTTCCAACCCTTCTTGACAAACACCAGTACACTTAACCATAACAATTGATCTTTCTTTCCCCATATACACCTCCACTAACTACCCCATAATAAGCGCCCCTTATCATATCCCTTAGCATTGTAAAATCAATTCCAGATTTTTATGTTTCTAGCGCGTATAATAAGAAAAATTACCCCCATGCCCGCCAGCTTCTCCTTCCTTTTTCTCCCCCCCAATTCCTTCCCCCAATCATCCCCCTCCCCACACCAATTCCTGTATGCCACCACCCTCCGCATTGCTTCTCGGCCGCGAACTTTTGTGTAACCTGGTCACCAGAGAAACAAACCCACTCACGTTAACAACTATGTTACTCTCCCATTGCTCTACTTCGATCCACTTATTGATGATACATCGATGCATCATCAATTATTCTATCAATCTATATCAGTCTCCAAACCAACTCTGGTACCAGAATCCCTCAAAGCCTCCTTATTAGCACCGCCCCAACCTTAACCAACTTCACACTTGGATCAATCTCATCTCACTCTCACCATCTGGTAGACATCTATTCCTATCCCGATCTTCTCATCTCGTCTCAATCGTCTCATTTTCCCGCCTGGAGATCATCTCAGTCTTCTCATCTCTTCTCATCTCTTCTCACATCGTCTCATTTACTCTGAAAATTACCCTACTTCTACCCGATCGTCTCACTTCCCCGACCTTGTACCACATCGCCTACACACCCTTGCAGGGACTGTCCTTTAAAAGGAACTCAAACTACATCAGCCATAGAACCAATCACACCTCCTCAATTCGCAATTTTCATTACTTCTATTGTCTTTCCCCTACTACCTATCCCCTATCACCTATCCCCTCTCCTCCCCAGCCCATTCTCAACTTTGCAAGCCTAGAGACGAAGAAAAAGGCCCATCCCCGCTACAATCCCTACCCCCAAACTGCCCTACCAACCTTTAATACTCACAATCGAGTCAGTTGCCTCCTGTTGACGGGCATTTTCTCTATCAATTTGCTGAAGTATCAACACCTGACCTCCTTCTGGCAATTGAGCCCTAAACTCCCGCTCTTCACTGGACGAAGAAAACATATATTGCCCCATCACTCCACCATTATCATCTACCACCAAAATAATCGCCTCATATTGACCCTTAACACCAGCTTCAGTGACCACCATTTCCAGCTCGGTGACCGGTCCAGATATATTAACTATCGTTAACGGACTGAACAAAGGATAATTACAGTTCTCGACAATGGAAACAGTCACACCGTATCCTTCTTTATCATAGTAACAACCACCAACATCTTCCACAGACAAAGTGGCTGGTAGACTTACAGCCGAAAAACTCAGAAAATTGTTTGATTCTCGATATGGTTGAGATAAAGCCATCAAATCTGGATTGAGTAAAACTTGAGCAATCCCATACAAACCAATAGTCTCCACCACTTCTTTTCCAGATTGTCCCAACTGCTCACCAAATTGACGCTCATAAAATTCCGCCACTTGCTGGCGACCAATAGCCAATTCCGCCACTCCCGCATCCGCAGCCTGAATATTGTCATAAAACTCCTGGTTAAGTGCCTGTTCCAACCATATCACGGTCTCAAATGGGGCCAACTCGAGATTCCCCGGCAACTCCGCAGGTTTACCCACTGTCTCCACCAAAGATTCCGCCCCCAACCACCACAAAACCGCCATATAATTATTGTCATAACCAATCTCAGGCAAGTAGTTTCTTTTTTCAGACAAATAATAACTAGATAATTCATTGAGAACGTAACCAGATCTCATCTTGACAGTCTCCTCACTGACAACTCCGTCTTTGCGCAGTTCCACAAAAGTCGCTCCACCTTCAATGTCTATCGGTAAAATGACTGTCGCATCTGGTGTTGGCCACGGTTGCCAGTCGTGAAATATTTCGTGATTGGCAACTTCCAACCAATGATCCAGACTTTCTCCTGGTACCACATCAAGCCAAGTATAAGGGGCACCCTTTCCCTTAAACAATCCACTCACTAGTTCAGGTTCTAATTCTTGACACGTGTCTGCCACATAAGAATCATTCCAATTAGCCAAATTGAGAATAATTGGAATCGCCCTGTCTTGTTGTCCATCTGCACTCATTAGCACCGACTCTTCTGGAGGCGTCGCTCCGACCGCCAACATATCGGCAGTCAAACTAGCTACAGCTTCTACCAATGGCCCAACATAAGGCCGTGCATCAAAATTGTTTCTTTGAAAATTTATGTCTTGTGAAAATACCACATACTTGACACCACCCACCTCGACCGAAGCTTCTGGAAACAGTCGCAACCCATAAACTTTAACATCCGAACCCATGCCGTCGTGGCACTCACGTAAAGTTTGGATAGTCCAGGTGTTATCCGGCAAGTGTTCCTGATCAAAAATCTCAATCACTGGACTAGCAGGCTCATAAACATCTAAGTTATCTCTACTCCTGGTTTGCCCTTCTCCAGTACAACCCGCCAACACACTCATCAAATAGATGGCGCATAAAAAATACCAAAATGTCTTTAGCTCAGATAATCTCTCTGTAGAAAGTTTTTCATGTTCCCTTTGCATAATCAGTTGTAAGCATTAACCAACACCAATATTTATCCTAAATGAATATATTATAGGCTATCAGTCAATTTCTTTCCTTATTTCACTAAAAAAATCCGCACACTTTAACCTGAAACACAGTCGAATAATAGTTATTTGCCATCAGGAACTTTATCACATGATGACAGCCTTGAGTCATGATGTTTGAAACTTACATCTTCTCCTCCTCAGCCCATTCTCAGTCACCACTGTCATACTCACACCAGTTTAATCAGTTTCTTTGTACACACAAAAGATATGACTGGACCGTTGCCAAGGCTTGCCTACCGGAAGGTAGGCTCGCCATCAGCTACTCCGCCACACAGATCGTAACCCCTCACTTCTTCCATACCCCCACAAAATTCTCATTTCATTCTCCCTACTGCCTTCTGCCTATCACCTATATATTCTCACTCTATTAACCTTTATTCTCCAGAAACATAATCAGGACAAAATCTCTTTATCAATTTCCAATCAGCGTCTATTAAGCCTAAACCAGTGGGGTCGTGATGCCTTATATTCATAATTGCATCAGGATCAGTTGCGTGACCAGCTACTCCTAATGCGTGCAATAACTCATGTTCAATCGTCTCCATATCTATATTTATCTCTGGAGAAATACTTATTCTCCTAGTACATTCTGGACCATCACCATTATTTATGCAGAAAACAGTTGTTTTGGCTAACACATTAACCCCCAGCTGCCCTTGAGAACCAGCAACTCGCATTACTAACATATCGGCTGAACAAACAACACCATCTCCAGTCATTGCTATAGGCAACCCCACATCCTTCAAATTATCGACGGCATCTCTCACTTTATCTAAATACCTCCCTGGAACACCCCCTGCACACACCTTCAACACCTTACCTGGAGGAAAACAATACTTACCCTCCCCTCCTTGCGCCTCAACATTTGCAGACCCATAAGAATATATCAATGCCACCGCAAACATTGTTGAAGCTGCTCTAACAAGTCGAGGTTTATGGCGTGATCTATCTGGATTACTACCTATGATTTCACTCATATCAATAAACATACCGCTAAATAACTTATCCGATAGTATATCATCTCAAGTCAACCTAACTTTAACAAAGGCACCCTTGCATCACCCACCCTGTCCTACCTATCTCATTTACCTCGCTCATCACATATCTCAGTTCTTCCCTGTCTCTGTCTCAACTCATTTTCTCAAATCAAACACCCCTGTTACCTTGCGATATTCAACCTGTATCCCCTCTTCTTTAAACGTGTAACCTTCTTTCAGCCTCCTCTCAGCCTCATCCTTCAACATCATAGACAATGACGTTAGATCTGCCACCATAAATCTCCTCCTCTCACTATCAACTTACATGGAGGCATATGGAACAAATCACCAGAAACTTACTTCAACAACTTCTCGAACCCTCTCCTGGGGCCCACATCACCATCTACATGCCCACCTACAAGCATAGCCCAGACAGTTTGCAAAACCCCATTCGTTTCAACAACCTCACCAAGCAGGCCAAACAAGAACTCTTAGAATCAAACCAGGTCAACCACCAGATCAAGGAGTCTTTGGCTAAAGCAGCCGAAATGGTCGACGACGCTGACTACTGGATGCACCAAAAGTCCGGCCTAGCTATCTTTATCTCCCAATCATATCGTCTCTTCCTCCGCCTCCCTCTCAAATTCCCCGAGACAGTCATCGTTAACCAACATTTCTACTTAAAGCCCCTCTTGCCTCTGCTCACCACCAACGGCAAGTACTATATCCTCACTCTCTCCGCCGGCGACATCAAACTCTACCAAGCCACCAGGGACAACATCGACAAGCTCTACCTTGGAGACACCCCCAAAAGCCTCAGCGCCTATCTCCATCAATCAGGCTACGACTCCCAAACTCCGGCCAAGTCTGGCACCAAACCCACCGACCGCATCACCGATGTCTCTGCCATCCCCGAAGCCCTCCTCACCCAATTCCTAAGCCAGATCCAAAAACACCTCCAAGAACTCTTGAGTACCAACACCGCACCTCTGGTCCTCGCTGGTGTCAAAGAGCTCACCACCGCCTTCAGAGGCATTTGCCACTATCCCCACATTACCCTAGCCAGCATCGAGGGTAGTCCCGACCACCTATCCAAACAAGATATCCACCAACAAGCCTGGAAGATCGTCCGGCCCCTTTTCAAACAAGCCGAGAAGGAAGCCTTGGGTGAATATCACCAGCTCAAGTCCACGGGCAAAACCGCCAACTCCCTCGAAGCCATTCTCCCCGCTGCCTTTGCTGGTCGCATCAAGACCCTCTTCGTCCTCCGCGACCACTCCATCTGGGGCATGTTTGACCCCGACTCGAGCACTCTTGCCCTTACCAAGACCAATCAACCCGGCACCGACGACCTCATGAACCTCGCCACCATCTACACTCTCTTAGGCGACGGTCGCGTCTATTCCCTCAAGCCCAAGGAAATGGTCAAAGGCACCCCCATCGCCGCCACCTACAGGTACTAACTCAAGCGTCTCCCCTTTCTCTACCCACGGCTCAATGGAACCGAGTTAATCAAACTATAAATTCCCACCACTTCCATCCACTCCCAAACATCAGGGTTTTGTTCCCTAAAGACAGCTACAGTAGCCTCATCCATCCCATTAAGCAAATACCCATATGCCCAATAGCCTCCAGGAGTACTCTTCCACATACTCAACTTACTTTTTGCACCCCAATCTAACCCGTCAGTGGTCGACCTTGTCGATTTACCACTCGCCAACTTTAACACAATATTTGTCCACATCCTGTCGAAATCACCTCACTCCACCCCCTATAAAGTCACACCTCCAAAACCCATCGAGCCACATCACTTCACCAACTTCCACCTCCCCGACATCGCTGGAGGATAAGCCCTCTCTTTATCTACCGCATCCAAATAATACATACTCCACCTGTCATAAAGCCTTCCATCGCTCACCAACACCATCCCGCCATACCGCACCATCAGCGTTCCATGCCCCACATCATCCAAGTAATACCTCACCTTCATACAACTTCGGAGATCATCATAAGCCACCCGATCATAATTGCGTAAATCCTCCGAGCTCTTCGGGCACTGCTCCTGCCACTTCTCATCACTGCACACATCCTTCAAATGCGCGTTCATCACATGGAACCCATACGCTTTGCTGTTGCACGACCAGTCAAGTGTCATCAAACCAAAGTATAACAGCATCGTACCTACCACCCCAGTCCCCACAGACATTACTACCTCTCCACCACTAAACTCTCCATTTACCTTTAACAGCTTCCTCATCAAATATCTCAAAGCCAATACCAATACTGTAAACACCATCATCAACCAAACTGCTTCACTTCCCCATACCACCCAGACTGGTGGCAACTCACCCGCCTTCTCCCACATTACAAAAGGTATCGCAAAGACCCATATCAAGTACTCACTTGTTATCGGTCCAAAAGGATATAGCCACACCATCAATACTCCACTTATCAATGGCAACAACCCTGCCGCTGGCCACCACCACCAACCTCTCCCCCAACCTGACAACTTTCTCCACCATCTAAATAACCTCATCACCACCAGCTCTATCACCCCCACTCCCACCGCTACTAACCACGGAGAGTCAAAAATCCCATTTGGGATTACCCCGACCACCTCACCCCAATACATCATCTGCCCACCCTAATCTAAACGCTAATAACTAGCCGCTATCCTTACTTCCTCTCATCCACCGCGTAGATATGCACTTCCAGGTCCTTGTCGTAGTGAAACACTTCCTCAGGAGCAAAGATCAAGTCCCGCTCCTTCTTGGCATTCTCGTCGCTGTCAGACGCATGGATCAAGTTAAGCTGCTGGCTCATCGCCAAATCTCCCCGGATCGACCCTGCATCCGCTTCCCGAGCCTTGGTGATCCCAGTCAAGATTCGCACCGAGTCAACGCACTCCACCCCCTCCCACAACATCGCCACTATCGGCGAGCTCATCATAAAGCTCTTCAAATTCCCAAAGAATGGCTTACCCTTGTGATGCACATACCATTCGTCCAATATCTCGTCGGTAAGTCTCATCATCTTCATCCCCGCCAACTTCAGCCCCTTTTTCTCAAACCGGGTCACTATCTCCCCCACCAATCCCCTCTGTAATCCATCTGGTTTAACCAATACCACTGCTTGCTGAAACATACTGTCTCCTTTTATGCGTGGGCTCACCCACTACTACTTTTTATTGCTAGCCGCCAACTACTCTTTACTCACTGCTAATTCCTAGCTGCTAACCACCCATTCTACCACGCCCCCACCTCCCCATCTCCACACCCACTCACCATCCCCAAAGCTTTCACTTTATTAATAAAGTGAAAGCTTTTCCTCCAACTCCTATTGCTCCGGGTACTTCAACAAATCCCGACGATGATACCCCCTCCACATTACATCCAAAAACTTCGCCACCGCGTCTCCCAAACCACTTTCTAACTTTCCCTTTACTGGCTCAATTTTCTCTGGGAATAACCGCCTCAACTCATTTTCATAACCCGGCAACTTCATCATTTCCATATACTTGTATACCGATGCCGGGCTCAACTTCAGCTCTTTCATCACCATCGTCACTTTCCATCCTGACAACAGCAACAATTGTGCCACCAATCTCTTAGCCATCACCACCTTCTCATTATCAGTCATCAAACCCGAAAATATCACTTTCTCAACCTCCGGTTTTTTCTCGACTCGCAACAAATAGACCAAACTCTCCCACACCTTCTCCCACACATCGTCTGACAATTTCAATCTTCTCGCTCTCACAACAGCCTCCATCCTTTCACTTTATTAATAAAGTGAAAACATTATCTCCAAAATCATCACCACAACTCAATACAGCACTACTACACCCACAACCAAAACCCCAATCAATCACCCTCTCATTTCCCCATCCCACCTACAAAATTCACCAACACCAACACCTCAATCACCCTCACCAGCACATACGGTGCCAACACCAACCCCATACCCATCACCAAACGCCTCCTCCTCGGCCACCCAACTCCCTGCTTCTCACTCCACACCCAATAAACTACATCCACCACCACAAATCCTCCCCACACAATCACTGGCCCCACCAACCCCACCAACATACCCCACTTCCCCATTCCAACAACTCGAGACACATAAGGCACTAGTTTTTGTACAGCTCCTACCAACCAAAACATATTCGACATCACTCCCACACCCATCACCAGTCTAAACCACATAAACCACCTCCAAATAACTTTCTCACTCTACTTTACTACAGAATTCAAACCCACTCCACCTTTACCACTTCAACAGCTTCTCCAACTTCGCCCCATCCTTGTACGGCCCTACCACGGCCAAGTTCATCATCCCCGCTTTCAAAACATCGCCTGCTACTCGCTCCACATCAGCAGCAGTCACTGCCCGCACTCGCCTAATCATCTCATCTGGCCCTATCACATCATCGTCCAGCACTGCCCGGAGTCCCCAGTACTGTGCCTGGCTCCTACTGCCTTCCAGAGACAACACCATACTCCCCGCGAAGTATTCCTGCGCCCGCCTCACCTCCGCTTCGGTTATCTTCGCCCGGCCTCCATCGGCCACGCCCGCCAGCACCCCAAATATCGCCTTCATCGCCTCACTAATCCGCTTGGTATCCACCCCAGCCGCCACCGCCAAGCACCCCGTGTCTGCATACCTGTCAATATCCGTATACACATAGTACGCCAGTCCCCGCTTCTCTCGCACCTCACTAAACAGCCGCGAGCTCATACTCCCACCCAAAATATTGGATAGTACCGCCAGCGCGTATCGGTCCGGATGCCCCTGTGCCAAGGCCGGGAACCCCAACACCAAATGTGCCTGATCACTCTTCATATACTCCACCTGGCAACGGATCCCCTCTTGGGCTTCATACCCCAACACCTTCTCTCCACTTCTCTTCCCAAACCCCCTCGCCTTCCCCTCAAAATACTCCCCCACCAAATCAATTAGTTTTGAATTTTGGTCATTTGAATTTCGAGATTGTTTAGTTGTTGGTGATTGGTTATTGGTGTTTTGAGTAATCGCCCCTGCCACCACCACTACCACATTATCCAGCCCATACCACTGCTTCCGCCACTCCACAAAGTCGGTTCGCTCAAATGCCTGTATCGTCTTTACCAGCCCATCAATCCGCCGCCCCAAGCCATTGTCTCCATACATGAGCCTGTCAAACACATGGCTCACCTTAGCCTTGGGCATATCGTTGTACATCTTGATCTCCTCAGCAATCACCCCTTTCTCCATCGCAATATCAGTCGCCTTAAGTCGGGGTGCATACAATAGGTCACTCACCACATCCATATCAAACTCCATTTGCTTCGCCGTACTCTTCACATAAAACCCGGTGTACTCCTTACTGGTAAACGCATTAAACTCCGCCCCAATACTATCCACCGCGCTAGACAAATCCATGCTCGTCGGCCACTTGGCGGTCCCCTTAAACGGCATATGTTCCAAAAAATGGCTCATGCCATTTAAGCGCTTCGGTTCATACCGCGATCCCACCCCCACCAAAGCCATCACGCACACGCTCCCCACCCCGTCCATCGGCACGCTAATCACCCTAAGCCCCGACGCTAATTTGTTCACTTTTGCCTCAATCATAACCCTCGGATTGTACCCCACATCACCCACCCAGGCAAACCCAACTTTCCCAGATAACCACCCTTAAACTAAACCAACATCACTTAAGACAAAGTCATTTCAGCCTGAGCGTAATCTTTCAACAACACCCCAGCCAACCCGCTGAAATCAACACTATCAGGGAAACATCCGGTCGCGAAATCAGTTCCTATCAATACGGAAGACATTTGTTCAGAAACCTCCACAACCGATATCAAAGCAACATTTCCCTCCGCATTCACTCTATGTGTTTCTAATGAAGCGAATGCACTAACTCTCATTCTCATTAAATGAACCTCAAAAGGTTTAAGGATTAACTGTCCATCACTACCAACTTCCACACGACAATAGACTTGATTCCTGTCAACACCACCCGTCTTTGATTCACAACCTACTACACTTACTCGCCGAGACAAAATCACACAAGGCTCGCTCCAGACATCTTTAGCGGCCCTAATGACTAATGTATCACCATTACCAAACACTCCCTCAGCAACCACTCCATCGTGACCCAACTCCTCTTCTGGTACTCCCACCAACCTCACTCTTTCTCCTTCAGGAATAATACTCGTCATATCTCCTCCTTCCTAATTTCCCCTCTTTTACACCACTACCCGCCAAAGTTCAATCCACTTCATGCCTCCCTCCATTCCACAAGTAGTCAATCGGCTCCCAATTCCCGTTACCACCCTCCACAACAAACTGGCCTTCAAAATACCTTACCGCCATGTTCCTCACCTGGCCACACACCCTCACCCATACCTCATCCATATCAGTTTTATCCAACAACCCCCCCCACCCTGCCACCATCCCCCAAATAACCCCCAGCCACCTCAGCCACATAAAATCCCAATATCAGTAAGTCCATCGCCTCCAACACTCGATTTTCTTCCCCTAGTGCTTCCCCCCACTCCACCGCACAGCTCCACAGACAACACTCGTAGTCGGGCATCGATGGTGCAAACTCCTGCCCCAACTCAACCTGACGCGCCACCACCAACCTTGCAGTCTCAGTATACATTTGGTCTACCACTTCATCTGGGCACAACACATACTCAATCATCACCCGCCTCCGCACCAACTCCAGATCAACTCTCCCCTCTTCACACGCATCGCTGCGTTTTCGCCCCCCAGATTCTCTGCTAGTCCACTTCTCCCAAATACCCATCACCAACTACCTTGTATTTTAGTAACCGCATCAAACCGAACCGTCAAATCACCTGCGTTCCCCAAATCATCAGTCGCAATATTAAAAACTTCTCCACCATCCCCGCGCACCCCAAACACCACCGAATTTAACCGCACCACTCGATCACCCCTGCGCACACTTAATACTTCATTGCTCATCTTTGGTACGGCTACCGTCTCTGTTCCGTCCTGAAAAACATGCAGTTCCAAATCCAGCATTCTTACAGATCTCTCACTCGGAGTAAACATCAACACCTCCAACTTAGTACAACCACCAATCTCCCGCCACAAAAACACCGCCTGACCATACCCTGGCACACATACTCCTCTCCTCAATAATACCCTTCCATCATTGTTCACACCACCAGATTCTGAATTAACACCACCAACTCCAGGACGATACATCTCACCCACTTTCAATATTTCAAAATCGCTCCTAGCTACTACTTCTGCCACCTTCCCCCCTCTCCCCAATAGCACCCAAGCACCATCAGGCTCAAACTAATTTTTGTT
>Ga0066639_10004166_pt1 | contig 12394 bp, 9 predicted proteins | sample CryGeyCG2114_010_2_FD_59504 | JGI IMG/M metagenome (GOLD analysis project Ga0066639, IMG submission 59504) | Groundwater microbial communities from aquifer - Crystal Geyser CG10_big_fil_rev_8/21/14_0.10 | ecosystem: Environmental > Aquatic > Deep subsurface > Groundwater | place: USA: Utah...
GCAACAACCACTTTTCCTGTTTTTGGCGTGACATTTGCAACTTTTACTCCTTGTCCTGCTCTTGATTGTTTTGGAAATTGGGAAACTGCTGTCTTTTTGCCAAGTCCTTTTTCCATTATGATTAAAAGATCTGGGTTTTCTCCTTTTTTAATAACATCCATTCCGATGACTTGATTGTCACCAGACAATTTTATACCCCTTACTCCCATTGTGCTTCTGCCCAACGGTCTCACAGATTTTTCGGAAAACCTGATAGACTTTCCATTTCTTGTGACAATTAATACATCATCATCCCCGCTTGTAAGGTTGCTCCATACGAGCTCGTCTTTTGGATCCAGTTTTATTGCCAGAATTCCGCTTCTTCTTATATTTTCAAATTCCGAAAGTGAGCTTTTTTTAACTGTTCCGTTTCTGGTTGTTAAGAAAACATAACCTCCTTTTTGGTCTTTTCTATATATAATAAAAGATTCTACTTTTTCTCCCTGCTCGATATTTAATAAGTTTATGATCGCAGTGCCTTTACTTACTCTTGAGCTCTCCCCTATTTCAAAAGCCCTAAGCTGATAGGCTTTTCCTTTATTTGTAAAAAATAAAATATTGTCATGGGTTTGAGCATACATTATGTTTAGAATTCCATCTTCTTCCTTTGTTGTCATTCCTTTTATTCCTTTTCCTCCCCTATGCTGGGTTTTAAAACTATTTAAGGATTGTCTTTTTACATACCCTGTATTTGTAAGTGTTATAACAGTCGGTTCGTTTGGAATAAGGTCTTCTTCCGAAAACTCCCCCACTTTTGATTTGTAGACCTTAGTGCGCCTTGCATCTCCGTATTTCGCCTTTAATCTTATAAGTTCGTCTTTAATAATAGTCAGTATTTTTTCCGGATGAGCTAAAAGATCTTCCAGGTATTCAATTGTTTCTTTAATCATCTGATATTCATCTTCTATTTTTTGTCTCTCAAGTGCAGCAAGGCGTCTAAGCTGCATATCCAGAATTGCTGTTGCCTGGAGATCTGAAAGTTTAAACCTTTGGATAAGGTTTTTCTTTGCTTCTTCCTGGTCTTTTGATTCCCTTATTGTTTTTATGACCGCGTCTATATTGTCTACAGCAATCTTTAAGCCTTCCAAGATATGAAGCCTTGCTTTTGCTTTTCTAAGCTCAAATTCAGATCTTCGGGTTACGACCCGGAACCTGTGTTTTAAATATTCTTCCAAAATTATCTTAAGGTTTAAAGTCTGGGGAGTTCCGTCTACAAGGGCTACAACGTTTGCTGCGAAAGTAGTTTGGAGACTTGTATGTTTGAAGAGGTTGTTTAATATTTTTCTTGGAGTAGCATCTCTTTTTAATTCTATTACAACTCTTATTCCATGTCTGTCTGATTCATCCCGAAGATCCGAAATTCCTTCTATTTTTTTATCTTTTGCAAGATTTGCGATGTGTGCAACAAGCGTTGCTTTGTTTACCTGATATGGAAGCTCTGTTATTATAATGGCCGATTTTCCCATTCCTATTTCTTCTATGTCGGCTTTCCCTCTCATTAAAATTTTTCCTCTTCCTGTTGTGTAGACGTTTTTTATTTCACTTATGTCATAAATTGCACCGCTTGTTGGGAAATCCGGTCCTTTTATGTGTTCCAAAAGTTCATCCACAGTAACGGTGCTCGAAAGGGTACCACGTGTATCAAGAGTACCAAGAGTATCAAGGGAAGGAAGTATTTTATTCCCCGTGGTACCCATGGTACTCTCTTTGGAGACCTTTGTTTTTCCTATCATGTGTATGATTGCGTCAATGACTTCGGATAAATTATGGGGCGGAATTTTTGTTGCCATACCAACGGCAATGCCTTCAGAACCCATAAGCAACAGGTTTGGTAAAAGACTCGGAAGAAAAATGGGTTCTTTTAAAGTTGCATCAAAATTTGGCAAGTAGTCAACAGTTTCCTTGTCCAGGTCCAAAAGCATCTCATCTGTAATGGATGCAAGCCTTGCTTCCGTATACCTCATTGCAGCAGGCGGGTCTCCGTCCATAGAACCAAAATTTCCCTGGCCGTCTACAAGCGGATAACGCATTGAGAAATTTTGTGCCAGCCTGACCAGTGCGTCATAAATAGGCATATCTCCATGAGGATGGTATTTCCCCATTACTTCTCCGACAATTTTTGCGCTTTTTGAATATTTTGCGGAGTGGGTTAGGCCCATTTCGTGCATTGCAAAAAGGATTCTTCTGTGGACCGGTTTTAATCCGTCTCTGACGTCGGGAAGGGCACGGGATACAATAACAGACATTGCGTAATCCAAATACGCTTTTTTCATTTCTTCTGTTATTTCAGTTTGTTGTAATTTCCCAATATTCATAAAATAGTGAACTAGAAACTAGCCACTAGTAATTAGTCGTTAACCCAAGAACTAAGAACTAATTGCCAGTTGCTATTTTATTGCTTTCTTTATAGCCTCCTGTGCTGCGTTTTTTCCCTTCCACTCTTTTATTTTTACCCATTTTCCTTTTTCCAAGCTTTTGTAGTTTTCAAAAAAATGTTTTATCTTATTTTTAAGTGCTTCGGGAACATCTGCAATATCTTCGTATGAACCATATAAAGGATCAATTTTTTGTAGCGGGACTGCAATTATTTTTGTATCAATTCCCGCTTCATCTTCCATTTCAAGCATAGCAACAGGTTTGCATGGAATAACAACTCCCGGTGCAACCGTTTCTTCGGATAAGACTAAGATATCAATAGGATCTCCATCTTCTCCCAAGGTTTCGGGTACAAAGCCATAATTAAAGGGAAAGTACATTGCCGTATGTAAAAATCTGTCAACAAAAACTACTCCCGATTCCTTGTCCAGCTCATATTTAACGCTTGATCCTTTCGGGATTTCAATAAAGACATTTATTTCACTTGGCACATTTTTGCCTGCGCTTAATTTCATAATTATCACCCCCTTAAATTACGAGTATCATGAGTATCAAAAGTACCAAGTGTATCAAGGGAAATTTATTTTCCTCCCTTGGTGCTCGTGGTACTCTTGGTACCTTTGGTACTCTTAAACGTCCAGAGTTGCTGTTTTTGCGTTAGATTGTATAAAGTGTTTTCTTGGCGGGACCTCGTCTCCCATTAACATTGTAAAAACAGCGTCTGCTTCTTCTGCATCCCCAATGTTTACTTGTTTTAAAAGTCTATTCTCGGGATTCATTGTTGTTTCCCAAAGCTGTTCGGGATTCATTTCTCCCAAACCTTTATAGCGCTGAACACTAACTATTCCATTTCCCATTTTTTTTACAACTGCGTCTTTTTCCGTATCGGAATAAGCATACTTAATTTCTTTTCCCCGCTGCAATTTATACAAGGGAGGTTGGGCAACATAAAGATAACCGCTTTTTACAATTTCCGGTAAATGCCTGAAGAAAAAAGTGAGAATTAAGGTTTCGATGTGTTCTCCGTCTACGTCTGCATCTGTCATAATTATTACCCTATGGTATCTTAGTTTTTCGGGATTAACAGTCTCCCCTATTCCCATTCCAAGAGCAATTATTAAATTTTTCAGTTCCTCATGCTCAATAATTTTATCCAGCCTTGCTCTTTCTGTGTTTAAAATTTTTCCGCCAATGGGCAAAATTGCCTGGAACTTCCTGTCTCTTCCCTGTTTTGCCGATCCTCCTGCAGAATCTCCCTCTACTATATATAATTCTGAAACAGCAGGATCTTTTTCCTGGCAGTCTGCAAGTTTTCCTGGAAGAGACGAACCCTCTAAAGCTCCTTTTCTTAAAATCGCATCCTTTGCTGCTTTTGCAGCAAGACGTGCTTTTGCTGCTAAATAAACTTTTTCCAGAATTTTTCTTGCATCAGAGGGGTTTTCTTCAAAATAGGTATTAAGTCCCTCTTTGACAATTTGCGCAGTAAGAGGTTGTATTTCCGAATTGCCAAGCTTTCCTTTTGTCTGTCCTTCAAACTGAATTTTATCCTGAGGCATTTTAATATAGACAACTGCTGTTAACCCTTCCCGTGTGTCGTCTCCTGTTATTGAGTCCTCTTCGCTTTTAAATGCGCCAACCTTTTTTCCATAGTCATTTATTGCCCTTGTTAATGCCATTCTAAATCCTGTTAAGTGGGTTCCTCCGTTTACCGTATTAATAACATTTACATATGACTCAACATTTTCGGAAAAACCGTCATTGTACTCAAGGGCAACTTCGACCTCCACTTCCCCTTCATGGTTTTTAATAAAAATAGACTTGTGAATGGGCTTTTTATTCTCGTTTATTTTTTCAACAAGCGCTTTTATTCCTCCTTCAAAATAATAATTGATTTCTTTCTCCTTATCTTTTCGCTTGTCATAGAGATGGAAATAAAGATTCTCAACAAGATAAGCTCTTTCCCTTATTGCTTTTTTAATTACTTCAAAATCAAACTCTGTTGTTTGAAAAATTTCGCTGTCCGGGAAAAAGGTAACACTTGTTCCGGTTTTTGTGGAAACAGGAGATTTTGCGGAGTCTATTTCTTTAACCCCTGTTTTTGGGACCCCTCTTTGGTATTCCTGTTTATAAGTTTTTCCGTTTCTTCTTACTTCTACCCAAAGGAATGAAGATAAAGCATTTACAACAGATGATCCTACTCCATGAAGTCCACCTGAGATTTTATATGCCGATCCTCCGAATTTTCCGCCTGCGTGCAGTTTTGTCATAACGATTTCGAGGGCTGATTTTTTAAACTGGGGCATAATGTCAACTGGTATTCCTCTCCCGTCGTCCACAACAGTTGCGCTTTGGTCATCATTTAAGAAGACCCATACGTTTTTTGCATATCCTGCTAAAGCTTCATCAACCGCATTATCTATAATTTCCCGTAAAGACTCGTGGAGTCCGATTGAATCTGTGGAGCCGATGTACATTCCCGGCCTTTTTCTAACAGGTTCTAAGCCTTCTAAGACTTGGATTTGCTGCGCAGAATAATCGTTTGATTTCGAGGTTGTTTTTGATGATACCGCCATAAATGTAGTCTATATATATTAACAGATATTACAAAACATTGCCACCTAAATACTATTTAGGAAAGCTAATTTTTTCAGTTTTTGATTCTTCTCTTTTAAAGTTATAAAATCCTGTAAATATTAAATATAGATGGGTAAGAATTTGCAGAGTATGATTTTCCGAAATGTTTTTTGCTGTTTCACGACTGACTCCAAAAGACCTTGCAGTTGAACATAATACTTCCTGATTATTTCTCATCTCTCACTTCTCATTTCTCAACTCGTTATGTTCCTTCTTTCCAGCTTGAAAGATATTCTTTTTGTTCAGTTGTTAATTTATCTATTGATACTCCCATTGCTCTAAGCTTTAGGGACGCAATTCTTTTATCAATGCGTTGAGGAAGTCTGTAAACTTTGCTTTTAAGTTTCCCTTTATTCTTAACAAACCATTCACAAGCTAGGGCCTGGTTTGCAAAGCTCATATCCATAACCTCTGCAGGGTGTCCTTCTGCTGCTGCAAGATTAACCAGTCTTCCTTCTGCCAAAAGGTGGATTTTCTTTCCGTTTTTTAAAATATATTCTTCAAGGTTTGGTCTTATTGTTCTTTTAGTCTTTTTTGAAGAGTTAAGATAGTCAATGTCTATTTCTGCATTAAAATGTCCTGTGTTTGCAATTATTGCTCCGTTTTTCATATTATCAATTGTCTTTTTGTTAACAACGTTTTTGTCTCCGGTTGCTGTAATTAAGATATCTGCTATTTTTGCAGCCTTCCCTATTTTCATAACAGAAAACCCGTCCATAACTGCCTCTAGCGCTTTTACAGGGTTAACTTCTGTAACAATTACATTTGCTCCCATGCCTTTTGCCCTTGCAGCAACTCCCCTACTGCACCATCCGTATCCGCAGACTACAAAATTTTTGCCTGCCAATAAAATATTTGTTGCTCTTAAGATCCCGTCAATTGAAGATTGTCCTGTCCCGTACCTATTATCAAACATGTGTTTTGTGTCGGAGTCATTTACGGCAATAACAGGAATTTTTAATGCCTTGTCTTTTTCCATGGCTTTTAGTCTTATTACTCCCGTTGTTGTTTCTTCGCTGGATCCTATAATTTCTCTTATCTGGTTTTTTCTTTCTCTATGAAGCATTGAAACAAGGTCTGCACCATCGTCCATTGTAATCTGAGGATTCGAATCCAAAACTTCGTTTAGGTGCTTGTAGTAGGTTTTGTTATCCTCTCCTTTTATTGCGTAAGTTGAAATTCCGAAATCAGAAACCAAAGAAGAAGCAACATCATCCTGGGTTGAAAGAGGGTTTGATGCGCAAAGAAATATTTTTGCTCCGCCTTTTTTAATTGTTATTAAAAGGTTTGCGGTTTCGGATGTTACATGAAGACAAGCTCCCACAGTTAATCCCTTAAAAGGTTTTTCTTTTTCAAACCTTTCCGCAATAAGTTTTAAAACAGGCATTTGAGCTGCTGCCCATTCAATTTTGAGCTTGCCCTGCTCTGCCAGTTTTATATCCTTTACGTCGTGTTTTATTGAATTTGTTTTTGAGTCTGCCATTTTTAACAGATTTCTATGATAACAAATAAGTTTTCCAAAAAACAAGGGGAAAAAAATCTTTTTGGTTTATTTTATTCAATTAAAGGGGAAGTTGGGTTTTAAAATTTTCTTTAAATCTTTTACTGATTCTGGAAACTGTTGGTTTATGGTTTTGGGTTCCATACTGTTCAATTGCAAAAGAAGACAAGGTTGCTCCTATTGTACCCGACTCTTTAAGACCTTTTCCGTTTAAGTAGCCGGCTAAAAAGCCTGCAATGTATGCGTCACCTGCTCCTGTTGGATCTTTTATTTTTTCCGGTTTTGCAATTCCTACTTCTGTTTTTTCTTTTTCTGTTTCGACTAGAGATCCTTTTTCTCCAAGTGTTGTTACTAATACTTTTACTTTTTTTAAGATTTCTTTTTTAGTAAACCCTGTTTTTTTAGTAATTAAAGATAGTTCATAATCATTTCCAATCAAGATTTCTGCTCCATCTATTCCGTTTTTAAGTTGTTCTACCTCTATTCTTGGGATTTGCTGCGCCGGATCATACATATATGGAATTTTTTTCTTTTTTGCCTGATTTATAAAGTTATCCATTGCAGAGGGAACCGTCGGAGAAACTACAATAAAATCAGTATTTTGGGGAATATTCAAGTTTGTGTCCTCAGACATTGCTCCGGGATAAAATCCTGCAATTTGGCAATTGTTTTTGTCTGTAATAATAAACATGTTTGCGCTAAATTCATTTGGAACGATATTGATTAGAGAGGTGTTAACTCCTCTTTTTTCTAGCTCTTTTTTATAGGATGTAAAATCCTTTTTTCCTGCTGATGCTAAAATTAAAGGTTTAATAGAGAGAAGACTTAGGTTGTAGGCAATGTTTCCTGCTACTCCCCCATTATTTCTGCTGAAATTATGTGCCAAAAAAGAAACAGACAAGGTTTTTAATTTATCCGGCAAAATATTTTCTTCAAAAGTTTGGGGAAAATCCATTATGTAGTCAAAAGCCAAAGACCCCGTAACAAAAATATTTTTAGACATAAATTATTTAGCTTCACACCCCAGGGGTGGAATAGCTTGACACCTCCATTAAAAAGATATTATTATGGATTAATGTCTCAACAAAGGTCTCCAATTATCGTAGGTCAAGTATATCATGTCTTCAATAGAAGTATTGCTAAAATTCCGATCTTCTTAGAAAGAAGAAATTATATAAGAACTTTAGAGTTAATTAATTACTATCGTTATATAAAGCCCGATATTAGATACTCGCACTTTAATCGTCTACCCTTAAAAGAAAAAATTAATTTTTTGAACAACTTGAAAAAGAATGTCAAAGCTCAAGTTGAAATTTTAGCTTTCTGTTTAATGTCTAATCATTTTCATTTTATCTTAAAAGAGTTAGAAGAAAATGGCATAAAGTCTTTTATGAGCAATATTCAGAATAGCTATGCAAAGTATTTCAATCTTAGAAATGATAGGATAGGAAGTTTGTTTCAAGCAAAGTTTAAAAGCATTTTAATTGAAGCAGACGAGCAATTAATTCATGTATGCCGATATATCCACTTAAATCCATACTCAGGTTACATAATTAAAAGCACTCAGGAAATTTATGATTACCCTTGGTCCTCTTTTAAGACCTATATCGGAGAAGAAGAATTTGAATTCGTCAATAAAAGTTTAATTCTGGGATTTTTTTCATCTGTAGAAGAATTTGAAAAATTTACTTTAGATGCCGCAGATTATCAGAGAAATATTTCTGACTTAAAGCATTTAATACTTGAGTAATTAGCTAGACACCCCTGGGGTGGAAATCGAAGTTACAGGTTTAAAAAGAGGTTTTCCAAAGTTAGTCTCGGATTTGCATTTGTTACGGACAATATCTTATGAGTTTTCTGCAAAGAGGTCAAGATGTCCAAGTATTTAGATTCCAGCCCTTTTTTGTTATCATGATTTAAATCATGATAACGGTCTACAAGCAGTTCTCTTACAACTAATATCATTTTTTTTAGAAAGAGGATTGCTTCTTCTTTGTTTTTTGCCAAATCCTGGGCAAGTTTTAATTTGTCTCCTACTCCTTCGGAAAGTAAAGATTCAAGTTTATTCAAACATTCTTCTTTTTCTTCCTTGGAAAAAGCGAAAGTATCTTTTTTAAGCAGAATTGTCTTGCATCTTGAGAGAATTGTCGGAAGCATTAAGTCTTTGTTCTGAGTAGTAAGAAGGATTAATGTGTTGGCAGGCGGTTCTTCTAAGATTTTTAAAAGTGCATTTTGAGCCTCAAGGGTTAGTTTTTCTGCATTTTCCAGTATCAGTGCTTTTGTTTCTCCCTGAAAAGGTTTTAAAAAAAGTTTTTTTTGCAGATTCCTGACCTCGCTTATTCCAATAGAGTTTTCTTCCCCTGGACAGGTGCTAATATCGAAATCGTCGATCTTAAAGTTCCGGCAGATTTTTAAAGCTTCTTTTTTGCCTTCTTCTTTATCTCCTACTATTAATAGTGTTTGCATATTTGGTTTTGATTCGCTGAGATGCTCCTTGATCCTCCTAGTCTTACTTCTCGCCTTTTGTTGTCTGCAAAGCAGACGTCCTTGATCCTCGTATTTTCTAAGACTCCTTTCCGCCTGACTTTACCGTTCCGCCTTCAGGTACTATTCGTACACGGTTCACGGAGCAGTCTTAGGCGGATGCGTCGCTCGCCTTTAGGGCTCGCTCCTTGACATTATAGTCTATTTTTAACTACTATAAATCCAGCACCATTTTGCTTGATTTTTTATGCAAGCTCAAAAATTATAGCATGTTGATTTGTATTCACTAATCTATAAAATTAAAAATGGTGCTGGATAAATCAATGCCCGACGAAACAGCCGGTAATTTGTCATCCTCCAATAGTTCCCAAAGTCCTCAACCTTTAAATCAGGGAAGCGAGGGCGATACCCAAACTCTTGCAACTACTTTACTGTCACTGAATTTAATCACAAAAGAGCAATTTCAGGAGGCAAGAGTAAAAAGCGCAATGGAAGGAAAGTCTATTGATGAAGCGTTGGAGCTTATGAATATTGTTCCCGAGGATAAACTTTCAGAAGCAAAAGCAAAACTATTTAATATTCCATATATTGCTCTTTCTGCAAGTTCTTTTTCACCTCAGGCTTTAAGTTTTGTGCCCCAGTCTGTTGCCGAAAGGTTTATGCTTGTCCCCTTCTCTTATGATGAAAAATCAAACTCTCTTTCTGTTGCTATGGCAAATCCGCTTGATCTTGAGGCAATTTCTTTTATTAGAAAAAAAACAGGTCTTATTCTTAAGATTTTTGCCGCTTCCCCGCAAATAGTTAAAGAGGCAATTTCAGAACAGTACCGTCAGGAAATAGTGGGAGAAGTGGGAGAGGCTTTGAAAGAAACCGAGGAAATGAGTAAGCCTAGAACTGTTGACAGCACACAAATATCACAAATTATAAAAGAGGCTCCAATTGCAAAAATAGTGTCAACTATTCTTGAGTATGCGGTAACATCCCGTGCCTCAGATGTCCACATAGAGCCTTTAGAAGATAGGGTAAGAGTGCGTTACAGGATAGATGGAATTCTTTATGACAGGTTATCTCTTCCAAAAGGGGTTCAGGAGGCAGTAACTTCAAGAATAAAGATTCTTTCACAGATGAAATTGGATGAACATCGCAGCCCTCAGGACGGAAGATTTAATTTTAAGATCCAGGGTCTTGAAGTAGACCTTCGTATATCTGTTATTCCAACAATTTATGGGGAGAAAACAGTAATGAGGCTTTTAAGAAAATCAGGGGGTATCTCCACTCTTCCCGAGCTGGGGTTGGCAGGTACGGCTCTTAAAAGTCTTGAAACAGCAATTTTAAGACCTCACGGAATAATTATTGTCTGCGGACCGACAGGGTCCGGTAAAACGACTACTCTTTATTCGGTTCTTTCAAAATTAAATACAGTAAGGGTAAATATTGTATCGCTTGAAGATCCGGTTGAGTATGAAATTCCCGGAGTCAACCAGGTTCAGATAAACCCTGGAGTAGGCCTTACTTTTGCAACAGGCCTTAGAGCTTTTTTAAGACAGGATCCTAACATTATACTTGTTGGAGAAATTAGAGATAAAGAGACAACAGATTTGGCTCTTCAGGCAGCACTTACAGGACATTTAGTTTTTTCTACACTTCATACATCTGATGCATCGGGCGCTCTTCCGCGTCTATTGGATTTAGGAGCGGAAAGTTTTCTTTTGGCCTCAACAATGAATGCGCTAGTCGGACAAAGAATCGTCAGAAAAATTTGCTTAAAATGCAGAGAGTCTTATTCCCCTCCTGCACAAATAGTGTCAGAGATAAAAAGCGTTTTAGGCGGACTTTTCCCCAAAGACCAAAAGGAAATAAAGTTTTATAAAGGAAAAGGCTGCACGGAATGTTCAAGCTCAGGTTACCTGGGTAGGATTGGAATTTTCGAGGTCTTGCCGGTTTCTGAGAAAATTGCTCATTTGGTACTACAACATTCAGACTCACAAGAAATTGAAAAACAGGCAATTTCGGATGGTATGATAACAATGAAACAAGACGGATATCTTAAAGTTTTATTTGGGGTAACCTCAATAGAGGAGGTCCTAAGGGTAGCAGAAGAATGAAACGAAGAGTATCAAGAGTACCACGAGTACCAAAAGTACCAAGAGCTTGATAGTTTTGGAAAATATAAGCTATGATTAATTCATGAGATGATAGTTGATAATTTATAGATGGTATGGATATTCAAAATCTTTTAAATTTAACCCTAAAACACAATGCATCAGATTTGCATATTCTTCCGGGTCTTCCTCCCACTATTAGAGTTGATGGTCAGCTTTCTTATCTGATAGATTTTCCGCCTTTAACGCGGGATGCTGTTGAGACAATGATTTATTCCCTTTTGACCCCTGAGCAAAAAGAACTGCTCTTGGCCAATAAAGAGCTTGATTTTTCTGTAGGTTTTGGAGGAGGAACATATGGAGACTTAGGCCGTTTTCGTGTCAACGCCTATTATCAAAGAGGAGCACTTTGCGGAGCTTTCCGTTTTCTTCCGAAAAACATTAAGATAATAGAAGATCTTAATCTTCCTAAGGTTTGTCATGATTTTGCAAAACTCAGGCAGGGCTTTATTTTGGTGACCGGTCCTACAGGCCATGGTAAGTCTACAACGCTTGCCAGCGTTATAAATGAGATAAATTTAAGCAGAGCGTCTCATATATTAACGATAGAAGACCCTATAGAGTATGTTTACCCTAACGGAAAAAGTATTATTTCTCAAAGAGAGATGGGATCGGATACTCATTCATGGAATTTGGCTTTGCGTTCTGCTTTAAGAGAAGATCCGGATGTTGTTATGATTGGGGAAATGAGAGATCCTGAAACAATGGCAGCGGCAATTACAATTGCAGAAACAGGACATTTAGTTTTTTCATCTCTTCACACAAATTCGGCAGCCCAAACAATAGACAGAATAATAGATTCTTTCCCATCGCATCAGCAAGCCCAAATCAGGATTCAACTGGCCTCAACATTAAAAGGAATAATTTCCCAAAGGCTTATTCAAAAAATTGACGGAGGAAGAATTCCGGCTGTTGAGATTCTTATCGGAACAACAGCAGTTGCAAGTAACGTAAGAGATGGGAAAACACATCTTATAGATTCAATAATCCAAACATCCCAGGATGCAGGTATGATTACTTTGGAAAATTCCCTGGCAGCGCTGGTTTTACAGGGAAACGTAAGTCTTGATGCCGCAAAAGCTTATGCAAACAATCCTGAAGAACTGCTTCGTTTAGTTGGATAACTATTTGGAAATATGAAATTATCGTATAAGGCTGCAGGAGAAGATGGAAAAATAATCCGTGGAGAAGTTGATGC
>Ga0066639_10004169_pt1 | contig 12388 bp, 13 predicted proteins | sample CryGeyCG2114_010_2_FD_59504 | JGI IMG/M metagenome (GOLD analysis project Ga0066639, IMG submission 59504) | Groundwater microbial communities from aquifer - Crystal Geyser CG10_big_fil_rev_8/21/14_0.10 | ecosystem: Environmental > Aquatic > Deep subsurface > Groundwater | place: USA: Utah...
TGAAACTACGGAGCCTGTAGCGAGGATAACATCTCATGTATGGCTCGATCAATCCCAACTATTGCCGCTCGGCACACTATCCAGTGACCTATATTGTACTCTTGAATCAGCTCGCTGCCCTGCGCATCAGAGATTTCAATTAATTGGCGAACGTTTTGATCATCTAATCCATGTCCCGCATGAACCGATAAACCTAATTCCTGACCTAATAACCCTGCCTCGGTAATTTTACTCAATTGAGAATTCACTTGAGCCCGATTCACCTTGCGCCTCTGTGTTAATTCAGCAAATTTTCCGGTGTGAAGCTCGATTGCGTTTGCGCCCAGTTCCGAACTGAGTCGAACTGCAGCTTTTGATGGTTCAATAAATATGCTAATTTTAATCTGTTTTTTTCTAAGAGTCTCAACTGCTTTTTCGATACGGCGAAATTGTTTCTTAACATCTAGACCGCCCTCGGTAGTGAGTTCCTTTCGTTTTTCAGGAACAAAACAAACCCAAGTAGGTTTTATTCGAGAAGCAAATCGGACCATCTCGGGAGTTACAGCCATTTCCAAATTTAATGGTATTGATAGACATTTAGAAAGCGCAGTCACATCATTGTCTTGAATATGCCGCCGATCCTCTCTCAAATGCACCGTAATCTGATCGGCGCCGGCCGCCTCAACTCGCTTGGCAACCTCAGCGATATCCGGATAGGGAGTTCCTCTTGCTTGGCGCAATGTTGCGAAATGATCAATATTCACGCCGAGTCTTGGTATCACGCCGTCATCCGATATTCTTTGATATTGATTTTACGATCTGATCCGATAACTTCTTTATTTCTTTTGAGTTTTCACCTTCAACTAGGACTCGCAATAACGACTCAGTGCCAGAATATCGAACAAAAACTCGTCCCCGGTCGGCAAGTTTACTTTCGGCATCACTAATTGACTCGGTTATCTCTTGAAACTCCTCAATCGGAGGCTTGCTGGAGACTCGAACATTTTGACAAACCTGAGGAAAGAGCTGGATATCGCGTTTTAACTCGGAAAGTGGCTTACCCGTTTTTCTCATAATTTCTAAAACTTTTAATGCTGCAACCACACCATCGCCAGTAGTCGAATGATCGGCAAAGATCAGGTGCCCGGATTGCTCCCCACCAAGATTGCTACCTTCAGTTTTCATCATCTCAAATACATGCCTATCGCCAACCTGAGCGCGGCTCATTTGAATCCCATGCTTCTTCAACGCCACTTCTAATCCAATATTTGACATTGGCGTGGTAACGATTCGGTTGGACGACAGCCGACCTTCTTTTGCCATTTGAATCGCACACAAACCTATTATTTGGTCGCCGTCGACAATTTCTCCATTTTCGTCAGACAAAATACAGCGGTCACCATCTCCGTCTAACGAAATTCCAATATCCGCCCTAAACTCGACAGTCGCACCTGCCGCAATTTCGGGATGAAGCGCTCCGCAATTGTGGTTTATATTTAAGCCGTTAGGTTGATTCCCTAAACGAATAACTTCGGCACCCAGCTCCTCAAAAACGAGTGGAGCAACTTTATAGGGTGCCCCGTTAGCTGTATCCAAAACTACGCGGGTTCCCAATAGATCGAGGTCATTCGAGAATTGTGATTTCAAAAAAACCAAATAGCGTCCAATCGCGTCATCAATTCGATATGCTTTTCCTATTAGATCACCAGTAGGCAGATGATTTTCACACTCGCCAGATTGGACTAATCGTTCAATTTCTAATTCGAAATCGGCCGATAGCTTAATCCCATCTGCGGAAAATATTTTGATTCCGTTGTCTTGATAGGGATTATGCGAAGCGGAGATCATTATCCCTGCGTCAGCGCGCATGCTTTTAGTGACAAACGCGACTCCTGGAGTTGGCAAAGGACCAATCAGCATTACGTCGGCACCCATTGAACAAATTCCAGAGGCTATAGCATTTTCAATCATGTATCCAGATAGCCGTGTGTCTTTACCAACGACCACTCGCGGTCGTCGTACTTTTCGATTCGACTCCAAAGGCTTAAGCCCAATAGGGAATGAACTTTCTCCGGCCAAATTTGGCCGCGTAAGTAACAAATGTGCAACGGCTTTACCAGTTGCCATGGCTATTTCTGAGGTCATTGGAAAAGTGTTAGCCATTCCCCTTATTCCATCTGTTCCAAATAATTGAGTCATTTCAGGTCCTTTTTTAATAGAGAATCACTCGTACCTCTTCCGGAACCGTTTTTACAAGGCTAATCCGTCGAGGAACTTTTACGACTATTTTTTCTTTATGTCGCCCAGGGAGTTTTTCAGTCAAATCGATTTCTGCAATCACTTTACTCTGATCTAAGCTTTTTAAATCCGCTTCGAGAGCGCGAATAAACACCGTGACTTGAGTGTGTGATATTTCATATCGCGTCGCGCCAATAACTTTAATCGGCACATTTTTAATTTTGTAATTCGGAGAAATCGCAATCACTTCAACATAAACGGTCGGCTCCTCGCCTTGAATCGTGTATCGAGTTCCTTCCGTTTCCCAGCGACTGGACGTGGATTGTGATTCCACAAAACCCGCGACATCAATCGGCCAAACGACAACACTCTTTATGTCCTTAATATCGGTCCAATGTCCTTTAATTGAAACCTGCTCTGGGTTTGGAATAATTTTCCCAATCCGGTAGCCCTCAGGTGGTTTTCCAACGACCTCAGTCACTACTGGAACTGTTTTCGTTCGAAGTTTTTCAAGCTGCACGCGAATTTCACGTGGCTGAACTTCAAGAACTTTAACCCCAAACGGGACTTTTATTGAATCTGAAAAAACCCGCGACGTGTACCATCCAGGGCTTTTTCCCCTGAGGTTGATCAATATCGGCTTTTCGTTTCTGCTTAGAACGACGCGCATAAAAGCCTTCGGAACCGATAATCGAACTTGAACCTTTGAAACGGAATCCTTGGCCGGAACAATGTTATCGTCGGTTACGTACTCGATTGGAATATCTTTGGTCGTCTCCGTCTGCTGCGAGCCCAAAACATAAAACCAAAGCACGGTCGCAATTCCGACCGAAATAATCTTCAGGGCAAAGTTTCCTGAAAGAAATTTTAAAACGCGATCCACAGTACTACCTCAAAAATCCACCTTCGGCTTTTAATCATTGGACGGACCTGATTGCAGCCAACCCTTCATTCGACTTGGAATGAAGCTTTCACCTCTATTCAAATCAAGCAAGACCGTCAGACTCTGCTTAATTTCAAGTTCGTTCAAATTCATCGTAATCTTTCCATTTTTAACTAAATGAACTTCGCCGGCCTCCTCAGAAACGACGACCACTATCGCATCGGTATCCTCAGTCAATCCGAGGGCAGCTCGGTGACGAGTTCCGTATCGCTTATCGATATCAGGTTCTTTTGAAAGCGGTAAAAAACAGCCCGCGGCAGCCAATCTACCATCTGTTACGATCACGGCACCATCATGAAGCGGCGACGTTGGAGCGAACATGGAATATATCAACTCGGACTTCACACGACAGTCCAGTTGCGATCCAGTATCGATAAAATTCTTCAGACCAGTCTCACGCTCAACCACTATGAGTGCGCCAATTCGCTCTTTGGCCATTCGTGTAGCCGCTCGAGCGATCTCATTCACCATTTCAATATTTTCTTCTTCTGCAGCCGATGAGAAAAACGGATTTTTCCCTACATGCGTAAGGGCTCTCCGCAAATCATCCTGAAAAAGTACGATTACAATGAGAATAACGTAATCAAAAAAATGAGATAAAATCCAATGTGTCGTGAAGAGTTCCCAATTTGCAGACCCAAATAGACCGATTCCCAGGATTAGCAAACCCGTCAGCATTTGCATTGCTCGAGTTCCTCGGATGAGTAGCAAGACTCGATAGACTAAAAAACCCACAATAAGAATGTCGAGTATGTCTGGTAGTCTTAGACTAGATTTCAGGTGTGCTAAAAACTCCACGCCCCTGATTTCCCTCCTTGGATGACGAAAGCCTACAAACTATACTGCAACCTTAAGCTGGAACTGGTGCTGGGTCCGTCCCTCCACCACTTTCATCTGATTTCTTACTGGTCGCCGTGCTTGTTTTTTTAACTGATTTTGAATTGAGGGCTATGCGCTTGGCTTTTTCTGCTGGCGTTACGGCCGGCAATTTTTCCCCGTTCATTATTGCTCGAACCTGCTTCCCATCCAAAGTTTCTCTTTCTAAGAGTTCTTTAGATAAAGCATGAAGGGTGTCCAAACGTTCTTCTATAATTTTTTTCGCACGCGTGTAATTGTGATCGATGATATTTCTAACTTCCCGGTCAATGGTCTGGGCTGTTTGCTCTGAGTAATCCCGGCTTTGTGCAATATCTCTACCAATAAAGACTGGCTCCTCTTTAGATCCGAAACTCATCGGCCCAAGAATCTCGCTCATTCCCCACTCGCAAACCATTTTTCGAGCGATATCAGACGCACGCTCAATGTCGTTTCCCGCTCCCGTGGTTTTTTGATTGAATACAATCTCTTCGGCGGCACGCCCACCCATTAAAAATGCGATCATATTTTCCATTTTATCACGATCCATATTCACGCGATCTTCAGTAGGTAAAGTTTGAGTCACACCTAATGCACGCCCACGTGGTATGATCGTCACCTTGTGAATTGGATCGCATTCGAGAATAACTCCAACCATCGTATGGCCTGATTCATGATAGGCCGTGGTTCGTTTTTCATCGTCTGAAAGCACCATGCTCCGGCGCTCCGACCCCATTAATACTTTATCTTTAGCGTCTTCAAAATCTTCCATTTCAAGTACTTTTTTAATTCGCCTAGCTGCTATCAAAGCTGCCTCGTTGACGAGATTTTCCAGATCGGCTCCAGAGAACCCTGGTGTGCCTCGGGCAATGACGTTCAAATCGACATTGTCTGATAACGGTGTTTTTTTCGTATGAACTTCAAGAATCTGCTCTCTACCATTTAAGTCTGGCGGAGAAACATTTACTCGGCGATCAAATCGACCTGGTCTTAAAAGTGCCGGATCTAGCACATCAGGCCTATTGGTTGCGGCAATTAATATGACACCTTCATTTGACTCAAAACCATCCATTTCGACCAGCAATTGATTAAGCGTTTGCTCTCGCTCATCGTGTCCGCCACCAAGGCCCGCGCCCCGATGTCGTCCGACAGCATCAATCTCGTCGATAAATATAAGACAAGGAGCATTTTTCTTTCCCTGCTCAAAAAGATCCCGAACACGAGACGCGCCCACACCAACAAACATCTCCACAAAATCAGATCCCGAAATTGTAAAAAATGGAACACCTGCCTCACCGGCAATAGCTCGAGCAAGCAAAGTTTTCCCGGTGCCCGGAGGGCCCATCAATAGAACACCTTTCGGAATTCGGCCGCCTAATCGCGTAAACTTTTTTGGATCTTTGAGGAACTCAACAATCTCTTCTAACTCTTCTTTCGCCTCTTCAATGCCGGCAACGTCGTCGAATGTAACTTTATTGGTCGACTCTGTTAATAACCGGGCCTTACTCTTTCCAAACGACATGGCTTTTCCACCGCCAACTTGAATCTGCCTCATGAAGAAAAAGAAAATAAGAACAAGAAACAATATGGGAAACCACGAAATCAATATCTGCTGCCAAATCGGAGTTTTTTCCGGCGCCTCGTAATTGGGGGTGATATTATTTTTTCGTAATATTTCAAAAATTTTATCTGACTGTGTATTGCCGACAGTCTCGAAATCCTTCATTCCATTTGCAAGGGGCTCAATAAACTTTCCCTTGATTGTATTATCAGATTTAAAAGTGACGTCTTTGATTCGCCCCTCTTCAACGTGCTGAATAAATTCGCTAAACTGAATGCTCTTACTTTTTTGATTTCCGGGATCGAACGCACGAAAAAGAAAGGCCGCAAGAACCAAAAACGCTAGCCATAGCGCTACTGTCTTTACTGAAGATTTCATATTAATAACTGCGACTCCTCTCTGGTCACGCGTGTACTTCCTTATAGCTTAGCAAAAAAGCAATTTTAGTCTAGAAAGTCAATCATTCGCAGGCACTTACGTCAAAATAGAACCCCTGGGCATAAAAGGCTAACTCGGCGCGCATCGCTTATTAGATACTACACACGACAGTACAATATGGGCGTTTTTTTCGCAGTGTCAAATGAAGTGCTCTAATTCGACTTCGTTTTCTCTAAAATATATCGGAATTCAAAGGAATCCGACTTGTTCCCTTTTGTTTGAAGGAGGGTCCAACCATCCTTCATACTCAACTGAGACTCTCTGCGTAAACTTTCTTTGAGCTTTGCGATTTCATTCCAATTCGGACGCCGAATGTCTAACCCTAGGGATTGAAAAAGTGAATTCAACGCGGAATCGGAATATTCCCCTTTTCCGCCGGTTTCGGTTTCGCTGCCCGACAGAAGTAGCTGTGATCCCACTCCCAAATCGACCAAATGCGCAACCGCCCGAGGAAACTCAGATTTAATTGATCTCATAATCGAATGCCGAATACGATTACGTTGAAAGCTCAGCGATTCATTGGATTCATCTTCTCGCCAAGGTTGACCTTCTTCTTTTAAGAACGCTTCCAATTCACTTTTATTAATACGTAATAAAGGTCGAATAATTCCGTCATCGTTGAAAAAAATTCCACCCAAATGGGACTGCGTATTTCCAGTTAGGAGTCTCCAAAGCACTGTTTCGGCTAGGTCATCGGCATGATGTGCAGTGAAAACCAAACCAGAATTCTCCTTTGCCCAGGCCCTAAACAAAACCTTTCGCTTTGTTCGTAAAAATCCCTCTAATGATTCATTTTTTCCGACTTCATTTGGGTCTAAGTGCTCGACTATTACGTTCAAAGATAGCTTCGCGCCAAGCCCACGCACCAAAGATTCATCCAAGTCAGAAGCCGATCCTCGCAGGTGGTGGTTGACGTGAAATAGAGAAATGTTCTCTTTAGGAATAATGTTATTCCCATACCGAGCCAAAAGTGTTGCTAGAGCAACCGAATCAGCTCCACCCGAAACAGCGATTAGGATATGCGAAGTTATTGGGCGATTAAATTGGAACTCATCGAAAATCGAAATGATTTTGCGGATTAAGGTTCCGCCTACTGCGCCAGGCTTGAGGATTTGAGATTGCGAATCCATGACTCTGGAGGTATGACATAAATCTCAGATTTTTCCAAATTATTGACTAAGTGCGGCTGGGTAGCTCAGTTGGTTAGAGCGCGGCATTCATAACGCCGAGGTCGGGAGTTCAAGTCTCCCTCCAGCCACCAGGAATTAAGATTCGGCACGAAACGTCGCAAAAGTGCGCCGCTTTAATAACCGCAACGTTTTCCAGGCTACCGAAACTCCAAGCCACAATCGTTCAGTCCAACCAATTGTCCTCATGTCCTCTAAAATTGACCGAAGAAGCTTAATGTAAATTTTACAGGAATCGACGCTCCGAGATCGCTCCATAATGGAGAAAACTGATTCATAAAACAAATTATTCAAAAGAACTGGCTTCAGTTCATTGAAGCGTTCTTTTAGGATAGATATACCAGAATACTCATGTTCTAATCTTTCAACCAGCTCCCGCGACGCTTTCAAATAGGAATCGGCATCCTTACTCGTATACGAAAGAGACTCATCGTGGTGTCGAAAAAAAACAAGCTTGCTGCGAACAAAGCAAACTGATCCGGACGCTGGTGCCAAAAGCGCCAGGAGATTATCGGACCCGGGTCCGATTCCGCCCCCAATTTTTGGCATGCCGCCTATTTTCTGCAATTCACGAGTATTCCAAATCCCATAATTCCCAATGACAAAAATTTCACCGCAGATATATTGCTCTAGAAATTCTTCTGGTGGCAATTCAATGACCTGACTTTGATCTAGGGAATCAAACACTGGCTCGTGTCCCTGAGATATTCCAGTAAATAGGATTTTTGAATTGGAAGATTTGATTAACTCAAGCGACTTAAAAAAATCAGTCGCATGATAATCATCATCGGCAATCCACGTGAAAAACTCCCCTCTAGCCTCTGAAAGCATTTTATTCATGCTTCGGTGCTGGCCTAGATTTTCCTCATTATTTACTATTCGAAGGTCAAAATCGAACTGGTCGAAGTCCTCGCGCAGGTATGGCTTTTCAACATCATTGTTTCCAACAATGACTTCAATTTTTTGTCCTTCAGCCGGCTTAATATGTGCCAAACATTCTTTGAGTAGCTCCGGGCGCTTATAAGTAGGAATTGAAACAGTCAAATCATATGAGCTCATTCGGAATACTCAGGTAAACTACTATCTTTCTTTGAAATAGTTAATTCTGAAATCTCAGGCCAATCAATCTTCAAAGTTGGATCGCTCCAAAGTATCCCAGTAGCACACTCCACGCTGTATGGTTTTGACAAATGGTAAAATAGAAGCGTATCCGGTTCCAGTGTTAGGTATCCGTGAGCAAAGCCATTAGGAAGAAACAGCATTTTAGAATCTGCCGCGGACAGATTGAAAGATTCCCACTTCAAATAAGTCGGCGATTTCACCCTCAGGTCAACCACAACATCAAAAACTGACCCTCGAATACATTGCACTGTTTTCGACTCATCATACGGGGCCCTTTGATAATGCAACCCCCGCAACGTATGTTTTTTATTATTATACGCAAATGCAGAGTGATCCCAATCAACATTAATGCCAGCACTCCCGAACAGATCATGCGACCAGTTTTGCTGAAAATACCCGCGATCATCAGAGCGGCGATCAAGCTGAAAAAGCATCACTCCTTCAAGAGAGGTTTTCAGTAACTCCAATTAATCGACCACCTGAATTTGTGGAATCGGAACGATGAACTTGCCGCCCCACTCCCGTACGAAAGACATCTGAGAAACAATTTCATCTTTTAAGTTCCAGGGGAGGATCATCAAATAATCAGGTTCGGTTTCTTTAATTTTGTCGGGATGAAATATTGGCACATGAGTACCAGGCAAATAACAGCCCTGTTTATGCGGACTAATGTCTACGGTGTAGTCTAAAAAATCCTTACCAATCCCACAAAAATTCAATAGCGTATTGCCTTTGGCGGGCGCGCCGTAACCGACTATCGATTTTCCAGAATTTTTAATTTCAATGAGTTTCAATAGAATATCGCGCTTGGTCTGATTCACGCGGTTGCCAAACTGTAAATAGGTCTCCAATTTGCCTAAACCAGCCTCATTTTCCCTTTCGATCATTTCAGAAACACGAGGGCTCAAAGTGTATTTACTCGAATTTTTCTTACACCCATAGACTCGAATCGAACCACCATGAGTTTTAAGTTCCTCAACATCAAAAAGTCGAATTCCATGATGATCGAAAATATTTTGAATCGTCGCAAACGAGAAATACGAAAAATGCTCGTGGTAAATTGTATCGAATTCATTTCTCTCGATCATTCTCAATAGGTGCGGAAACTCCGCAGTAATCACACCATCGTCTTTTAGGACAATCGAAAACCCTGCTAGAAAATCATTCAAATCTGGCACATGCGCTATCACGTTGTTCGCGATGAGAAGATCTGCTTTTTTCCCACGCAACGCAAAATTTTGAGCCACCGTTTTTCCAAAAAAACTAATATCGGTTTCAATTCCATTTTCAATTGCTACTCGAGCAACATTTTTTGCAGGTTCAATTCCCAAAACCGGTATGTTTCGTTCTTTAAAGTATTGAAGAAGATAGCCGTCGTTACTCGCCACCTCCATCACCAAGGATTCTGAATTTAGTTCCAATTTTTGAGAGATTACTGAAGCATAGTCTTTGCAGTGAGTTAACCAGCTTTTCGAAAATGAAGAGAAATATAGGTAGTCAGAAAATATTTGCTCTGACGTTGCGTGACTTGGAAGTTGCACCAAAAACGGTGATTCAGAAACATAAACTTTCAGCGGATAGCTCACTTCTGGGGCATTGAGCTCGTTTGCCGTCAGGTAAGAATTCGCAAGCGGGGTCATCCCTAAGTCGGCGAAAACATGCTTTAACGGTTTTCCAGTAAATCGGCATTTCAGCAGTTCTTTTGCTGAATTCATCAATTCTTCCTTTTTAACCACGCCGACGGAAAATGAGTCACCTCCGTTTTGCTCGTGCTCTCAGAAAATGGTCTCGGCGCATGAACCAATTCAAAGTCTGAATTTTCTAACAAAAATCGTTTTACAGCCGAAACCGGATTATCCGTCTTCCAGGACTCCGTGCCCCTTGGCGTATCGAAAACATTTATCATCACACCATCGGTTGCAATCATATAGGATCCAGGTGTTACAAACTTCTTGTATGCGTTTAACTCTTTGTAAACATGCTCCTCGGTATGACATGAGTCCAATACCACAATCGTTTTACCCCCTGGCTTAACTATTTGTGAGACTTTACCAACTGTTTCCTCAGAAACAGAATCTCCTTCAATAAGGTCAATTTCTTCAAAAAACGGATGCTCTTCGATCGCCTTCCGATTGTGCGGACGGATTTCAATATCTACTCCGACCACGCGGCCCTTTTTAAGGGCTCGACAAAGACTCGCGTAAAAAATCAATGAACCGCCATGTGCTATACCAGTTTCGACTACATAGTCGGGTTGAATTTCATAAAACGCTTCTTGCAATCGAACCAAGTCATCGGGCAATTGGATAATTGGCCGACCAAACCAGGAAAACGTATAAGTGTACTTCTGATTCCAACCGACCTTGACCCACCATTTTGAAAGCTCGTCAAAGCCTTCGTCTGAATAAAGGTCGAGCGTCCGCTTCTGGCCATCACGATCTTGGATTGAAAGTTTTTGCTCTGCGACATTAATTTCTATCATTGTACGAATGACAGTCTTTTATAATGCGTTAATTTTCAATAAGTATTTTACTTAAAATGCGTATCCGAAAGTAAAACCTGGCCATATTCCTACACCACCGCTCGCAATAAATGCGTAAAGCGATGCGCGAAAGTAAAAACCGCCATCCATTGGCCAGTAACGATACCCGATTCCGAGCATCGGTATGGCGCCAAAACCACTCGAAGTCCCACTGATTGCACCTGAACTGACTGAACCTGAAGCAATCGCCACGTCTATCCCAGCCAATGGCTCAAAGAAATGATTATCACCGCCCAATAAATAAGAAAAATAAACTGGTAGCAAAAACACGCTGGTACTAGCCGATACTCCGCCGGATGAACTTGAGGCTCCGTAATAAGAAAATCCTAAATTAAGAACCATGTTCTTATTGAATCGATGGGAATAATCGATGCTATAGAGAATTCCCGCACCCAATAACTCCAATGAAAATGTATCGTAACTTGAAAGGCTATCGCTTCTATCACTTGAAGCATCGTCATCATACATTACTTCTTCAGTATTCGATTCTGACTTTTTGATTTTTCTTTTTCGGGCCTCTGCGTCCGGTGAATTTAACGCTACGCCAAAAACAAGGCCTACAATCACAAATAGTTTCATTGCCGAAGTAATTCGATTCTCTTTCATGGGTCCCCCTCCTATTAACTGAGCTATTTATAGTACTATTCAATGGAATTGTTTAAGTTGCAAGTCGGATCTTGGCACTCCCGAAAAATCATGTCAGGCTCGTCGTTTGAATTCAATTTCGACTAAAATTCGTAAAATCATTCACATCGATATGGATTGCTTCTATGCTGCTGTAGAAATCAGGGATCGGCCCGAATTGAAAGGGACTCCGGTTGCAGTCGGCGGAAGCAATGGCAGGGGAGTCCTTACGACTGCAAATTATGAAGCAAGAAAATATGGGGTTCGTTCAGCAATGCCAACCAGCGCAGCTTTGAAACGATGTCCGCATCTCACGCTGCTCCCGGTAGATTTTAAAAAGTACAAGGCAGAAAGTAAAATCATTCATGCCATTTTCTCAAGATACATTGACCAAATTCAAACAATTTCTCTAGACGAAGCGTTTCTCGACGTCAGCGACATCCAACTGCCAGAGAATAGCGCCACACGCCTAGCGACTGGAAAAAACCGAACGGACAGTTTACCATTTCGCCCGAAATGGCTGATCAGTTTGCGAGTGAGTTAAAGGTTGAGAAAATTCCAGGAGTCGGTAAAATTACCAGGGAAAAAATGAACCGTCTGGGGATTTTCACCTGCGCTGATAGAGTTAGTGGCCTTTTCGCAAAAATCAAATTTTCGGATTTTAGAGTTACGACAATAGATCGCGCGCAGCATAAATCACTCAACCCTCACCACTTTGAGCTGCTGATAAAGGAGGCAATGGATCGTGCATCAATCCCGGTTCGGCTAATTGGAATCGGGGTTCGCTTGGGCGAACCAAGAGAAGAGTGCCCTTCTCAACTTTGTTTTTCGTTTTTCAATATCCGATAGGCTGCACGACAGCTCTGCCCAAAATAGGTCCATCGGGAATTTTCAATTCT
>Ga0066639_10004170_pt1 | contig 12387 bp, 13 predicted proteins | sample CryGeyCG2114_010_2_FD_59504 | JGI IMG/M metagenome (GOLD analysis project Ga0066639, IMG submission 59504) | Groundwater microbial communities from aquifer - Crystal Geyser CG10_big_fil_rev_8/21/14_0.10 | ecosystem: Environmental > Aquatic > Deep subsurface > Groundwater | place: USA: Utah...
GAAAATATATTCTTAGATTCTTTTCCTTTTTTTGGTTTTTTCTTTTCTCCTTTGTAAAATGATCCAAATCCTCCCATAAATTATCACCTCTTTATCCGCCGCTAAGCAGCTCCGCAAGCCGTATTCGAATAGAATTAAAAGCAAAAGTTAAGCTTTAGCGGACATATTTATATTATATTTATACTTTCAAGCTTTTCAAGTAAATTTGATAATTCCCTCGGCATTTGAGCAGTGCATAAGATTTCTTTTTTATTTGCTGGATCTTGGAAAACAATCTTCTCCGCATGCAAAAATATTCTTTTCAAAAGTTTCCTGTCATTTCTGGCAGTTTTTCTCCCACCGTATAGCTCATCTGAAAATATTGGATGATTAATATATTTCAAATGCACACGTATCTGGTGCGTTCTTCCTGTTTTTGGATAAAGCCTAACAAAACTTAAAATTTCATCATTTAATTTATAAGTTTTTTCTACCCGATAAGTCGTGAACGCTTCTCTACCCCCTGCCAAAACTCCAAATCTTTTTCTGTTCCAGGGGAGCCTACCTATGTTGGCATTTATTTCACCCTCTGCAGGACTTATGCCTCCATGCGTCAAGGCAACATACTCTTTTTTTACTATTCTTTGCTTAAATTGGGCCTGTAAATCCCTAAACGACACTGAATTTTTTGCTATTATTAGAGCGCCTGAGGTTTCCTTATCAAGTCTATGAACTATCCCGGATCTATCTATAAATTCAGGCTCTTCGCTACTATTAAAACTCATTTCTTTTTCTAATAAATCTTGGACAGTATTGCCATTTGTAGTCTCAGACCTATTTACAATAAAACCACTAGGCTTATTTATAACCATCAAATTGTCATTTTGAAAAATTACATCAAGCTTATTAAGATCCTTTTTGTTTTTTTCCTGAGATTTATGCATGTTATTATCAATAATTTTAATTCTAAAATTAAATAAAGATGCTGGAATTATTTTCCACTCTTGGGATTTTTTCTTCTTATTAATTCTTGTTTTATAAAAATAATTATCCCAAGAATAAGAAAAGAAGAGTAAATAAGACTTTCTTTATTACTAATAAAATTACTAACCCCTGATTTATCAATGGCGCAAGTCAAAAGCATGGTTAGAGAAAAGAAGATTAAGAAAAGGATACTAATTGTTCCATTTTTAATTTCCAGGCTTCTGGCCTTTGGCTGAAAATAAAAATTCAAAGCAAGTGCAATAATAGTAAATAATGCAAGTTTTACGATTCCTCCCAAACTAAAATCACCGGACAATAAAAAATAACCAACTAATCCAATCGGAAGTACAAATCCAAAAGATTCTGTATAAAAATCAAAAACTCTGCCTAAGGGAAATCTCCTGCGCTTTCCATAAAAATAAAGAGCAAGCACGCCTCCTACAAATCCTCCTAAAAGTGACAGGCCCGGAAAATAAGGAAAAATTAAAAATGCCAATGGATTTAAAAACAATGGGTCAAAATTTAGTAAAACATAAAATAATCTAGCTGTAAAAAGCGATACTAATCCTACAAAAAAAGCAGAGTCAAAAACCATCTGAAGAGATATGTTTTTTTTAACTAAAACTGCATCGTCCTTCGCGACATGATAAAGTCTGAAAAGAAAGAGAACAAAACAAATTATTAAAACTATGAAAAAAAATCCCATTTTATTTAAATTTAAAAATTCTTATAACTGCAAAAATTAATATTCCAACTCCAATTAAAGTAACAACTGTTGCAACCCCTACCTTATCTGCAAGCACACCCACTCCTAGCACCGGGATAAGAGATACAATACCTACTAAATTATTAAGTGACCCATAAATTTTACCCCTCTGCTCATCTGTTGTTTCCTCCTGAATAATCGTATTTGAAGGAATAAAAACAAATGCAAAAGCAAAACCAACAATTACAGCCAGTGGAATCATTATACCAACCGGATCATAACTTACAAACCTTGTAAAATTAACAAACAAAATAAAAATAATTCCAATAACCAAAAGCCCTACTTTAGTTAGAACAGTTTTATTTTTATCATGTAAAAAATTACCTATCAGTATGGCTCCTGCTGCCATACCTATTACTGCAGGTGTCACAAATAGCACGGGGAATTTTTCAACTTGAATATTTAAAATATGTGTAGCGTATCCTGGCCCGATCACTGCAATCACCAAAATTAACGTCTGAAGTAGAACCAAAAGAATCAGGGAGTGGTATACGTTTTTATTTCTCCTAACTACAAGTAGTGCTCCCTTAATTTCCTTAAAAATATGAATTTCTTTTTTCCTAAGGTGTTCTTTATACTTTAATTTTATAAGGTATGCAAAAACTGCAGAGATACTAAAAAGAATTGTTATAAAAACAAACACGCGAATTTGGCCAAGAAGTAAAAGAAGTGGGCCTGAAAGCGCATAAGCAACAATAATTGATCCGTAAATTCCCATACTAAATATGGCATTGGCTGAAATAAGAAGTTTTCTTGGAACTAAGTGCGGAATGATAGGAGTTTCTGCGGGCACAAAAAACTGCGTAATAAGTGAAACTAAAAATGTTAATAAATAGACAAGACCTAATACTTCAGAAAAATAAATAAGAGGAAATACTGCCATGGCACGCAAAATATTTGTGTAGACTAATACATTTTTCTTATTCCATTTATCTACATACACTCCGGCTACAATCCCGAAAAATACTGAAGGAAGAGTAAAAGCTAAAACTACTCCTGCTACAGCTAAATTTGAACTTGAAAGCTGAAAAGCCAAAATAAGAAGAATAAAGTTAAGAAGATTCATCGCAAACTGCGAGAAGAATTCGGATACAACAAGAAAGAAAAAAGAAGGAATCCGTAACGCGGCTATCAAGGGACTATTCTTCATATAATCTTTAATTTACTTTTTGGCTATATTCTCCGGTGCGCGTGTCTATACGCACTTTATCCCCAGCCTTGATGAAAAGTGGCACACGAGCTTTCATACCGTTATCCAAAATTGCGTCTTTATAAATATTACTAGCTGTGTTGCCCTTTACGCCGGGAGCAGCTTCAGTAACACTAAAATCAACTTTTGGAGGAAGATTAAGAGCTATTGCCTCACTTCCCCTAAATGATACGTTATAACTTTCCCCCTCTTTTAAGTAAACCTCATCTTTTCCGATTAATGCAATAGGTATATTAGTTTGCTCAAAAGTATTGGAATCCATAAAATATGCAAACTCAGAATCTTTATACAGATACTGAACATCTCTTTTTAATACTGTTACATTATTTACTTTTGCTCCGTTTATAAAACTTTTTTCTGTAGTAGATCCATTTTTAAGATTTTTTACTTTTACTTTTATATTTGCAGATCCCCTACCCATCTTAATATGTTCATAAGAAATAACCTGGAAAAGACTTCCCGATTCTTCAAAAATTACACCTGTTTTTAGATCTGTAACACCTATCATGATTTTAAATAATTAAGAATTGTTCTTACACCGTGTCCCGTAGCCCCCTTAGGTCCTATATCTGAATCTTTTTCACTAAAAGCTGAACCGGCTATATCTAAATGTGCCCACGCAGTACTTCCTACAAATTCCTCAAGAAAAAGAGCCGCTGTTAGACTTCCTCCGAAAACAGAATTTGGTATGTTAGCTATATCAGCTATGCTTGAATCGTTCATCTTTTTATAATCCTCATCTAATGGCAACTCCCACATTTTCTCCCCAGCTTCATTTGAGGCTTTTAAAATTTTTTCAGTTAATTTTTTATCATTTGAAAAAAGACCTGTTATATCAGGTCCCAATGCCACCATAACTGCACCGGTAAGTGTAGCTATATCTATTATGGTTGTAGCCTTTTTTTCTACAGCATAGCTTAGACTATCTGCCAAAGTTACTCTTCCCTCTGCATCTGTATTTAAAATTTCTATAGTTTTTCCATTCATAGCTTTTACCACATCTCCGGGGACTAATGAATCACCTGAAATCATATTAGGTGTGGCAGCTATAATTCCCATAACTGGAAATTCAGGTTTAATTTCTGAAATTACCGAAAAAACTCCTAAAACTACAGCAGCTCCGCTCATATCCATTTTCATATCCTTCATATAATCTCCCGGCTTAACATTTATTCCCCCGCTGTCAAAAGTTATTCCCTTTCCCACCAATGCGAGCTTTTCTTTACCTGATGATTTTTCAGGTGTATATTCAAGTTGAATGAATTTAGGAGGAACTGAAGCTGCCCTGGCTACACCTAAAAAAGCATTCATTCCCAGCTTTTCTGCTTCTTTTTTGTCAATTATTTTACATTTAATTTGCTTAGGATCCTTCCTGTGAATAGATTCTGCAAATTCCGCAAGATACTCAGGAGTTACGTAAGCAGATTGTTCGTTTACCAAATCTCGGGCTACTATAGTTCCATCACTATATAGTCTTCCCTTTTCAATTCCCTTTTTTGTTTTTGCAGCTTCATCTGTAGAAATTATTACAGCTGAAAGCTCCCGGTCTTCTTTTTTTGTTTTATATTTTTTAAATTCATAATCTCCGAGAATTATTCCTTCCGAAAGCATTTGGCTTATTAGTTCTGAATCAAAACTACTATCTATAACTGGAATTTTCAAAGCTAAGGAGTCAATTTTTCCATGTGTAGATTTTATTACTTTTCCGATAACAATTCTAAAATCGTTTGCCTTAATTTCACTTATTTCACCTAGTCCTGCAACTATGACCCAATTTGCCAGCTCCTTGGTTTCCGGAAAAAAATTTAACAGTTCACCCTTTTTTCCCTTAAAACTCGAGGCTTTTGCGGCTTTTATTAAATTTCCTTTAAGTTTTTCATCGATTTCCTCAAATTCTTTTAGTGGTTTTAATTCCAGCTCTTTTTTATTTTTAATCTGTGCTGCAAAAACTACAATCACATCTGAAGAAATATTTAAAAGATTTTTGTCAACATACTCAAATTGCATGAAAGATATTGTAACATTCTGGCCTCAAAAAATAAAGGATAAATGATATAATATACCAACAAGCCGGGGTGGCGGAACGGTATACGCGGTAGTCTCAAAAACTACTGGTCGCAAGGCCTTGAGAGTTCGAATCTCTCCCTCGGTACAAATTACAATACTCTTCGAACAACTGTAAAGTCTAAACGGTCAATAAATGCTGTAACGGGCTCTTCTATAACTCTTCCAACTTCTAATCCATTATCTTTTTTCGATCTTGCATTAATTATCTTACCATCACCAACATAGATCCCAACATAACCAATACCATTGGGGTATTCGGGATTGTAATGCCCCCAACCTCCTTTAAAAAACAACAAATCCCCAATCTTTAAATTTGATTTTTTAGATTCGATTCTGTAACCTATCGATGCCTGATCCAGAGCTGTTCGCGGAAGATATATTCCAATTTTCATATAAAGAAATTTAATAAAGCTCGAGCAGTCAAATGAATTTGGTGCTTCACTTATTCTTGCTCCAAATTTATATTTTTTCCCTAAGTATTTTTTAGCAAAATAAACTAATCTCTCTTGCTCAGTTGACACAAATGAAGTATATCAAATTTAACCAAAATATTAGACTAACTCCAAACGGGTTAGTCTAATATATTTGTTTCGAAACAAAATAGTCTAGATAAAAACTAAACTGTTCCAGTTCCTCCTGTACTGTCGCCTGGCGTAGGCGCAGCAGGTTCTGCTGGCGCTTCTCCGGGCACTGGAGGAGTCGTTGTAGGCTCAGGATTCCAACCAGCTGTTGGCTCTGCGCCTGGTGCTGGAGGAGTTGTTGGCTCCGGGCTCCAGCTTGGCTCTGGTGTTCCGCCTGGAGCTGGTGTTTCTACACCTGGCTCTGGAGCAGGTACTCCTGGAACGCTTGGCTCTGGTGTAACCGGAGGAACTCCTTCCGGCTGCACTCCACCATCGACTACTGGCGGTGTTGGTACTGCCGGATCAACCGGAGCACCTTGACCTGGATCTGTTGGGTTATTATTTGGGTCCATTCACTTCACCTCCTCTCAATTTATTTATCATAAACATACTTACGTAAAATGTAAAGAGATCAATTCATATTATAAGCTTAAATAGCTTTATATTATTTGAGTTTCAGCAGGCCCTTCGGGCTCAGATGTATCTTCACGTTTTTTATCTATACTATAGAATTTAATTCTATCGCCTCTGAACAGCAAATCGACTTCACCCATCGGTCCATTTCTGTGTTTTGCTATAAGAAGCTTTGTTTGCATAACATTTGCTATTTCAATATCCGGCCTATAAATAAACATCACCACATCTGCATCCTGCTCTATGGCCCCTGACTCTCTTAGATCAGCCAACTGAGGCCTTTTTTCACCTCTATGCTCCACAGCACGCGAGAGCTGAGACACTGCAAGAACAGGAATTTTCAATTCTCTTGCAAGATTTTTAAGTGCTTGAGACACGATTGACACCTCCTGCACTCTATTATCATAGTGCTTCCCCGGATCTACAAGCTGGAGATAATCGACTATAATCAGAGAAACTTTGTGCTCTAGCTGAAGGCGTCTGGCTTTTGTTCTAATTTGAGACACGGAAATACCCGGAGTATCATCTATGTAGATCGGAGCATCAGCTAAGAGTCCCATCGCTTCAGATAATTTTGCAAAATCAGACTCATTTAATTTCCCCGTTTTAAGCCTCCATGCATCCACATCAGCCTGACCTACTAAAAGCCTATCCACCAACTCCTCTTGGCTCATCTCAAGTGAAAATATGCCTACAGGTTTTTTTTCATGAACTGCTATATTTTGAGCCATATTTACAATCATGGCTGTTTTACCCTGTCCCGGACGGGCTGCAAGTATAAGAAGATTTGAAGCCTGCATTCCGGACAAAATACTATCTACATCAGCAAATCCAGTCTTTATTCCCCTTAGGCCTGCCCCGGATTTATGAAGCTCATCAATCCTATCAAAACTTTCTGCCAAACTTTCTTTTATAGGAGTAAACCCAGAAATGCTTTGCCCCTGAGTCATAGCAAATACAGATTGCTCAGTTTTGTCCATCAGCTCTTCGGCCTCTTTATCCTCCATAAAGCCCATTTCTACTATTTGTGTACCTACTCTAATCAAATGCCTTTTCATCGAATCCTGCTTAATAATGTCTGCGTAATGCTCAATATTTGCGGCCGTAGGAACAGCGTTCACAAGTTCCGACAAATAAGAAGTATCAATTTTATTTGAATTATCCTTCTTTAGAGCTTTTGTCAAAGTAAGAATGTCTATAGGCTTACCTTGTTCATAGAGGGAAAGCATGGCATCGAAAATTTTTGCGTTATTACCATCATAAAAATCCTCTGCTTTTAATTTATCCGAAACCAGACTAATTGCTTCTTTACTTAAAAGAATAGCGCCAAGTACACTTTGCTCCGCTTCTTCATTATGTGGGGGAATTTTTGTAACTGCCATAAGTTTTAAAATAATAATCTACAGGCAGTTAAAATACAAGACCTACAATAAAAATAAAACAGCTAAGTAAGATGAATAAATTGCATTTCAGTCGGGAGTTTTGCGGCTGTGATAGAGAACTTATGTACTTTTTCTGAATTACTTTTTCCGAGTGCTTTTTCCAGCTCAATTGCATTCTCTCCATATGCTAAAATTGCCTTCGGATTTAAAGCTGTAAAAGAAGAATAATTAAATTTATTTTTTGAATTCACCACGAGTAAATCACTTTCTTCAACTTTTTCCTGTACCTTTTCCATAGTCTCTCCATCACCTACTAAAAGTTTTACCAAATCAACTTCCAGCCTTGCGATTAATTTTTCATTTACATTTATAATTGATATTTTAATACCACCCACCTCAAACTCACCAGGCCCACTAATGGTAATTCTTGAATCTTCAACTTTCGAATCACTAAAATTTGGATTGTCATTTAGCTTTATTACACAATTCGCATCGATCTTTCCTGTTTCTTTTGTGGGATCAATTATTAAAGAAGCGTTTTTTCCTTTGATTCTTAGTGCATTTCCATTAAGTATTGCAACATCCATTAGGCTATCCTAGCATTTATAAGTTTTCTTGACAAGATATTTAATTAAGTTGTAATATCAGTCTTGCTTTAATAAGGCTAATTATTTCCGCATCATGAATAAAGAAAAAGTTCTGATTTCAATTTCTGCTGTAGTCGTAGGTAGCTTAGTTGCGATAGGCGCACTATTTTTATATCAATCAACTAAAAAAATTAGTAAATCAGAGGTTAAAAGCATTTCGGTATCAAGCCCTACACCAACTCCAGCCTCAGGACTTTTCCTTACAATTGACTCCCCTATAGATGAAGAAATTGTAGAAACCAGGCTCGTAGAAGTATCGGGTCAAACAATCCCCGGAACAAAATTGATTATTCTTACTTCTACAGATGAAGTGTCAGCAGTACCGACAGATGATGGAAAATTTTCAACTGAGGTAAGTATAACTAGCAACGAAAACATTATAGAAATAGTGGCAATAGCACCAAACGGAGAAAGTGTTCGCGCTAGAAGAGTTGTATCATTCACAACAGAAGATTTTTAATATGAATAAAATAATAATTACATTTGCTTTATTGTTTTTCCTAATTCCGGGATTAGCACTTAGCCAAGCCCCTGCTGAAGATGAAATAACAGATAGCGAATCCTCATCAAAGGATAAAATCGACGAAATAAAAGATAAAGTAACCACACAAGTAGAAAAGCTAAATCTCGTTGAACGAAAGGGACTTATGGGTGTGGTCGAAAGCGTAAATGAAAATCAAATAAAAATAAACGACCTAAATGATAAAATACGCATTATTGAGGTTGATGAACTCACGAAATATTCTTCCACCGAGAATAATTCATTCGGTTACGATAATATAGAACCCGGCACAAATATCTCGACTCTGGGACTTTATAATAAAGATTCAGAAAAGCTTTTGGCTAGATTCCTGAATGAAATTTCAATTCCCGTGTTCTTAACAGGTGTAATTTCTGATGTAAACGAAGATGATTTTAGCATTACCTTAACGACTGAAGATGAAATAAATTATATTATTGATATAGAAACTATAACTAAATCATTCTCCTTTACAGATGAAGATTTAGAAAATTCAGGTTTTTCAAACCTTGAAGTCTTACAAAATGCTGTTGCTACAGGTTTTCCTGACCCTGATGAAGAAAATAGAATTTCAGCAAACCGAATTATAATATTCCCCGATATTCCAAATAATCCACGAATAAATATAGAAGTTTCAAGCCCCACAGCAGAATCAACACCTACCCCAACTTTATAAAATGAATCCGCAAACAGCTAAATTTATTTCATCTATTCCTAATATTATTTATTTAACAAATTTATCTTTTTTCTCAGAAAATGAACGAGAAGTTTTTCTGATTATTACCAAAAATAAAAAATTTATAATCACTGATAAAAGATATTCAGATGCAGTAAGGAAATATGCAAAAGATTTTATACTCATAGAAAGTGGTGCAATGAATTTTATCACTAACGAAGCTAAGAGTTTTTTTGAAAAACTAAATATTAAAATTTTAGAATTTGAAGAAAATAATCTTACAGTTTTTGAATACAAAAAGCTTATAAAAACAGTAAAAATGATTCCCTTGGAAATAGATACATTAAGGCTTATTAAAAATGAAAATGAAATAAATTCTATAAGAAAAGCATGCGGAATAGCTGACAGTGCATTTGAATATATCTTAACTAAGATTAAAATCGGAGTAAGTGAGAAACAAATCGCTGAAGAGCTGATAGACTACTTTCGAAAAAGTCATGCAGACTATTCATTCAGACCAATTGTTGCTTTTGGAAAAAACTCTACTGTCCCCCATCACGAACCTACAAATAAAAAATTAACAGAAAATCAAATTGTTCTGATGGATTTTGGTGTAAAAATAAATAACTACTGTTCTGACATGACTAGAACTGTATTTTTCGGAAAAGCAGATGAAAAATTTAAAAATATTTATACTACAGTTCTTCAAGCGCAAAAAAATGCTATTGAAAATATTAAGCTTGGTCAAAAAACTTCAATAATTGATCTAGCTGCAAGAAATCATATTAAAAAACACTTTGAAGATATTCCTCATTCAGTGGGACATGGAATTGGATTAGAAGTACACGAAGCGCCAAATATTTCGCCAAATTCCAAAGATAAAGTGCAAAATGGGATGATCTTTTCCATAGAACCCGGAATTTATATACGCAGATATGGAGGAGTAAGAATTGAGGACCTTGTATTAGTAAGATCGGGTAAAGCAGAGTTGATTTCCAAAGCCAAAAGAGGAATAATTGCAATTAATGCTAAATGAATTAAAACGAGACTTTTTCTCAATAAAACTTCTAGTGGTTCTTTTGACTATAGCCGTAGGAATCTATCTGCTCAATTTCATATTTGATTTCCTGAGGGCATTTTCAGATATCATTTGGATAATCATATTAGGATGGCTAGTCAGTTTTATAATGGAGCCGTTTGTGGAAATATTTATTAAAAAATTAAAACTACCACGAAGCTTTTCTACTGTAATAGTTTTCTCAATGGCTGCAGCTTTACTGCTTATCTCATTTAGAATATTTATTCCTGATTTGATAGCTCAATTTTATGCACTTCAGAAAATTGTTCCCGATATCTTATCGAGTTTTCCGGTACAAATTAGAAATTTGCTGGAAAACTCCATATTAACTATAGATCCTCCCCAAAACTTAATCCCCTCCTTCACGCAATTCTTGATAAGCCTAATAACTATTTTGATTTTATCTTTTTATCTTGTAATAGATAAGGATAATTTAAGTAAAAAAATCTTTATAATTTCTCCTAAAAAATATCATAGCCAAATTACCTTAATTCAAAAAATTATTGATACATCATTTGCTTCTTTCGTAAGAATTCAGGTTCTCTGGGGATTAATCGGAGGCATAGTTACCTATATAGCATTAACTATATTCCAAGTCCCTTTTGCTGCTTCTACTTCTCTTTTGGCCGGAGTCTTAACTGCAATTCCCATGATCGGACCGATCATAGGAGTCATTCCTCCTCTCTTAGTAGCCATAACTGAAAAACCGGATCAGGCAATTTTCATATTCTTATCAATATTTTTAACAGAACAATTTATATTTTACTTTATAGGACCTAAAATCATCGGAAAAGCTTTTAACGTAAATCCTATTATGGTAATTTTATCTCTTTTAATAGGTATAAAAATTGCCGGATTTTTAGGAGCGATTTTAGCAGTTCCCGTAATCAGTATAATTTTAGTGGCAGGTCAAGAACTATATTCCTATTACTTCAGTGAAAACGAAAAAATAAATAAAAAATAATAGCTTTAATTTATAAGAAATTTTATGATAGAATTTATTTATGCAGACAATTAAAGGCTTCAGGGATTTTTTACCCACAGATGTAAGAAAAAGAAATTACGTTACCTCAACTTTAAAAAAAGTATTTGAGTCCTATGGCTTTGATCCTCTTGAGACTCCCGTACTTGAATATGAGGAGATTCTAACAGGAAAATATGGCGAGGAGGGAGATAAACTTATGTATAAATTTGAAGATAATGGAGGAAGACGTGTTGCTATGAGATATGACCAAACAGTTCCACTAGCTCGCGTTATTGCCCAGTACTCAAATGATATTCCCCTACCTTTCAAAAGATATCAAATTCAAAATGTTTACCGCGCTGAAAATACTCAGAAAGGAAGATACAGAGAATTTTTACAAATTGATGCAGATATTATAGGCTCCAGCTCCCCCCTGGCGGATTCAGAAATTATTGCTATGACCATTAATGCATTTAAAAGGCTTGGTTTTGTAGATTTTAAAATTCTTATAAACGACCGTGAAGTTTTAAAAGTAGAAGAAGCCACCGTGGGTTCTTGGGTAAAAAAAGGTATGGGACCAAAAGAGCTTGCTGAAATGGACCTTGTGGTCGCACGTGCAGTGGATAAACTTGATAAAGTTGGTGAAGAAAGAGTTATAGCTGAAATTGCTGAAAAAACACCAATAAATAAAGACCAGGCAAAACACTGGCTTTATGTTCTTAAAAAAAGAGACATAACACCAAAAATTAGAAAAATATTTGAACTACTTGAAAAATCAGGCGTAGAAAAGAAATATTATCAATTCTATCCAATTCTGGCTCGAGGCCTTGATTATTATACAAACACGATTTTTGAAGTGGTCGTCCCACATTATCATACCTCACTTGGTGGCGGTGGAAGATACGATAAGCTTATCGGGATGTTCGCGGAAAAACAGGTTTCCGCAGTAGGTTTTTCATTCGGTTTTGACAGAACTATTGAAACTATGGAAAAACTAAATATTTTTCCAAAAGACTTAGGAGGAACAGAAATTCTAGTAGCTAACACTCAGGATAATAGTGAAAATATAGCTAGTCATGT
>Ga0066639_10004171_pt1 | contig 12386 bp, 5 predicted proteins | sample CryGeyCG2114_010_2_FD_59504 | JGI IMG/M metagenome (GOLD analysis project Ga0066639, IMG submission 59504) | Groundwater microbial communities from aquifer - Crystal Geyser CG10_big_fil_rev_8/21/14_0.10 | ecosystem: Environmental > Aquatic > Deep subsurface > Groundwater | place: USA: Utah...
CCCCGCCGGTAATAGACATAATAAATAGAAAGATTACATGGAGCATTCCAGTTTTTCCAGCAAGCTTACTTAATCAGAAAGTAGAATTTAAATTAAAAACCGCAGATTATTATCCGTATGGCGTAAAATCTGCATTTACAGTTTCCTCACGCCTTCTTCCACCCGGAACCTCAACAACATACAAAAGTATTACCAGCTATCTAGATCCGAACTATTCAGAACCGTCTACCTCCACAACCTCATCAGAAGAATCTTCAGCCACAACTGAAACTCAACAGACAGAAGCAGTAGAACCAATAATTGATCAAGTAAATATAGATTCAATCACTTCGGAAAACTCCTCTATCTCTATTAAAACCAATGATTTTTCAAGTATTAGAGTCATTTATGGACAAAATATAAATAATTTAAATCAGTCTGTTGTCTCATTAAATTCAACTGATCATTTGATTAAATTTGAAGACTTGGAAAGTAACACCAGATATTATTTCAGAATTATCGTTACTAAAAATGACGGTACGAGAACCACTTCAAGCATTTATACATTTACTACAGCTAAGGAGTCTACTCCACTTCTCGCAGATTCATATTCGCTTATAGCTACCAGCAATAACACCATCATATCTCCTCTTATTCAAGATGAGGAAAATACTCTAGTTCTGCCCGTAGATTCTGTGTTTCAAATAAAATTTGCTATGAATGAAAGGCTTTCAGCCAAAAATATTCAAGCAGATATCAGAAACAGCAATGTCCTTGGAATTTTTTCCCTCACAGATAATAACGATACTGTTACCCAATCAGTTAATCTCATAGAAACACAGAGGGGGATTTACTCCGGTAATTTAAAAACTTTTAGTGCACCCGGATTTTATGCTCTAATAGCCAGAATCGCTGATAAAAATGGGAATATTTCTGAGCAGAAGATCGCAAATATAAAAGTTATAAATAAATTTAGTGTTATTTCAAAAGAAAATAAAAATCCTGTTGAGGGAGCTAGAGTTTTACTTTTCTTACTAACTCCATCAACTAACACTTATCAAATAATTCCATCTACAGCTATAAGTGAAGGTAATCCCATGTACACAAACTCCAAAGGCCAGCTCAACTTAGTACTTCCGCAAGGAAAGTATAAAGCAGAAGTAACGGATCTGCGTCACAGTAAAAAAAGTGTGGAATTTGTTATAGGACCTGAAAAAAACCAAAATTTTCCTTTAGTCGAGCTTGATCCTACAGGAATTACGCTCTCAGCGTTATTTAATTATTATAAAACTGCCATAAATGATGTCTTTGTTTATAACACTAGAATTTATTCAAAAAATCTTACCGGTTCTACTCAATTCTTTGATTTAGTAGCACTACTTAGTCTTGGCGCACTGGTAATTATCACTCTTTTTGCTTTTTCAAAGAGACATCACGTTCCATTGAGTCACATCCCTTCTTATTTTTATTATCTTGTAGACAGAAAAGATAAAAGCAGTAAATATATCCACGGAGTAATTTATGATGAAGATGACTCACCTATAAAGTCTGCTAACATCTACCTTATGGATAGAAATGATGAAAAAATTGTTTCACATAAAAAAACCAATAAATACGGTGAATTTTTCTTTAGGAAAAACCAAACTGAAAAAAATGAATCCAACTATTTAATTATGGCAATGGCAAAAGGATTTTCCGCATCCCCCATCTTTAAATACCAAGACAAAGCTCATCTTAAATTTAAGATAAACTTAAAAAAAGAAGAGGAAAGATTGCATTTTCTTGAAAGGATTGTTGGCTTTTTTAGTCTATTTCTAGGATTAAGTTTTGAGGTTCTCTTAGTGGCTTCTCTTCTCTTTGAAATTCTATTTTTAAATAGTTTTGGAGTAGCTAAAACACTTCCTTTCCTCATCGTTACTATTCTTAACTTAGTTCTCTGGATTCTTCACATTAGAAGTAAATCAAAAAACACAAGTTAATGCTTAGTTATCTACTTTGGATTATATTGTAAAAACAACAAATAACCTCTTAATATTTTTACTAATTGATCAAACATATTACACCTCCTTTCATAGAAACTCTTGGCGAACTTGTGAGCTCTAGAGTTTCATGACCCTCCCTAGAGCACCCTTTGAAGCGTGTACGAATAGTACTGAAAAGCTTCAAAGCAAGCTCAGGAGAGCAAACTTCCTAGCGCTTTGATTGCTGACCAAGTCCAAAAGAATTACAAATGCGATATCTCGTATTCTGTTTTTATTGATCAGCAATCATGCACGTTACTAAATTTTCAATTTTACCCGCTGATAGTTTTCAGTCGGGATCCCGCACGAATGAAATTCGTCGGGACATTGAATTTCTAATTATTTAATTTTAAAAATTTATACATTTAGACCTGTCTGCCGACAGGCAGGCTTGATTAAACATTTTTTAATTTGTAATTTTAAATTATTCCCAGCTCCCTACTTCTTGATCCGTAATTCATAATTCTTGAATCCTAGATCATTAATCTGTAATCAATAATCTGTAATCAATAATCACTTAATCTGCTTTGAAATGATTTAGATTCTTTTATATTTAGCGCTGTCCAAGTGAAGTTAACGTTATCTTTTGCCTCTTTATTTAGGACTATTGTAAATCCACGCTTAGATTTATTTACTATGATGTATGAATATTTCTCATTAAAGAATTCTTGCTCTAGCTCTTCTGTTGGAATCACATTGCCGTCTTCATCTTTTTCTTCATCAAATGTGATGGAAACATTTACTATTGGCTCATCTTCAAACTCATTCTCGAAAACCACATCTACCCTTTTATCATCCACTTCTATTATTGCTGCTCCACCCATATCACTTGAGAATGTAACTGAACCTTCAAATGCAACTTTTGCTTTAAATACTGCATCATCAAAAAATGTAGCTAACCCATTTAGTACTAAATTATTCGCAATAATTGTATCCACTACACTAAGAATCCCCTCTACTAAACCATTTCCTCTTATTCGAAGATTGCCTGAAATTGATGAGGTTTCACTTGATAGGCCTTGCAAATTATATGGATTTGTCAATTCAGAACTCTTTGTAGATTCTGCAAGCTTTTCAGATAAGCTTTCCATTAGTTTTGCTTGCGCATCAAACTTTTCATTACGTTCGGTTAACTCACCGCCAATTGTAGCTACCCTTGTTTCAAGCTCTGCTAATTTACTATTTACAAACTCCAGGCCCTCTATCTGATCAGCTCTGATTTTTCCGGCAATAAGTGTATCTACAGTAAGAGTCGGTACTTCAATTGAAAAAACCCTCAAGGTTCCACTAAACTCTGCGTTACCATCACCATCAAATACCACTCCGGCAGAAGATGAGCTATTACCAATTTTAAAAGTATTATTTTCATCCAAAATTACCACAACATCTTTTTCAGCTGGTTTTATGGTACTTACCAAAATCTCATCAGCTACTACCCTAGGCGTTACCATCTCAAGTCCTGCAATAACTCTGTCTGTATTTACCTCACTCATATCCAAAGAATCCTGTTCAAATGAAGTTGGATTCTGCAAAAGATAAGTAAGTAGATTAGTTCCTGTTTCTTCTCCTGTTAAACCTGAACTTTGATCAAGGGCTATTTGGGATACACTACTTCCTGTAAAATAGTCTGTCTTTACAAATGTAAGTACTAGTCCTACCTCACCATCCGGATAGCTGAAGTCCTGAAGAGCTTGACCTATGATCTGTCCTGCTTTTGTAGCTTTCATAGCTACCCCGGGAACAGAAGAGGATGTAAGAAGGTCTCCTGCTTTTACCCTTCCATTCTCTGTACTTACCTTTACAGGGATACGTCCTGCCAGAGCTACGGGAACCGGCCTTCCGTAGTTCATACCAATTGCATCATCCATAGTAATCTTTGGAACAGTAGATACTACTCCAAGAACCTGGGAATCATATCTTTTTCCTGATTTCTTTACTCCTGCAGGTAGAGCTGCATCTATACTTACCACATCTCCAGGACCAATAGACTCATCAGTGGTATAGTAGTTTTCTGCCAAATCTGCTCCCAGAGCAACAAGTGTTACCTGTATGTTTGTTACTGTTCCTGTACTTTCCCCCGTAGAACCTGTACAGACTGTATATCTAGTCTCACTTGTAGTTCCGGGGCTATCCAGGAAGGTAGCTGCTGTTCCCATGTTATCGCCTGTTGTAGTGCTCCATCCTCCTTGGAACTCAATTCCCACCTGAGTACTTGCACAAGTTGCATTTGCTCCTGTATTTCGTCTAATCTGAAATGTTGGATTAGCGTCTGAATTAGTATTATCTACTGCATGAATAACAACTGAGACTAAAACAGTTTGGCTGGTTGAAGTAGGCGTAATATTTGGCTGAGTTCCGTCCCAGACATCTGTAGGTGTAGTAAATGAAACACCAATATCAGCACTGCTATCGTTAAATGTAGCAGTATCAGGATCAGAAGAAACTGTTCCACAGGAGAATGATCCTGCGTTCCAGCGCAGAACATCAGTTGCACCGTTACAGGTAGAAAGACCTGCACCAGAAAGAGAGGCAAATGTAGCAGCTCCTGCTCCTGTTACACTCCAATCATTTCCTCCTGTTATGTCAACTACAGTTCCTGCGTTTGCATTTCCTATATTAATTGAATCTGCACTAGATGCATTTGTCGAAATCCTTACAGTATCACTTCCATCACTGTCTACTCCTCCTATTTCAATTGCCTTGGTATTTGCATTGTCTCCTATATTTATCCCTCCGGTTCCTGAACTAAATGTAAGCCCGGTTCCTGAATCAGTATTTCCAATTGTTACAGAATTAGCATTTGTGGCTCCTATGCTTACTCCTGCTGTACCATTTGTTCCCGTATCAAGTGATAGTAGTGCATCTCCACCAGATTGAATGATAAATTCTGCAGTACTATCATCATCAGCTGCATTTAGGGTAACTGTACCAGTATTATTTCTTCCCAGAGTTATGGTGCCATCTGTGTCGTTTGACACTCTTTCAAAATTTGCAAAAATTAGGTCTGCACCATAACTAGTTAAGCTTATGCCTGTGGCTCCTGAGATGCTTAAATCATCATCTATACTTACATCCCCTGATGCATCAGATATGGTACCACCGTCTGTTTGTATATTTCCGGATAATGAAATGCTTCCAGCTACAGAGAGATCATCATTTATATCTACTTCATCTAGTGCATCAGAAATAGTGCCTCCATTAAATGTAATTCCTCCTGTGCTTGAAAAAGCGAGATTTCCGGTTGTTAAATTAATAGTTCCACTTACATCCAAATCATCATCTATATCTACACCATCACTATTATCGGAAATGGTACCTCCGAAAAGATTTAGATTGCCAGAATTATCAATGATAAATCTGGTGGTTCCCGAAGAAGATGCTGTAAAGATATCTCCACTATTTAATTGATCTACTATCAGAGCTGAATTTCCTCCAATTCCTCCAGCTATAGATAATGGAGCGGGAGTAGTAGCTGAGCCTATTAGAACTGCAGTGTCAAAATCAGATATGAGCTTAATATCTCCGGTTCCATCAGCATCAAGTGTCAGGTCAGTATTTCCCGTAGTGTCAATTCCTCCGTTTGCCAGTATTCCTGCAGTAAATGTGGTAGCTGTTGAAAAGGTGGTAGCTGCAGTATTAAATGTCCAGCCTCCTGTTACAGTCTGTGCATCTGCAAGCTTAGCTACACCGGAGCCTAGCACCACCCTAGCTATTCCGCCTCCCTGATCTGTTACCACAAAGTCCACATTTGAAGAGGCTGGTCCAAACTCTATAGCTGTAGCCTCAGTTACAGTAGGGCTTCCATCTGATTCTCTTACATTTACACCGTTTATTCCCCCACTACTTCCGCCCAGCTCCTCTGCGCCTAGCTTGGTAACTATAAGATTGCTTCCATCAGCAACTGTATTAAAAGTCTCAGCTTCATTTAAAGCTCTTACTCTATACGCAGAACCTGATGCTACATCCAGAGTGACAAAGCCGACTGCAGTAGCCTCTGGATATGTAGTTATTCGCCCATATCCATAAGCCCTAGAACCATCTACCTCAGCAAATCCGGAACCAGTATCTTCCTCTAGATAAGCCCGAAAAGCTCCTCTAGTTCCAGATGCTAAAGTTCCTGATACTCTATATTGAAATGTGTAAGTTCCTGCTGCATCTATGGTTAACTCATCTGCAGATAAACTAAACACTCCTCCATTTGAATTTTTTCTGATGGTATCCAGGTTCACTGTAAGACCTGTACCCATAGCATCTCCGCCCGTATTGTCATATGCATCAAATACAGCTGATACATTTGAGTCAGTTCCGCATGAGAATTTATTTGTAGTACTGTCCCACTGTAGCTTGTCCGTTTCTCCATCACAGTCAGAAAGTCCACCCCCCGAGATCCCCTCCCCATCGATAGATGAAAGAATCAATTCCTCACTCATCGTTATTATTCCCGCACCTGAGAGATGGAAGTTGGTTCCATCAATTATGATAGTGCCAGTATTTCCGCCAAGAGTAAGAACATCTGCGCCACCTGCACCAGTCCCTATATTTATAGTGTCAATTCCTGTGCCGGTTCCTATATTTATAGTACTGTCAATTGATGCTTTTCCAAGACTTATTGACCCATCATTTGAAAAAATAGCAAATGCAGTTGAGTTATCTTGAATTATGAAATCTCCTGTAGTTGTTAAATCAAATGTAAGTCCTGACGCATCATCTACGTCCAAAATTGTGTCTGTAGCAGTAACAGAAGCTGCATATAGCTCATCCAGAGTTGACGCTCCGCTTTCCCCTGATATTGAAGTCCAGCTAGTTCCATTAAATACTTGAACCAGATTTGTGTTACTGTTATATGCCAAAAATCCTTCACCTGAAACGGGATTTGTTAGAGAAGTATTTTGCGGAAGCCTTAAGCCTTGAAGCACGCTATCATCATGAAGAATACTTGCTAAATCTAAGAAATCACCGTCAGAATATGTTTGTATTGCTGCAAAATCAGTTGGAGTAAGAGAATTATTGGTAATCTCAGCTGCGCCTATAGACTCATCCGGAAGAACTACCTCAGCATCTCCTGTTGAATCAGTCGTAACCGTAAGACTCAATACGTCTCCTGAACCAAGCGTTAGAGCTGTCGCGCCAGCAGCATCCCATGATCCAGCAGTTAAAATACCGGTTCCAGCATTTATATTTCCATTATTAGTAACAATCGCATTATCCCAGCCAGTTCCAATGCTTATTGCAGTTTCTGTACCCGTTTGACCCGTAAGATTGCCAATCAAAAGTCCATAAAGAGTGTCGCCTGCCTCTGTGGCTCCAGAGGTAAGATTCATTCGAAGAGCTGCATTCGTTCTATTTCCTGCAACAGCAGAAGTAACGAAGTCTATCTGAAGTCCGTCTACCCCATCTGTTGTTGTACCCTTTGTAACATTTGTTAAATTTATCATATCTATCCCCGGTGCTTGAGTGCCGGTAATTTGCAAGTTACTATCAAAATCCAGATTGATTTCTATGTCGCCTGTTCCTCCTGCAATTAAGGAAAGATCTGAACCTGATGAAGACCATATACCTGAATTAGCATATAAAGCAGATGAGAATGTAGTATTGGAATTGTTAAATATCCAATTACCCGTAACTGTCTCTGCATCTCCAAGCCGAGCAATCTGACTACCCAGTTCAACTCTAGCAGTTCCTCCACCCTGATCTGTAACAATGAAATCTTCTTCGGAAGCAGTCGCAGGACCAAATTCAAGAGTAGAGATTGCACCTACAGATGGAGATCCGTCAGATTCTCTTACAGCAATACTTCCACTTCCACCTCCTGATGGGCTGGTATCTATAACTTCTGCTGAAATTATTCCTCCTGTGGCACTCGCACCTCCATTTATCGTAGATAATCCACAAGCTGTATAACTTTGACTTGTATTTCCCGGATTTACATCCAGATACATTACATAAACTGACGGACCGTTAGCATTACTTGAAGAAGTCAAAGATGAAGTATTGCTCGCTAGAATTGTTCCAGAGCAATTAGCTCCGTCGCGTATCTGGGCAGTAATGGTCTGGTCGGCATTATTTGAGCTAAGTGTTGAAAAACTTAATCTTACTACGACATCTCCTGTATTGTTTGTAGGCGTTATACTAACTGTCCCAAGAGAAGTAGCAGAGCTACCCAAAGACGTATCGCTTATCGCAGTAATATTTGCCTGGACATCCTCACCGCTCCCGCTAACTTCCGTACCGCATGAGAAAGTGCCGGTAGCGTCATTCCAAAGAATTTTTGAGTCGGCAGCATCACAGTCAGAAAGTCCTGCGCCCGAAAGTGATGCTAAGGTTGCTGCTCCCGCAGTAGTTATGCTCCAATCATCTCCGCCTATTAAGGAAAGCGTAGTACTTGCATTATCATTTCCTATTACCAAAGTGTCCCCAGATGTATTGTCGCTTCCTATATTTAGGATATCTGCTCCTGTACCTATTCCTAGATTTAATGTTCCTGCTGTTGCAGCTTTACCCAAGGTTATCGTCCCGTCAGCTAAAAACTGCGCGAAATTATTTCCGGAATCCCTCACATAAAATTCACCGCTGGAAGTTAGATCCACTATTAAATCTCCCGAACCATTTGGTGTTATAGTTAAATCCTCATCTGTGGCTGTAGTTATGTCAGTAGTCGCACCCGAGAAAACCAAACCTGTACTGCCAATTGATTTATTAGTCAAAATTTCACTTCCCGCGAGCGTAGCGAGCGTTCCTGTGGTTGGAAGAGTAAGCGTCGTATCCCCTGAGGTACTAAAAGTAAGGTTTTGAGTTCCAAGGTTAATAGTCTTGGCGTTTGGAATTTGAAGCGTTCCTGAGGTAGATGCATTCCCGGCTGTGTCTTGAACTGTAAGTCCTGCAACCTTTTCAGCATTAAATGCATATGGAACAGCCGTAAGCCTAACGCGTGGTGTCATTTCAGAATCAGCATTAACTTTAATCCCGAGATAAAGTCCGTCCCAGTTGAAATTGAAGTTGCTGGGAAATGGCGTTACGCTCCCAAGCTCTACCCGAAATATTCCATCAGCAGTTGTTACTGATTGGGTTTCAGTCCAAAGAGCAGTCCCTCCGGTTGAATTATCATAAATCGTAAAAACTACAGTGTAGCTAGTGTCCGATACATTAGTTTTCAGAGGATTATTTATAAGCTTTCCTTGAAAGTTTACAGTCCTGTTAATGCCTGCTACTGCATCCGTTTTTGAATGAAACACTAATGCAGAAATCGCAAAAAACAAAAGGCCTATTGCCAAGAGTTTTGTTATCTTTGTAAAATGAGTTTGGGCGAGTTTCATAAACTAATATTACTTCGTAATATTAGTTTAGGTTAGTATAAACCCATGTACCAAATAATTTTACTACTTGCATAAAATTGTATACTATTGTATAAAATAATATATAGCTTTTTTGTTTTCACAAAAAGAAAATCTAATTACTAATCACTAATTTCTAAACAAATGCCAAAGCCAAAACAATCAATTTATGACTTAGAAAATAGGACAAAAACTCTTGCCATAAGCGTTCGATCCTTTGTTAAATTGATTCCCAAATCTCTTAGTAATAATGAAGATATAAAACAACTAATTAGATCTTCCGGTTCAATTGGCGCAAATTACATAGAGGCAAATGAATCACTCTCCAAAAAAGATTTTATTTTAAGAATTAAAATATGCAGAAAAGAAGCCAAGGAAACTATCTATTGGTTAGAGTTATTAGAAATATATTCCGCCAAATCAAACAAAGAGCGTGATATATTAATTGATGAGGCTACTCAACTTATGAAAATATTCGGATCAATTATAACTAAATCTGTTTAGAAAATTTGGCAATTTGAAATTTATATTTACTTAGGATTTAGATATTAGGAATTAGAGTTTATAAAAATATGGATAATTTACTTAGCGTAAAGCAGGTTGCATACATCTTAAAAGTTCATCCCTTAACTATCAGGAGATACATTAAGGAAGAGAGACTGAAGGCTGTGAAATCCGGCGGAAATGTAAGAATTAAAGAGTCAGATCTCGCGGAATTTAACAAAGACTTTAAACCAAACAAAACCTCCCTTCCAAAAGATAACAAACAGCCCACTTATCAAATATTTAACGATTCTGATCCCCTATTTCAATTGCGGGGGAAAGGAGCAAGTCTTGATATTTAATAAATTATGGCTACACTTAGTAAAAAAGTTTTTGTAGAATCAGATATTTTCTACTCTTTTATAAATAGAGCGGACCAGCACTATCCTCAGGCTTCTGCTTTTTTTAGATATTTCGCAGAACAGAAATTTCAAGTTTTCACTAGTTATCCTGTTCAAGAGGATGTGTATATTAGAATTTATGAACGAATAAGTCCGAGCCTGGCGAAAGACTTCCTGCGGGGAATGTCACTTTCATCTGTTAACATCCTCTACCCTAGTGAGAGTGATGCCAAAGCAGCTCTTAAATCCCTTATCAACTATCAAAACACAGAACTTACATTTCGTGAAGCACAAACCGCAGTACTTTCTAACAGAAATTATATCAGCCAAGTCTGTACTTTCCGATATGTCCATCCTTTATTTGGAATAGGTGCATTTAATCTACCGATATAATTATAATAGAATTATGAATTATGAATTAAGAATTAAAAACCCAAGGGAACAAGGAGCTAGAGAAATTTTCGCAGGAGGGCAAGCGAAGCCGCGAAGGGATTTGAGGATCTGGCCGAGCGAGCGGAGCGTCTCCAAGAAAATTTTGCTAGCGACTGCAGTTTTCCTTACTTCTTGTTTCATGATTCTTGCTTCTTCCCGCGTTTTCGCAGCTCCTTCCAGTACCAACTTCGAACTATCCGAATATGGATTTGGCGCGGGCGGAACTGCAAGCTCCAGTTCTGAAAGCTTACTTATGCAAGGAATACTTGGAGAAATTGAATCATCATCTCTTTCTTCCGAAGCATATCTGGCGCTTCCCGGACTTACATATTCACTTGAACCGAACACTCCTGGCGCACCTACATTTACCAACCCTGACAACTACTATAACAAACTATATATAATTATAAATAATGCTAACAATCCTTCAGACGTTTTGTTCAAGGTTCAGATTTCTTCCGGCTCGGCCGATTTCTCTCAGGACACTTTTTTCGTACAATCTGACCAGACTTTAGGATTTGATGAGGCTTGGCAAACCTATTCGGCCTGGGGCGGAGGCTCCGGATTTAATATAATAGGACTTAAATCGGGTACTACCTATTATGCAAGAGTAGCTGCCAAATCAGGAACATTTCAGGAGGGAATTTACGGCCCAACGGCAAATGCTGCTACAGTAATTCCTACTCTCACTTTTGATATTGATACCACTAGTCAAACAGATCCTCCTTTTACCGTAAGCATCGGAGGAATTACACCGGGCAGTGTCACAACATCTACCGACACTATAGACGCTACTATTACCACAAATGCATCAAACGGTGGATTAATATATCTTTTTGGTACAAATAATGGACTTGAGAGTGCTCAGGCCGGAAATTATAATATAAACAGTGTCACAAATGATCTTACTCTTGTTCCTGAAGGTTATGGCGCCAGAGGAACTTCTGCTAGCGAGGTTTCAGGCGGACCCATGGAAATTCTTACACCATATAATGGAAGTGGAGATAGCGTAGGAATAATTGATACAAATAAAAGACCCATAGCAGGCTCTACCCAGACTCCGGTTACAACCGGTCAAGTTTCATTTGAATTAAAAGCAAAAGCAAGCAGTACTACACCATCGGCCAGTGACTATACAGATCTTCTTACTATTATAGCCACAGGCGCGTTCTAAGCTTCGCATAATTCAAAAATTAAATAATATACATATTAGTGTTGCGAAACGAAATCCATCGCAAACAATTAAACAAGGTCCGACCTTGTTTGAAAATGTTTGATAATTTAATAATTTGGATTTGATTAAAAATTAAAAATTTGAAATTAAAAATTATTGCTGGTCTGGTGGGCTATTTGTATATTTGTATATTTGCTTATTACAACCTAATTCTCCTCTTGACAAGAGTATTTCAATTATGATTATCTTAATATGTACACAAAAATGAGAATAAACCTGCCAAATCGATCTAATCCAGTTAGAATCAAAAAAGACAGAAATTCCCTAGCTAGTCTGGGTATTGCTTTGTCACTTATAGCGCTCACCCTTTATCCCCTAACCCTTCCACCACAAGCTCACGCTGCTGTAACTGAATCGTTCGTAAGATTTGATAGACTAGCAACAGGCTCAGCAATTTCAGGTACTGCTTGTCTTGAAACTACTACAGTAGGAACTGAAGGAGGAGTTATTATTGACTTCCCGACTGACTGGACTATCTCTGGTACTCCTGCCAACTGGACAGTAA
>Ga0066639_10004173_pt1 | contig 12386 bp, 8 predicted proteins | sample CryGeyCG2114_010_2_FD_59504 | JGI IMG/M metagenome (GOLD analysis project Ga0066639, IMG submission 59504) | Groundwater microbial communities from aquifer - Crystal Geyser CG10_big_fil_rev_8/21/14_0.10 | ecosystem: Environmental > Aquatic > Deep subsurface > Groundwater | place: USA: Utah...
TCAGTTCTATCTAGCACGAAGTGCCTTTAAGAACATACATCAAGGGGAGTTCTTTTTATCCAAGGCGAAGCCTCTTTTAGTTAATACATTTAGGGGAGTTCCGTTCAATCCATGCGAACACAGTGAGCCTTCAAGAACAAGTAGTTAGGGGCGAGATTAATTATTTTTTATCAAGTAATTTTTGAATATATTCTTTTTTTTCTTTAGAATAACCTTTAATTGATTCATAGATTTGGTCTTTTAAATCTCCAGTAATACTCCACATTCTAATTAGATTTTCAAGATAGGCTTTTGCGAGTTCCCATTCAGTATCTTTTGATAGGTTTTGGATTGATTTTAGTGATTCAATAATATCTTCTTCCATACTGCTGCTGTCGGGCATGTAACTTGCAAGGAATCCAGCATGTTCCATGATCTCCATATCATCGTATTCTTCAGGTCTCAATTCAGTAATGTGTCCTCTTACTTGGTCAAGACATTCCTGTATGAAATCTGGTTGTATTACGTCTGTTATTTTTAATAATTCAGATAGGAAGTTATAGTGTACTGAATTGTTGAAGTAGTAGTTCATCAGAACAAGGTTATTGAACAATGTTTTTCTGACTTCTATGTCTATTGAGTTCATATCTACCTTGCCAAGATTTTCATTCACATATTCTTTGAATGTTTGTAATAGTTCATTGTCCATATAGATTGGACTCAAGATCTTTATTATTGATTGAATCATTAATGGCGTACTTGCTACAATCTCTAATTCTGGATTTTCATTGAGCGATGCTTTGAATATCAGAAGATTATTTATTGATTCTAATATCTTTGAACAGATTTTCTTCTTCTCTTCGTCTTCATCAAGGATTTTTTGCACTCTAAAAGATATTTTAGGTTGTTCTGTTTCTCCTGTTTCTCCAGATTCTTGTATTTCTCTTTCTTCTTCTCTTTTTGAGTTCATTAATTTGTATAGGTCTACAAAGTTATTGATTATTCTCTTGTTGTGATAGGAATCTATTTCTCTACTTGGCAAGCTGAATTTCTTTTCAGTATCTCCTGAGGGTTTCTTTTCTGTTTTTCCACTTTGTTCTTTATGTTTTTCAAGCGTTATATTAATTCCAGATAGTACTCTCAGTAAATCCATAGCATTTATTTTGTAGTCTTTGGCTATCTTTCTGTTAATCTCTGTCAAGCTGATGTTGCCTTTTGATATCTTTTTGTAGAAATAATTTGCATCATAAAATACTCTTCTTTGAGTTGTGTTTTCTCCTTGTTTGATAATAATTTCAAAAGGTATTTTGTTACAGTGTATTGTGAATTCTTCTTGATCTTTTATTGTGTGTAGTTCTTTTGATTTATCTTCATAAATTATAGTTATTTCTTTTTCAATGGAGTCTTTGGAGAATAATAGGGATAGGTTTTGATTTATCATATCAAAATCAACTGAGAGTATTTTAATCAGGTCTTTCGATCCTGTTTCGCTGAAGTCTATTGTTTGTGCTTTGATGTCTGTAATATCCTTAATTTCTTCTGTTTTTATTTCATTAATTATCTTTTGAGTATTATTTTTTACTAATGCAGCGACTTCAAAGTTTCCATTTGAGGCATCTTTTAATAATGCCGATTCTGTCATATTTGATGAACCAAATAATGATGCTGGAGTTTGAGATTGCATTTGTAGTATTTTAGAATGGAATGTTCTACTTTTCTCAAATGTGGCCTTAAAGAACTTCAAATTAATTCCATTATCATCACAATAATTTTGGTATATCTCTGGGTTTGACAGATTATGATTATTCTCTTGGATTAGTATGTTTAATTTTTTTATTGTATTTTTTTTGTTTATCTCCTTTATGACTGTTGGTTTTGGAGACCAAAATGGAGCAAGCATTGTTACTTCTTCAGGTAGATTGATTTGCTCTATTACCTGATCTAAAATCGGTCTTTCAAGGTTGTGTATTAAAGAGACATCATCATTGATCTTCGGATTTTTTAAAGTGTTATTTATCTCTTCAATTGCTTTTGAAAATTTATTATGAATTACAAATTTCTTCTCTATTAATTTGGTAAAATATTGTGTTGCTTCCTGGACTGTTGAATCTATAGGGTCAATAGCAGAATCTATCTTCGTTACGATTTCTGCATTAGAAGTGAATCCTGCTAATGTGACATTACAACTTCCAATATATGCCGTTATTTTGGATTCATTACTTGAATGGAATAGAGATATTTTTGGATGGAATACTCCTTTATTGCAATATACAGGTATCAAATGATATGCTCTTCCTGTGTGCTTGGTAAATGATTCATAACCCTGAGAATATTCTTGACCATCCATTAAAACGAATATCTCTGCCGAAGGATTGCTATCAAGTATCTTGTTTATCAGATATACATCGAAGAATGGTGCATCAAATTTAAATGTAGTCAGGACTATTATATCATTGTCCTTTTGGTTTTCACCAACTTCATTTATTAAATTAATTTTGCTTGTTGTAGCCATTGTTTTCCTTTGTCTGTTAATGAAATTTTATCATCAACTTTTATCATTTCAATATCACGCATCAAGCTTCTAATACTATTCCACCTATTATCTCTGGGACGAATAGTAATCAACTCTTTTTTTGAAAAGAATAATCTTGAATCTTCTTCCAAAAAGACCCAGTTTTTTGTTCCATTTTGAGACAATCTAATATTTGATTCGTATAAATGTCTTTCAATTACACTTTTGATTAAATAATCAAAGAATGAAATTATATTCTGGTCTTTGCTGTCTTCAATATATTGGAATAATTTATCTATCCGTAGTTTATCTTTTATGTATATATTTTTTTCCAGTCTGGCTTCTTCAATTATATTCTTATCAACTGTTTCGAATCTTCTTTTTAATAACACCAACATTACGAATACATTTGCGAGTATTTCTTCAAGCTGATTTGTTTTAGAAATATGTTCATAAAGTTTGGATTCATTTATTTCGGCTCGTAAACCATCATCAATTTTGGAGTGCGAGTATATTGATTGAATTAAATCACCAATCTTTGATTCAACTGTTATATTCTTTTTAGAAGCAAGTTTTATTGTTTCAAGTATTCTTCCTTCTTCAAGCGTTGAAAGTAATTTTTCTTTGAGTATCCCATTATCATCTATAACTATTTTTTGAACTACATCAAATATCTTTTCAACAGAATACACATAATAAACATTTAATTGTAGCAGTTCCCAAGATTTTAGAACTTTATCGAGGCCTTTGAAATCTATCTTTTCAGAATTATTGGTATTTTGCCTGAAATATATTGCATCCCATATTGCTTTATACATTTCACTGTTTTGAGGATTTGTTTCTGCTATTATCTTGAGAAACATAAATAGGGTATTTCTTCTTCTTTGATTCATTTCTTGGTATACTGGTGCAGTAGATATGATTATTTCTTCAGTATTTACTTCAAATCCTTTGTAATCCAAATCTAATATTTTTTCCTCCATAAATTGTTTGTATGCCTTTTCATCAATATGCCATTCATCTCCATCATTTTTGATAAATCCAAAAAATAATTTTGTCATTACATCTATTTCCAGAGGATATTTCTTACACAGACAAAACTCAGATAGGTTCTCCAATATTTCTTCTCGAGTGAATTGCTTTTGTTTAAAGAAATCTTCATCAACAACAGGAAATGATTTTGCTAATTTTACATTTATAGGGCTTTTATGAAGTTGATTTAATTGATCTAACCAGTAACACCTCAGTTTTGTTAATTGAGCATTATAATAACTGTAACCCTGCCCACTAATCACAAAACTTTTATCAAGTTTGAATGTATCTATTGAACTCCAATCATCTTTGAATCGTTCTTTATTGTGAAGATCTGAAAAGGAATCATTCTTATAATCTCCTTTGTGATGTGCCAAGCAAGTCAAAATAAACAGTCTTTCAAAATCTTTTTGATTAATTATTCTTCCTTCAAACAAATTATTATAATACCAAGCCCACAAAGAATAATATCTAATTCTCCTTGTAACTGATGTGATGCCTGGAACATAATCCACTTGAATATTCAAATGATCCCATAAACCTAATGGGTTTCTAACACTGGAAGTTGATTCAACCTTCTCTGTCCATTCTACATCTGAGTTCTCATTAATTTTCATTGTACTTCACAGTTGCAGGCGTCTATCCATTTGCAGTACTGGCATTCTTCATCTGGCTTAGGCATATCTCCTTTCAGAGTTTCAAGTGCTTTCTTGAAGATACTTTCTGCATTTTTGATACTGATCTTCATCTTCACTATATCTGTGTTGAAGATTACTGCACCTTTTTCATTGACGCAGTCAGGATGGTAGAATATTAGGTATGCGTAGTCCTCTGTTCCATATCCGTTCTTTCGTAGAAGGAAGTTATAGATGTCCATTTGGTTTTGATAGTGTGCTGCTGTGTCTTCCTTTAATGGGTATCCTCGTGTTTTGTAGTCGAGAACGATGAGTTTCTTCCCTTTCTTGAGAATGTTGTCCACAGCTCCTCTAAAGAGGTTACCTTCTTTGTCTGACCATTGGATTCCTTTGAAGTTGCTTCTCCATATCTTGAGTAATTCTGCATCATCGAATAATTTGATATCTCCATTTAGTTCTTGCAGTTCTGGTGGAAGCTCTCCTTTCTCCATAAACTTGTCAAAATGTTTTTTTAGTATACCATCCATTCCTGATGGAAGTGATGGAAATATTCCTGCTGGTCTTTTGATGTTCTTGTTGAAAGCAAGCCAGAAGCATCGTGGGCACTCTTTCAATAATGATAGACTTGATGGGCTGAATTTATAGGCCATTTTAAACCTCTAACTCCTTCAGAGATTTAATGATCTTATTTTCAATCTCCAATATTTTAGTTTTTATTACTTCGGGTTTGTCATATTTAACTTCATCATATTTTATTTTCTTGTATTTTGAGATGCTTAGATCATATCCTTTTTCTTTAATTTCTGCAAATGGAACAAAGAAACATTTAGCTCCCCTATCTTCATATTTTTCTTTATCTTTTTTCTTGAATTTCTCAATAATATCAGGGATGTCTCCATTTCCGTCCATCTTTGTTCTTTTATCATCCAGGGTAAATCCATCTGCTTGCATATCATAGAACCATACCTTCTTTGTTGGTTCTCCTTTTGTAAATACAAGTATTCCAGTTGAAACTCCTGCATATGGTTTGAATACTCCTGAGGGCATTGATATTACTGCGTCAAGTCTACACTCTTCAAGAATCATTTTTCTGATACTTCTATGAGCATTTGAATTACCGAATAATACTCCATCTGGAACTATTACTGAACATCTTCCTCCTTGATTCAGTAGGTTAAACATTAATTCAAGATATAGTAATTCTGTTTTTTTGGTACTAACAGTAAAGCTATCACTTAGATCTGATTCGTCAATACTTCCCTTGAATGGGGGGTTAGCGAGGATAACATCAAAATAATTGCTTTGCTCATATCGTTTTGATAATGTGTTTTCTTGGTTCACTTTAGGATTTTCAATACCATGCATCATTAAATTCATTAATGCAATTCTGACCATTGTCTGGTCAATATCATAACCATGGATAGTGCCCTCTTCCAATACTTTCCATTGAGCTTCTGTTAGTTTGTCCCCAGCAAAGTTATATTCATTACCCTCTTTGTCTTTCTTAATTAGATCCTTTGATGTTGCTCTCTTTAGTATATGTTCTAATGCTGAAATCAAGAAACCTGCAGTTCCACAGGCAGGATCACACACATTATCTCCTATTTTTGGATCTACCAGTTCAGTCATCATCTTGATTATATGACGAGGAGTTCTGAATTGACCATTTTTACCTGCTGTTGTTAATTGCGATAATAAATACTCATAGATGTCTCCTTTTGTGTCTCTGTTCTGTTCTTTAATATGCATTTCATCGATTAGTTTCACAGACTCAATTAATAGCGAGGAAGTAGGTATAACAAATATTGCATCTTTCATATATTGTTGATACATGCTACCATTTGAACCAATATTTCTGAGAAATGGAAACACATTATCTCGTACATGGTCAAGTATTTTATCTGCTGACATTTTTGTCCATACTGACCACTTGTAATCATCTTTGCTTTTGAATACTGATGAATGGCCATTACCACTTAACTGAGAGTTTTGTTCTCTTTTATTGTCTTCATCCTCTAATCTTTTCATGAAGATTAGATATGACATTTGTTCTATTGCAACTATTGGATTGGATATTCCCCCACTCCAGAATTTATCCCATAATTGATTTATTTTTGATTTTAGTTCAGTATCAAGCATTCTTGTCCACCTCTGCATTTAGCAATTCTTTAACTTCTTTGGAAGTTGTGAGTATTTTTTCTTCGTAATCTGTGATTTTTTCTATTAGTTCTTTTGGATCTCCGTAGTCAACTTCTTCATATACAATGTCTTTGTACTTGTTGAAGCTTAAATCATATTTGTTAGTTTTAATCTCATCAATACCTACAAAGAAACATTTTGATTTTCTGTCTGAAAAATCTTCTGTTTCTCTTTGATTGAATTTTTCTATTATGTCTGGAATATCTCCCCAGCCATCAATGAATATTCTTTTTTTATCCTGAGTATATCCGTCAGATTCAAGTTCATAAAACCATACCTTTTCAGTAGGTTCTCCCTTAGTGAAGACAAGTATATTTGTTGATACATCTTTTCCAAATGGCTGGAATATCTTTGGATGCAGTTTAATTACTGCATCTAATCTTGCGTCATTTAGTATTAGTTTTTTTACTTTGATTTCATTTGATTTAGTTCCAAATGCAATCCCTTCAGGTATTATTACAGCACACCTTCCACCACTTGGTTCTAACAGATTAAAGATTAATTCTAAATAATAGTAAATGCTTTTTGATGCAGTAACTGTGAAGTCTGACCTTAGATCAGATGTATTCACTTTTTGGTTGAATGGGGGGTTACAGAGAATTAAAGAGTATTTTTCTGCTTCTTCATATTGGCTAGATAAAGTATCCATTTGTTTAATGTTTGGATTGTGTAGTCCATGCATCATTAAATTCATTATTGCTACTCGGGTCATTGACTGACTAACATTAAATCCGTAGAATGTGTTATTATTGAATTTATCCCATTTATTTCCCAGTTTATCGCCCTTGTAGTTGTATTCGTTTCCATACTCATCCTTTTTGATGAACTCTTCAGAGGTATTTTCTTTGAGTATATGTTGATGACATGATTCTAGGAAATTGCCCGATGCACATGTAGGATCGCAAATTGTATCTTCCACTGTTGGGTTCACTAGCATCATCATTAAATGTATTATGTGGTCTGGAGTTTTGTATTGTTTATTCTGTCCCTCAATATTCAACTTAGATAATAAATATTTATAGATTAGTCCGTCTGTAAAACTATCTTTTTGATTTAGTTCTTCAGAATTAATTATTTTTGTTGCTTGTACTAAAGTCTGAGGATTTTCAATATTGAATGTCGCATTCTTTAGATATTTTGCATATATGAATGATTCATCTTCTAGATCTCTAATAAATGGGAATACAATATCACGAACGTGAGTTAATATTTGATCCGCAGATTTATTTATCCATCCCGACCATTTGCATTCCTCATTTCCTTCGAATACTGATTTGAATTCTTTTCCCTCAAGCATTGCATCATTTGATTTGAGATTGTCTTCTTCTTCAAGTCTTTTTAGGAATACTAGAAATGAAACTTGTTCTAATGCTTCAGTAGGATTCATGGTATCAAATAATTCAAGAAGCTCATTCAATTTCTCTTGCAATTCAGGCTTGATCTTAGGGTTCATAGGAGTTCTCCTTTGAATACTTTTTGCATAAGCGAATTGAATAGATTCTCGGAATCAGAAGTTGCATTTTTTTGAGTTGTATAAATTTCTTCAAATTTTTTAACTAATATAGAAAATTTTTCTTGCAAGGATTGTGGAGGAACCAATATTTTCAAATTTTTCAATTCACAAATTTTCAGTTCTGAAAATGTTGATCCAGAAGCAATTTCTGGGTACCTTCTAATGAAATTCAAAATTAGTGCATAATGTAAATATTCACTTATAATATTGGTCTTATCTAAATGCACCCATAGAACCCGTCCATCTTTAAAATAAAACTCTTTATTATTATTTACTCTCCAAACCCGTCCATCTGGACAAATTGAAGGAAACAATAAATCTCCAATCTTGGGTACACCTGTATGTTTCTTTAATTCTTCATAATGTTCTTTTGTAATGAAGAGTTTCGGAGATACATTTTCATCAGTACTCAGAATTCCAATCTCCATACCCCTATAAAATGGAATTCCTTTTTTTACAATTTCACTGGTAAATACACGCTTACCTGACCCAACTGAAGCTAAATTTCCCAATTTATCACTGTCCCAGTTTTTGTTAATCTCTGCAGGATCTCCAAACATATCAACAAAGACGCTCTTCAAATAATCTTTTGATAATCCATCAGCTTCCTTTCGCCAGTCTTTTATTTGCTCTGCCTTCTCTAGAAGTTTGATTATTTTCTCTTGGACTTTGACATCAGTAGGAAACTTGATTGTCATTTCTCTTAGATGATCCTTAGAAACATGCTTTAACCCAGCTCCCTTAAATCCTGCTTCAAGTAGATGTATGTGTGCTCTGATAGAATAATATGCATATCTTGTTTTAATCTCTGGTTTTACCTTTACAATAAAACAATCTGTAGATGTTGAGAATTTATCATCACAATAATGAATGCTTGCTCCACCACCTGTTCCAAAGATTAGACTTTCTCCTTCAAAATCATATTCATCAACATATTTTTTCTGAATATCGCTTGAAGTAAAGAACTTATACTTGCCTTCTTCTTTTCCTTCACCTGCTTTTCTTTTACTCTTTGGTTGAAACTCAAAGTATTTTCCAAGAGGTTCTTCTTTCCATCCTTGTGGTAATGTCATTTTTTCCTCCCTAATATTGAGCTTGGGACAGGCACAGAATCTTTCTTTTTCTTCTTGATTATGTGGTCTCTTTGATTTAGCTCTCCTGTAATTGTTTTTTGTAATTGCTGCAAATATTCTGCAGACATGTTTTTGATAACCTCGACTTCTGTTTTGTCATCAAGCATTATATTCCAGCTGAAGTTGTCTCTATCTTTGTTGTAGGTTATTTTGTTTGATCCTGCAACATGATGAGGAACAGATACTTTGATTTCAGTCAGTAAAAGGTCTCTAATCAATGAGGAAGGAGTTATCCCTTTCTTTCTACAATACTCATCTATACGAGTAAATTCTTCTCTGGAGATTTTTGCAGATATTGATTTGTATTCTGAAACGCTCATAGAAAAAAGTAAAACCAAGGTGATATATAAATGTTGTGTGTCAACCTTGGTTGACCTACTTCATAACTATTGCTTGGACTTTAACCACTATGTTCTTTAATTCTTCTACCCCATTAAACAACTCAACAGGATTTTCATCTTTAAATGGCTCTTTTGCAAAGTCTTTTAGTTCAATATATTTTCGATTAGCAAAGACTTTTTTTAACATCTGCAAGAATTCTATTTGTTTTGAATTATAATTAATATGATCCATGACATACTTATCAAATTCTCTCTCAATCAATTCTTTTGGATCATATTCTTTTGTCAATCCTATCATCTCATGAATGAATTTCAAAAAATCCTTGTGAAGGTTTGTTTGAATACTTTCTATAGTATATGATGAATTTAGTATTATTAATTCTTTTTCTAATTCGTGCAATTCAAGACAAGTTATTCCTTGCCCTCTTTTTATCTTTTGAACCAGCAGGTTATTTTTAATAAATTCAGCCATTCTTGGATCTTCTTTAATCTCATACACAAACTTAGTTCTACTAACTATGGTGTCGGGTTTGTCGATTTCAATAGGTGATCCTTTTTCTTCTTCATAATATTTCATTAAAGGTGACAATTCTTTTAATATTATCTCAACTCTTTCAAATGTTAATTCATCCCAAAAATCATCTTGAAGAACCTCAATGAGCCTTGCCTTTTTTGCTTTTATTTCATTGATTTTATTAACTTTGTCAAGAATGTTTTCCATTCTCACTTGGACATAGGCTTTAATCTTATCAATTAAATCTAATTTATTAGTGACTATTGCATAAAACAATTTCTCAACTTGTAGAATAAAAGGTGTGACCTTAGGATCTTTACCATGTAACATAACCATCAGAGGTCGAATCTCTTCATGAAGTTCCTTGACATATTTCTCCAGATTGAATGTGCCTTTTAATTTCTTTATTAGAGAATGTTTTTCTCTAACAATAAAGGATTCTTCATTGAATGAATTGATGTCAGTCAAAATTTTATCAACTATTATTTTTTTCTGGTTATCTGTTAAATTCTTTTTTAGTAGGTTTATTCTATTATCAAATATAATAGATAATACGTCTTTTCCCCTTTTTTTCTCTTTTATCTTCTCTTCATCAGGATCTGTTAATTTATGCAATTTAACATTATTATCATCACCCAGTTGAAAGTCTAACATCAAAAAATCTTTTTTACTAGGAAACCCATTTTCTTGAGATAGCCATCCTGGATGTCTTCCAGGTGCACAAGCAGCCTTGAAGTTTCTTGTTCCTCTTCCAAGCATTTGCCAAAATCTAATGGGTGAATATACAGGTCCAATAAATACAAGATTACAAACTTCAGGAATATCAACTCCTGTATCAAGCATTCCAACTGAAAGAGCAATTCGTGGTTCTGATTTTTGTTTGAATCGTTTAACTTCATCTTGAGAACGATATCTAGAAACAATGACTTGAACGTGGTTGCTTAAACTAGGATCAAGTTTTTGAAATGCTGTTTTCATACGATCTGCATGTCGTTTACTTCTGCAGAAAAATATTGATTTGCAAGGTAAACCTTCGGGAGACCGATAACAATTTTGAATAAACTCAGATACAATTAACTCATTTGTTTTTTTATCCAGAAAAGTTCTTTCGAATTGAGTTCCTCCCAAATCAGTATTATCTGGATCAACCTCTTGTTTTCTTAACTGATCTTTCAGAGTAGCCGTTAGTTTTTTACCTTCAATACCCAATTTTAGGTTTTCTGTTTCAATAACTATTGGTGAATATGGAACTAAATCTCCTGCTCGTACAGCATCATCATAATCATATTCGACAGTAGGAGTTCCTTCTACACAATCAAATAACTCGTAGGTATTTCTCGAATCTTCTTCCCTTGGAGTAGCAGTTAGTCCAATTTTTATTGCATCAAAATATTGATGAATGTAATTGTTTCTATCATATTGTGATCTATGAGCTTCATCAAACACTATTAGATCAAAGAAGCCAGGACTAAATTTGTCAACCATTCTATTATTATTTTTTCCTATCAGAGTTTGAACAGTTGAACAATAAAATCTTGAAGTAGTGCTAAAACCTTTTCTATGTAAATTATGAACTGGTTCAGAAAAATATATTCTATTTCCAAACTCTGAACTTGCTTGATCTGCTAATGCAATTCTATCTGCAATGAATAAAACATTTCTAACATAATTTGCTTTCACAAGAATATCAATAATTGCCATTGCAATTCTTGTTTTTCCTGTTCCTGTTGCCATTTGGACAAGAGCTTTTCTATGTCCTTGATAAAAATGTTCGGCAAGTTTTTTTACATTCAATACACTTTTATCTCGATCTACTATTTTTGTAAATAATTTAGTGGGATCTTTCTGTTTTCTAAATAACTCACTTCGTCTTTCAAGATCTTCCTGACTAAATGGTCCGCCTCTAATTTCATTTTCTCTTCCTTGTTCATCAATTAAAATCCATTTTTCCCCATTAGTTAGAAAAATTGGTACCCTCTTTCCAATCTGATTTTCAATATCTTCCTGATAGGTTCTTGCTTGTATAATCCCTTCTTTAGGGTCCACAGCATATTTTTTTGCTTCAATTATTGCTAAAGGAGAATTATCTTGAGCCAATAATAAATAATCAATAAATCTATCAACCCCCTTTTCACAAGTTCCGACAAACAGTTCATAATTTTTTGTTTTAAAGTTTGATTTTACAGAATTAACTTCGTCCTTCCATTGATTTGATTTCCATCCAACTTTAGCAAGCTGTTTATTAATAAATCTCTTTCTTGTCTGATTTTCATTAATTAGTTTTACAAAGTCTTCGTTATTTATTGAGTTTGAACCCATATTATGTAATAAATAGGTTCAGTTATTTATAAATTATGCTTTTTAAACTGTTTTCTCGCCCCCTTCTAAAAATATAAATTCTTTTACGAAGTAAAAGTGCAGATGTCCGTTAGGACTAGGAACTCCCCGATTAGTTAAGAACTCCTACATTTAGTTTATGTTAGCGAAAATTTGGGAGAACGAAGTGAACCGCATAGACAATGTTAGAG
>Ga0066639_10004180_pt1 | contig 12377 bp, 14 predicted proteins | sample CryGeyCG2114_010_2_FD_59504 | JGI IMG/M metagenome (GOLD analysis project Ga0066639, IMG submission 59504) | Groundwater microbial communities from aquifer - Crystal Geyser CG10_big_fil_rev_8/21/14_0.10 | ecosystem: Environmental > Aquatic > Deep subsurface > Groundwater | place: USA: Utah...
TCTAATTATGGTTGTCTCAGCTGACTCACCCTCGTCAATTCCTCCTCCAGGAATACTCCATTCATTATCTTTATAGCTATTTTTTTGAACAATCAGAATCCGACCTCTTTTGTCCAATATTAATGCACTGGTGCTTTGTCTATAAGTTAAGCTTTCACGATTCATAAGAATTACACAATTATAACCCAATCATTGGTATATAATTGACCTATAAATATGACTGAAATTGAAATCCAAGGTAAATTAATAATTATTAGGGGTCCATTGGGAATTGGAAAAACTACGATTGCCAAAAGAATTGCATATAAGATAAAAGGGGAATATTTCTCTATTGATGACGTATTGGCTGATATAAACTTGGATCATGTAGACGAAGAAGAAGGCTGTATACCCTTGAAAAACTTTCTTAAGGTAAATCAAATTATCAAACCCAAAATAAAGTCACTAATAGTAAATAAAATTTCGGTGATAGTTGATGGTAATTTCTATCATAAGCTTCAGATTGAAGATTTAACTAGGGGTTTTGAAAGGGATAATGTTGTCTTTTTTCTAGTTGCTCCGTTGGATATTTGTATCGAGCGAGATGCCGCAAGACAAAACTCTCATGGTAAAGAAGCCGCAGAAGCTGTCCACAATTTAGTATCGAGATTTAATTATGGACAAATTATAGATACTGATAATTTGTCCATTGACCAAATAGTTAAAAAAATAATATCTCTGATCAATAATGATTATAATCCAAGCCAGGCAGTAAATTTCCCGCAACGAAGAATTTAATAAAAATCTCAGAAGTTGGGTTCCAGGATTTAATTATGTGGGCTTACTCTAAACAGTGTGACGTGTCATTCCAGCTCTGAAGTTTCCATTCTTCATTTTCAAAAGCAAAAATGCAAACACCAGTATTACTTAATCTCAAAAATTTCCTTAGTTTAAGAGAAATTTCTGCCGTAAAGCTTTCATCGAACAACATTAATCCTGCAAGTATGGCGATAAAATGACCATGTGACACAACTAAAAGATTTTCTTTATTAAGTCCTTTTAAAAACTCCAATGCTTCCAATCCTCGTTTCTTTAAATCCTCAAAATTTTCTTCATCGCTGTAATGCCAATCAGGGTCAACCGTGTACATTTCGCTAATCTTTTGAAGGATTGCACTTATTTCTTCTTTTTCTTTTGATAAGCCTATCACCTCACTAGGTTTTCGTATCTCTACGAACAGTTTGCTAATTTGAAAATTATTATTGATCGCCTTAGCGGTTTGAACCGCTCGTAAATGAGAGCTGGATACAATCAAATCTAGTTGAGTATTAGCAAATCTTTTTCCAAATTCTTTAGCCTGATCAAGACCATTTTGATTTAGTGGTTCATTGTCTGGTTGACTGATCTTTTTCTCCAAAGAATCGGTGGAACCATGTCGGACAAAGTAAACTTTCATGATATGATCTTAACATATGGAAAATCATCAAATTACAGTGAGAGCAAGATTAATTGTGATTAAGAATGGAAAGTTGCTTGTTCAATATCGGCAGAAGCAAGACTATTATCATTATTTTGGTGGTCATCAGGATATTGGTGAGACAATTTTGGAGACTTGCATGAGAGAAACCGAAGAAGAATGTGGTGACGATGTGGTTTTTGATTTTAAAAAGATTTTGTATATTCGTGATTTTATTTTGGAAGGAGAAGCCGAGCAAAGCCTCGAACTATTTATCCTTGGTGACATCAATAAATTTGAAGAATTGGAGGGACTTAAAGATTCACAACATCCGGATGGTTCGGTTTGGTTGACATGGCTGGACATTAATAATTTGCCTGATAATTTATTCCCACATCCGCTTTCTCAGAAATTACTCTCAGATTATAAATCTGGTTTTAAAAATACTGGCGAATATGTCGGGAGAATGGATAAATAAAATGAATCAAGAAGATTTAAATCAGCTAATAAAAGAATACAAAACTCTGTTTGAAAATGTGTGGGAACTTGGAGGTGGCTACGGTTATAGATACCAACATGGAATGCGGGTAATGAATTATTGCCAAAAAATTGCCAAGTATCCAAGATTTAAAGATGAAAAAATAAACATAGATGCTTTGCTAATTGCCGCACTGTTTCACGATATTGGAAAGATAGAAGCAGTGGATAAAAATGGTCAATTAATTTATGGAAACTACGGTGGTGTTAGCCACGATGCCTTAGGTGCCAAAATCGCCCCAAAATATTTAGAAAAATTTATAAAAGATAAAGATTTAATTGATTTAATTTGTTTAATAATTTCAGAGCAAGAAAGCAGAATAGTCCCCACAAGAATCGAATCCAAAATTATAAAAGATGCCGACAGACTGGATCATTATGGAGTACTCCATCTTTGGAGCTCGATTACCCATGCTAATTATCATAAGAAAAATATAGAAGGATTAAAAGAATTTTGGGAAGGGGAAGAAGGTAGGTCAAAGAACGAAGCGAATCTTTCCAAATTTTATTTTCCAGAAGTAAAAGAGATTGCTAAGAATAGATTAAAGAATTTATCCAAAACTACAAAATTAATGTTGGAAGAGCAAAACGCAAAAGATTTATGAAATATTTAATTGAAATTCGAGATAGAGGATTTAATGCCATAAAGGCTGGAACCAAAAAAGTGGAAGGCAGAGTTCCAAAAAAGGACGACGATATTTATCAGAAAATTAAAGAAGGTGATCAAATTGAATTTGAAAATGAAACATCAAAAGAAAAAATAGTGGTGAATGTGGCTTATGTTCACCAATATCCAGATACTGCGACCATGTTGCAAACAGAAGGCCCGGAGAACGTATTATCGAGTTTTCCAAAAACAGTGGAGCATGGAGTTGAAAGTTATAACTCTTTTGATGGATATACAGAAAATGTAGTGAAATATGGAATTTATGCGATTGGTATAAGAAAGTAGTTAAAAAGTAAAACTTTGCCAATGTTAAAATAAATCATGAAATTTTTACCTATACTTGCTGAATTTTATGTCACCGACTTTTCCAAAAGTCTTTATTTCTATGTCAATATTATTGGCTTTAAGGTTGAATACAAAAGGAAAAATCCCCATTTCGCCTTTTTGTCATACTCCGGTAGCCAAATAATGATTCAGGAATTATCCCCAGGGGAAAAAGAGGCCGAAAAATTAGAATATCCTTTTGGTCGCGGTCTTAATTTTCAAATTGAAACAAAAAGTGTTCAAAAAATAATCTCTTCACTTGATAAAAATAATTATTCTCTTAAAAGAGGCATTAAAGATAGTTGGTATCAGGCAGGTGATAAATCGTATGGTTGTCGGGAAATTCTTGTCCAAGATCCTGATGGCTATCTACTAAGATTTTCCGAGGCAATAGGGGAAAAGTAAATCTAAACCACAATACTGCTCTCAAACCTAGCGTCAGCTTCTAAATTTTCTCGTAATATATTTTCCTGGTCCACCGTCAACCCTTTTACAATGATTCTTAAGTGAAAAATATCCTCTGTATTATTTTGGTTAATGTGAACAATGTTCGTCCCCATTTCGTTAATTTTTTTAACCACATCTATCAAAATTCCTGGGCGATCATTTCCTGCTAATCTCAAGGTACTCAACCCCAAGTCCTTTTTAGTAATCTTAGCTCTATCAAGTTCTTCATTTAGTTCCTCAACTTTTATCGACTGATTTCCCACCATAAAATGAAGGTCATCACACCCCTGGCATCCAAAATTATAAAGAATTGGGTTAACCACATCTCCTAAATCTGACAAATTTAGCAAACCTCGGGGAGCCAATAAGTTTTCCATTATAATTTTCCCTTTATCAATCAACACATCTCTTTTATCCAATCGCCTTTGCTCTTGAATTATTTTTCTTGTCTGAGGCAAACAATAATATTCCAATCTTTCTGCCGGTGCCCGTCTTGGTTTCCCCACCACCACTTCAACTGTACTTGCATTGGGTATAATTGTCGAAATTGCTCTATCTTTTCCGTTCACTTTAATTTTATTGGCTTCCGCCAACACCCTTGGATTAATTAATGCCGCAAAATCAACCCCAGTCGCTTCTTTTCTCATAAATCTCAGGCTTCCTGATGGTGTAAACACCAGTTTTAAAACATAATCTTTTAAATCTGGTTCATTTCTTCTAATTAAACTAACTACTCCCCAATTATTAAACTCTTCCATTTCCTGAGTCATTAAGGCAATTTCTACTGGCCCTTGTGGAAAATTAATGGTTGTCTGCATCGCCTCGTATCCATTTACCCTTTTGTTCGCCCCAATAAATTCGTCAAATCGGTCATAATCAACCATTTCTCCTAAATTTTCATGAATATTTTCTAAAAACTTATAGCAGTCCTGAACCGAATCTAATCTAACCCTAAGGCTGGTGACATCATTAATTTCCCCAAAACTATCAGGGCTGCATTTACCTTGCATCGATAGTCGTCGTTGTTTTTCTTTTAAAGCCCAATAGCCATTTGTTCTCGGCTCCGAAACGCCCCCAAATCCATTCTCGGCCATTAATTGATCAACGCTGCTTTTTACATAACTGGTAAATAGGGGATTTAATCTTTCATCTGCATCAATCTGTTGTTTGGTTTGCTCATAACCTTCCGGGTCTAGAAATTTATAACAAAGATCTTCCAATTCTCTTTTTACCTGCCACATACCCAGCGATTCAGCCAGTCTTGTGTATACGTCTAATGTCTCAGTTGATTTTTCAACTTGCTTTTTTCTCTTCATAAACTCCAAAGTTCTCATGTTGTGCAGCCTATCCGCCAGTTTGATTACTGCTACCCCCGGGTTAATGTAGGATTTATCCAATACTTTTGAAAGAGTCTCCTTGTCAGTCCCGTAATTTAATTTGGTTACCCCTTCAACTAATTGGGATACCTCACCTCCAAATTCGTTTTTAATGTAATCAAGAGTTACTCCAGCATCTTCAACCGTGTCATGGAGTAGAGCCGCTATTAAATAATTTTCCTTTTTTATTCCCCACTCGTTGTGAAGTATTTTTGAAACTTCAACGCAGTGATCAAAATAGGGTTCTCCGGATTTCCGTTTCTGTCCTTCGTGTGATTTATATGCCAGGCTATAAGCCTGAAGTAATTTGTCCGATTCAAAGATAATGTTTCCAACAACTTCACCCCTTTTTAGGGTTTCACAATACATGGGGTATTGTAATACCAAACACAAACTTATTCAAATATAAATACTAATGTCGATATTTGTCTTCTACAATTGAAATAAGTCCAACAACAGTCATGCTAAAAGTAAGAATAAGTAGAAGAGAAGCATAGACCATACCAGGGTTTAACTGATACATAGACACAATAACCAAATGACCAATACCATGATTCGTTCCCAACCATTCACCCAAAGTAGCTCCAACTATACTTGCAGGAACAGCAAGCTTAAGAGAACTTAATATGTTCGGTACAGACAAAGGAATTACTATCTTTCTAAAAATGACACTCTCAGAAGCACCCCAAGTCCGACCAAGCTCAAAAAAGTCTCTACCGACATATGAAATCGAATGGTCAAGTGCAATTAGCATTGGGAAGTAACTAATTAAACTACTTACGAATACAATTCCCAACCAAGAACCTTGGCCAAATGTAATAATAATTAATGGTGTAAATCCAACGATAGGGAATGAGTTTACAGCCAGCAAAATCGGAAACACGATATTTCTGAATGATGGTTTAATCCAGAACAGGACTCCCATAAACAATGCAAATAAGAAACCAAATGAAACTTCAAAAAAAGCACGAATAATTGTAGTAAATAATTCAGAAATCAATAATCCAAAATTGTTATATATTGTAAACGCAATTGTTGAGGGTGTTGGGATAAATGCCTGCAACGAAGTTTGATTATTAATTTCTGATAAAAATTGATTCAATAACAGAAATAACTGCCAGGTTAGTAAAAAAATCAACAACAAAACTAATTTAATAAATAAATCTTTATATTTCATCATTCACCTCAATAGAATCTAAAAGTTTATTTCTAAGAATATTGATCCACTCAGTGTATGGTTGAGTGTTTTTTAAATCAAGATCTCTTTTACCAGAAAAACCAATATCAAATATTTGCTTAATACTTGAAGGTAAATTTGGCTTCATTAAAACTATTTTATCTGACATAAATACCGCTTCTTCTATCGAATGAGTCACCATAACTGTTGTGATTTTTTCGCTTCTAATCTTATCTGCTAGTTCTATATCAATTTTTTCTCGAGTATAAGAATCTAGTGAAGCAAAAGGCTCGTCTAAGAGCAATAAATTGGGATTCATAATTAAAGCTCTTATAATAGCCACTATTTGTCTTTGTCCACCAGATAATTGGTTGGGATAAAAGTTAACATATTTCTCAAGACCATATTTAACCAGTAGACGGTTCAGATAATCAATATCGTACCTGTATCGTATAATTTCCACCGGCAAAAGAATGTTTTTTAACACTGTACTATTAGGAAGCAACACCACTTGCTGGGGAATCCAACCTACTTTAATTTTACTTAATTGATTCATAGAGGAAACCGTTCCTCTTGTCGGTTTCTGTAATTTAGCAATTACACGTAATAGGGTAGTTTTGCCACAACCAGATTTTCCAATAAGTGAAGTAAATTTACCTTCTGGTATAGTCAAATTGACATTATCCAAGACAAAAGTTTGCTTATTTTCAGAAAAAGATACAGATACCTTATTTAGTTTTAGCATCAATTTTGTCAATTCCAATACCTGACAATATCGAAAAGTCCAAAAAAGAATTACTGTCAGGAGCAAACGGAATTTGGTCTAAATTTTTGTATGCCAAAGAGTAATCTATCATCATTTTTTCGTTCATCATGCCGATTGGTTTCTCAAATAATGGTATTGATTTTTTTATTAACCAAGCTTCCTGTTCCTCATCAAAAGATGGTCCACCACAGCGAATATCCAATATATGTTTTGCCGCTATTTCTGGATTATTTATGACAAACTCACTGCCCTTAATTGTTGCCTTAAGCCATCTTTCTAGCTGGTCTTTTTTTTCTGTCAATGTTTTTGTTGATGCAACTGCAATCATTGATGGTTGTTTAAGTCCAGGAATCTCGCTTACGCTTAAAAAAGTATATGAGATATTAGCTTTTTCAAGTTCATAAGCCAGTGAAGTCCAATATCCCGCCAATGCATCAACTTGGCCTGAAATTAATGGTGTAGCATCAAAACCAACTGTGACAAAATCAATATCTTTTTCCTTCACTCCTGCATAATTAGCAATGGCACCTTGAATTACTGCGTCGGCGGCTACTCCTACTTTAACTTTTTGACCATTGGACTTATTCTTACCAAAATCCTTAATACTCTTTATACCTGAATCAGTTCGAACCATAAAGCCATAAGGGTTATCATTCCAAAAATATGCAAATGCCTTAACGTTAAGTTTCTCGTTTTTGTTGTTTTTTGCAACTCCTCTTAAAAGAGGTACTAAATCCCCATCAATTCCAATATCCAATGTTGGATTTTGGGCAATGGCAGTAGTAGCAACAATAAAAGATGCCCCAGAAGGACCACCAGGAATTAATTCAACGTCCAGATTATTATCCTTATAATATCCATTCACAATAGCTGAGCACACATTGGCAAATTCACCGTTTAGCAACCATCCTGCTTGAACTCGTAATTTATCTGGCTTTGCCTCCAAAGAATTACTATTATTACGATCTATTACTGCAAATACAGCAATCCCAACAACTATTGCAATCACCAGTAAATAAGGTAAGATCGTTTTTAGTTTCATATTTCTGAATTATAACACCAATTAGATGAAAATAGTCGGACAACTAGAGCAATTATTAATCACGGGTAAACCTTACAGTCAAGGATTGGTTCATCATATTTATCGCGACGGAGATCTAATTTTCAAGGTTGCAAAAATAAATTTTCCTGACTTTAATACTCTGGAGCATTATCTAATCGAAAAAAACTCCTTGAATAAATTGACCACACTTGGGATACCAGTTCCACCGACTATAACTGTTAATACTAAAATCATAAACAACAAAGAAGTATTTTATATTACCGAGTCATTTGTCGACGGAATTCAATACAATTGGGAAGAGTTATCACTAAGAGCATTGATTAATATGAATATTATTTACACCAAAATTCATCAAGTAGAAGTAAAAAACTTTGGCCCACTAAATTCTAATTTAGAAGGTAGTTTTTTAAGTTGGCACGACTACATATCTAGTATTGTTAATAATTCAAAATTCTTGGGTAAAGAAAACAAAAAGAAGGTAAATAATATAGTAGACAAGTTTTCTCTATACCTAGATACTGTAAGCACCCCTCGATTAATATTTGTTGACTTTAATCCTGGAAATATATTTTTTAACAGGACCGATGACGTTGTTGGAATAATTGACATTGACCATCCTATAGGAGGAGACCCGTTGTATGACTTCGCCTCAGTAAAGTGGTATAACCCCAAGACCTACGAGAAATTTAAAAACGACGTTACCAAATTTAGTTCGAGTGATGAAAAAATCATTGACTTTTATTGTCTTATTCAAGCAATCAATATTATGGATTGGATGAATAAACACAATTTAGTTATTTTTAACGAAAAAGATCAATTCTCAGCCCAACAAGATTTAGTTGAAAAAAACTTGAAATAGATACAGATATAGGATATACAATATCTTTATTATCTATTGTGTATGGTTAGTATTAGACCATAAAATAGGAAGTGTTATAATATATAAGAGCCTAATATAATTTATTCTAAGACAGATAAACATCAAAAAAGTTAAGTATTAATTTATGAACGAACGCGAATTTTACCACCACATTAAAGACGGAGAATTTGCGTTTGTTGACTATCCACTCCAGGGAATTAGTGCCCTTTACTCACATGGCACCGAAGTGCAAGATAAAATTTCAGATAAATTTATTAATAAGTTGACCGATAGAGGATATTCTAAGGTCACATTACCCCAATCCGTACCGGAAACATTTATCAGCCATTTGCACAAAAAAGGTTTGTTTATAGCTAAGAATGAAAACAGAGAGTTCTATCTTTCTGGAAGCATGGAGATGCAGGCAACAAGCCTGGCAAAGACTATGGTTTTATCACATAAAGATCTACCTTTACGTTTTTTCTCCAAATCAACTGTTTATCGAGAGTGCGACTCGTCGTCATTAATTAAAAGCCCTGAGTACATTTCATATGAGCTTAATTCATATTTCAATACAAAAACAGAAGCTGAGGATGAAATGGTTAATACTGGTAAAATTGCAGAAAGTTGGTTAACAGAACTTAATATTCCATTCGTTGCCGTTAAGGCAAAACCTGAATCTGACAGCCCCATAGTACTATACGTATATTTTCCATTTTCTGGGAGTTTTGGGACAATCTTCTGGGGCGGAGTTGTTGGTAAAAAATATTCCGAGAAAGTTAATTTTAAATATCATGGAAGTGATAACAAGCAACATTTACCATATCAATATAATGCAGGATTTACAGGTAGAATTTTGTCAGCGTACCTCGCAAACAATTCTGATAAACATGGATTTGTACTTAAACCTTCGGTTTCACCTTCGGAAATATTGGTTCCAAGGGACTATAAAAATCCTATAAATAGCCATAACGACAATCAGGTAGAAAATTTTCCTTTTTCAGTTACTGAAGCCAGAGTAAGTGGACGGCAAAATCTGATTAACAAATTCGGATCAATGGGATTACCAATACTATTAGAAAATGGAAAACACGAAATTCGACTAACACAGAGAAATTCAATGACATCAAGGTGGGTTAATCAACAAGATTTAACTCAGACAGCCCAACATCACCTATATTTAGCTGAAACCACGACAATAGCTAACTCAATATCAATTCACACCATTAACGATGTTGATGAAACTGTTCATTTAGAAAAAAATACTGTTTACAACATTCCGATTTCAGCAGTAAACAAATTTCAACAACTTGGCTTAAAAACGATTGGCTATGTAGACCAGGAAAATGTATACATGGTTTTAAAAAAATACTGAGACTGACATGTGAAAAAGAACGGGAAACAAGTTATTTACGTATTTTTAATTTCCTAATTACCTGTTCAAGGCTTAACATTTCGACACCATCACTATTTCTGTTTTTCCATTCTATTTGCTTTTCTGTTTTTCCTGAAGCAACCAATCTAACTGGAATTCCCAACAAATCCGCATCTGCAAATTTTTGACCAGCAGGAATATTTCTATCATCATACAACACATCCAAATTAGATCTTGTTAACTTTTCATAGGTCTGCTCGATATCCTGAGCTCCCGACAATCCAATCAATTGAGCATCGAAAGGCGACAAAGTTTTGTTCCAAATAATCCCATTTTTATCGTGAGAGGTTTCTACAAATGCACCCATGGTCCTGGTTGATCCAATCCCATAACTACCAAACCAAACCGGTTTTTTTTGACCATTTTTGTCTTCAAAAAAGAACCTCATTTTTTCCGAAAACCAAGTACCTAAAGGGAAGATGTTTGCCACTTCAATTGCTTTTGATTCATCTACCTTACTCTTCTCGCAATTAGGACAGACACTACCTCTTGTACCATTATAAATTTCTTTATTTTGCCCCCAATTACAACGCCTACAAAAATAAATTGAATCTTCACCGCTCTCAACGGGAACTTGAAATTCATGGGTGTGGTTACTAGTAAATACTCCTCCAGAAGCCTCAATGACTCTTACTCCAATTCCCAAACGTTTAAATATCTTGGAATACGACACCTTTACCTTTTCATAATAATTCATCAAATCATTTTCTGTTGAATGAACTGAATATAAATCTTTCATTATAAATTCTCTCCCTCGTAATATTCCACTTTTTGCTCTTGGTTCGTTTCGGAACTTTGTCGAAAAATGATATATTGCTTGTGGAAGGTCTTGATAACTTCTGACGGTTTTTCTCAAAAGATCCACAGCGATTTCTTCGTGCGTAAAAGCTAGACCATGCTGTTTGTTTCGACTGTCAGTGAATTGATACATAACATCTTTTGTTTTTTCCCACCTTCCTGTTTCATCCCAAATTTTTCTTGGAGTGAGTAAAGGCATCGAAATTTCTTGAGCTCCAATACTATTCATTTCTTCTCTAATCACACCATTTATCTTGTTTACTACACGTAATCCCAAGGGTAATAGTGTCCAAGTACCTGCTGCTAACTGATCAACATAGCCAGCCCGTACAAGCAGATCGTGATTTACACTATCCGCTCCTCTTGGGGTCTCTTTTTTTGTTTTTAAAAATAGTTGAGATTCTCTCATTTGTCCTATTATAGCACAATATTTACGAATATTCGTAAGAATTAAAGATACGCTTGGTAATTTGGAAATAGTTGTAATCAGAGAGATTAAACATCGATTCTTTGAGTATAATTTGATTCAATCTTTGATTGATAATTGTTTTCTGTCCCTCAATACCCAGGCTTGTCTTATTCTCATATAAACAAGAAAAGTAATCCAGCAACTAAACAAAGTTCGAAACGTTAGATACCTGAATTTTTCTTAAAACCAAGAACTGAACTTAGGTTGCTTAAAGCACTGCATAATCAGAACATTGTATATGATTGCATTTATAGATTTTCCCTATAAACTTTATAGCTGTTATTTTCTATACCAACTTGAATTGCATTTTTTATCCTTAATTCCAACGCATCTGGTTTATTGTCCAGGGCATCTTGAATTTCTTTGCTACGAATTAAAGGTAGTTGGTGATAATCCAAGGAAGTAAGTCCAATTGGAATAGCTAACAGAAAAAGACGAATTTTTGAATCAATGATGATTTTACGCCTGTTACTAAATATTTCCATTGTTTAAATAAACATTTAATTTCATAAATATCCCACAAATTAAAATCGTTTACAAACAATTTAAACTCTCGTGCGGAGCATTAGAGTCTGTAATCTTTCTCTCCTAATAACACTGTCTCCACCCTCTGTCTTATTTTACCAGTCTTTTAAATCTAAATGAGCTGTTTTCTCGTCCTTGTCAGGTGTTGAATAATCAGATATTATTATCCCGTGTTAAGAAGATGCTAAAGCATTGGCAACCGAGCAGTCGTCACGGTGCCCACGATAACACGCCTTTATAAATTAAAAAAAGGAAAAAATGAAATATTCCCAATTTTCTTCTGAATCCGTTTGCGCTGGTCATCCCGATAAAATTTGTGACCAAATATCCGATGCAATTTTAGATGCCTGCTACCAAGTTGACCCCAAATCAAGAGTAGCCGTGGAATCCTTGGTTACCACCAACAAATTAATACTAGCCGGGGAGATTACTGTTGCCGGAAATATCGATTTTGAGACAATTGCCAGAAAAAAAATAGCCCAGTTGGACTATATTGAGC
>Ga0066639_10004182_pt1 | contig 12377 bp, 15 predicted proteins | sample CryGeyCG2114_010_2_FD_59504 | JGI IMG/M metagenome (GOLD analysis project Ga0066639, IMG submission 59504) | Groundwater microbial communities from aquifer - Crystal Geyser CG10_big_fil_rev_8/21/14_0.10 | ecosystem: Environmental > Aquatic > Deep subsurface > Groundwater | place: USA: Utah...
GTGCTGGGCAACCATGCAACCGGAAGCACAGACAGCACGGTATTCGGCTTGGTTTCTGTCGGCCGGATAAAAGGAAGAGTATTGACAGAATGACGCCGAAGTTTGCGCGCAACGGGTAATTTTGATACTTTGATCCCATGAAGCCGCACCACATCTATTATTTGACGTGTGTACGAAAGATGTGTATAATAGTGTGTATGGTTAGACAGCAAATTATTTTTGATGATAAAACCGCCCGCATGCTCAAGCGGACGGCCAAGCGGGACAAAAAAACCATGTCCCAGATTGTGCGTGAGAGCGTGTATGTACGTCTTTCGGGAGAAACTGCGCCAAAAAGCAGGCGCGGCGATCCGGCGTTTCTTTTGGATATGTGCCAAAACGCGGTGTCTCTCGGCAAAGGGAACGAGAATCTTTCCCAAGAGATAGATACGGTGTTATATGGATAGGGTGTTTGTTGATTCAAGCGCTTTTGTCGGCATATTCAACGCCGACGATTCTCTCCATGGCGCGGCGCATGCCAAGTCTCAAACGCTTAGCGATTTGCGGGCGCGTTCTGCCACCAGTTACGCGGTGATTGATGAATCCGCTACCGTGTTAAGCCAAAGGGCTTCCAAAGAGAGGGCGTGTAAATTTTTAGATTGGGCGCTAAAGGAAAATGGCCCTGAATTATTGGCTATCAACGAGTATCTCTGGCATGAGGCCTATGGCCTCTTCCGGTCAGTGACGAATAAAAACATCAGCATGGTTGATTGTCAGATAGTTGCCCTTTGCCGCGAGCACGCTATTAAAACTATTTTTACTTTTGACAAGCATTTTGCCAAACTTGGTTTAACCGTGCTGTGAGCTTTGGGGGGAGAACATGCCCAATGCCTTGTTAGGTATTGACAGAATAACACCAAAATAATCTTGATAGCATAGGAGAAGTTTTGGTGTTTTTTTATTTTTGTTGTATAATTGATGTGTAGCATTTCATCGTGTGTATAAGTAAAACAAAACTTTCATGCTGAACATTTTCAAAAGCAAATCCTCATCATATCTTGGCATTGACATCGGCACCAACTCCATCAAGCTCGTTGAGCTTGAGAGCGTCGGGGGCCGGCCGCGGCTCGTTACCTATGGCATGGTAGAGCTTGAGTCGTCCATTGCCCGCCCCAGCGAGAGCGGGGACAACACTTCTGATAACCAAAAAATCGCGGCAGCGCTTGTGGCGCTGCTCAAAAAAACCGGCGCGCGAACACGCGCGGCTGTTGCGGCTCTGCCCAATTTTTCCGTATTTTCAAGCGTCATCTCACTCCCTAAACTTGGAGACAAACAGCTCGCCGAGGCAGTAAGCTGGGAAGCAAAGAAGTTTGTGCCCATGCCCATAGAGAATGTGGTGCTTGACTGGAAAATACTCAATGAGGTTGCTGTGGAGGAGGACGAAGAAGACTTGACTGACGCGCAACGAGCGGAGCGGGAAGCGCAGAAGCAAAAAATTGCCGCGGCCGACAGAAATTCAAACCTGGCAAAGTGCAAGACCGTGGCCCAAATTCTGCTTACCGCAGCGCCGCGGCACCTGGTGGAGCGGTATGTTGCGGTGTTTAAGATTGCCGGCATTACGCTTTTAAGCCTTGAAACCGAATCATTTGCCCTCTCGCGGAGCCTGGTCGGCAACGAAGAAGGCTCAATTTTAATTGCGGATGTGGGTGCGCTCACCACGGATGTCACGGTCGTGAGAAAAGGAGTTCCCGTGTTTTCCCGGTCCATTAACGTGGGCGGGTCAACGGTTACGCGCGCGGTCGCGGACAGCATGGGAGTGACTCCCGAGCGGGCAGAGCAGTTCAAGCGCGACACGGGCATCGCTTCTTCCGCCGGCGCCGCGCACTCTTCGGGCGGCGGAGGAATTGCCAGCGTCATACAACAGAGCTTTGCCCCGGTCATTTCGGAGATGAAGTACACGCTTGAACTCCAGCAGCGGTCAAACTTCGCCATTGAAAAGATTTTGTTAACCGGCGGATCAGCGTTTCTCTCGTCTCTCCCCGGCTACATTGCGTCGTCCCTCAACGTGAAAGTGTTTATTGGAAATCCCTGGGCACGCATATCCTATCCCAAAGATCTGGGCGGCGTTTTAGAGCAGATTGCCCCGCGGATGGGGGTTGCGGTCGGGCTTGCCATGCGGGAAATAGAATAGAGCGTATTTTTGAATTATGCCACCTGCCAAATCAACTGACATTGACCTGCTTCCCAAGGACCTCGCCGCGAAAAAGCGGCCTGCTCGCGCGCCGTCATCCGGACCGCTTGTTGAGTATACGGACGCTTCGGGAGGCAAGAAACCGGAGGTTCCTAAACCTAAAAAACTTTCTTTTTTCGCACGCTTGTTCGGCGCGGCGAGCCGCAAGAAAGAAACAACAAAGCCTGGGCTCGCGTTTGAATCTTCTCGCGGTCCGCTTGCGCAAAAGAAGGCCGGCGCCGCAGTCCTTCCGGTAAAGCGGATCCCGGATTTGCCCGCAGGCGCGCCGCTTCCTCCCGCTCTGTTTGCGGGATCCAAGCGCGCCCGCGGCGCGCCCGCGGCGCACGAACTCAAAGCTGCGCCTGTCCGTGAGCCGTTTAATCCGGGCATTGCGGCAAGAGATGTATCAGCCATGCGCTCACCCAGTGTTTCGTCCGGTTCGCTTGCTCCTCCACGGCCGGTGGCGCCCCTGCCGCAGCCCGCGCTTCCGAAGCAGGCTCCGCCGGCGCTGCCCAAGCCAGCCGTTCAACAAACCGTTCAGAAAAGTGAAGCGCCCAAAAAGGCCTCTTGGCTGAGCAGATGGTTTTTAAGGAAACAAACGCCCCGCCCTTCCCCGGAAAAATTTTCAGCGCCCGCCGGTAAGCCAGCGCCCGCCGGTAAGCCAGCGCCAGCGCCTGTGCCTGCGCAGCCGGGTCCGCGCACCGAAACCGAGGCTCCGGTGCACCGGCTTTCGCATTTTGACGTCAATTTGCTCTCGGCAGAGTACACTCAAGATTTTAAAAAAAGCAACCCGCTTGCATTTTTGGGAGCCGGGGCGGGCGTAACCGTGCTGGTGGTGGTATGTGTCTATGCGGCGCTCCACCTGTACCACGCATCTGCCCAAACCGCGCTCGCCCAGGAAGAGAGCGTGGTAGCGGCGCTGCAGGAAACCATTGCTACGTATGAGGATATTTCGGGCCAGGATTCCGTTTTGCGCGCCAAAGCCGAGGCTTCCCGGGAGCTTATCGGAAACCACATTTCATGGCATTCGTTTTTGGGGGAAGTTGAGGCGGTCACTATTCCGGAAATCACATACATAACCTTTATTGCTTCCACGGAAGGGGTCATGCTTGTTTCCGCGTTTGCCCAGGATTACACCTCCCTTGCGCGCCAGATTGTGGTGTTCCAAGAGACTCCGTGGATTCGCGATATCACCATTACGCAAGCCACACGGGTGGAGGAATCCGCCACAACATTAGCCGGTGTTTCGTTTGATATGTCTCTTGATATAGATGAGAGCGTGCTTTACGAGAGCCGCGCGCTATGAGCGCCATTACTCCGCAAAACCAATCTACGGCATCGCTCGAAGCCGCCCCACGCGCCTCTTCCGAACGTTTGGGAGGGGGGTCGGTTCGCAGCGCTTCGGTACGCGCGCACGCCAAGCCCCAGCTCGCGAGTTTTATGGCGCAATGGTTTCGGCAGTACCACAAGTTGGTGACGATTGCCGCATGCGCGGTACTCCTTGTTGCGGGGTATCTGGTATTGCTCGGACCCAAATTCTCGGCGGCGCGCACGGTCGCGAGAAGCGAATTTGGGGAAATTGCGGCAACGCGTTCGCAATTAGAGCAGCAGCTCGCCTACCTAAAAAAGCTGGAACGCGCTTCCACGACAGCTCCGTCGGATACGCTTCGCGACATTGAAGAGCTTTTGCCGGATGATCCGGGAACTCCCCAGCTTTTGACGAGCCTTGAGGCCATTGCCGCGTCGAGCGGGGTGCTGATAGACGGCATTGAGTTTGTGGTTCCGGAGAATGAGGAGGCGGCCGAGACAGCAATAGAGCTTGGGCTGCCTTTTGGAGTTTCTTTTGTCGAGGTAACGCTCACTGTCGCGTCCAGCTCATATAACGAGCTCAAAGCGCTGCTTGCAAACATCGAGGCAAATCTGCGATTAATGGACGTTATTGCGGTGGCGTACTCGCCGGCAAGCAAGAACTACACTATTGCCCTGCGCGCGTACTATTTAGTATCCGATTTATAATTATTGCAGATTTTCCCTTGGGCTCGCCGTAGGCGAGTTAAGGGAAAATCTGAGAGGAAGAAGCGGGTGTAGGCTGTAGTGGGTTGCGTAAGCAACACGCGAAAGCCGAAGTCCCGATTTTGACGACATGGCGCTAGTTCAGCGGAAAATTTCAAAAAGAAAGCAGCTTAAGCTTATTGCGGCTTTGGCGTCGGTTATCGCTATCACGGCGCTGGTTGCGTACTACGGGCTTTTAAAGAAACCTGCCGCATACACGCCGTCCGCCGCAAACGTGCCAATACTCGGCGCTTCCGGCGAGCAGTTTCGAATTCCGGGCCAGACCGGGTACGAAGCGGCCGAGGAGCTTTCGGAGTCTCCGATATTCCATTCCCTGCGTTCGTTTGGGGTGTGGCCGCTCTCAAGCAATCCCAAAGGGAACAGCCAGCCATTTATTTTGAGAGAAGAGTAGCCATATATGCCAGCGCCATTTTTACAATTTTTGCTTCAATACAAGGCCCTGACCCAGGAAGAGGTTGCTGCTGTCGCGGCAAAATACGAAGCCGGGAAGAGTTCTCTGGATACAGCGCTCTTGGATGTCATAGATGAGGAGGCATTGCTTAAGCACAAGGCCGAATTCTACCACCTTCCGAGCGCGCTGCTTTCCGGCAAACCTATTGACCGCAACATTTTGGGGCTTTTCCCCAAAGAGGTGGTGACCAATTACCGCATTATTCCGTTTGAACAAGAAGGGGATATTATTAGGATTGCCATGATTGATCCTGAAAACCTCAAGGCGCGCGAAGCTGTTGATTTTCTTGCGCGCCAGAAAGGCTGGAACACCCAGTTTTACGTGACCACGGGAAAGGGTTTTGAGCATGCACTGGACCAGTACTCAGGGAGCCTTACGAGCGAGGTAGGGGAGGCGCTTGAGATAGCGGGCGAGACCCGGAAAACCACCGGCGAGCGCACGCGCGCCAAGCAGGTGGACGAGAATTTGGAAGAGGTGGTCAAAAGCGCCCCGGTCTCCAAGATGGTGAGCGTGATCCTGCGGCACGCGGTTGAGGGCGGGGCTTCGGATATCCATATTGAGCCTCAGGACAATGAATCCCGGGTGCGCTACCGCATTGACGGGGAACTGCACGCAACGCTTTCGCTCCCTAAGTACATTCATAATTCAATCGTTTCGCGCATCAAGGTGCTTGCGAATCTTAAGTTGGACGAAACCCGCAAGCCCCAGGACGGCCGCATCCACTTTGAGGTTGACGGCAAGCAGATAGATATCCGCATTTCAACGCTCCCCTTGGCCGGATCCGAAAAGGTGGTGATGCGCATTCTCGATGTCACGAGGGGCGCACCCACGTTGGAGTCCCTCGGGTTTATCGGCCGCAACTTTGATGTGATGAAGCGCCAGGTGGGCAAGCCCAACGGGCTTTTTCTGGTGACCGGCCCGACCGGCAGCGGAAAATCAACCACCCTGTTTGCCGGACTTTCCCTCTTGAACGAAGAGCGGGTGAACATCGTGACCCTGGAAGATCCCATTGAGTACTATCTCCCCGGAGCCAACCAGTCTCAGGTGCGGCCCGAGGTTGGGTACACATTCGCGAACGGCCTGCGTTCTATTCTTCGGCAGGATCCGGATATTATCATGGTTGGTGAAATCCGGGACAACGAGACCGCTTCGCTCGCGGTCCAAGCCGCGCTCACCGGGCACATTGTGCTCTCTACCTTGCACACCAACGACGCGGTCGGCGCCATTCCCCGGCTTCTTGATATGAAAGTGGAGCAATTTCTTTTGGCAACCACGCTGAACATCGTGCAGGCCCAGCGTTTGGTTCGGAAGCTGTGCGAGTACTGCAAAGCGCCCGTTGAGCTTCCGCCGGATTTGGAAAAACGGGTGCGTGGAGTGCTCTCTTCCATTCCCGAGGGAGCGCAGTACCCGGGAGTGGATATGCAAAAGGCTGTGTTCTATAAGGGCAAGGGGTGCGCCAAGTGCGGGGACACCGGGTACCAGGGAAGGATTTCCATTGCAGAGGTGCTAGAGAACACCAAGGCGATGTCCCAGATTATCGCCAAAGGATTTGAGCGTTCGGAGGTGGAAAAGGAGCTTATGGCGCAGGGGTTTATTTCCATGGTGCAAGACGGCATCATGAAAGCGCTATTAGGCTTAACGACCGCCGACGAGGTTGTAATAGCCACTAAAGAGTAATCATATGACGAGCCAGCCAATGGTTTTGCTTGCGGAAGACGATGCATTTCTGCGGCGCATGTATGCGACTAAGTTTGAGCAGGCGGGCATTCCCGTGGTGCTTGCTGAAGACGGAAAGCAGGCGCTGCTGCTTGCGGCCAAACACAAGCCAAAGCTTGCACTTGTGGATATCCTGATGCCTAAGGTGGATGGTTTTGAAGTGCTTTCCAGGATGAAGAAAGACCCCGAGCTCAAAAGCATTCCTGTGGTGCTCTTGACTAATTTGAGCGAGGTTTCTGATGTTGCCCGCGCCAAGAAGCTGGGAGCCGCCGAGTACCTCATTAAGTCCCACTTTCTTCCCTCTGAGGTGATTGCGGCGGCGCAGAAGTACCTCAAGGATGCATAACGCGCGCCTATGACCGAACCAATCCAGCCAGCCGGAGTTCCGCCAGAGGAGTTGCAGCCGAAACAGGCGTCTGCGGCCGATATTTTGCATTTTGAGAAGTGGCTCGAAGAGCTTGGCGAGCGCAAAGCCACGGATTTGCACCTTTCAGTGGGAACGGTTCCGGCTTTGCGGATTGACGGCGCCATCAGGCCTATGATGGAGGAAGGGGTGATAAGCGCAGAGCGCATGGAGCGCATTGTCGAGTATTTGCTTGAGGCGCATGACCAAGAGCTTCTGCACGAGCGCAAACAGCTCATCATAAGCAAAACACTCAAGAAATCAATGCGTTTCCGGATTCATTTTTTCTACAGCAGAGGTTTTTTGGGAGTGAGTATGCGGTACGTGCCCGCTCTCGTCGTCCCCCTTGCTGATCTGCCGCACGCGGCAATCCTTTCGGAGCTGCTTTCGCGCACCCAAGGGCTCTTTATCGTATCGGGCCCGTTTGATTCGGGCCGCACCTCTACGGTTCAGGCAATTATCGCGGAGTGTAACCAGACGCGGTCAAACTATATTGTGACGCTTGAATCCCCCATAGAGCACGTGGTGCCTTCTAATCAGTCCGTGGTCGTACAGCGGGAGATCGGCCGCGACGTGGCGAGCTTCAGCGAAGGGGTGAGCGCTCTGTCCGAAGAAGACGTTGATGTGGTGGTGCTCGGGGACATCCCGGACGGAGCGGTGCTTGCGGGAGCGCTTACACTCGCGACTTCCGGCAGGCTCGTGATTGCAATTATGGAGGGGAACCACGCAGTATCCGTGCTCGAGCGGTTGCGCGACCTGGTGCCTCCCGCGGACCGCCTTCGGATTCTCCACGCGCTTTCCGATGCGCTCATCGGCATTACCACGCAGATGCTCTTGCCTAAAGTCGGCGGGGGCCGCATGCTGGTTACAAGCAGCATGCTTGCCACCAATCCCATTAAATCATTAATACGCGACGATACGTTCGGCCAGATTCCGAACATCATGCAGACCTCCCGCGAGCAGGGCATGATCACTATGGATAAGGCGTTGGCAGAGTCGGTCAGGCGGGGTTTGGTCGCGCTTTCGGACGCAAAAGCCTATGCTATCGACATTAATCAGTTTAACGTTTTGGCCAGCCACTAGGTATGTCGTTTTATGATTATCTTGCAGTAAACGAGGAGTGCGAGGAAGTTGCCGGAGTGGTTGATGCGGCCAACGACGAGATTGCGCTTTCAACGCTCACCGATCAGGGCTTACTGGTGCTCTCGCTTTCAACCCGGGAAGAGAAAAAAGGATTTGCCCGCGAAATCACGCTTTTTTCGCGCGTCAAGGTCAAAGATCTGGTGATTTTTTCGCGGCAGCTTTCGGTGATGGTATCCGCAACCTTGCCCGTGGTCCAGGCGCTCCGTATTTTGGTGAGCCAGATTGAGAGCGTGCCTTTAAAAATTGTGGTTTCGGACGTTGCGGACGCCGTGGACGGGGGAGCGAGGCTTTCGGACGCGCTTTCCAAGCACCCCAAGGTGTTCTCTAATTTTTACGTATCCATGGTGAAAAGCGGCGAGACCGCGGGAAAGCTGGATGAAGTCTTGGGGTATCTTGCGGACCAGCAAGAAAAAGATTACGACCTCGCAAGCAAAACGCGCGGGGCCATGATTTATCCGGCGTTCATTTTGTTTGGTTTGGTGGCGGTTGGGTTTGTCATGATGATATTCGTCGTTCCCAAGCTCACGGAGATTTTGGCTGAAACCGGAACAGCGCTTCCGCTCACCACGCGCATGTTGATTGGGGTGTCTTCTTTTTTCCGATCGTCGTGGTGGGTATTCCTTATGGCGGTTGCCGGCGTTTTTTTTGGGTTTCGTTATTACCGCAAGACCGAAATTGGGAAAAAGCATATTGATTTCATGATTTTGAAAACGCCCATATTCGGGCCCCTCATTTTTCAAAAAATGTATTTGGTGCGGTTCACCCGGTCGCTTGCGACACTTATTACGGGCGGGGTTTCCCTTACTGAAGCGCTCCAGATCACGGGCGACATTGTGGGAAACGAAGTGTACCGCGACGTCATCAAAAAGACCATAAAGGAGGTTGAAGACGGCAATTCCATTGCAACAGTGTTCAAGGAGTCGCCGGTGGTTCCGAACATGGTCACACAGATGCTTTCCGTAGGGGAGCAAACCGGCAGATTGGATACGGTGCTCAACAAGCTTTCAGATTTTTACGCGCGGGAAGTTGACAACGCGGTTGCGAACCTGGTGACGCTCATTGAGCCTTTGGTGCTGATGCTCATGGGAGTTGGCGTGGGCATCATGGTTGCTGCCATTCTTTTGCCCATGTACAATCTGGCGGCAGGGTAGGGATATGTTATGGCGTGTTCTTGCTATGTGGATAACATGGTTTAGCCAAAATAATATAATTATGGTATAATTTCATCTATAATTATGGTATAATTTCATCATCATATGAAATATAAACAAAAACACGAGGGCTTTACTTTGATTGAGCTTCTGGTGGTCATCAGTATCATTGGCATTCTTTCCACATTAGCGGTTGTTTCTTTAAATAATGCGCGCGTCAAGGCGCGTGATGCAAAGCGGGTTTCCGACATTAAGCAGCTGCAGACCGCGCTGGAACTGTACGCATCGGACAAAAACGGATATCCGGCGGCAAGCGATTTGACCCTCGGCGCGGGCGCGGGATCCAGTTTGAGCAGGGATGGCGGTTTCGCGGCAGTGTTCTCCGGCACCATTTACATGGGCCAAGTTCCGATAAACGCGACTCCCGGAGGGGCGGATTACAAGTACACATCTTACACCAGTTCTGCGGCGTCCACGTCCTGCGGAACCGCTCCGTGCCCGTGGTACCAGATTACGTTTACCCTTGAGGAACAAACAGGCAGCCTTTCGTTCGGCAACCACATTGCGGATCCGAATGGCATCAAGAACGGGTCATAACAAAAGTTAATAAAAAATATTGTAACACACTATGTATATGCATACAAAAACAAATCAACGGGGTTTCACGCTCATAGAACTTTTGGTGGTGATTGCCATTATCGGCTTGCTCTCCACGCTTGCGGTGGTGGCGCTCAACAACGCGCGCTCCAAAGGAAGGGACGCTAAGCGCGTCTCGGACATTGCGACCATCCAAACCGCGTTGGAGCTGTACTTTGCGGACAGCAATGCGTATCCGGACGGAAAAACTGCGGCAAAAACATTGGGCGCGGCCGGAGGACTCACCTTGAGCAAGACCGGCGGATTTTCCGACACCATATCAGGCACCACGTACATGGGCAAGGTTCCCGCAAACCCGACCCCGGGCGGCACGGCCTATACCTACAAGACCGACGCTGCGGCCGGAACCACCTATACTATTGATTTCACTCTGGAAGAAGCAACCGGAAGCCTGGTGATCGGCGCCAACTGCGCCAAGCCGTCCGGCATTGTCGGAGGCGCGTGTCCGGCTATTTAGCCGTTTAGCCGCGCTCTGGCGTGCGTCATCCGCTTGATCAAGAAAAAAGTACCAGTAGCACCAACTATGCATACAAATTTACGCGCAAAAGCACGTTTGCCCAAGAGGCAGGGTTTCACGCTCATAGAACTTTTGGTGGTGATTGCCATTATCGGCGTACTCTCCACGCTTGCGGTGGTTTCGCTCAACAATGCCCGGGAAAAATCCAGGGACGCAAAGCGCGTTTCGGATATCAAACAGGTGCAAACCGCCCTTGAATTGTATTTTACTGATAAGGATTCTTATCCAGCGGGCACGGATTTGGTGCTCGGCGGAGACACAGCCTTAGCGCTTTCGTCTGGCAATGGGTTTGCCGCAACCACGGGTGGAACTGCGTTCATGGAACAGGTTCCTTCAAATCCGACTCCGGGCGGCGCTGATTACCTGTACACGCAGACATTAAGCGGCGTAAGTTATACCCTTACCTTCACGCTGGAGGGCCAGACCGGCGCTTTGCTCTTAGGCGGGCACACTGCATCACCTTCCGGCATTGAGTAAGATTTTGGTGCGAATAAAACCCCCTCCTCGCATGAGGAGGGGGTTTTTGGTATACTTGATGCAGATATGTTGTATGTTTTATTGTTTGTTTTAGGGGCGGCGTGGGGAAGCTTTTTGAACGTGATTGCCTGCCGCATCCCAGAAGGCCGATCGTTCGTGCGGGGCAGGAGCATGTGCGCGCACTGCGGCGCGCAGCTGCGCTGGCACGACCTTATTCCGGTCGCAAGCTGGCTTTTGCTTTGGGGGAAGTGCCGGTACTGCGGAACGCATGTTTCGATTCAGTACCTTTTGAGTGAACTCGGGGTCGGGGCGCTCGCCGTCTTTGGCGCGTTTGTGGTTACCACGCCCGTGCACGCGCTTATCTATGGTGCGGTGGTGAGTTTTTTTACCGTGCTTTTTATCTATGACCTGCGCACCTACATTGTTCCGGACAGCATCGCTATTCCGGCTATTGTGGTTATTGGCGGCCTCAATGTGGTTATGGTTTCTGACAGCGCATCACTATTGTTGGGCGGCGCATTCGGCGGAGCATGGTTTTTGGTCCAGTTTTTACTATCGCGCGGCAGGTGGGTCGGCGGAGGAGATGTGCGCTTGGGTGTGCTTATGGGCGTGCTCCTCGGGCATCCCTTAGTATGGCTCGGGCTCGGGCTTGCGTACGTCGGAGGTTCAGCCGTGGCCGCGGTACTGGTCGCAACCACTCGTTTGACGTTAAAGAGCCGGCTGCCGTTTGCCACACTACTGTTGCCCGCGGCGTTCGCGGCATGGGTCTTTGGGGAAGGGCTCTGGAATTGGTACCGAGCTTTTATCGGATTATGAAATTCAAACGCGCACGCGGATTCACACTCATTGATCTCATGGTGGCCATAAGTATTTTTACCCTGGTTACTGCTCTCGTAGTGGCCAATTTCAATGCCGGAGCGCGCAATGATTCCGTTCGCCAGGGAGCAAGTATTGCGGCGGGGCTCCTGCGGCGCGCCCAGACTGCGACACTCGCGGGCGCGCTCCTTTCGGACGGTGAGTTCCCGGCCGGCGGGTATGGGGTGCGGTTTGATGCGAACAATGCCGGCGTACTTACGCTGTTTGCGGACAAAGACGGAAATTTCAACTACACAGATGCGGCCGAAGAGCTGGAAGACGTGCTATTGCCCGATGACGTGGTATTTGGAGGAGGAACGCTCGCTGTTGTGTTTTCGGCGCCGGATGCGGACGCATATTTCAACGGAGTTGCGTCTGAAGCGTCAAAGACCGTTACCTTTTCGGCGGCGTCCGCAGACGTCACGCAGTCAGTGATTATTTATCGGCTTTCGGGCCAGATACGGGTGCAATAGTATGTTGAATCAAAACGGGCAAGGGCTTTTGGAAACCATTGTTAGCCTTGGCATCATTGTGTCCGGATTGGTGGGTATGATGAACCTCACCATTGCGAACCAATCAGGGAGCGAGGACGCTTCGGAACGGCTTGTTGCCACCAACCTCGGACGCGAAGGCATAGAGGTGGTGCGCGGGATACGCGACACCAACTGGCTTTCGTGCGAAATCACCGCGGGCGCGCTCGCCTGTAACGGCTGGGATGAGGGTCT
>Ga0066639_10004183_pt1 | contig 12369 bp, 13 predicted proteins | sample CryGeyCG2114_010_2_FD_59504 | JGI IMG/M metagenome (GOLD analysis project Ga0066639, IMG submission 59504) | Groundwater microbial communities from aquifer - Crystal Geyser CG10_big_fil_rev_8/21/14_0.10 | ecosystem: Environmental > Aquatic > Deep subsurface > Groundwater | place: USA: Utah...
ATACTCGCCTGACTTCATGTCAAACGCGCCCTGCATAATCTCGTTCGTGAGAATCGTGTACTCCAAACCCTCTTTTGCGCGCCTCCTTTTGTTTCAAGAGCAAGGGGGGTGGCAATTTGTCCCCACCCTTTGTTAAGCTCCCCGTCTCTAATCCTCATCTTCTTAATATAATCGCTAGGATTAGTGCTTTCCGCTAAAATCTGAATCACGTCAATTACTGCAAACCACCACTGGTTCTCATGCCAGACTCGCCGCACTTCTTGGTGCTCAAAAAGCGCGATATTAGATGTTGCTTTCTCTTTCTTTGTCATATATGTACAGTATAACGTACATCATAAAAACGCGCAATACTTTTTATGTGGATAACGCGCACCTTATTCCTTGCAACTCGCAAACCCGTCTTTTGCCACAATCACATGGTCCAAAAGCTCTATGCCCAGCAGTGCGCCCGCTTCCGTGAGCCGCTGGGTGACTGCCCTATCCTCTGCTGATGGCGCAGTATCGCCGGACGGATGATTATGCGCCACAATAACCGCGGCCGCAGAAAATTCAATCGCAGGCTGGAACACCTCGCGCGGGTGCACCAAATTCGCGTCCAACGTGCCAATGGAGATGACTTCATCGTGAATAAGCTTATTGCGGATGTTGAGATACAAACCGCGGAACACTTCTTTTTTAAGGACGCGCATTTCTTTGAGGTACTCATACACATCATCAGACCCGCGGATAGTGGGGAACCGCGCCGTATCCTCCTGAAACACCCTGCGCCCAAGCTCAAAGCACGCCACAATCTGGCTGGCTTTCATCTGTGGAATGCCAAGCTCCGCCATGAGCCGGGACACATTGCGCTCGCTGGCAACGCCCTTGGAGCCGTATTCAGCCAAAATGCGGCCGGCAAGCTCTATAACGCTCTCGTCCTTGTAGCCCGTGTTTAATATAATAGCCAAGAGTTCCGCGTTGCGCAGAACATCCGGCCCCTGGGCCATAAGGCGCTCCCGCGGCCAGTCCTCTATGTCTGGCTTGGAAATGGCATACCCTCCTTGTTGTGTCCCCTCCATAGTATAACGATTAGTACCCATCAACCATATCCCTTTTCATCCCAAAAATCAACGTGCTACCGCCACTCAACAAACTCCCCATCGCTCACCAGGCGGATGTCGCCAAGCTCATCGTTGCGCAAAATAGGAATGCGCCGCGCCTCAAAGCGCTTAAGCACGCGGAAGTTGGGATGGTTGTACGGATTGTCCGCCCCGACCTGGATGACCGCAACCTCCGGGGTGACGGCATCTAAAAATATATCGGATGACGACGTGTTGCTGCCATGGTGCCCCGCCTTGAGCACCTCCGCGTCCAGGTATGCGCCATAGCGCGCGGCCAGTTCGTTTTCCACTTCAGCGGGCGCGTCTCCGGTGAGTATAAAATCAATGTCTCCATCGCTGAATTTTACAATGATTGATGCCGCGTTGTTATCATCTATATGTTTGCCGACGAAACTGCGGCTCGGAAACAGCACATCAAGCACAACGCCCGCGCCAAGCTCGTACGTTTGGCGCGACTCAACATAGCGGATGGGAATCTGTTTGCGGCTCACAACCTCCTGCAGCGCTTCAAACACCGCGCTGTCGTGGACAACTCCCGGATCCAGCAGTACGCCCACGCTATACCGCTCCAACACCGGAACCAACCCCGCGATGTGGTCCGAGTCCGGGTGCGTTGCAATCACTATATCAAGCGTCCGGTCAAAGAATGATAAATTCCGGCCAAGCCTGTCCAGCACGCGGTTGTCGCGGCCGCCGTCTATAAGGATGTTCTGGCCGTACCGCGTTTTAATGAGCACGCTGTCGCCCTGGCCGATGTCCAGGAATATCACTTCGGTCTCCTGGGTGCGGGCGGAAACATTCGCAAACAGAATCGCGGTCAGCGCGATAGAGAGAAGCGCGCCTGCCGACGCAAGGCCGATGCTCTGCCTGAATCGCTTGATGGTCATACGGTTTTGGCGCTCCTCTGGTACTGCCACACAAACCACCAGATAAGGCCATACATAGCGACCATGAGCACCCAATGGAAGCTTCCGAACTCCAAAGACGCAAACCGCGGGGACGACAATCCCTCTGCAACGCGCATCATGTATTCCAGCAAAAGCCACGCCGGCCAGGCCGCAACCTGCCCCAGTGTTTCAGACGCCATGCCAGCTGCGCCCGCAACAAACCCAAACGCCATGGTTGGAGGAATGGCCGGAATAATGAGTATGTTCGAGAGCGGCGCAACCACGGACAATCTGCCGAACTGGTACAAAATGAGCGGGGTGGTACTAATCATGGCAGAGAGCGTGGTGACCAGCGCTTCCTTTACTCCGAACAGCGCGCTCATGCGCTCCGTAAACTTTTGCATAATGGGATTGATGTATACAAGCCCCACGGTTGCAAGGAACGAGAGCTGGAAGCCCGCGTCGAATATGAGGATTTTCGGGTTCGCGAGGAGCATTGCAAACGCGGTAAAAACCAATGCGTTCGTGGCGCGGGACGGCCTGCCGAGCTGGCGCGCGAGCAGAACGAAAATACCCATAATGCCGGCCCGGACAACCGATGCCGTAGCCCCGGTCATGATGACAAAAATGGTTATGCCTGCGCTGATCCACCAAAACGCGCGTTTGCGCGAAACCCCCAAAAACTGCATGAATCCGATAATGACCGCGGCAATAATGGTGATGTTGGAACCCGAGATTGCAATGATGTGCGTGGTACCCGTGCGGTTGAACGCTTCCAGCAAGTACTCGGGAATCCCCTTGCGCGCGCCCACCAAAAGGCCGGCAAGGAACGCGGCATGTGGCTCGCTGATGATGGCATTGATTGAATCCATGAAACGCGTTTTAACCGCGAGTATGCCGGCCATGACCGGATTGCCCTGCCCTGATGTAAGGGTGGTGATGGTGCCGCGCCAGCACACGCTGTAAATGTCGTACCGCGCCAAGTACTTGTCATACGCAAAATCTTCAATCTGTTCGGGTGCTTCAATCCGGCAGGCAACTTCCAGCAAATCGCCATACCGATATTCGGGATAGAGTTGGGTTTTGATGAGGAGCTTTCCATCTAATTCCCCCTCCTCTAATGAGGAGGGGGCGAGGGGGTGGTCAGAGGGTGGTTCGGAGATTGACCGCACCGACACAGTAAGTTTCTGGTGGTCGAGCCGCGCATCCGGCTCTTGGGCAACAACGCCTTGGACAACCACATCTTGGCCGTTATAGAACGCAATATGCCCGGGGTCGCCCAGAGTTGGCTGGGCAAGGCTAAACCGGATAACGCCACAAATAAAAAAGCCCCCCCACACCGCCGCAAGCCGATACCTGCGCTTGTGCCAGACAACAGCGAACAGCACAACCATTGCCAAAAGCAGGCTGTATGCGTACACAAACAAAACCGCGACAAACGATGCAAGGCCCACGCCCGCGATAAACGCAAGCAAACAAACCAAAAATATTTTTGATTGCGAAAGCCGCATGCATTGATTGTAGCGCAAAAAAACAAGGCTTTGAATCCGTCCGTGGATCCAAAGCCTCGCAAGGAACAACTTTCTCGCCTGGCTCACCTGCCGGGCACCACTTCGCACACCCACGGCTGGGTATGTTCCGCGCGGGCATGCGCTCGAGCTTCCGTGAACTGCGTGGCGCGGCCAAGGGGAACCCAGTGCCCTGTCGTGTCATCCAGGTAGAGGCACGCGCCGTGCATCTTAATCAGAAAGCACGGCTCATCCGGACCCGAGACAGGGGCGGGAACTGCGGACCGCGTACCTGTGGGCGCCTGTCACGTGACATCTCGCATTGCACTCCCTCCTTAGGTTGCACGGCGATTATCTCTCTTGCGCGGACAGCCACTTTACATACTTTTCAGCAAACATGTCAAGCTCGCCCGAGAGCACCGCATCAACATCCGATGTCTCCAGTCCGGTTCTATGGTCTTTGGCCAGCTTGTACGGATGGAGCACATATGAGCGGATTTGGCTGCCCCATTCAGCGCTTTTGACGCTGCCGCGGATTTTGCGTTCGTGAGCTTCGCGCTCCTCGGCCTGCCGCACCGAGAGCCGTGATTTCAAAATTTTAAATGCCGTTGCCTTATTCTGCTGCTGGCTGCGTTCGTTCTGGACGCTTACGGTGATGCCGGTCGGCATATGCACCACGCGCACGGCCGAATCCGTGGTGTTCACGCTTTGTCCGCCATGGCCGGACGCGCGGAACACATCCACGCGGATATCTTCGTCCTTTATTTCTATATCCGACAAATCCCCTAAATCCGGAATAATATCAACCAGCGCAAACGACGTGTGCCGCATGGCCTCCGCGTCAAACGGGCTGATGCGCACCAAGCGGTGCACGCCTGCCTCGCCCTTTATCCACCCGTACGCGTAGCCGCCCGAAACCTCGAATGTGGCGCTCTTTATGCCTGCTTCCTGGCCTCTTTGCTGGTCCACAATGGATACCTTAAAACCGCGGCGCTCGCAGAACCTAATCAGCATGCGCAAAAGCATCTCAGCCCAATCCTGGGCATCGGTTCCCCCTGCTCCCGCGCTTATGGAAACAATGGCGCCGTGCTCATCGAAGCGCCCGGTAAAAAACGCGAACAGCTCCAGTTTTTGAAACTGGGCCGCGAGCTCCTCCGCCTTTTTCTCGACCTCGGCTTCCAGCTCGCTATCGCGCTCATGCTCAAGCTCTTGGGCCAGCTCAAGCGTTGCGGCAACATCGCGAGCTATATTTTCCCACTGCCCGACTTCGCCTTTGAGCGACGAAAGCTGGGTAGTTACAAGCTGGGCGCGCTCCCGATTCTCCCACAAGCCTGGGTCCAAAACCTCGCGTTCGAGTTCCGCAATGCGGTTCCGCTTTTTGGCAAGGTCAAAGCAACCCCGCTGTTTCGGAAACTTTTTCCGAGAGCTCGTGTAATTGTTTGATAATCTCCTGCATAACTATTGTTGTTCCGCGAGCGTCACGCTCACTGCCAGTTCCTCGCCTTTGCGGTATATGGCAAGGGAAACAGTATCCCCGGGCTTTGCGCGGGCAAGCAGTTTGGCAAGGTTTGCATCCTCGGTGACCGACTCGCCATTCACCGCAAGAATGATGTCGTTCTCAAGCAAGCCCGCTTTGTCGGCCGGAGAGCCCGGAATCACGGCGAGTTCAGCGCGCGTGTCCCCGCGAACAATGAGCGCGCCATGGCTCACGTCCGGCATATTGTTCGCTTCCGCGAATTCCGGGGAGATAAGAATATACCGAACCCCGAGGAACGGGCGCACGATGCGGCCAAACTCGCGCACGCTCTCGATAACGCTCGCCACTTCGTTAATGGGAATCGCGAACCCGATAAGCTGGCCTTCCCGCGAAACCGCGGTGTTCACGCCGATCACCTTGCCGAACAGATCCAAGAGCGGGCCGCCCGAGTTTCCCGGATTAATGGCAGCATCAGTCTGGATGGCGCCATCAATCACCTCCGAGCTCCCGGATGAATCCCCGGCAACCACCCTGCGGTTGATGCCGGATATGACGCCCTTGGTGACTGTGTTTGAAAATTCGCCCAAAGAGTTGCCAATGGCAATCACAGTCTGGCCGATCCGGACGGCGTCCGAATCCCCCAGATCAAGCACCGGCAGGTTATCGGCCTGGATCTTGAGAATCGCAATATCATTCAATGTATCGCGCGCGAGCACCTGGGCCTCGTAGCGCTCGCCGTCGTTTGTGATTACCGTGTACTCGGCGCTATCCTGGTCCACCACGTGCCGATTGGTGACGATCAATCCGTCTGTGGTCACAATGAATCCGGTTCCCCCGGAAACCTGCTGCACTCCCTGGGGCACATCGAACCCGAATGGAAAAAAGAACGGATCATCAAAAGGAAACAATGGCCCGGTCTGGTTGTACAGTTTTGAAAGGTCCTGGGTCACCACAATGCTCACCACGGACCGAGTAGCTCCCGCGACCACATCAATGGTCGCAGAATCTTCCACCACCACTTGAGGCTTCTGTCCACTAGCATCCGCCGCAATCCCGGCGGCGTCTGATCCAATGCCAAGGGATTGCGCCACGAACGGCCACAGGCTGTTTCCCGCCACGCCGGATGCCACCACGCCGAGGACCGCTCCCGCGAGTCCTCCCGCGAGCGCCGACATGGCAATACTCGCCAAAAACAAATGTTTTATTGAAGAAGGAAGCTTGTCCATCATACGGTGTATGTGCACTATTTAGAGAAATTCTTCCCGAAAAGTTGATTCACAAAACTATTTCCCTCAAGGATGGTCTGCCCAGTCCCACCGCCCAATAATTCGGCATACGCGCCGAACCACTGCTGAATCAAAGGCGGCAAGTAGATAATAGCGAGGATGATAGGGCCGGCAATCAAAACCACCTTAACGATATTCAGCACCTGCCCAAACAAAATGTACCGCCTCGTTTTTCTGGTGTGCTCAACAATCTCTTGCGAAAGTTCAAGATTCTTCTGTATAAGCTGCTCGAGTTTTGAGCGTTCATCTGCAGCGATTGGAGCGTTATGATCTTGGTTTGTTTCTGTTTCTGGCATGGTGTGGTGATTTTTTGGTTTTATGGCTCTTGCCAACCAGCTTGTTAATTTCATCGTAAAACGTGTGCACATCCCTGAACTCGCGATACACGGACGCGAAACGGATGTAGGCAACCTTATCAAGCCGTTTCAGGCGCCGCATGGCAATATCTCCAATCTGCGACGCCTTGATTTCGCTCCGATTGAGCACGTAGATATCGCGCTCAATCGCCGCAACCAGCGTGCGGAACTCCTGGCTTGCCACAGGCCGCTTCTCCAAAGCGCGGGCAAGGCCCGCGGCAAGCTTTTCGCGCGAATACGCTTCCACCCTGCCGTCCCGCTTGATCACTGAAAGGTTGAGAATCTCTGTTTCCTCGCGGGTGGAAAACCTGAATCCGCACTGTTCGCACTCGCGCCGCCGCCGGACTGTATTATCTTGCTCAGAAAGCCGGGAATCCAATACGCGTGTTTCTTCATGGTCGCACGAAGGACATTTCATGGCAACACTCCTGACCGTTGCGCTCTCGCCGGCGAGAGCGCAACAACTTAGTGCATCTTTTTTCGAATAAACGCCGGAATCTCTAACTCTTCTTGATCATCTTCATCCGCATCCACGCTGCCGCGTTCACGCATGCTTCCCCGGGACAATGGGCTCGCCGCCTCCGTAAGCGGGTTTTCCCGCTCAACAAAAATCGCGCGCTTTTTGTCAATGTCATCGCGAAGTTCTTGAACTGCTTCTTCCCGGTATTCCTGCGCCACTAGATGTTGGTGCTGCACGCCCGTACGGCCCGCTCCCTCAAATCCGGTTGCCACCACCGTAATTTTTACCTCGTCCTTAAGGTCTTCATTGATGACCGCGCCGAATATCACCTTGGCATCGTCGTCCGCGGCGCCGGTAATGATCTTCGCGGCCTCGTTGATCTCATACATGCCCAAATCGCTTGAGCCGGTAACGGTAAACAGAATGCCGCGCGCGCCGTCAATAGACATCTCCAAAAGCGGACTGTCAATGGCCGCTTTGGCGGCATCAACGGCGCGATTTTCTCCCGAACCCCGTCCAATGCCCATGAGCGCGGATCCTGATCCGCTCATGATTGCTTTTACGTCCGCAAAGTCAACGTTAATCAGGCCGGGCACTGTGATGAGCTCGGAAATGCCTTGCACGCCCTGCCTCAGCACATCATCGACAACCATGAACGCATCTATTAAAGATGTCTTTTTATCAATCACCGCGAGCAGGCGATCATTCGGAATAGTGATGATGGTATCCACCTTTTCAATCAACTCTTCCAAGCCCGCTTCCGCGATTGAACGGCGTTGCTGCCCTTCAAACATAAATGGCTTGGTGACAATAGCAACCGTCAAAGCGCCCAAATCACGGGCAATGTCCGCGACCACCGGAGCCGCCCCGGTGCCTGTTCCTCCGCCGAGACCGCACGTGATGAATACCATGTCCGTATCTTTGAGAATATCTTTAATTTCGTCCTGCGTCTCTTCCGCGCTCTTGCGGCCGAGATCCGGATTCATGCCCGCGCCCAGGCCGCGCGTCACGGTCTGGCCGATGTGCAGCTTGGTCTGCGCCTTGTTGTGGTGCAGAGCCTGCGCATCTGTGTTCACCGCAATAAACTCCACTCCGCGGATGCGCTCCTCAATCATCCTGTTCACGGCAGAACTTCCTCCTCCCCCCACTCCAATCACCTTGATTTTGGCGAAGGTTTCAATTTCTGGTTTGATCTCCATAGGTTCCTCATTTACTTGCCGAATTTTATTTTACCGCGCAAAAAACCGCGCTATGATTTAAAAATTTTAAAAAAGGAACGCATCTGCTCGGTAATGGCGGAAAATCCCGCCAATCCCTTCATGCCCACGCGGTCGCGCGACCAAACGCTTGCTTCTTGGTTGGCATACCCCCACAACACCAGCCCAACGGCAGTGGTGTATGCGGGACTTGAGAGCTTATCAATGGCAGACCGCGTGCCCGTGGGCACGCCTACTGCGGCCGGAAGCCGAAACACGCGCTTCCCGACCTCGACCAATCCCGGCAGCTGCGCGCCGCCGCCCGATAGAATCACGCCCGCGGGCAGTTTGCCGGATCTCCCGATGCTCCGGAGCTCTTTATCCACCATGCCGAACATCTCTTCCACGCGCGCCTCAATGATCTCGGCAAGATACTTTCTTGAAAACGTTCCTTCTTCGCGTTCGTCCAATTCCGAGAGCTGCACTTCATCAGCGCTTCCCCCTAAGGCCGAAAGCGTTGACCCGTACTGAATTTTGATCGCCTCCGCAATATCAATATTGGTCCGTAAGCCTATGGCAATATCGTTTGTGATGTGCGAAGCGCCCACCGGCAGCACGCGGACGAGCATGATGTCTCCCTCCTCAAACACCAAAACGCTGGTAGTGGCGCTGCCGATATTCACTAGCGCCACACCCAGATCCTTCTGCCGTTCAGAGAGCACGGCTTCCGAAGAAGCGAGGGACGAGAGCACTAAATCGTCTATACTGAAACCCGAGAGCATGACTGCCTTGGTGAGGTTTTTAATGTGGCTCGTCTGCCCCTCAATAATCTGCGCCTCCACCTCGAGCCGCACGCCGTTCATGCCAATGGGGTCGCGGATTTCTGTCTGGTTGTCAATGCTGAAAGAGCGGGGCAGCACGTGGATGATTTCGTAATTCGGCGGCACACTTACGGCCTGCGCCGCTTCCAAAACGCGCTCCACGTCATCTGCCCTAATTTCGCCATCCGGCCGCGCAACCGCAATCACGCCCTTGGATTCCTGGGCTGTGATGTGGCTTCCGGAAATCGCGGCAACCGCGCTCCCTAAGCTTTTGCCCACCATCTTTTCCGCCCGTGCTTTGACTGCGGCAATTGACGCGACAACCTCTTCAATACTACGGATGGTCCCGCGAGCCACGCCGCGCGAGTCGCCTTCCGCAAGGCCGATAATGCTTAGTTGGTCAGACTCGGGAGCGAGCTCTCCAACAGCAATCCGAATCTTGCTCGTTCCGATATCAACGCCAGTAATGAGTTCTGCATGGGCCATATAAATGCTCGTTATCGCGGGCGAAAGAGGCACTTTTACCTATATGCGCATCTTTTTTAGTGTAGTGATCGCTTGTAGTATTCATAGTATACAAAAAAACACCTGCTTGCGCAATGGTTTTACTTGTCCACAGATTGAACAAATTTTGTGTACACGAACCCAGGGGCCTGTATCTATTTTGTGTTCAGTATTTGTGCGGTACGATGCGCCATAATCCGTTCGCCCCGCCGAGAATCATGGGTATACCCCAAAAGGTGCAAAAGGCCGTGCACAAATAGAAACGCCGTATATGCGCTGAATCCAATCCCCTGTTCTCGGGATTCCGCGCGAGCGATCTCCGGAGTAATAATAATGTCCCCGAGTTCGCCCCGTACCTGCGAAGGAAACGAAAGCACATTGGTTGGTTTGTTCTTCTTGCGATATGCGTTGTTCAGCGCTTTAGATTCAGTGCGGCGCGCGAACACCACGCTGACGGTACGGTTCTTAAGGCGTCGGCCGAACAATTTTTGTGCCCTCCGGGCAGTGCGCAAAAGCACTGCCCGGGGAATCCGGGCAGTGCGTGAAACCTGATTGATAAATAACAACTCCATACTACTCAAGAGCAGCCCCTGTCCCGGCTTCTTCCGCGGTTTCGCCTTCCGTGCTTGTTTCGCCAAACGTAAAGCTTGAGTAGAAATGCTTAAACACATTGGGCCAGCTGATTTCATCGCTCGTGCCGTTGTTGTAGGTGATGATGTAGATGAGTCCGTTGGATGCGGTGTAGAGGGTAAGGCCATCCGGACTCCACACCGAAGGCGCTCCAGAAATGACTACCACTTCAAGCTTTACGTTGGCAAGTGATGGAGACTGCCCCCTGAACCAATCTATAATCGGAGTATTGAGCGGATTCTCTACGATAAGAATCTCAAAAAATTCTTCAGTATCGGAAATAAAGAGAACCTGCTTATTGCTCTGATCCAGACTGTCCGCAAGCCAGTGTGCCGGGTACTCAACGCGGTAACCGTATGTCGCGTTCGTGTATGTGCCAAACAATCCGGATTCCGAAAGCAAGGCGCCGGCCGCGAGCGGGCTGTACCCGTTCTGAATTTCTTCCAAATCAAGATATGAGTCGCTGTCCGTATCCGGAGATGCGGCGCTCGTGCCAAAGAGCGCCTCCTCGGCATCGGTCAGGCCATCAGCGTCTGTATCAACCGTGGGAAACGCGCGAGTAAACGAGAGATCTTCTCCGGACAAATGCTCCTCCTCCGGATTCCAGATGACCGCAAGAGGCCCGCTCGGCGCTTTCTCAAGTATGGCCGCAAATCCGGAAAGCGTTGTCTGGTAATCAGGGAGCTCCTCCCAACGCACGCCGCGCAAGTAGGCGGGATACACGTCTGCCGGGTCGTAAGAATCGGGAATGCTTGCAGCCGAAAGCTCAATGGAGAGCGGCTCGGTAAACGTGACGCCTGCCGGATACAACGAATACAAGCCGCCGAGCACCACACCCTCGGAGGGCAGGGCCAAGTCGTCCTCTGTAAGCACGGTTATGCCGATCCCGGACCCATACTGCTGTACTACGGTAGCGGGGACCGTCACCGCAAGCGAGCCGATGAGCAGGTTTTGGGCGTCAAGCGCCTGCCCGCGGACGATTGTTTCGGTTGGCACCGCCGGTTGTTCGGCGATTTCCGCGGCATCCGGTGTCTGGGTTTCTGCGGATTGGCCGGCGCCGCGCTCTGTGATCGGAACCAAAGCAGGGCCAGGGGCCTCCGGTGCAAGAATCACCGCATACAAAACTGCGCCGAACGCGCCAAGGAAGATGAACGCACCGAAAGTGAGGAGTAAAACTTTTTTGTTCATACCCGCTCCCGTGGTCCTTGTGGCGCGCGGAACATACTGCTCCGGCATGACCACAAATTTATCATCCGAAATCGCGGCTGCGGGCACGATCTGCCCGGATGCTGCGTTCTGCTTTTCTTCGGATTTCTTTTTTCCGAATCCAAACATAGTTACTGCGATTCTTGGTTAGTTTGTTCAATATCAAGAAGCTTTCCCGGGCCCAGTGGGTTGTATCCGTTCTGCACTTCTTCCCCGTCCACATACCCATCGCCGTCAGAATCCCGGTTCAGGGGGTCGGTTCCGAAAATGGCGATTTCTTCCCAATCCGAGAGCCCGTCGGAATCCGAATCAACCAAGCGGGGATTGGTTCCATGGCCGAATTCCTGCGCGTCCGAGAGTCCATCCTGGTCCGTATCAATGGATGCGGGATCCTGCGGAATGGGATTCAGCGCACGGTCAATGCTGTCCTGCTGAAAATTTTTCAAGATGCCGCCAGTATCTTGCGCTTCTGATGCGGAGGCATTAGAAGGCGCTGTATTCTGGGATGCTGATTCCGAGGGCGGTGCAGCCGGAACGCCCGTATCTTGAGGCGCTCCCAGCCCAGGCTCGGGAATTGCCACGGTTGCGCGATTCTGCAATACAATAAAAGCAACCACCGCACCGCCAATCACAACCGCACTGGTCAGAAAGATAATCAGCATTTTTTTGAACGGGAACCCGCTGCCTGCAGATGCCATCTGGCCCGCCGGAATACCCGCGTTCGTTGTCGGAGTAACCCGAATCTTGCCGGAAGCGAGCGCAGTCGGAGGTCCAGGAATAACCAGCGAAGGCTGGAGCGCGGCCTGCGGGGCGCTTCCTTGGGCATCTGTTGCCGCAAAAATATCTTCCACTCCCCCGCTCTGCACCGGCGCCGGGCGCTCGGGCTGCAAAGAATTTTGATTTTGGTTTTCCGCTTCAAACATGTTTTAAGTATACCA